>CEOQ01295921.1_pt1 | contig 18247 bp, 22 predicted proteins | sample 361351 | NCBI WGS metagenome assembly CEOQ01 (sample SAMEA2619907, study PRJEB7988) | marine metagenome | biome: marine biome (ENVO:00000447); feature: deep chlorophyll maximum layer (ENVO:xxxxxxxx); material: "saline water (ENVO:00002010), including plankton (ENVO:xxxxxxxx)" | depth 60 m | reverse complement strand
TTTGAATTTAGAAATTTTGTAGCGATTGTTGAATCGTTTTTATCACTTTGCAGTACATATTCATTTTTGAAATCATTTCGGTCCATCTCTAAGAAGGCTTTAAAAATTTTTTTTTCAGCATTATATAGGTTTTTTCGTGATATAGAATATTCTACATTATTTATTTCTTCTTTTATTTTTTCGGGAAAAGTGATTTGAATAAAATGAATAAACTGTTTTTTATCAATCATTTCACTTGAGCTTTTAAGGTATATTCTTATTTGATCAGTCCCCTGACCTGATCTGACAGAGCAGCCGCGACTCGAAACTCTTTTAAATTCAATGAAAGGTTTAAGGACTTCAATCATGAAATAAATATATTCTAATTCATAGTAATCTTTATTTGAGAGGATAGTTCCTCCTTCAACAACTTCCATTATTATTTGATTTGATTTGATTTGATTTGATTAAATATTAATTAATCAAATTTAAATAATATGATATGAAAGATTATATTATTCTGATGGGATAATCTAATAATAATGGTTGTGCTAGAAAGGGTTTGAGGAATGACCAATTAATATTTTTGGGAATATAGTTTAATCCTAATATAGAGAAGAATAAGAAAAACATAAAAAATACATATCTTCTATGTTTTTTATTATGATAGTCATATTCAATTTTGATTGATTTAATAAATTCATTAAAATAGTAATAGAACCAATACATTTTTAATATTATTATAATATTCTTTTAAATTATTATTAAATTATTATTAATATATATATATATAGGATAAATAAATATATATTATAAATGGATAATATGTTTACTAAACAATTTTATATGGGAATACTTTTTATGGCGATTATTATATGTATAATTTGTAAAGTTTTTAATTATAAATGTAGAGGTGGAGAAATGGATGATATCGTTCAAAGATGAGGGAATATCATGAAATCCAATCGAATGAAGCTGAGAAATGTTTTAATAATTTCGGAGAATCAATAATTTTGATACCTTTTATTGTATTTGCCCTTTTAAAAACAGCGATGATAGTATCTATTACATATAAAAGGTGGGATTGGGTATATGTTCTTCTTGGTATAGCAAAGCGGACTAGTTCTAATTTTGGATATATTATTTGGTTTGTATCTGGTGATAAAAACGATAACATTACCGAACCAACTTCTACTGAACGAATCCCTCCTTCAATATAGCATTCAAGAGAGAAAGCTTGTGCTGGATATTGATTTGGTGGTATATGTGGTAATATTTTACCCGCATCTATGTATATAGCATGACCACCTGGAGGAGATATAACAGGTATTCCTGCATCAATTAGTTTCTTATGGAGGAAAGATACTTGACCTGTTCTATATTCTAGATATTTTTCATCACAACCTTCTTTGAGACCTATTGCCATGGCATTGATGTCTCTACCTGATAATCCCCCGTAGGTTGGGAAGCCTTCTTTTATGATTAATTCATTTTTAGCATTTTCAAAGATATCTTTATCGTTTAATAATAATAGACCCCCTATATTTACAATAGCATCTTTTTTGGCACTAAAAGTTGCTCCATCTGAGAGTGAAAATATTTTTTTTGCAATATTTGTAATTGTCCAATTTTTGTATTTATGTTCACGTTGTTTAATAAACCATGAATTTTCAGCAAATCTGCAAGCATCTATGATTAATTTCTTATTATATTTTTTACATGTATTATAAATATCTTCTATATTAGATAATGATACTGGTTGCCCTCCGCCTGCGTTATTTGTGATAGTTACCATACAATATGGAATTCTTTCCTTATTATTATTAAGAAAAGCGTCGAGTTTATTTATATCAATATTTCCTTTAAATGAATTATCAATATTAGTATCAGCGACTAGATTGACTGGTGTCCCTCCTCTGTCAAGAATATTTGCTGATGTTGTATCAAAGTGATTATTTGATGGTATGAGATCTCCTTTATTTATCAAAATGGATGATAGTATGGCTTCTGCTGCTCTACCTTGATGGACAGGTAAAAAAAATTTATAATTGAATAGTTCATGAATTATTTTTTTTAGATTCTCAAAAGATTTTGAATTGGCATAGGATTCGTCACCGGTCATAATAGCAGACCATTGTTCATCACTCATAGCACCTGTACCTGAGTCAGTTAGGAGATCTATCATGACTAAATTGGATGGAATATTGAATAGGTTATATTTGCAATTTTGGAGTGTTTTAATTCTTTCTTTTTTTGTTGTTATTTGGATATGTTCTATCATTTTTATTTTAAATGGTTCCATTAGGTAGGGGTTCATTATAATAATGATTATAATATAATTTTAAGTATCTGATTTTATAACTACATAATGGTACAACAAACGATCACAACTTTACTACCCTTATCATCACTTCCCTTAGTACTACTATCTTTTAATTTTTTTTTTGGATTTTCTTTTTTATCTTCTGTCATAATTTCATTCATTCCCATTTTGTGTTTAATTATAATTATTAGATAAGAGTAATTCAAATTTTTAAGTAAATGGTTATGATAATAATATATTATATAATATAATATAATATAATGGAGAGAAAAAGAACACATGGAGAAAATGTATTACCTAGTATTGATTCTTCGGAGACAAGAAGGTTAAAAGAAGAATTTTTAGGAGGTATTGAGGAGTTAGATGATTTACGATTGGGAACGGATGTAAATGTTTGGATGCCTCCTGAAGTGGAGGATAATATTAGTAGGATGGGTGGAGTTAGAACTGTTCCTTATGATGAAAAGAAAGAAAAAATGACTGCGAATGATTGTAATAGTTTAAAACGGATGTGTACTTTATTCCCTCGATCTTGTTATTTGGGTGGGAAACAATCTGGAAGAGTTGCCGCATGTAGAGATGCTTGGCCTGTAATACCATATGATGGTATTATTAAATCCATTCGTAGTATGGATACTTTAGATGAATATATGAAAGATGGGAGTTGGGGATTATTTTTTAATCGAGAAGTATATGAGTATCTTATGGAGGGGATAGAATTACTTGGTATATTGGATGAAGGGGAATGTTTAGTTGATGCTGTGGTCGATGTATTTACGAAACGGATTCCTGAATTTGAGATGGAAATGAGTATGGGTGATTTACTAAAAATTTTAAGAAGTAATAAGGTAATAATTCACGAGTTATATTTGGATATATTACAATTAGTATATGATTATTATTACAATTATATTTCATGGCGGTCTGGTATGATGCCGAAGGGTCATGGGCAGAGAAGCAAGGATCAAATTAGGGAACATGTATTATCTGTATTTCTAGGTTTCTTAGAGTTATTTACATTGGGTAATGAAATAACAAGAGAATTACAAAAAAACCATGATTTTTATGGTGAATATTAATAATAAAAATAAATATCTTGTATGTTTAAAATACTTAAACATTTTGAAATATATATATATATAATAACTGATGGGTAAAGAAAAAAAGCACGTAAATATAGTTGTGATAGGGCATGTCGATGCTGGTAAATCAACGACAACCGGACATTTAATTTATAAGTGTGGTGGGATTGATAAGAGGGTTATTGAAAAATTTGAAAAGGAAGCAAGTGAAATGGGTAAGAGTTCATTTAAGTATGCGTGGGTCCTTGATAAGTTAAAGGCTGAGCGCGAGAGAGGAATAACGATTGACATAGCATTATGGAAATTTGAGACAAGTAAATATTATTTTACAATTATAGATGCTCCTGGACATCGGGATTTCATAAAAAATATGATAACTGGAACATCTCAGGCAGATGTTGCTGTATTGGTGATAGCTTCTCCAACGGGGGAATTTGAAGCAGGAATATCTAAGAATGGTCAAACTCGAGAGCATGCATTACTTGCTTATACGCTTGGTGTAAAACAGATGATTGTGGCGACTAATAAAATGGATTCAACATCTCCTCCATATAATAAAGAGCGATATGAGGAGATTAAGGGAGAGGTATCAAATTTCCTTAAGAAGGTTGGATATAAACCTGCTGTAATTCCATTTGTTCCGATTTCTGGATGGCACGGTGATAATATGCTTGAAAGTGGTGATAATATGAAGTGGTACAAGGGACCTACTTTATTGGAAGCATTGGATAATATTAAACCACCAAAGAGACCAATTGATAAGCCATTACGATTACCGTTACAGGATGTGTATAAGATCGGTGGAGTGGGAACTGTTCCAGTGGGGAGAGTTGAGACTGGAGTTTTGAAACCTGGAACATCGATTAAATTTGCTCCGAGCGATGTGGTGACGGATTGTAAAGATGTGGAAATGCATCATGAAAAATTGGAGCAAGCTATGCCTGGTGATAATGTTGGATTTAATGTTAAGAATGTATCAATAAAGGATATAAAGAGGGGGTATGTTGCTAGTAATAATAAGGATCATCCTGCTCAGGAAACTAAGTCTTTTACATCACAGGTGATAATTATGAATCACCCTGGACAAATATCAAATGGATATGCTCCTGTTTTGGATTGTCATACAGCACATATAGCATGTAAATTTAAGGATATTACTCAAAAGATAGATCGACGGACTGGAAAGGTAATTGAAGAAAATCCTAAATCTATAAAGAATGGTGATGCTTCAATTGTTAAATTGGAGCCAACGAAGCCGATGTGTGTTGAGACATTTACCGAATATCCTCCTTTGGGTAGATTTGCTGTTCGTGATATGAGGCAGACTGTTGCTGTGGGTGTTATTAAGAAGGTTGAGGTAAAATAATTTATAATATATTATATATGGAACGAAGGAGGACTAGAAGACGTCGGAGCATGGCGATATCTAAAAGAAGAAGTAAAAGTAGAAGTAAAAGAAGAAGTGATAAACGGAGTAGAGGGAGATCTGGACGAGTACGTGGAAGGGGTAGGAGAAGAGGGAGACGGAGGGAGGGTGGAGGTAAAAGTAGAATACATACGCGGCCACCTTCACCTTCAAGGGATCATTGGACGGATGATCATGTACCTTCTTATGATGATATGATGGCAAAAACCGATAAGTATTATAAGCAGCATAAAAGTAAAGGGGATTCTCAGAAAACTTATATAACGGTAATATTAATGGTATTTATAGCAATGATATATATTACTGGTATATTTGATCATGGTAAAACAATTAACGATTATATTACTATAAATGAGGATGGATTAGATATAGCAGAGAAATTAGGTGTTGGTTTAATTGAATATGATTCAAGAATACATCAAATATTAGATGGTGCTCACTCTACTCCGTGGAAATTTTTGAGAGAGCAGGAGATAATCAAATCACCTCTCATTGGTGATTCCGTTACATCCTATAATTTGAGATTAAATGATAATTTACAGATCGATGATATAAATCCATATTTTACTGATATTCATGATCGTGAGCCAAACTTTCAAACTCATAAATTTGGAGAAACAAAAATGGAAAGGGATCACATAGCAGATATTCTCCCTGCCCGTCGCGATTTAATTGGCTATTATGGAACACGCGAATATGTTAAACAAATAAGGAAGGACTGGAGACCTAAACATAAACTCCAGATGTCTGAAACTCCTCAAGGTGATATAAATATTCTGTTAGAAAAATTTATGCCTAAAATATTATCAATGGCAGGAATAGGAATACCAGAATATATTCAATTTTCGGGAATTAGTACTAATGCTCCAAGGACACTTCCGCCTCGTCCTACTTTGCATCAGGATATAGATGCTTTGGCAGAATTCGGCTCTGCCTCTGCTGATCATGATTATAGAATTATGTTATTTGATAGAGATGAAGATTATGACACAACTTGGACTGAAGTGGCTACAGAAGTTGATGGTAATAAAGCAAATCGATTTGTTAAAAGTAGTTTTGCGAAATATGATTTAGCAAAATTTATAGATTTTGATGTAAATAAAAGTGAATATATAGCATTAATATTTGATAATAATAAAGTATTTCATCGAACCCCACCGACTACTTTCTGGAATTGGGTGACTGGTAATATGCCTGGAAAGGAACGTAGAATTGTACAATTTAGAATATCATGGGACGATTATGATCAATTAGATTATGAAGGTGAATTTAATGAAAAAAGGTTTCAAGAAATTATGAGTGGCGGTGGTTATAGAATAGTGTAATTACTATCCTTTATAAGTAACACTATTGTATGTTTTTTTAAATAAATATGTTTAAAAGAATAAATAGGTATAATATATATAATGACTAGTATAAGAATAACACAAAATGCATGGGGTAAGATACGTGATATTATAACTAAATCTAAGAATGAGTATGGTTTTGTATATTCTACATCTAGTGGGGGATGTAATGGTTTTAATTTTGAGTTAGATTTATTAGAGAAAGAATTATATGATAAGATAGTTAAAAATAAATATCATACAGTAATGGAGGATAATGGAACAAAGGTGTATGTTGATCCTATGAGTGAGATGTTTTTATTGGGAACAACTATAGATTATGTGTTGGAGGATTATAGTAAGGGACAGTATGAGAGTAAATTTAATTTTGAGATAAATAAAGATATAATGACGAGTTGTGGTTGTGGTATTTCATTTAGTCCTAAGGGTGTTTAGTTATTATACCATATTTGACAGGTCATATTATTGTAATATTCATACATGGTGGTTATGAGGTAACCTAGGAAGAGGTTAATTGGCCAAAAGTAAATTATATTATTGAGAGTATACATTATATCAAAATAGTCATCAAGGTTGCGGTATAGTATAAGAATAAAAAGACTGGTCATCGTATACCCTATTAATGACCATTTAACTAATATTGAGAGTCTATGAAATAATGATTTACAATAATTATATATGTTATTTTGACTAATCAAATGTCCTTGTTCCGGAGGTTCTTCTGGTATAGTTATTAATATGGAGCAAGTGGGACATTGATTAATATTATCATTTTGTAGTAAGTTTGTCCAGCAATCATTGCAGATGAAAGCTTGACAACATGTTTTTAATAATAATTCTTCTTCATAGTCTTTATCTTCAAGACATATATGACATGTTTTAATATCATTCATATAATAGTTGTATGATAATCCCTTAAATCAAAATTTGATAAGTTTTTGAAGGACATCCATTAAAGAAGAAAGAGAGGAAAGTCTAAAATGGCTTTCTGCGATTCTGAGAAATTCAATTTTAAGGATGGGTTTCCTGTCCACAAGAAGGATGTTGGGGAAAAGGAAGGATTCCTTAATAATCGTGGGACATGGGCCGATGCTGTGATTAATGATGTCCCTCTACATGTTACTTTTCAGAATGAGGATATGATCGATGTTCTTAGTAACAGCTTTTCTGACGATAGGGAAGGGGGGAGTATAATAGTGAATGCTCGTGAAATGGCATACAATCGAATTATGGACGATGGGTATGAAGGGGAAAAGTGGTCAAAACGATTGAAAAAAATGAAGATTGGTCCAATGACTTTTAAGGAATCTAAGGAGCGTCGACCATCAAAAAATAAGAGGGATTCAAAGCCTAAGACAGATATTCAGGTGTCTAAGGGATCTTCACAGGGAGATAAATTTATGGAACTTATTGAAAGGAATGATCATGGGATCATGAAGAAGAATGAACTTCAATGGCAGTGGTCGGGTAGTTCACTTATTCATTCTGATAAGAGGGGAGGACAATTTTCGTTCTTTCCACCTCCCCATTGGCTGGAGCCTGTTATGAGGTGGGACCTTATTTGGTCTAAGATTGATGAAATTGAGACTGGAAAAAAGAGAGACTACATATATGTTAAGGATGGAGAAACTTATCGAGGATTTACTGGACCGGCAATGTTCTTTTATAATGGACAGGATAAGGAATGGGGATTTAATTTTGATTGGAGTAAGGATTTTATTTATGGCGATACACCTTATAATGGCGAAACGATGTGTTCATTCCGACCATTCACTAATGAAAATCCGAACTATGGTTTGAATGATGTGGAGTGTGTCCTTTGTCCGACGGGTCATTCTATGGTAAATCAAGCTGAAGAAGAATATCTTTATAATCCGTGTGATGCCACTTGGGAAAATTATGATGTACTTCGAAGGAATTGGGTCGATGACAAGAGAAATATTTATTCGGGTTGGCCTTGGACAACGGACATTACACCTTCTCCAATACCACATATCTAGATGTAGTAAATATCATATACGATACTAATGATTATAACTAGGATGGTAGATAGAATAGTATATTCAAAGATAGGGAAATTTTTTGTTATTTTGAATTCTTTAATCATATAATTATTTAGAAGAGTATACCCTCTATTTTCATAATATTCCCTTACACCTACCCCTGAAATGATAGCAATTTTATCGTAGTTATTATCATATGAAATATTTTCTGCTATTTCAAGAAGTTTTTTACCAAAACCTTGATGTTGAACGAGTGTATCTTTTTTTATATCGTGTTTTACGATTGTCCCATAGACGTGGAGTTCTCTAATGAGAGCACAACCATAAAGATCTTTATAGATGAGATCATCATTAGAATCATTAAGTCTGAGTCTAAGGAATCCATAAAGGATTTGTTGATCGGGACTTTCATAACTGATAAAGAATTCCCTTGAGTTTACACCATTGTATTCTCGAATGAAAAGTTCTGCATTATGTATATCTTGTGTTCTATCTTTAACTTCACGGCATCTGATACACTGACAGTTGATATCTTTACGTGCCAGAAGGGTTTGACGAAGGTTAACATTTTCATTTCCACCGATGATATTTAGATTGGGAATATCTCTAATAATTCTGTTAAGGCGAATCCATGGGAATATGTTATTTTTTATGAAAGCAATAACTTTAATAAGATCTTCTTCATTTTCGGAATATGGTTTATAGGAACCATTTTCGTACCATTCTTTAATTTTGGTCCAGTCAACTACGGAACATGGGTAAATTTTAAGTTGATCTGCTTGGAGTTCTGGATGAGTTAGTTCATATTTGAAGTAGTTTTTAGATATTTCATCAATACGATTAACTCCAAAAATTTTTTCAAACATATTGATATCTTTTTGAATCGAACTACCTGGAAGATCTGGCATGAGGTGCCAGTCAACTTTCCCTCCATTTTGTTTCCATAGGTAGTTTCCTTTAATGGTATCGGTTGTAAAGCATCCTCTTTCTATTTTTTTGAGAATATCATCATCAATATGTTGAACTCCAATTTGAAGGCGAGTAACATTAAATTCTCTAAGCTTCTTAATTTGTCTTAGATTGATACAATCTGGTCTTGTTTCAAGTGTTAGACCAATTAGTCTTTTAGACGAATATTGATTAATTTCTATTTCTTCTTTTAGAGATGATTTTGGAACACCTCTATGATCAAGGGTATTTACACTGTAGTAGATATCTCTAATGAATTCATTTTGATATTCTAGTGGATAATGGTCCCATGTTCCGCCGAGAACAAGGACTTCAATTTTATCAACTTCATGACCACAATTAATGAGGGCATCTGTTCTATCATACATTTGAAGTATTGGGTCAAATTTGTTTCTATTGGCTCTTAAAACGGCTGGTTCACTGGATAGATAGCTTCTTGGTTGTTCAATTTTAACACCTATTATATTATCTCCAATTTTGAGAGTATCTATTTTATTATAGAGTTGGAAGATAAAGTTTGTATCTTTAAAATGAGAACATTGTTCTACTTCATGAATATTATTATTATGGATAATGTATGAAAGAGTACGGATTAGGTGGATATCTTCATCTGTAATGACTTTAATTTGTTTTCCTGTTGGGCTTATATCTTTAACTTTTAGATTGAGTTTAATTTCTGGTTCATTCGGACAGTAGGCACAATTTTTCCCACAACTGAATGATTGTTTTACTTTATTACCATCTTTGTCAGTATATTCTGGTGTTGGACTGGTAAGGATCGTTATTACGGAAACACCTGAAGAAGATCTTGCTTTCTTTTTAAGGGAGTATTTAAGGAACGATGGATTCCTTTCAATTTCATTATCAATGATTAATTGGTTGTATATTTTTCTGAGAAGGGGTTTACTTGGGCAAATACGTAGGTTTGCCCTTACTTTATTATATTTTTTAAGAAAGTCTTTTTCCGAGTTAAAATCATAATTAACGAGTTCTTTTAGAAATAGGATGTTTTTTGAGTTAGACACTAGATCTTCAATATCAGACATAGTGTTTAAATATAAGAATAAGGTTATAATTACAAACAAATTGAATTCAAATTTTTAATTTTATAAAAACATAAATAAGATTACAAATAAGAATGCTTCGAAGAATGTTAATGGTTTGAATTTAGAGGTATCTTGACCGGTATTTTCTACTAATCTTGGCCATATTTTATTATAGGTGACCATAACTATAATAGTTTTAAGAATAATAGATACAACCATTACTATAAATGAATTTTTTTGGGGATTTTTTACAAAAAGGTTAGCAAAAACGTTTGATAATCCGCCTCCGTCCATTGTTATTTATTAAGTATATATATTTTTTTTTTTTTGTTTAAAGAATAATTGTTAATAATAATTGGTATGAAATTGAATCTACAAAAAAAAAATGATTATCATATATTTTTATTATTACGAATAAAATTCGATGGTTTTGAAGAGATTGTTAAAAAAATTATAAATATAAAGAATGAAGGATTATTACAGGAAATACGAGATGATTATATAGAACGAGACTTTTATAATTGGTTAAACTGTGATATTCAATTAAGGTATAAAGCATCAATAAATAATGATGATAGTAATGTTCCTCAATATTTATATTATTATAAGAATCATAAAATATTGGGATTAGAACCTTATAATAGTAATGTATATGATTGTTTACGACGGACAACGGGGTTAAATGAATGTTTTAAATCTAAGTGGTGGAAAAGTACTGCGAAAAGTCGAACAGAATGGGAAATTATACACAAATCGATTATTATGGAGGAACCTTTATATATTTGGAATTTAGAAAGAGAAAATACGTATGAAGATATTATTAATGTTGATATTAATAATTGGAGGAAACCTAATATTATAGAAAAATGTATAATAACTAATAAAATATATTATTATAAAGTGATTATTAATGTTGATATGCATGATTTGTTTAATGATAGAATATTTTTAACACGAAAGTTAAAATTTATCATTTAAAAACCAGCTTCAACGAGTTCATGTGCTTTTTTAACAAACGTGTCTGCCATAACTTGAACATAAGGATAAGTTATATTTTCATTATTTACATATGAACCGGCATCTTGATGTTCAACTTCATTAAGGAAATAGTTTGATGGGGAGGGGGTTTTATTATTTAGACAACATGTAAAGTCGGTTCTAACTAGAGCAGGTACAATATTTTTTTTTCCAACTTTTATTTTTGGTAGAGCATTAAGAGTATTTTTTCCTATTTTTTTGCATTCATCGAGGACTTTTTTATTTTTAACATTAAGAACATGGTAATTATCATAAGATCCACCATCGATGATATTTACTGCGTATGAATATTCACCATTGATCCAGAACATTTTAATTTCACCTTGTTTTGTGAAACCTTTAATAAGTTCTTGGATGAGGAATTTATCATATTGTGCTTTATATTCATTAAAATAATTTTGGATGATTAGAGGGTCTTTTAGACATTCTGACAATTTGAATCTTTCAACTCCAATTGCGATTGTTCCTCCAACGGGTTTTATGATAAATTCTTTCCAATTATTTCTTTGAATCGAACCCATTATTTTATTAACATTGATAGTTTTCGATTGAGCTGTTATAGTTTTTGTAATGGGTATTTTCTTTTGATTAAATTTGGTTAGGTATTTATCTTTACTCCATATAAAATCAAGGAATTCGATTGGGGGAAATACTTTTGCTGATTTATTTGAGTATATATTTTTTAATTTATTATGACCAGATTTACCTGAAAATTTTTTGACATAAGGGTCTTCTACGATTTGATTAATACAATCATAACCAAGAATAAAATTAACTTTATTTTTTTTTAACCTTTCAAGAGTTATTTCTTTAGGAAGAATAATATCAACAGTTATATCGGGGTATCCATTTTTAATAGTCATAGCAATAGCAACATCAGTATTTAATTCTCCATGTTGTAAGTATTTTTTTGGAGTCATATTATACAAGTAATCATCATCGTATATTTCATCATCTTTTCCAACAATGAAACCAATTCTCATATATAATATAATATATATTATAATTATGGTAATTCTATCTTTAATTGAAAGTATTTATATAATTTACATGTTTAATTATTTTAAGACTGAGAAGTATTTATCACATCCTTTTGATGTGTTTACTAAAAAAATTGATTTTATAGATCATTCTGAAAAAGAAAATCATATATGTTCACTTGGAAATATAGTGGGATATTTATTAGCAATATGGTTTATAGTAAGACATTATATTGATAAAAAATATGTGAAGAGATATAATAATATTATTATCTATGGTGTATTGATTGGGTGTATAATGACAAATATGAATGCGTTGATATATTTTATCCCTATACTATTAATTGAGAAATGTTTAAATAAAATTTAGTTTACAGAATCCCTTTTAATACCTCCACCAAAGATAAAATCAAGGGCGACTAAGAAACATACTATTTGTATATAATTAATTAATTCTGTTTCTATTCCATAGACAATCATAATTAATATGTAAATTGATATTGATAATATTGAAAGATGGAAAATAAAGAGTATAATATTATACATCATCATTTTTATTTGTTCTAGGTTATCAAGAATAAAACCTGTTTCATTTATAAATTTATTCCAGAAAAGTAAAGAGTAAAAGAATATGAAAGCTTCAAGAATAAATATATAAATATGACTGATCATTGAAAATATAATAAATGTAATAAACCATTCAAATTTTAATTAATTGGAAACCTTCATCTGACGAGGGTTCTTGATAATGTTTTGTATATACTGAATATGCTATTTTTGGAACTTGTTTTTCTTCTTTACGTAGTCTGTTTCTTTTAAATGATACACTTAAGGGAGTCGATACATGAATACATTTGATATTATAATAATTATTCTTTTTAGCAAATGTAATATATTCATTTCTTTTTTTTATTGATGAGTTTGTTGCATCAAAAATGATGGATGATTTATTTAATAGATAATCCTTTGCTTTTTTTAGCATTTTGGGAGTTGTTTTATAATCATCACTATTAATGGAAACATAATTATCTGAGTTACAGATATAATTAGCAATTGTACTTTTACCTGATCCTGGATAACCGACCATGATAATAATTTCTGGATTCGATTCATTATAAATAAAATAGTTATCTAGAATATTGGGTATAATTATTTTTTCTTCTTTAAAGAATATTTCTTCTGGACTGTAACATTTTATACCAATATTATCGGCAAAAACTTTATCAGAATCAGAAAAGTCTATTTTTCTACCTAGAGCATCCCCTACGAAGAAGGATTCTGATTTATTAATTGTATTGTTTTTGAACAGAACATCAAACATGTTTGTTTTAGGTTTATAGTTTGGTTTAGATGCTATAACTGTAAATATTGGAATTTTGAGTGCTCTACTTACTATTCTTATTTGTTTATGTTTCCATTCTTTAGATTGATTTGTAAAAATGACTATCATATGACCATTATCATAGTAATCTTTTATTTTATCAGGGACGGATGGATGGTACCATTCCCAATCATTAACGTTTATGGGTAATGTTTTTCCTTCTTTGGGATTTACTATTGTCCAATCATAATCAAAAGCAGCTAATTTATCTCTATATTTGGGTTTATTGATCTTATATATAGATGAACTCATCTTATTGTTAATACGATATAAATTAAATATTCAAATTTTACATTTACTATGGGTTTTGTCTATGATAATTACAATATCCATTAATAATTGGTCCTCCTGATTGATTTGGCTTACCTCTTTGACGGCATTGTTGACCATTTTTTTTAATAAATTTACATCGTTGAGGATAATTTTTATTATTCTTTTTTTTTTCTTTTTTTTCTACTTTTTCTACTTTTTCTTCAACAATTATTTTCCCTGTTTCTTCAACATCAAAATCGATATGATCACATTCCTGTTCAATTACACCAAGATTTTCCATTTTATACTTAATATATTAATAGTAATAAAACTTTAAATTTGAAATTATAGATATTTTTATAATAATAATCAAATTTACATCATGGATATTTATGGTGATGAATATCAACAATGTCAGGATTTTGCCAAAAAGTTTGAAGAGAGTGAAATTGGAAAACATTATAAGGATAATTTCTGTTTAAAAGAGACGGGTCGGACTGTAACTCCTTCGGTGGTGAATGCGGCATATAATAATATTAAACCTTATATTACAAATAGTTTAGAGGAAGTACAGTCCAAGGTTCGGAAAAAGTTATGTGTTCTTCCTAAGGGTCATGTTGGACGATGTAGCTGTTTTCCGAAAGTGTTTATTCAAAGTGCTTTGACTAAGAAAATTGATGGAAAGACGGATACATCTATCTTTAGTACTCCTGGCGCAGATGATTATGTTTTTAAAAATCGAGCAACACGTTTATTTCCTATCGCATTGACAAATAAACAAGAAAGAAGCATACGTCAACCACAGGGAAACAAGTTAAAATGTGCTATACCTCTTAAGGAACAGACAACACCATTTATGATGGCAACTGCTCTTATTGATTGGATGGTATATACTATGAATGTTGATAAAATGAGTGAATTTATTAATTATAATTCCGAAACATATAAATGTTATCACACTAATAATTCTATGATTAACCATAAGAATTTCCTGATTTATTATTTTAATACATATAATCGAACTGTCTTCAATGAACATGGGAATACAATCTGTCCTATTATTCATAAAGAATTAGAAATTAGTAATGTGGCAGACATTACACGAGACAATAGAACTATCATTGATAAATATGATATTCAAATGGGGCATATATCTTCACGTTGTAATGAATGTTATACTATTTATGGAACTAATTTAGTAATGATGACTAGGGAAGGGAATAGAATAATCGGAGAATATAGTTTTATTGAAGAGGAGTGGTTGAATGTATTACGGACTATACTTTCTCAGTTCCCTCCACCATGTTAAAATTTGAAAAATTATATTTTATATTATAATTAATATTTATATTTATATGAACTCAAGTGATGAAGAATATGAAGATTATGAAGAATGTAATAGAGAAGAAAATTATGGAGCATTATATTGTTTAGAAGATGGTGGGAGGGGAGAATGGCTTCAAGGGGTAATATCTATAATAAGTTTATTAAATTATGATTTTACGGAAGTTACGGACCACCTACCAAATGGCATAAATATTATTTATGATCCATTACAACGAGATAATGTAATAGGGGAGGTCATATCTTCATTTTTAGTGAGGTGTTATATAATAAGAAGGTTTACAATTATAAAGGATAGTGGTGAAAAGTTTTCATATTTATCGCCTGTAAATCTTATATTGGATACATATCTAAATAAGAAAAAATCAAGTTGTTTAGATTCTATACGAACTATTTTAAACCATCCTCACTTTCAAGGGTGTAGGAGTATAGAAGATATAATAAAAAAACTAGATGATGTGGAAGATTTTAATACGCGTTTTAAAAAATCTAAATCATAATTCAATATTTACATCAAGAGAATCATTAATAAAATCATAATATTTTTTTTCTTTCTCAATAAGAATACATTTTCTCCCTGTATTATTACACGCTAATCCTAAAGAACCTGTTCCAGCAAAGCAATCTAATAGAATATCACCTTCATCTGTTGTATGTTTAATGATATTTTCTAGGAGTTCAATAGGTTTTGGTGTCATATGTACTTTTGACCTTTTTGCCATATCATAATTCCATACACTATGATGTGTTTTTTGATTTCTAAATTTAGGAACAACATCATCATATTCTAGACCAATATGTTTGGTTATTGGTTTCATCCTTTCTTTGGTTGGGAAGTTTAATCCAGTTTCTAGATTGCCGTACCAGCCTGTTAGACCCCCTGTTTTGCTGGGGACTTCAAGAGCGATTGTCTTACTTGTTACCCCTGCTTCTTCTCTATATTTTTTAAATTTCCATGTATTATCTTTAGTGTAAAAGAGTATATATTCGCACATTTTATTCCACATATGCATATCTTCTTTAACGACATATCCATTCATGTAACCATATTTTGGGGATCCTTCAAACCTTTTATTCCATGTTATCATTTGGATAAATTTGAGATCAGTTTTTTCTTTAATTTTCATCATTAATGAAGCAATAACTTCCATTTCATTATGAAACATGAAGAATGAACCATTATCTTTTAGTTTATTTTCTAGTTTACAGATAATATTTATGAGCCATTCTTCATAATTTTCGATATTATCCCATTTATCTTTTTTAATATTATAAGGAGGATCAATACATATTGTTTGTATTGATTTATCTGAGATGTTATCAAGAATAGATGAAGAATCTCCATTAAAACTTAAAATTGAATCATTGCGTTTAATAGACATATCATTGTGTTTTTTAATAATGGATTCTAAATAATCTGGTTCTGGTTCATTTATTATATTATCCTGTTCAGAATGTTCAATAACTTCTTTCATTTTACATTTTAGAGTATGTTTTGTAAAAGCCTTTTTATATTTCCATAGTTTTTGGCAGTAAGGGCATTTATATTCTGCCATAGGTATTATAATAAATATATAATATTATTCAAATTTAACTTTTAAATTAAAATATAATAGAAATATATAATGGTTAAAGTCTCTTATAAAGGTGAAACACGTAATATACCTTATAAATATATACGGGGTTTAAAAGGAGATGAAAAAAAGAAACAGATACGTTCTATATTTGAGAATAAAGATAGACCTAAAACACGATTTAAAACAAAACGTTCAAAATGGGTTGAAAAGTATGAGAAAAAGTATGGTCACAAAATAACAGATAAAAAATTTTTACATAAAAATATTATCACTAAAACTGGCGCGGATAAGATAATAGATAAAGGAAGAGGCGCATATTATAGTAGTGGTTCTCGACCGAATCAAACCCATGAAAGTTGGGCTCAAGCAAGATTAGCATCGGTAATTATGAATGGTCCGGCGAGAAAAATCGATAAAACTATTTGGGATAAATATAATAAACTAGGAAAAAAAAGAACAAAACGAAAGAAAAAGAGAACAATGAAAATAAGAAATACTAGAAGACGTTAATTATAAATTTGATTTTTTTTATAATTATATTATAAAAACATGGAGATAGTACCTTATAAAAAAATGGAGGTCGTACCTTATAAAAAACTTATTATAGGTAAATCATTACTTTATAAAAATCATGAAAGAGAAAACGAAATGAAATGTAAAAATAATTATTTAACTATTTTAAGTTATATGATAGTCAAACGGGAACAACATGAAATACTAACTAATTATGCTTCTTCTTCTTCCTAGTTTTCTTCCTAGTTTTCTTCCTTTTCTTCTTTTTCTTCTTTTTGGGAGTTTTACCTCCTTCCATTATCCTTTCTAGATTTTCCATTTCTTGTTGATTTAATTGTGGTTCTATTCTATTTCTTGTAAGTAAATCTGATAATATAGGATCAATCCCGGTTTGATTCCTTAGTTCTTCGCCGATTACTTGACCCATTTCATATCCTCTTTGTTCGACGGTATTTTGATTCCTTTGTCTAAATCTTCTATTTTCAGCTTCGTTTAATTCTCCTTTAGAGACAAAAATTTGATGACGATTTCTTTTTACTATTAATGAATCAATTTTTATCCTAACTTTTGGTAATTCAGTTCTATTTTGTATGGCAAAAAAAAGATCACTTGAATCAACATCTTGTGCGACTGTTCCAATAACTAATGGATAATTTGGATTAATTTCTAATGAAAAATTATCTTTATCATATGAAGATGGATCTATCCACCATGTTTGATTCGAGGTAAATGATATTTTATCGCCTGCTTTTAAAGATAATTCTTTATGGACATCTGAATCCATGTCACTAAAATATTGATAATTGTCTAATGTATCATATATATTAGAGAATATATTCCATTCATTATTTTCATCAAAAAGGTGATAATTTTTATTCCATCTTATTTTATTTTTAGTGCTTGCTTGGATAATATCTTCAAAGTTAATTTCTCTAAAAGCATTTAAATTGCTTTGAGATATAGCTACTTCATAATTATTATTTCCAAG
>CEOQ01068208.1_pt1 | contig 18267 bp, 13 predicted proteins | sample 361351 | NCBI WGS metagenome assembly CEOQ01 (sample SAMEA2619907, study PRJEB7988) | marine metagenome | biome: marine biome (ENVO:00000447); feature: deep chlorophyll maximum layer (ENVO:xxxxxxxx); material: "saline water (ENVO:00002010), including plankton (ENVO:xxxxxxxx)" | depth 60 m | reverse complement strand
AGAATATTTCTGGAAACTTTAACAAACTCATTGAATAACGGATGCGGTCTTTCGGGACGCGAACCGAATTCTGGATGAAACTGACTCCCAACCATGAAAGGATGTCCGAATACTTCAGCCACTTCTACCAGTGATCCATCCGGCGAGGTGCCCGACGCAATCAGCCCAGCTTCTTCCAGCTGGATACGATATTCATTGTTGAATTCGTAACGATGCCGATGTCTTTCATCTATTTTTTCCTGTCTATAAGCATCATGCACTCGCGTACCTCTTTTCAAAACACAAGGGTATGCACCAAGTCGCATGGTTCCACCCGTCGAATGAAGCTTTTCCTGGCCAGGCATAAAAGCAATCACGGGGTTTTCCGCGCTTGGGTCTATTTCCAGTGAAGTCGCGTTTGAAATACCGAGTTCATTCCTAGCATACTCAATGACCATGATCTGCATTCCCAAACAAAGACCCAGATACGGAACACCATTAGAACGAGCATAACTGGCGGATGCGATCATGCCTTCAAGACCACGCTTACCAAATCCACCGGGGACAATAATGCCTTGCACAGTTCCCAGCAACCGATCCGCACCACCATCTTCAAGTTCTTCAGCAGCTATCCACTGAATATTAATTTTGCGTTCGTTATGTAGGCCAGCATGGTGTAGAGCTTCAACAACAGAGAGATACGAATCTTGAAGTTCAATATATTTTCCCACTAAGGCGATATGGACCTCTTCCCTTTCTTCTTCATCGACTTTTACGATTGACCGCCACGAATCGAGATTAGGTTTGGTTTTCGGCAGACCTAATTCTTCTATGAGAATGTTCCCCAAACCTTCAGTCTCTAGATGGAGCGGGACCTCATATACGCTAGGTAGAGTGGGAAGTGAAATGACCGCATCGGCTGCGACGTCACAATATAGAGAGATCTTCTGGCGTTCACTTTCATTGACGGTTTGGTCAGCCCTGCACAGAATTGCGTTCGGTTGAATCCCCATTCCACGAAGCGCATGAACGCTGTGTTGGGTTGGTTTTGTTTTAAGTTCTCCCGTAGCACCAAGATAAGGCAACAATGTCACGTGAATGTAATAAGTGTCATCGCTTCCAACAACATTACGAACTTGACGAATGGCTTCTATGAAGGGCTGACCTTCGATATCCCCAACTGTTCCTCCAACCTCTACAACTACCACGTCGGCTTGGGATTTCTCAGCCAACAGCAGCACCCGATCTTTAATTAAGTTAGTCACATGGGGTACGGTTTGAATAGTACCACCCAAGTACTGCCCGGCTCGTTCATTAGAGATCACTTCGGAATAAATTTGACCTGCGGTGACATTAGAAAGCTCGGTAAGTTCTACGTCTATGAAACGCTCGTAGTGTCCCAGGTCAAGATCTGTTTCACTGCCATCGATAGTTACAAATACTTCACCGTGCTGATAAGGAGACATCGTACCTGGATCTACATTCAAATACGGATCCAGCTTAAGAACCGAAATTGTCAGTCCACGACTTTTCAACATGCGCCCAATAGAGGCGACGGCAATGCCTTTACCAAGTGAGCTCACAACCCCACCTGTAACAAAAATAAACTTGGTCATGAACCAAATCTCAATGCATTAGGGAACCAAGGTTGAGATTTTGTTATCAAAAGGGTTGAATATGAGAGAACGAAAAACCGTCTGACTAAGCAGGTACAAATGCATATCGAAGTGAGCCCCGATATCTGGTGCCGACAACTCTCTGGTGAGATTTCGCTTTCCTCGGGTAGGGCTGTTGGACTTTAACGCTTGTCCTTTACAAATTCACCCTACACGGAATTCGATTCTAGGGAAGGTTATTTGTGGGTGTCAAACAATACAACACCGCTTTTAGTGCTTTTCATCGAAACATGATCTAATTGCCCACTGCTACACTCGTTTTATGGAAATACCATGATGCCCACTATGGCTCGGATAGTTGATTAACCGTTATTGACGCCTTTCGCCAACTAAAGCAGTGAAAATGAAGATCATTACCAACCATGAAGCCTCTCACTAAACACGATGTCGAGCACATCGCCAAGCTCGCCTACATAAAACTGTCTGAAAAAGAAACAGATGAACTGGGGACACAGCTTTCAAATATCCTGAGTCACTTCGACTCTTTATCGTCCGTAGAAACCGAAGGAATCGAAGCTACCGGGCACACTACCGATTCAAACACAGTAATGCGAAGTGACCATCCAGAGCAACCACTCGATCAAAATGACGTTCTAAGAAACGCTCCTGACCGAGATGGTGAGTTCGTTAGAGTACGTCCTGTATTGGAATAAGCTGAAACACCAAATGACAACACAGGCAAATAATTCAGATCTACATTTCGCTTCAGTACGAGAGCTCCAGTCAAAATTTAATAATAGGGAAATCTCTTCAACCGAAGTAACAAAAGCAACTTTAAATCGTATCGCTAAACTTGAGCCGCGCCTGAATGCGTTCATTACGGTCACACCCGAGAACGCTATACGAGACGCTCAACAGGCTGATGAACGACTCTTAGGGACTGGGCAGGAACCGACCGCATTGACCGGTGTTCCGGTGATGGTTAAGGACAATTTTTCTACCAAAGATGTTCTGACAACCGCTGCTTCGAACATCTTGAAAGGGTATATCCCACCCTATGATGGAACAGTCGTGAGCCTCTTGAAACAAGCTGGCGCTGTAATTTTGGGTAAAGGGAATCTCGATGAATTTGCAATGGGCTCATCGAACGAAACTTCAGCGTTTGGACCCGTTCATAATCCGTGGGATACCCAACGAGTTCCAGGTGGAAGTTCAGGTGGAGCAAGTGCAGCAGTGTCCGCAGGTCAGTGTTTCATGGCATTCGGCTCCGATACAGGCGGGAGCATTCGCCAACCCGCAGCTTTTTGTGGAGTGGTAGGCATGAAACCGACCTACGGACTTGTGAGTCGTTTTGGGTTGCTAGCATTTGGCAGTTCACTTGACCAAATCGGACCCTTGACAAGAACGGTAGCTGATTGTTCAGACGCATTAAATATCATCTCTAGCCATGATCATCGCGATTCAACTTCGGTCAAAGCGCCATTTACTGATTTTGGTCGCGAATTACACATGGGGGTTGATCAAATGAATATCGGAGTACCTAGGGAATATCTCGTCGAAGGAATAGAGCCAGGAATACGGTCAGCGTTCGAGGCTTCACTTGAAACACTAGAAAGTCTTGGAGCTAATATAAGCGAAACATCCCTTCCGTTAACCGACCACGCACTCGCCGTTTACTACATCATCGCTCCATCAGAAGCTTCAGCAAATCTTTCACGATATGACGGCGTAAAGTACGGTCTCGGATCTTTGAATGCCAACACCTCCGCTGAAGCCACCCAATCCGCCAGAGGTGAGGGCTTTGGAGATGAAGTGAAACGCCGCATACTTCTCGGCACATATGCATTATCTGCTGGCTATTACGATGCATTCTATAAAAAAGCTCAGCAAGTGCGGACTCTGATAAGGCGTGAATTCACAGACTCTTTCCTTAAGTTCGACGCCTTAGTCACCCCCACGTCGCCGAATGTTGCTTTTAAAATCGGAGAAAAAATCAATGACCCCTTTCAAATGTATATGAATGACGTTTGTACCATCCCGGTAAACATAGCGGGGCTGCCATCCATTTCAGTGCCAGGAGGCATGTCCGAAGGCCTTCCGGTGGGGCTGCAATTCATCGGACCACAATTCGGGGATACAACGGTAATAAGAGTTGCTGCTGCATATCAACGAGCAACCAATTGGCATAAAAACCACCCACTAATTTAAATCATTGAACCACCTTGACTTTCAAAATATTTAACCTAAACACCAAACGTGCAACAGTTCTTCTCGCAACTATGAGTGTGCTCATGTTTGCAATAATCGGCTGCACTAATAATGACGTTGAACCGACTCCATATGATCGAGAGGATTTCACTCCGCTTGATGGGCCGCCACCATTCCCAATAATATTCGGGGGCAAGTTCACAGTCGACGGTAAACCAGGTCCGGCTGATCAGACAATTTATGCCGAATTCATTCATGGTGGATCTCCGCCCTCAAGAACACTCGAAGGAGAGTATCTCCAGGTCATTCTTGGACCGGTCAGTGCTGCTGATATAGAACACGGCATAATCAGTTTCTATTTGGGTGAACGAGACGGAGACCATGTTAAAGCCAAAGAAACTTGGGAGTGGGACCAAGTGAATTTACCAACAAATCAATCCTTGGATCTAACTTTTTCTCGCCTTCCCGAAAGGTAAAAAAACGATGATTAGAACACTCGGTAACAAATCACCGAAAATTGACCCAACAGCATTCGTATCAGAATTTGCGTACGTAGTGGGAGATGTGGAACTCGGACCAAATTCGAGTATTTGGCCTGGTGTGGTGATTCGCGCAGATTCAGGGAAGATTCAAATCGGTGCAGGGTCTAACGTTCAGGACAATTCCGTGTTGCACGCAGATGCCGATGCTAAAATCGGAGATAACGTGACGATAGGCCATGGGGTCGTCTGCCATGCTCAGACGATCGGAAATGGGAGTCTTATCGGAAACGGTGCCACATTGAATGACGGTGTCATAATAGGTAACAACTGCCTTGTCGCGGCCGGCAGCACGGTTGTCGACAATGCAGAATTCACACAAAACTCATTAATCCGTGGCACACCCGCTAAGGCCATCGGGAGGATTCGCCCACGACATTCGGAGCTAATGCGAAGAGCCGCAGCCTTTTACGTAAGCCAGATCACCATCTATAAATCATCTGATCTCGATGACGAATGGGTTCGATTAGCTAAATAACGGTTACCTACATACGTTCTGGAGAACTCATTCCCATCAACGTCAATGTACGCCTCAAAGCTATTTGCGCAGCTTCTACGAGTTGCAATCGTGCCTTCGATATCTCAACATCTTTCTTTTCGGACGATACGACGCGGCAATGTTCATAAAATCTTTGGAGAGATTTTGCTAATTCCATAGCAAAATGAGTTAAATGATGCGGTTCCATACGTTCAGCTGAACGTTCAACAACCGTTGGCAATTCAATAATTTTTCGAATAAGTTCCAATTCCTTAGGGTGTACCAGTAAATCAAGAGCAGCAGAATTAAAATCAATTCCCTTCTCATCCGCCGCTCTCAATATAGATGCCATACGAGCGTGGGCATATTGCACGTAATAAACCGGGTTCTCAGATGATTGTCGCTTCGCTAATCCCAAGTCAAATTCCATGTGGGATTCAGGGGATCTACTCAGGAACGTAAATCGACACGCGTCAGATCCAACCTCATCCAACAACTCTTCTACGGTAACCATAACGTTATTCCGTTTGCTGAATTTCAGTGATTCACCCTCGTTCTTAAAATTCACAATCTGATTCAGAATAATCGTCAAACGACTAGGATCGAGTCCAAACGCCTTGAGAAGCGCGTGCATGCGAGCAATATGCCCATGATGATCTGCTCCCCAAACATTAATAACTCGATCAAATTTTCTCTCGATAAATTTCTCATGGTGATAAGCGATATCCGTCGCAAAATATGTCGGATCCCCGTCACCACTCCGAATAACAACAATATCCTCATCAAGTCCAAATTTCGTAGCAGCAAACCATTGAGCACCATCACGATCTACGATCAAATTGGAATCTTTTAGAAAATCCATAACTTGATCAAACCGACCGCTCGAAATTAATCCACTCTCATAAAACCACTGGTCATAAACAACGCCCAGCCTTTCCAACGTATCGCGAATCCCATCGATCGTCCTCTTAAGCGATTCAGGAGCAATATCAGCAATCGCGTCGGATTTTTCTTTATGGACGGCACCATCTCCCAGATCCCGAAAAAGATCTGAAGCAAGCTCGCTCAAATACTCACCTGGGTATGCTGGGTCTGGCAGTGGCACATCGCGCCCAGATGCCTGCATATAGCGTGAGTACAAAGTTTCGTAAAATACCCGCATCTGGGTTCCGGCATCGTTAACGTAATACTCACGTTGAACTTCGTAGCCTGCAGATTCCAGAACATTCGCAAGACTGCTGCCGATAACTGCACCACGCGCATGACCAACATGGAGTGGGCCTGTCGGATTAACACTTACAAACTCTACTTGAACCCTTTTTCCTAAGCCTGAATCCACACTCCCAAACTTTTCACCTAGGCTGCGAACAAAAGTCACCTGAGACTGCAGCCAACGCATAGACAAGGTAAAGTTCACAAAACCCGGGGGTGCACTGGCCGCACTTCCGACCATTTCATCATGCGGCATAGCAGCGACAATAGCATCAGCAATCCGAATCGGAGAAACTCGCATGCTACGAGCAAGTGTTAATGGCAGGCTTGTGCTGAAGTCACCGTGTTCAGCTAACTTCGGACGCTCGATCTTGATGTCTACTTCGCCCGCCGGAGGCAAAGCACTAGCGGCCTGAGCCGACTCCAAAGCTTGCGCAACCAGATTAGCGAGTATCTGTGTAATCTGCATAAGTAGTTCAGACTAGCACGAGTCAAAGCTCACAGGTCTATACTGCCGTATAACTGAAAAATAATATTTCGAGATTAATAACTTGACCCATACGAGCAAACAACGGCAATCCTCACGTAAAGCAACAAGGCACGAGCGACCTGATTCCGTCGATGATATAGATGAGATACATGCTTCCCAAAAAGAGGTGGAACGGACTTATTCAGTGATCCGATCAATTGATACGACAGGATTTGAGCCGCTATCGATTTTTGTACCGACACTTTCACACCGAGAATCACAGTAGATTGACCAAATATTTCCCTGATATCGAATACCAATCAATAACGGAAATAGCTCCGCGTATCCAGAGTGAAGACCTGTCTCCTGTCGATCTGCTCGAGATCATGCTCCAACGAATTTCTCGATTCGAACCATCTTTGAACGCTTTTCTCACCGTGTGGAGCGATTCAGCACAAAAGGCAGCTCGCTCAGCAGAAAGTGAAATAAAAAAAGGCAGATATATCGGGCCACTTCACGGTATCCCCATTGGACTAAAAGACTTGATCGACGTAAAAGGACATAAGACCACTGCTGGGTCGAAGGTACTCGCCAACAATACAGCCAAGTCAGATGCCACGGTCGTCACGCGCCTCAAAACATCTGGCGCTATTCTGATGGGAAAACTAAACCTCGTTGAGTTCGCCTTCGGTACGACAGGGTTGAACCCTTACACTGGGGATGTAAAAAACCCTTGGGACTTAAATCGAATCACCGCCGGTTCAAGCTCGGGCTCAGCCGCTGCAGTAGCATCAGGTATGATCCTTGGATCGCTAGGTTCTGACACGGGTGGATCGATTCGGATGCCAGCATCAGTTTGCGGTATTGCTGGTCTAAAGCCTACTTACGGACGCATTCCCCGAACAGGTGTCCTCGACCTGTCTTGGAGCATGGATCATGTCGGGCCTATGGCGCGAACAACAGAGGATTGCGCTATATTGCTGAATGCCCTTGCTGGAACCAATAATGATGATCCAACATCATATGCAGGACCCTCAGAAGATTTTACTTCGGAACTTAACAAAGGGTTATGCCAAATCAAAATCGGTATACCAACTAACTATTTCTTCGAGGAACCAGTAGATTCAGAGATATCAAAAGCGGTTCTCTCTTCGGTTAACCTCATGGCATCAAACGGCGCTGAAGTCGTCGAACTCCCAATGCCGTGGGTAAACAAAGGAAGAGCGATTAATCTAGGTGTGATTAGGCCAGAAGCGGTTTCAGTCCACGAGTCTTTAATGGCTGAGAATGCGAATCTATACACATCAGACGTGAGAAGGCGCATCGAGTCAGGATTGATTATCAAAGCCATCGACTATGTCCATGCACAGCGCGCAAGGCAATGGTTCAATCACAAAATGTCCGAAGCTATGAAACAAGTCGATGTATTGATCACCCCGTCCGTTCCAATTCAGACTCCAACTATCAAACAGTGCATTACAGTAGACAAAAATATGGGAGCAGGGGACCAACTTCCTATGTTTACAAGTGTCTTTAATGCCACTGGGCAACCATCACTTTCGATACCCTGTGGGTTCACCAGTGATGGAATGCCAATTGGAATGATGATCAACGGACATCCATATGATGAAAAAACTGTTCTGAGGGTAGGCAATGCATTCGAGAAACTAACCCAATGGCATCAGCGTGTCCCAACAGATATCCCAGCGATAAAGTAATTAATTGAAATCCAAATACACACCAAGGTCGAAGCGAAATATCAGCCGTTACATAAATCGGAGATCCTCATTGCCCCAACGCGGATTTGCATGCATCGGTTTAGATCGGCCGACTGATGCCGTCAATGTAGGCCACGCACTAAGAGCAGCGCTTGGATTTTCTGCTCGAATGGTGATACTCAGTGAGAAAAACTCATCAATAAACGTCAGGAAACTATCTACTGACCCCGGTCGGGCATACAGACACGTGCCCATTATAGAAGTGGCAAATATGTTTAATGCTATGCCACACGATTGTACTCCTGTGGCGGTAGAAATCACTGATAACGCTAAGGATTTAACCACATTCGCCCACCCTGAACGTGCTTGCTACGTTTTTGGTCCGGAAAACGGGTCAATAAAACGTGAAATTCTGGAAGAATGTCAGTACGTCGTAAAAATACCCACAACTATGTCGCTGAATTTGGGAATGACCGTAAATATCGTCTTATACGATCGCCTCGCAAAAATGACCAGAAGCCGATCTACGTGAACAATTCGCCGACCCAAATTCCTTCAAATTCAACCAAGACCAAAAAAAAACGTTTCTATGGTTGGAACATTGTTCTGGCATCAGCTTTGACAAATGGATTCGGTGGATCCATACATTGGCAGGGTTTCACGGTTTTTTTTATACCAATATCACAGAGTCTCGGACTAACAGCTGCACAGACCGCAATGCCATTTGCTCTATCTAGGGCAGAAAATGGCTTGACCGGTCCGGTCACAGGATGGCTTCTAGATCGTTATGGTGTTCGCAGGCTGATGCTAATCGGTACGATCATGACCGGGGTCGGTTACGTTTGGCTATCCCAGACCAGTACTTTTCTTGCTTTCCTTTTGGTCTACTTATTCGTAATATCACTCGGATCGTCAACCAGCTTCATGCAAGCTTCCACAACTGCGATAAACACGTGGTTCTCACGTAACCGCGGTATCGCTATGTCCATCAACAGCGCCGCATTCCGACTCGGCGGAGCATTCATGGTCCCCCTGCTTTCAGTCGCTGTCCTCCGGTGGGGATGGGAAACCGCGGCTATGTGGGTAGGTATTGGAATGTTAGTTTTCATCGCCCCATTAGCTTTTGTATTCAAAAGATCCCCTGAGTCTATCGGTGTAGGTCCTGATGGTGACCCACTACTAATAGAAAAAAATTCACATCAAAAAATTACCCAAGGAGAAATTCAGGATACTGAAGACGAGTGGACTGCCAAACAAGCAGTTCGCACCAGAGCTTTCTGGACATTGGCGTTAGGTACTGTTCTAAGGATGTCCGTCCACGGAACAATATTCGTCCATTTTGTTCCAATTCTGGTTTGGAAAGGTGAATCCCAACAAATGGCTGCAAATCTTATCGGCCTCTTAGCGTTGTGCTCTGTGCCTATGATTCTTTTCTTTGGATGGTTGAGTGACCGAATAGGTAGACAGCGACTTTTGGGTGGGTGTTACATCTCAGCTGCATGCTCACTACTTCTACTGAACCTGGTTGATGGTCCTTGGCCAATATTTACAGCGTTATTACTATTCGCTGGAACTGAGATAGGTTCGGGCTTAAACTGGGCTCTGGTCGGCGATTTATTTGGGCGTAAACGCTATGCAACTATCAGAGGTTTACTATCCCCAATCTACAACCTCGCTTTATTTACAACACCTGTCGCTGCAGGCTGGATTAAGGATGAAACAGGTTCCTACGAGATCGTACTTTTAAGTGGAACAGGCTTACTAATCGCCGCAGCTTTGACGTTTCTGACAATCAAAAAGCCAACGCATTCATCGAATTTGCTTCATGAATGACCGAAAACACGTCCTGCTTATCTCTTATCTGACTATATATGGTCGGGGCGACAGGATTTGAACCTGTGACCTTTGCACCCCCAGTGCAATGCGCTACCGGACTGCGCCACGCCCCGATGATCCAAAGATAACATCGATCTGTTGTCAGTAGATCGCAATTTTGTGTCTTAACTAGCTAGAAAACATATGTGAGACGAATAGACTGGTTGCTATAATTTTGGGTAACCGCAATCAACGCTCTCTACCTTGATTCTTTCATGATTTACTACGATTAATTCAATGCCTAAAGAAGAATCCACGATAACAAACATACGGACACTACTAGTTCACGCTGAAACGTTGCAGAATCGGGTTCAAGAGATTGTGAGGCGACTTTGACCTATCTGACTTACAAAACAAAGTCGAGTCTCTCGAGAAAGAAGCTAGTGAACCGAATTTCTGGGAGAATTCAACAAAAGCTCAGTTGAAAATGCGAGATATTGCTGTATTACGCGGAGAAATCCAGACTTGGTCTGACCTTTCGGATAATGTCGCCAGTACCGTTGAATTATTTGCTCTGGCAGTGGAAGAAGAAGATGACGCTCTGGGTGAGCAGCTAAGAAATGACCTGGATGAATATACACAATCAGTTGACGCTCTGGAATTTGAATTGCAACTAAGTGGCGAATATGATGACCGAGCTGCAATTCTCTACGTCAAACAGGGAGCTGGGGGAGTAGATGCCCAAGATTGGGCAGAAATACTGCTCAGAATGTATACGAGGTGGGCCGAACGGCGAGGATTTAACGCTGATGTGCTGGACTTCACACCAGGTGATGAAGCCGGAATTAAAAGTGCCACAATAAAAATAGACGGTAAGTTCGCATACGGATATTTGCGATCAGAAAGAGGTGTGCACCGTCTGGTGAGGCTATCGCCATTTGACGCTGACAACAGACGCCATACAAGTTTTGCGCTGGTCGAAGTCCTCCCTGAAGCAAACGAATCAGAAGAAATCACAGTCAACCAAGATGACCTGAGAGTAGATGTTTTTCGCGCCAGCGGCAACGGTGGTCAGAACGTTCAAAAGAACTCAACTGCCATAAGACTTACACATCTTCCAACTAACCTTGTAGTCGCAGTTCAAAACGAACGTTCTCAAGCTCAAAATCGTGAAGTAGCCATGCGAATCTTGTTATCGCGGCTCGTAGACTTAGATATGCAGAAAAAAGCAGAAGAACGAGCAAAATTAAAGGGAGAACACGTAGCAGCAGAATTTGGCAGGCAAGTTCGTAGTTATGTACAACATCCTTACCAAATGGTAAAAGATCATCGAACTGACTTCCAATCTAATGACGCACAAGCGATACTTGATGGGGATCTAGATGAGCTTTTAAAGTCATATCTAACCTCTCAAATGGAATCAGCTTCAACACCATCCAGCTCGTTGCAATAAGAGATAAAAAGCCATCCAATTAGCCTAACAATAGAAAAGCATGACGAGAAACCAACTTAGTAAAAGATCAAAAGTGACACAACAATTGTTCATTGGCACGGTCGCAGCGCTAACCTTTATCCTTACCGTCGCTTGTAGTGGTAATTCTGGATCGACGACGGATGAAACTTTGTCCACTTCAACCCCTCCACCAGCACGCGCTGAAAAACCTAATATTGCTCCAGAATTACAACCAAATAAAGATGTTGGAGCCGATGCTAGCAATACTGCTCCCAGGCAAGGTGGAGTGTTTAATACCCTTTGGAGCGACCCTCCGACCATCGATCCGCATCTTGTCACCGATGGAACATCCTATGGAATCGTGATAGAAGTATTTTCTGGGTTAGTGCGTCTTGGGGCAGATCCCGTCAACCCATTTGAACCCGACTTGGCTGAATCGTGGACGGTCCTTGAAAATGGAACGGTCTACGAATTTAAACTTCGTAAAGATTTGAAATTCTCAAATGGCGATCCTGTAACAGCCCAAGATTTCAAGTGGTCTTTCGAGCGCGCCGCACATCCTGACACAGCGTCGACAGTTGCTGAAGAGTTCTTAGGGGACATAATAGGAATTAAAGAGATCGTCGAAGGTACAGCAACAACGGCTGAAGGTATCCAGGTCGTAGACGAACGAACACTTAGACTCACCATCGATGCCCCAAAAGCATATTTCATAGCCAAACTGACTTATCCCACAGCTTTCGTTCTGAATAAGAATAACGTCGAGTCTCTTGGTAGAAAGTGGACCGACAAACCTGTAAGCACAGGCCCATTCAACTTGAAAGAGTACCGAATCGGTCAACGCATCCGCTTAGAGCGAAATAACAACTATTGGGGCCGTCTCGCTTACCTAGATGAAGTGGTTTATAACCTTGCTGGTGGAGTGTCCATGGCAATGTATGAGAACGATGAGATTGATATAACGAGTGTTGGATTAGCAGATCTTGAACGCGTCCAAGACCCCACGGAAGAAATCAATCGTGATCTCGTTGAAGTGCCGCCGAATTTTGCTGTATCGTACGTAGGTTTCAACATAAAAGAACCCCCATTTGATGATGCTGCTTTTAGGCAGGCATTAAATCACTCCGTCGACAAACAGTTAATAGCAGATCAGGTTTTCTCAAATCTCGTCAAACCAGCGTATGGAATTATCCCTCCTGGATTCCCTGGGTTCTCTCCCAATATCAAGGGTCTTGAATTCGATCCACAGCTAGCTAAAGACCTCCTCGCCCAATCCGTCTATGCTGATCCAAACAAACGACCTCGAATCGTTTTGACCGTTCCCGGCACCGGAGGATCACCGGGTCTAACAACTGAAGTAGTTGCGGATATGTGGCGCCAAAACTTGGGCATCGAAATCGAGATACAACAGGTCGAATGGGCAACTTACATTCAAGATCTTCACCGTGGTAGATTACAGGCTTGGAGTGGCCTTTCTTGGCAGGCTGATTACCCAGACCCTCAAACGTTTATCGACGTTCTATTCCGCTCCAGTAGCGCCATCAACTACGGCGGCTATGCTAATCAGCAGGTTGACAAATATGTCGTTTCGGCCCAAACCGAACAGGATGCAACTAAACGAGTCAAGTTCTACAACGATGCAGAGCAGATCGTTATATCAGAGGCTGCATGGTTACCACTATGGTGGGGCGTCGACTCAAAAGCGCTAGTCAAACCATGGGTGAAAGACTACGTATTTTCATCAATGACAATACCGAAATTCCAAAACGTATGGATCGACAAGTAGTAATCAACTTGTACGTTCCAATTAAAAAAACATAATTGGGCACAAGTAAAATGAGCTCACGAAAGATCGCTGATTTACATCTCAACAATGCTCTCGTTTTTGTCCAAGTCCAGACGATGACCTGATTCGGAGAACTAAAACCGTCGATGCTGGTATACATTCTCAGGCGCTTGCTTTGGACACCTGTACTGCTACTTTTAGCAGCCTTCTTCGTATTCTTCATGGGAACCGTCGCTCCTGGGGATCCTGCTGAACTTCGATTAGGTAACCGCGCTACTCCAGAAAGAGTAGATAGGCTTCGAGAACAACTTGGGTTAAACGATCCGCTACCGATACGTTACATGGGGTTCATTGGTAGCGCCCTCAAAGGAGACTTGGGCGAAAGCTATGTTTTCCAAGGTAAAACAGTAACTTCTCTTATCGGACCACGATTGCTGGTTTCACTGCAATTAAACATAGCTGCATCTATCGTTGCGCTGAGTGTTGGATTGCCGCTCGGTTTTTATGCAGCAAAACGACAAGGCACAAAAACGGATCCAGCGATCGTAATTTCAATGCTAATCCTATACGCTATGCCAGTGTTTTTTACCGCTCCATTTCTTATATTGTTCTTCGCAGTCAAACTTCACTGGGTACCTGCATCTGGTTGGAATGGAATGTTTTCAACCCAGGCCATTCTTCCCGCGCTAACCATTGGAATTCCAGGTGCAGCAATTTTTGTTAGACATATGCGAGCTAGTACCCTAGAAGTGATAGGGCAGGAATATATACGCACTGCTCATGCCAAAGGGATGTCAAACTTTGTAATCAATTATCGACATGTCGCACGAAACGCTTTTTTGCCGATACTTACGCTACTTGGATTCACTTTAGCAGGTATTTTTGGCGGCTCACTCATAGTCGAGTTAATATATGGGATTCCAGGAATTTCCAGACTTTCGCTTGACGCAATATTCCAACGCGATTTCCCTGTCCTAACTGCACTAGTACTGCTTGGATCTGTAATGCTGGTATTGGCAAACCTTGTCATAGATATTGGCTATACCATCATCGACCCGCGGATAAGGTTGAAATGAACGCATGGCGAACATCCTGAACAAAGATTCGGTAACAAGTGAACTTAAAGGTTCTCGAAGTCACTGGCGACAAGTGTGGTCCAATTTTCGCCGACGGCGACTCGCTTTCATAAGTCTGGTAATCGTGGGTCTCATCTATTCCCTCGGGATAGTTGCCCCTTTGATTCAAACTCATGACTACCAAGAGACGAATATAGCTAAAACTCAACAAGGACCAGACCATGAAAACTGGTTGGGCACCGACCGACTGGGACGGGACATTTATACCCGTGTTATTTGGGGAATCCAAACAACCGTAATCATCACTGCCACAACACTTATCACTGGAAGTCTTTTTTTGGGCGTGACCATGGGCTTGCTCGCCGGTTATTTCCGAGGTTGGATCGATGCGGGAATAATGCGTATCGGAGAGGTTATTTCTGCTTTTCCAGATATCCTGTTAATTATCCTATTAGCAGCCACACTTCGACCCAGGATCGTGGACTTAGCACGTGCTATTGAGGATTCCACCAACACAACAGGTTTAGTCAGTTCAGGTGTGGTCGACTACCTGGTAATAGGCGTAGCCCTACTACCTTTGAGCTGGTTCGGGATGATGCGTTTGGTCCGTGGGCAGGTGCTGACCCTGCGGGATGCTGAGTATGTTGAAGCGGCCCGTGCTATAGGAACGTCTACGCCCAGAATACTTTTCCGTCACATACTCCCAAACGTAGTCAGCCCCGTGATCGTCTCAGTCAGCTTCGGTATCGGTGCCATAGCATTATCCGAGGTTGTTCTGAGTTTTTTTGGTCTAGGCGTTCAACCACCACGGCCGAGTCTAGGTGTGATGATTGGTGAAGTAACAGCGCGGGGTGGCGCGAGTGTTTCAGTATTGCGAGACCATCCTGAGCAATTGCTTGCTCCGATTATAGTCGTATGGTTATTGATTTTCTGCTGGAATATTGTGGGAGACGCCCTTAACGATGTACTCAACCCTCGAGCGCGCTGATTCCCAAACACAGAACTACTCTGCAGGCACATCATTACACGTAAACATAGCCCATCTCATATCAATCACAAAATTCTTGGTAATACACGGTTACAGGTGCTCAAAAAAAATTCAAGACAAAGTACCGTGTATCCGTTCACGTGTAGCCTTAGGATTACATATCAGCACGAACAAACCCGTGCTCACCTCGTCTATTGGCCAATGTTCTAGCTGTCAGATTATGCAAAGTTTCGTGCCCTGAAAAATGACGTTCGAGTTCACTGACCATCTCCTCAAAAAAACGTGTTCTAGATCGTGGTGATGTACCTGCTATATGAGGTGAAAGAAATACATTTGGCAGTTGGCGAATCTTTGAGTCTGCTGGTACTGGCTCTGGATCAAAAACATCTAAGCACGCTGTAAGGTCACCACCCTCCAACCGCTGAATTAACGCGGTCGAATCAACTATTGCACCTCGAGACACATTCACAAAAACAGCTCGAGATTTTATCCGGTCAATCTCATGCCTACCTATCATTCCGCGAGTTCTAGGCGTAAGAGGCGCTAAGCAAACAACAACATCTGGTTGAGACAACACAACATCTAATGAGGTCAATGTAAACCCAAGCGAGCTAGCTAATTCGAACGGAACATAAGGATCATGTACAAATAATTGCACATCAAACGGCTTGAGGAATTCAATCAATCTCCGTCCAATGTATCCAGCACCAATTAACCCGACCGACTTGCCGGTAAGTTCCTCATTATGAGCAAATTCCTGAAGCGATTCCCTCTGCTCAGAAGTTCCCCACAGCTGACGAGTAATCATCTGCCTAAAATGAGCTCCAGCATTACGTAAACCAATCAGAATCATAGCTAAAGCCCATTCTGCAACTGGATAAGAGGAGCCGTGTGTCGTATCCACGGTACGAATTTTTCTGATTGAAGCTGCCTCAACGTCGATTCTTTGTGCAAATCTATCCCCCTCCAGTTCCCCTACCAATGACAATTTTTCCGAAGCAGCGAGCACATGCTCATCAACTCTAGGGGAACCATGAGAAACAATTAATGCATCCAATCCCTTTGTAAATTCTATAAATTCATACTTAACTTGATTGGAAGTCTGTGGAGCAGTATCCCAACTTGTCTCTTCATTAAATTCTTTCCAATGCAAATCGACAAATTCTCGAAGACGAGCTAAATCTACCTCAGCTAAGTAAGATTCGTAGACTGCTTTATTACAGGCAATTCCTACCCGTGGAAGATCCTTAGTCATTCAGCATTCTCCAGATACATATAATGCACCAAATCTCGTACAGCGATCTATGAGATGAATTTCACCTTATTGTGGTGCTACTATGATCCAATTCACCATAAAAGGGTGGATCAACATTCATCATTGGAGCATCCCTGTGAGTTATTTTCAATCTCGACGATCCGCAATAGTAGCTCGAAAGGGAGCTGTCGCCACTAGCCAGCCACTTGCAGCCGTCGCAGGACTCCAGATTATAAAAGAAGGAGGGAACGCTGTTGATGCTGCTGTTGCGACGGCAGCTGTGCTTAACGTTGTCGAGCCAATGTCCACCGGTATTGGTGGCGATATGTTCGCTCTCATATGGGACAAAAACGAACGAAAAGTTGTCGCCCTTAACGGATCGGGGCGTCAAGCAGCAGCGGCCAATGTGAATGACGTTCAAAAGGCTGGGTTCGATGCAATTCCAAATAACCTTGAGGGCAGCCAATTTGCCGTCAGCGTTCCAGGCACGGTACATGGTTGGGAGACAGCGCTTAAAACATACGGTCGAATGAGCCTAAAAGAAGTATTAAAGCCGGCAATCGATTATGCCCTAAAAGGTTATCCCGTTTCTGAAGTAATCGCACACAATTGGGGCTCGTTCGAAACAATAACTAAACTCAAATACAGGCCCTCGGGGCAAGAACTGCTGCCAGGAAAATTTGGCGGAGCACCAGAGTACGGAGAGGTGGTTACCCTGCCTGAATTAGGCCGTACCTTACAAATGATTGCTGAAGGTGGCAGTGAAGCATTTTATAAAGGAGAAATCGCCAAAAAGACAGCTGAATTCATTCAATCTGAAGGCGGGTGGCTGACGGAAACAGATTTGGCAAACCATCACTCAGACTGGGATCAAGCAATAAGCATAAACTACCGAGGTGTGGATATTTGGGAGTGCCCGCCCAATGGTCAGGGTATAGCAGCTCTAATAGCACTAAACCTTGCTGAAGGTTTTGACATTGCTTCTATGGGAGCCCAATCACCAGATCGATATCACTTTTTGATTGAATCAATGCGCCAGGGATATGCCGATGCATTCCAATACGTAGCCGACCCCAGAGTTACGGAGGTTCCGATTGGCCCATTATTGAGCAAAGATTATGCAAATCGGCAACGCACATTAATTTCAGATTCCTCGACGAATCATAATGTTTCTTACGGAGATCCAATGGGTGGTGCGGATACTGTCTACCTCACCACAGTCGATGAGGAAGGCACTGCCTGCTCACTAATCAACAGTCTTTTCAACGGATTCGGTACCGGCCTAGTTGTACCGACATTGGGAATGGCCCTACAGAACAGAGGATCCTTATTCTCGTTTGATCCGAATCACCCCAATTATCTTGAAGGAAACAAACGGCCTTTCCAAACAATCATCCCGGCCATGGCTACCAGAGACGATGAAATGTGGCTCAGCTTCGGCGTGATGGGCGGTTTCATGCAGCCGCAGGGGCATTTGCAAGTTGCATCAAACATGATCGACTATTCCATGGATTCGCAGCAAGCTCTAGATGCTCCTAGATTTAAAGTAGAAGTTGAAAGCAGTCAGGATGTACTGGTCGAAGAAGACCTGTCATCTAAGACTGTCAATGAACTTGAAAAACGAGGTCACACTGTCCGAGTAGTGTCGGGATACGATCGAGGAACATTTGGAGGC
>CEOQ01020804.1_pt1 | contig 18290 bp, 15 predicted proteins | sample 361351 | NCBI WGS metagenome assembly CEOQ01 (sample SAMEA2619907, study PRJEB7988) | marine metagenome | biome: marine biome (ENVO:00000447); feature: deep chlorophyll maximum layer (ENVO:xxxxxxxx); material: "saline water (ENVO:00002010), including plankton (ENVO:xxxxxxxx)" | depth 60 m | reverse complement strand
GCTTGGAATACAAATTATGTTACTAAAGAATACAGGGCTATATTTTAAAAATTATCCAAATATTTTGGCAAAAAAACCTTTTTTTTCATCACTTTTATTAAAACTCTGAGGTATAGCTTCGGTTTCCCAGCCATTTTGTATAATTTTAAAAGCTCCTATGCATGAATTAAATGCCTCATAAATTTTTTTTTTCTTATCATCTTCATTTTTTCCACTTAATTTTTTTACATTTAATTTTAAAAAGTTAGAAAAATATGTTTCTATATTTATTAATCGTGAACCTCCTCCAGTAATAAAAATGTTATTCCCAAAACTTAAACCTGATATTAATACTTGCTTTTTTATCATTTCTAAAATTTCATCTAATCTTGCTTGCAAAATATTTAAAATTAAACTTTGACTTAATTTTCTTGGATAAGAATCTTTAAAATAATTTTCTTTTAAATAATTATTTTCATCAAACATGTTTGCGTTATTAATAAATGAGTAATCAATTTTATTTTTTATAACCTCAGACTCTTCTTTGCTTAAAGAACAAACCTTGGAAATATCCTTTACAATATGATTTATACCTATCGGTAATGTTACAGAATGAACTAAAGCTAAATTTTTAAATAGTCCTAAACTTATTTTTTCGAAACCGAGATCAATCAATATTGATCCTGAATCGAGTTGATCTTCATTTAATAGTTCAGCACCTAAAGCAAAAGTGGAAGAAATAAATCTTTCAACTTCAATATCACAATCAATAAAAACTTCTTTGATATTTTTTAAATTATTTTTGGGTGCGGTAACGAAAGTCATTTCGTGACTTAAAGAGTTAGCGTAAATATTTATTGGTTCTTCTATAAATGATTTTCCATCAACTATATAATTATGATTAAAAATATGAATTATAGATTGTGTATTATCATTTTGGGTAACTTGCTTTTTGGCATCCTTAAGTAAAAATTCTATATCTTCTTTTTGTATTTTTGTTCCATCAATTTTTTTATGTTTGGAAAATTTTGTGCATAAAAATTCTGTTTGTTCAAAAATTACATTAATTTTTTTTAACAAAACTTTTGCTTCTTTTTCAGCTGAACTTATACATGATCTAATTGAATTAGCTGCTTTGGAAAAATTTACTATTTTGCTATTATAAATACCTTCAGATTTGACAATGGACGAAGATAATATTTCTGACACATTTTCAGAATTTACTGAAAAAATAACGCACCTAATATTTACTCCACCAAGTTCTATTACTCCTATCAAATTATCGGAATCCATTTACTCTACTATTATCTTATCATGGATCCTTAAATCAATTACATTATAGTTTTTAAACTCATTATCATTTAATAGATCAATAGATTTTTTAATAGTAGTGATAATTTTGCTATCAGGAAATTTGATTATTTTATCATCCAAAAGTTGTAAATCCCATCTTCCCACTTCATAGTAATAATAATTTTTTACTTTTTTGTATGGAAAATTATTATTTTTTAATTTTTTTAAAAAGTCAGAAAAATAATTTTCTACATCTTTCCCAAAAATATTTGGTAATTTTTCATGATAATTTAAATCTTTATTATAGACAATTAAATTTGAAGAATTATCTAAATAATATCTTTTTTCTTTTTTTGTTATTATTGCTATAGGATATGTTTCAAAAACTTTTATAAATATAGTATCTGGATATTTTTTTTTAACCTGAATTTTTTCTAAAAAATTAATATCCTTAAGTGGATTTTCTATATCTTTTTTTTTAATTTTAAAAATATTTTTTTTATATACTTTATCTAATTTTTCTATAATTGCATCTTTATTTATTAAATTGGTATTACTTACTTCAATTTTTTTTATTTTAAAAAAAGTTGTATTATTTTTAAATAATAAATTTAAATTGTTAGGAGTATAAGTGGTAAGTAAAATTAATAATATTACTAAAAAAATTATTTTATAAACGCTTTTCATCTATTAATACTTGCATCTTTAAGCATCCAAATAACTAAATCTTCAAAACTAATTCCACAATGTTTAGCAATTTCAGGAACGAGTGAAAGTTTTGTCATTCCAGGTTGAGTATTTAATTCTAATAAATAGAATTTATTATTAAAAAATCTAAAATCTGATCTTGTAACACCTCTGCATTTTAATATCCTATGAGCCTTTCTTGCTAAATTAAGCACCTCTTTGTATTTTTTTTTTTCAAGCTTTGCTGGCATAATATGTTCTGTTTTTGCTTTGCTAGAATATTTAGCTTTGTAATCATAAAATAATCTTTTTGGTTTTAATTCAATTGCACCCAAAGGTTGTTTTCCCATTACAGCTACTTGAATCTCTCTCCCCGGAATATATTTTTCAATAATAATTTTTTCGTATTTTTTGTTAAGCTTTTTGTAATTTTTCAAAAAATCTATCATATTTTTACAAATATAAACTCCTAAGCTAGATCCCTCGTTAATAGGTTTTATAACTATTGGAAAATTAATTTTTTTAGATTTCATCATTTTTTTAACTTTTTTTTCTCCATTTTTTTGTAAAATAAAATACTTAGGAACCTTTAAATTATTTTTTTTAAAAATTAATCTAGATAATTCTTTATCCATTGCTAAGCTTGAAGATAAAACGCCAGAATGTGTATATGGAATTTTTAGCGATTCTAAAATACTTTGAACAAAACCATCTTCGCCATATTTTCCGTGAAGTGCATTGAATACTACTTTTGGTTTTAATTTTTTTAGTTTATTAACAAAATAGCCTTTGGCATCTATTTCTTCTACTTTAAGATTTTGTTTTTTTAATATTTTTAAACAAGCTCTTCCTGATAAAAAACTTATTTCTCTTTCGTCAGATAATCCTCCCATTAATACTGCGATCGTTTTTTTCATAATTTGTTTCCAATAATTTGTAACTCAAGTTCTAAGTTTATTTTTGTTTCTTTTAATACTTTATCTCTAACTTTATTAATTAAATTTTCTAAATCTTCTGATTTTGCTTTGCCTTTATTAACAAAAAAATTGCAGTGTTTTTCTGAAATATATGCGTCTCCAATTTTCATACCAGCACATCCAGAATTTTTTATCAATTCCCACGCCTTTTTGTTTGGAGGATTCTTAAAAGTGCTACCGCAAGTTTTTATTTTTGATGGTTGGGTTTTTTCCTTTTGATTCTTTAAACCTTCAGTCTTTTTTTTTATTTCTAATTTATCAGCATTTAAACCTTTTAAGGTTGCGCTAATAAAAATTAAATTTTCATCCAAATCACAATTTCTATAAGCAAATTTAATGTCTTTTGAGTAAATAACTTTTATTTTTCCATCCAAATCCATTACTTGTACAGATGTAATAATTTTTGAAATTTCCTCACCATAGCATCCAGAATTCATTCTAATTGCCCCTCCTATTGTCCCAGGTATGCAAGAAAGAAATTCTAACCCTGAAATAGAATTTTCAAAAGCAAAGTTTGAAACTGTCTTATCTAATGCTGAGGCTCCGGCTATAATTGTGTTTTTGTTAAAAAGAGATATGTGAGAAAATGATTTATCTAATTTAATTACTATACCATCAAAACCACCGTCTCTAATCAGAATGTTTGATCCTGCTCCCAATATTTTTATTTTTTTTTCTACTTTGATTTCTCTTAAAAAAAAAGATAATTCGTTTATATTTTTTGGCTTAAATAGGATAGAGGCTGGCCCTCCAAGATTAAACCAAGATAATTTCGAAAGATTTTCGTTAAAAACAATTTTACCAGATATTTTTTTTTTTATATTTTCTACCTGAGTTGTTAAATTCATTTTAATTTATTTCCTATTTCTCTTATCCAACTTGATATACTTCCAGCTCCCATACAAATAACCATTTCGTTACTAAATAAATTTCTTTTTAGATAAATTTCTAATTCATTTTTATTATAAATATTTATTACTTGAGTATTTGATTTTTTAGCAATTAAATTAGAAAAGCTTTTTTGATTATAATTATATTTCAATTTTTCACCCGCTGAATAAACTGGGCATAATATAACTTCATCGCTAAATTTAAATGATGATGCAAAATCACTTTTAAGCATTTTTAATCTCGAATATCGATGAGGTTGAAAGACACAAATTATTTTCCTGTTTCTATTTACTTCTCTAGCGCTGGTTATGACCGCCTTAATTTCTGTGGGGTGGTGAGCATAATCATCGTAAAATTCTCTTTTTCCAATTGAAAAAACCTTTGTGAATCGTCTTTGAATTCCTGAAAACTTTTTTAGTGCTTTTTTTATAATATCAATTTTAATTCCAACATTTATAGCAAGAGCTATTACTGCTGTTGCATTTTTAATATTATGATCACCTAATAAATTAACATGAATATTTTTTATACTTTTTATCTTTTTTCCCTTTAATTTTATTTTTAACTCAAAAATTGAATGATTTATTTTTTTATTTACATTTACTATTTGGTAATTTGATTTCTTTTGAAATCCATATGTTAAAAAATTTATTTTTTTACATTTTTTTATTAAGTTTTTTAAATTTTTGTCATCTATGCAGATTATAGATTTTCCAATTGAAGGTGTTTTCTCAATAAAGCTCTTAAAACTATCTTTGAGTTTTGAAAAACTTCCATAATGATTTAGATGTTCTTTATCTAAATTAGTAATAATAGAATAAGTAACTGGTAGTTTTAAAAAACTGCCGTCTGATTCATCAGACTCAATTACAGCCCAATCTCCCTTGCCTAGTTGCGCTGTATTTTTAAGGGAGTTTATTATTCCTCCGTTTATAACTGTAGGATCTAATCCAGATTCTACCAAGACATTTGCAATTAGTGATGTGGTAGTTGTTTTTCCATGAGAACCTCCTACAACTATATTTTTTTTTAAAGCAACAATATTTGCCAACATTTCACCTCTTGTAAAAATTGGTATTTTTTTATTTTTTGCAGCTATTATTTCTTTATTATTTTTTTTAATAGCAGAAGAAATTACTATCATGGTTGCCTTTTTAATATTTTTGTTATCATGACCTATGCTAACTTTAATTCCTGACTTAACTAATCTGTCTGTATTTTTGCTTGCACTTGAATCGCTTCCTTGAACAGTAAAACCCATATTTTTCATTATTTGAGCTAAACCACTCATTCCTATTCCTCCCACTCCAATAAAATGAATTATTTCGTTACTAGCTATATTAATTTTCACTTTTAAAAATACCTTTCACTATATTTTCTATTTCTTCATAAGCGTTACTTCTATAACTTTCGTCGATATTATTTTTCATACTTTTTAATTTACTTTTATCAATAAGAATTTCATGTATTAAATTTATTAAAATCTCATTATCTAAACTAGACTCTTCAATTAACCAACAATATTTTTTTTCGCTAAAGTATTTAGCGTTTAAATATTGATGATTGTCCGTAGAATACGGATATGGTATAGCAATAAATGGGGTGCGTGTATAAATAAGCTCACCTACCGTCGATGCACCAGATCTAGAAATGGTTAAATCTGTAGCTAAAAGTAAGTCTAATATATTTTTTTCAAATTCAAAAATATTACTTTTTATATTATTTTTTTTGTAAAAGTCAGATAAATAACTTTTTTGATGTTTTAAGCATTGCTGATTAATCTCAATATCAAAACCTTTGTCTTTAATTGTCTTAATAACTGGAGGAATAATTTTTCCTAAATTTTCCGCACCTTGACTACCTCCTAAAATTAAAATTGAAAAATTATTATTATTTTTTATTTTTTCAGTAGAGCAATTTATAAAATTTTTTTTCAAAATTGGTCCTACCTTATGAACCAAATTTCTATACTTTTTAGGGACATTAATAGGCTCATCAAATGCAACTAGTAATTTTTTTATCTTTGATAATAAATACTTATTTGTCCTGCCTAATATTAAGTTAGGTTCATAAACTAATAATGGGTAATTAAAAAACCTTGATGCAAATGAAATTGGAAATGAAACATACCCACCAAATCCAATGATTAAATTAGGTTTTTCTTTTTTTAAAATAAAAAATGATTTAATTATTGAATATAAAATTACAAATAATGAAAATATTTTTCTTATAAAATTTTTATTCGTTGGGGTATCTGTTGAAATAATATAAGATTTAAATTTTGAATAATCAGAAATAAAATTGTTGCCTTTAGGATCTGTTACTAAAGTAATATCGTAACCTTTTTCAGAAAAATGTTTCATTAAATTAATTGCTGGAAATATATGTCCGCCAGTACCGCCTGAAGCAAAAATAATTTTTTTAGCCATTGTTTGAATCTCTTAGAACATCTTTTCTAGTAAAGTTTAAAATAATTCCCGAAATAATTGCGCTTCCTATAAGAGATGAACCTCCATAACTTAAAAATGGTAACGTCATTCCTGTTGTTGGAAATAATCTTGCATTAACTCCAATATGAATAAAAGTTTGTGTTATAAGCAATGTTAATAATCCTATTAAAGTTAATTTTAGAAATTCATTATTTATAATAAAAGTTTTTTTTAAAACTCTGTAACTGATGTATAAAAAAACAATTATTATAAATAACACAAATAACGCCCCAAATTCTTCTGATATAACCGCTACTATATAATCCGTGTGTGCTTCAGGAACTTTATCTTTTAATATTCCTTCCCCCATTCCTTGGCCGGTCAAACCTCCCTGTTTAATGGCATCTAAAGCTTTTTGTGATTGAAAATTATCTCCATAGTTTGGATTAAAAAATGATTGTAATCTAGAAAAAATATAACCAAATTTAGAAGGCAAAAAATAAATTAAACCTATAAAGACAGTTATAGAAATTAATCCTAAAATTATTAATATAAACATATTAAAACCTGAAACAAATATCATTGCTAACCATGACAATATTAATAATAAACTTTGTCCAAGATCGGGCTGGTTAACTAATAAAACTATTATTATAAATAGGCTAAAAAATGAAATTACATATCTGTTATGAATTTTCATCCCATCGTTAAGCATAATAGTTTTTGCCACAAAAAGTATAAACATAGGCTTTACTAATTCGATAGGTTGAAATCTTGGAAAAAATAAAAATTGAATCCATCTTTTTGAACCCTTTACCTCAACTCCAAGCAAAGGAACTAGTAAGAGAAAAAATATTGATATAATAAATAAAGGAGTCAATAGTTTTATTATTTTTTTATTTTCTTGGATTGAAATAAAAATTAATAAAAAAAGCGATACCAAAACGAAAACAAGATGTTTAAGAAATAAATAATAGGTTTCTTTATTTAATTTTTCACCTACAAGAGAAGATGTTGACGAAAATGAAAAAAATAACCCCAGCAAAAAAAGTAAAACAATAGATAACAAAATTTGTTTATCAACGTTTCTCCACCATTTTGCTAAATTACTTGTATTTTCTCTACTAAAATTAAACATTTAATTTTTTTAATTTAGAAATAATAATTCCCTTAAAATAATTTCCTCTTTCTTCAAAATTTCTAAATTGGTCATAAGATGCTGCCGCAGGACTAAGCAAAATTGTAAATTTTGAATCTTTATTTTTCTTAATATCAACTAAAATATCATTAATAGCATTTTTGATATTGTGAGATTTTTTATATGATAAATCTTTTTTAATTTTTTGTATAAAAAAATTAATTTTTTTTCCTACAATATAAGCCTTTACTACTTTTTTAGACACATTTTTTAAATCAAATCTATCTTGTTTTTTAGGAAGTCCGCCAAGGATCCAATAAATTTTCTTAAAATTTATTAAAGATTGTAATGATGAGATAAAACTTGTAGCTTTTGAATCGTTCACACATATAAATTTATTGCTAGAAAATATTATTTCTTGACGATGAGGGAGACCTTTAAAATTGTTTAATGCTTTCAAAATTGTCTGGTCTTTTATTTTAAAATTTTTGGCTATTTTGTATGAAAATGCTAAATTTTCTATATTACCTTTGCTTTTAAAATAGGTGTTTTTTATATTTTTTAATAAAAATTTACAACTATCATCATTTATATAAATTAACTTTGATTTTAATTTTCTCCTTTTAAAAATATTTTTTATATTTTTATAATAAATGCAGTTTGAATTTATATATGAATAATCATCTTCTCTTTGACCATAAAATAATTTGGTTTTGATTTTCATATAATTAGTCATGCTTTTGTGCCTTTCAAGATGATCAGGTGAAATATTTAATATAGCTGCATGTTTAGATCTAAATACTTTTGAATATTGCAACTGGTATGATGAGACTTCTAAGATTATGAATTTTTTTTTTTTATTTTTTTTTAAATTTAATATCGGATTTCCGATATTTCCAACGGCCACGGCATTGTATCCTGCTGTTTTAAAAATTTTTTCTATTAATTTACAAGTTGTTGATTTCCCATTAGTTCCGGTAATCGATATGATTGAAGAATTTTTGTTTATATCGAAAAAAATGTCTAGATCTGTTATAATTTTTTTTACATTTTTTTTTAAAAAATTCTTTATCTTACATTTGCTAATATCTATTCCGGGACTTATAACTATATAATCAATAAAATTATTATCCTTCCAAAATTTATTTAAAGGAAAATTTAAATCTTTTACTTTTTTTCTTATTTTTGCATTATCATCCCAGCATGAAATTTCTGCATTAATTTTTTTAAGAGTTTTTGCTGCTGAAATTCCTGTTTTTCCTAAGCCGTATATTGCAATTTTTTTACCTTGATATTTTTTTATTAAATTCATTCACTATCTCAATTTGAGTGTAGCTAAACCTATGAGTGCAAGAATGATAGATATAATCCAAAATCTAATTACTACAGTAGATTCTGCCCATCCCTTTTTCTCGAAATGGTGATGAAGTGGAGCCATTTTAAAAACTCTTTTTCCGGTAAGTTTAAATGATAAAACTTGGATTATTACCGAAGCCGTTTCTAAAACAAACAAACCTCCTACAATACCCAATACTATTTCATGTTTTGAAATTATGCTTATTGCCCCTAATGATCCTCCTAGTGATAGAGATCCGGTATCACCCATAAAAATTTTTGCTGGTGGCGCGTTATACCATAAAAAGCCTAAACAAGACCCAACTATTGATCCACAAAAAATAGAAGCTTCGCCAACATCGGCAATATAGGGTATTTGCAAATATTCAGAAAAAACCGTATTACCAACGACATAACAAATTAAAGTAAATGATAAAGCAACTAACATAACGGGAACTGTTGCTAAACCATCTAAACCATCAGTTAAATTAACAGCATTAGAAGATCCAACAATTACAAAAATTGCAAAAGGTATAAAAAATAAACCCAAATGAAGAATTAAATTTTTAAAAAAAGGGAAATAAAGATTTTTTAAATGATTAGAATCTCCAAATTTTATTAACAAAAGCACAGCAATAAGAGAAAGAATAATTTGAGCAATTATTTTCATACTGGACGGTATACCTCTAGAATTGTTGTGTTTTATTTTTAAATAATCATCAATTGCACCTAATAATCCAAAACTTGTAGCTACAATAAGCAAAACCCAAATATAAGAATTTTTTAAATCAGCCCAGAGCAAAGTGCCAAACAAAATACCTATCAATATTAGAACTCCACCCATTGTTGGGGTACCCACTTTTTTAACAATATGATCAATTGGGCCATCCTCTCTTATGGGGCCGGTAATTTTATGTGATTCAATAAATTTTATAAAAGGAGCTCCAATTAAAAATACAATTAGCATCGAAGACATAACTGAAAGTCCAGTTCTGAAAGTTAAATAACGAAAAACATTCAATATTGAAAATTCTTCTACCAAAGAAGTTAATAAACTATATAGCACTTGAACTACTCCTTTTTATGTTTTTTGCAAAAGTATTTAACCCAGTTGCATTTGATCCTTTTATCATAAGTAAGTCTTTATTGTGTATAATATTATTTAAATTTCTATATGCTGTCTTAAGATTTTCAAACATTTTGCCCTTTTTTTTATTAGATAAATTAATAAAAGTATTTTTCATCAATTTTCCATAAACATAAACTTTATCAATATCGCTAATGTTGATTACTTTAGATAAATTTATATGAAATGCCTTACCTTTTTTTCCTAATTCTAGCATATCACCCAAAATAACTATTTTTCTTTTTATTTTTTTTCTACTAAAGTTATTTAGATTATTAATTGCTGATTCCATAGATAATGGGTTAGCATTATAACTTTCATCTATTAATATAAATTTTTTATTGAATTTTTTTATTGAATGAATATCACCTCTTCCATCTGGTGTATCAAACTTAATAAAAACTCGTTTCATTTTTTTTAAATTTAGATTTAAAATGTTTGCTACAGAAATACAAGCCATCAAATTGTATAAGAAACTATTACTCAAATATTTTGAGTCAAAATAAAAAAGTTTGTTATTTATTTTTAATTTTATTCTATAAAAATTAGAAATTTTTTTATATTTTAAAAATCTGACACTTGCATTTTTTTTTAAACTAAAAGAAAAAATTTTTATTCCTTTTTTTTTTGCTTTTTTTGATAGGAAATTATAAAAATTATTATCCCTATTTAATACAACACTTCCCCCATCTACAATATTATCTATTATTTCTGATTTGGCTTTTGCTATATCCTTCAATGTTCTAAAATTTTTAAAATGTGCACCTGAAATATTAGTAATTACTCCAATCTCAGGTCTAACTATTTTTGATAAATTATTTATTTCTCCTTTTTTATCCATGCCGAGTTCAAATACACCAAATTCTGTATCACTTTTTAAGTTTGAAACACTAATTGGAACGCCAAATCTATTATTATATGAAAGAGGAGAATAATGAGTTTTGCCATAATTTTTTAGCGCGAAACTTAATAAATTTTTTAATGTAGTTTTTCCAGCGCTTCCTGTGATTCCAATAATTTTGGCATTTGAGTTACTTCTTATTTGTTTAGATAAATCATTCAAACACGAAAGGGTATTTTTTACTTTTAAAGTTTTTTTAGATGGGATTCCCTTTATTTTTTTATTTACGATTAACTTAATAGCACCTTTTCTTAATGCATCTTTTGTAAAAAGATGACCATCGATTTTTTTACCTTTAATTGCAAAAAATATATCGTTTTTTTTAATGGTTTTTGAATTTATAGAAACTTTATTATAGTTCAAACTAGCAAGATCATTTATATGTTTTTTATTAATATTTTTTGATGTTGCCCAATTTCCTTTCTTAATTATACTTTTTATTACTTCTTTATCTGAAAAATTTATAACTTTTTTTCCATAATCTTGTGTTGTTTCGTGACCTTTGCCGGCAACAAGTAGTAATTCGTTAGGTTTTAATTCTTTAATACCCTCATGTATTGCCTTTCGTCTATCTCCAACATTTTTTGCATTTTTTTTACATCCTTTTATAATTTCCTTTCTTATTTTTCTAGGGTTTTCGTTTCTTGGATTGTCATCAGTTATAAAAATTTTTCTGCAATATTTATTTGCAATTTTACCCATCTTTAATCTTTTTTCTTTATCTCTCTCCCCTCCACATCCAAAAACAATTAATATATTTTTGTTAAATTGTTTTTTTAAAGCAATTAAGCTTTTTTCAAGAGCTTCGGGAGTATGAGCAAAATCAACAATAATATTAGAATTATTTTCTAATTTTGTAACAAATTCTAATCTTCCAGGAACAGGTTTGATATATTTTATTTGACTAAAAATCTTATTAATACTTAAACCATATTTCAATGCAGCTACAATTGCCATAAGCAAATTTTTTACCTGAAAAAATCCTATAAGCGGAACTTCTATAAAATATTTTTTTGATTTATATAAAATTTTTATAATTTGCTTATTGCCTTTATAAAAATGTTTTAATAATCTTAAATCTCCTGATTTTGTTCCAATAGTAGTTTTATTTAATTTTCTATTGTTAATAATCTTTTTTATTTTTTTAAATTCTTTATTATCTTCATCAGTTATTAAAAAAGAATTCTTTTTTAATAATTTTTTAAATAAATACATTTTTGAATTAAAGTAGGATCTAACATTTTTATGATAATCCAAATGATCATGACTTAAATTTGTAAATATCCCTACTTTTATATTTATATTATCTATTCTATTTTGATCTAAACCATGACTTGAAGCTTCTAAAATAACATTGTTAATATTTTTTTTTTTTAAAATTTCAAGATTTTTATGCAATGCTAAAGGATTTGGAGTAGTAAGATTTGTTTTTTTTTTATATTTCTTTGAAAGAATCCCTAGTGTTCCTATTGAGGCGACTGGTAAATTATTTAAACTTAGTATTTGGTAAAAAAAATCTGCCACCGATGATTTTCCATTTGTGCCGGTTACAGCAACTATAAATTTTGGTTTTTTGTTATAAAAGTTTGAACACGCCTCTGACAAACTTTTTCGAACATTCGATACTTTTACAATATCAATTTTTGAAGATTTTTTTTTGTCTCTATTGCTTACAATAGTAGCTGATGCACCTTTGTAAATTGCTTCATTAATAAATTTGCTACCTATTTTTTTATTTCCTTTAATAGCAAAAAAAACATCTCTTTTTTTAACTTTTTTGCTATTAAAGCAAATTCCTCTTATGGATATTTTTTTGTACTTTTTATCAATAGATTTTAGAAGGCTTCCCAAATACATGTAAAATTATTTTGAAGCTTGTAAGTTATTTATGGCTAAAATAGGACCAATTTTTTTTATAATTTTGCCAGCCACTACTACTGTATTCCACCCTGAAGTATTTCTCATTTCTCCCTTATGTTTGTAGCCGTTTGGAAACTCATACACATAGTTTGGTGCTGGCTTTGGCTCATCTAATATTACTAAAAGAACATACTTTGGTTTACTTGCGGGAAAAACAGAAACAAAAGTATTTATTTTTTTATCAGAATAAACTCCATTAGATGACTTTAGAGCTGTTCCCGTTTTGCCTCCAACTTCATAACCTTCTATATTTGCAAAATTTGCCGTGCCTTCTTCATTTGCTACTACTTTTCTCAAGATTGAGTTTATTGTTAAACTGGTTTTTGCTGAAATAATTTGTTTTTTTTTCTTTTCGTTATATAAATTAGTATCTTCATATAAAATTGTAGGTTTAGTTTTAAAACCACCATTACTTATAACTGCATAGGCATTTGCTAATTGAATAGGTGTTGTTGTTATCCCGTGACCAAAAGAGGCTGTTGCTAACTTACATTTTCCCCATCTAAAAGATAATGGTGTTCCTATTTCTTCTAAATCAAATTTAATTTTTTTAAAAAGATCCAATGAATTTAAAAAATTTCTATAATTTTCAATGCCAACCCTTTGGGCAATTCTTATTGATCCAATATTTGAAGATCTGATTAAAATTTGCTCAGCACTCAAATTCTTTGGTAATTTATCATGCTCAGTAATTTTTCTTCCTGCACAATATATTTTGTCTTCAAGATTTTTAAAAATTGTGTCTTTTTTAATTACTTTATTTTCTAGTCCCGCGGCTAAAGTAAAAGTTTTAAAAACTGATCCTAGCTCATATACACCTTTGGTAATTTTATTTGTGTAGGCATCTTCAGTTATTGATTGCCTTTTATTTAAATCGTAGTCTGGCAATGACACCATTGAAAGTATTTCTCCATTGTTTACATTCATAAGAAGAGCAGCGCTTCCAACTTGTTTAAAATTATTTTTTGCATTTTTTAGTTCTTTTTTTATTATATATTGCAAATTTGAATCTATAGTTAATTTTAGCGATGAATTAATATTTTTTTTACTTTTTAATCTTTTATCAAAAAATTTTTCTAAGCCAGAAATACCATTATTGTTGTCATCTATTTGCCCTAGAACATGACTTAGAAGATCTTGTTGGGGATATATTCTCATTTGTTTTTTTTCAAATACAATTGATTTATCACCTAGAAGCCATAGCTTTGTTCTTTCCTCTTCTGTAAGCCTTTTCTTAATATAAAAAAAATTATTACTATTTAATTTTTTTTTAATACTTTTGGTATCTAAATTAGGAAAAACAAGTCGTAAATTAATTAAAAGTTTCTTTTTATCTTTTGTTAATTTGGGTCTAATTCCAGCAGAATAAATATCAACATTTCTTGCAAGAATTACTCCGTTTCTATCAATTATATCAGCTCTTTTTTTTTGAAAGCTTTTGTTTATCTTCTCTAAACTTAAATTTTTTTCAGGGAATAGAGATAGATATATTATTTTTATACTAAAAATTAATATTAAACTTAAAAAAATATAAAATAGAAACGAAACTCTTGTAGGTACAATTTTAATCGATTTGTCAGATAATGTATCAAAAAGATTTTCTGATTCTAAATAATCTTTAAAAAAAAAACTTTTTTGCTTTGAAGATTTTTTTTTAATTTTGTTCATCAATCATTATCTGCCCGGAACTATCGGAAAGCCCAAAAAGGCCTTGACTAATTGTATTCCAGTCCATTTTGTTATTTTTCCTGGTGTTAGAATATCTCCTGGCGATTCTTTTAACTGAACTAACTCTTGTTTTATTGTTGTTATTTTTTTCTGAAATGTTGCTCTTGCTTCCTGGGGTATTTCAGATGGATGTGAATAAATTTCTTGGAGTTTTTTTAATTCTGCTTTTTTTACTTTTATTTCGTTAGTAATACTTTGTTTTGTTTTTTTAGTAAATTTTTTTATTTTGCTATCATTTTTTTTTGTTTCTAATTTAGCCAATAGATTATTATCTTCACCATTTCTTTTTATTTGTGATCTTTTATAAAAAACTAAATCATCATCTAGATATTGTTTTGCCATACTAGATAAATTTTTTGGAGAAGTTAGTACTTCATAATCTAGCTCAGCCTTATGTAAATCTAATTTAATTAAATCAATTGATGTTTGAAGATTGTCAATTTCTTTTTGTAAACCTCTGGTTTCGTTTTTAATTATAGAAACTAAAATTAAACCTAAAACAAAAAATGTAGTGGCTATCGAATAGATTCTTATTTTGTTTGTTGTTTTTTTTGGGGGTATAGTATCAACCCATTTCTCGGTTGATACATTATAACTTTTATCTTCTTCTTTTTTTCCTGCTGCAGGTAAAGTATTTACCCAAATTTGTGAATCTAGACTCATGCTTTTGAACCTTCAATTTCTGTGTAATTTTGAAACTCTCTATCAAACTCTTCTAAAGAAAAAAAAGATTTGTCATTTCGTATTGCATATCTGAGTTTTGCCGATCTTGATTTGATATTTTTTTTTATTTCATCAATATCGGGTTGAATTGCTTTTTTATTTTGTAAATTAAATAATATATTTTTTTCTTCATTTGAAGGTAAATACCTTGATGGTTTATTTCTCAAGTTTGAATATAAATTAAAAAAATTTTTTACTATTTTGTCTTCAATAGAATGAAAACTTACAACAATCAAAATTCCACCCTCCGATAACAATTTTGTTGCGGCTTTTAAAGCTAAAACTAACTCTGTTAACTCTTGATTAACAAATATTCTTATTGCTTGGAAAGTTTTTGTAGCTGGGTTCTTCTTGTAATTGTTATATTTTTTTTTTGAATTTTTAATAATATTACATAGTTCATTTGAGTTTTTTATTATTTTCTTTTTTCTATAATTAACAATATTATTTGCTATATTTTTTCCTTCTTTTTCATCTCCTAAAGTTTTAATAATATTTGATAAAGTTTTTTTATCCAAATTATTCACTACCTCATAAGCAGAATAGTTATTAATACCCATCTCCATGCTAATTGAATCTTCTGATTTAAATGAAAATCCTCTTTTATGGTCTGAAATTTGTAGAGAAGAAAGGCCTAAATCAAATATTATTGCTCTGGGTTTTGTGTTTTTTTGTATAATTTTTTCTAAGTTACTAAATTTATCTTGAAAAAAAATGAATCTTTTTGAAAATTTTTTCTTTAAATTGTTTGCATATTTGAGAGTCAAGCTGTCCCTATCAATTGCATAAACTTTGGTATCTTTATATTTGAGAATTGCTTCAGAATATCCGCCGCCGCCAAAAGTGCAATCAATAAACGTGCCACCATGTTGAGGGGATATAATGCTTAATACTTGATTCAGCATCACTGGATAATGTTTTATTTGGTCCAATGACATGGTGGCATTCATAAATTTTGTTTCTCTCTTTCATTTAGTTTTTTTGTCTTCTTAAAAAAGCCGGTATTTCAAAATCGTCTTCTGAATCCTTGTCTTCAAACATTTCTGGTTCTCTGTTCTCTTCTTCGTTATTTTCCTTGTTTTCTATTAAACCTTCTATGTTTTCTGCTGGATTGGTTTGATCAAACATTGTCATGTCGTTAGTATCATTTTCTGTTTTTATTGCATGACTCATTTCTTCATCTGGAAATAACTGAGGAGAAGCTAATTCAATACTATCAACCTCAAACTTTGGTATAGTGTCTTCTGAAGATTTTTCTTCTAAACTTTGTAAGTAATTTGCGTTTTCTAAAGAAATATTTTCCATTGTTTTGTTTTCAATGGAATTTTTTTCCTCGGTAATTTTATTTTCTTCAATAGATGGATTTAATACCAAAGCTGTAGCGCCCTCAGTCGCTCTCAAAGTCGCGTGATTATTTTTTGTATTTTTTGCAATGCTATCATTGTAAATATTGTTTCTGTTTTGAATTTTATGAATTATACTTACAACCGGTTTTGTTTGAGGTGTTTGATTATCTAGTGCAGTAGCTACTATTGAAACTCTCATCTTTCCTTGCATCTCGTTGTCTGTTATAGCTCCAATAATTAATTCGGCTTCAGGATCAACCTCGGCTCTAACTTTATTTACTGCCTCGTCAACTTCAAAAAGAGTAAGATCTTTTCCTCCAGTTATATTTATCAATAATCCTTTTGCACCTTTTAAAGAATATTCATCAATTAACGGATTTTTTAATGCGGTTTCAGCAGCTTCGAGAGCTCTTTTTTCACCTTCTGCTTCACCAGTTCCCATCATAGCTTTACCCATGCCGCTCATTACTGTTTCGACATCTGCAAAATCTAAATTAATAAGTCCAGGTCTAACCATTAAATCGGTAACGCTTTGAACTCCATGCTTTAGTACTCTATTAGATAATTCAAAAGACTGTTCAAAAGTGGTTTTTTCATTTGCTACCTTAAATAAATTTTGATTTGGAATAACAATATTAGTATCCACATGTTTTTTTAATTCTTCCAATCCTTGTATAGCTCTTCTCATTCTGCCAGGTCCTTCGTATAGAAAAGGCAATGTAACAACTCCAACTGTTAGAATATTAAGCTCTTTAGCAGCTCTTGCAATTACGTGTGATGCTCCAGTTCCTGTTCCTCCTCCCATTCCTGCTGTTATAAAAACCATATTACTTCCCTGAATATAATTTATTATTTCATTTAAAGATTCATCTGCAGAAGCTTGACCAATATCAGTTTTTGCTCCGGCTCCTAAACCTTTTGTTAAATTAGATCCTAGTTGAATTTTTGCATCAGCTTTATTATTTTTTAAATCCTGCGCATCTGTGTTTACCGCTACGAATTCTACTCCTTTCATACCTGCTTCGATCATGCCGTTTATTGCATTACCGCCGGCCCCACCTATTCCCAGTACTAAAATTCTTGGTTTTAACTCCCTAAGTTCTGCTACGTTTACATTAATTGTCATTATTCACTCTCCTTGTTAAATTTTTTTTCCCATTTTAAACTTGCTCTATGTAGATTAGCTTTTTTCCTAGCTTGAGATTTAAATTTTTCAAATAATTTTGGTTCCCAGATTTGAAAAGTTTTCCCCTGACCAACAAAAAGCATTGTTTCTCTTATTTTTGCATGACTTAATAATTTTTCAGGTATAGAAACTCTGCCCTCACTATCGAACTGAAGATTTACACTGTCAGCTAAAACAGAAGTTGCGAAAACATCTCTCTTTTCCTCGAAGGGATTCAAAGAATCTATTGATTCAGAAAGTTTTTCTATTCTATTTTGAGGACATGCTTCTATTGAAGTATTGTTAAAGGATGGATAGCAAACCATGCCATTATATCCCATGCTGCTTAAATAAGACCTAAAGCTGGCTGGCACGGACACCCTCCTTTTTTTGTCTAGTTTGTTTTCGTACGTCGATAAAAACATGTTTTTTTAAGTCAAAGATGCCCCGAAAGAAATCAACACTCTTTGAATGATTTGGCTTTCTAAGCACCATATCCCCCTCCTTTGGGAATACATGGGATAATATGGGTTTTTAAACTATACGTCAATAGCTTATTTTTCAGCGTTTTTTTACAAGAATGGGTTATTTTATGAGCAAACGCTTTGGTTGTTTTTTTGGTACAGATTTGAATCTTTTATGAATCAAAACG
>CEOQ01079374.1_pt1 | contig 18293 bp, 18 predicted proteins | sample 361351 | NCBI WGS metagenome assembly CEOQ01 (sample SAMEA2619907, study PRJEB7988) | marine metagenome | biome: marine biome (ENVO:00000447); feature: deep chlorophyll maximum layer (ENVO:xxxxxxxx); material: "saline water (ENVO:00002010), including plankton (ENVO:xxxxxxxx)" | depth 60 m | reverse complement strand
CGAAGCCGGTGAAATATTAATCAGCGAGCCTGTAGCGATGGCACCGCCCTGAAGCTGGCCAATGCGCATTTTACGCAGAACGCTTTTGTCACTGCCCTGAACACCACCGGGGAAGTATTTGATTTTCACCCGGCCTTCAGTCTCGGCTTTGATATCGGCAGCGGCCTGACGCATTACTTTCATCCAGCTTGTGCCATCCGGGGCCAGTGTCGCTATCTTCAGTGTCGCGGCGTGTACTGAAGGTGCCAGCATGCTGCCGAGCAGCAGGAGGAATGCAAAAATTCTCATAGGTATCTCACTCAAAGTAGTCAGCGGATTCTGCTAGTAAACGGTCGGCCTGACGTTGGGCCAGGCGGTTAATCAAAGTCAGCCCTTCGGCATAAGGGTCTGCATCAATGACCTGCTGGAGCAGTTCATCATGGAGTTCCTGTTCAAACATGAGGCGGGCGTATTGCTTGGCATAAAGTACCTTCGCCATCAGGTGCTTACCGTCACTCAGAGCGATGGCTTTTTCGAAATGGGCCTTACCAATTTCAGGCTTACCACCGACGGACGGTGGTAGCTGAGTGGTCAGTACGCCCAGGTATACCTGTACCGTGGCGTTGTCGTAGCCTTCGTCATATCCTTCGACCCACTCCATCAGGTTTTTCACTTTGCTGACCTGAGCAATCGCATTCCAGTCGCTGGTATTCGCCTGTATCCAGCCCGCCCAAGCGGCACCGTATGCGTAGAAAATATCGACGTCGTCTTCATCGTAATTTAAGGCCAGGCCTTTTTTCAGCTCATCGGCTGGCCCATCCACGAGGTCGCAGGCATCGGTGTCGTACTCACAAAGAGCGCGCCTGGCATACTCCAGCGCCTTGTCTGCCATCGACTGTGCCTGAGCTTCATCCTGCGCGAAGACGCCAGCATAGGCACCGTATAGTTGCGCTCCGGCCAGCAGGAAACGTTCGTTTTCAGGGTAAGTAAGAATCAAGGCATCCAGCATCAGCAGATACGCTGGTGCGCCATCGGCAACGACTTCAGGGTCGTCCTGATTGAGCATCGCTCGAGACAGGTTGTCAGGCAACTGGGTGACAGAGCAAGCCCCCAGCAGAAGAGAAAATGCCAGAACGGTAATCGATTTCATTGTGCCGTCGCCAAAAAAAGTGTGTGGCGATTGTACACTGGCCAGTGGGTGGTTTCACCCGCTGGCGTTCAGACTTCCGCCATGTAGCGAAGCGGCGTCGCCTGTTGTACGGAGCGTAAACCGAAATCGATTCCGATACCGCGTAGAATCTCCCATACGACGTCATTTTCACTATGCTCAGCGATTGTCTTTTTCGCCATGAACTGGGCGATTTCCTGAATTGACTTAATCAGCGCATAGTCAGCTGAGCTGGAGTGCAGGCCGTCTATAAAGTTGCGGTCAATCTTCACGAAGTCGACAGGTAATGCTTTCAGGAAGTTGTATGAAGACTGGCCTGTTCCGAAGTCAGAAAGTACGAATTTGCAGCCTAACTTCCGTACCTCATGCATGAAATCGGCGGCATCTGTCAGGTCGTGAATGGTGGCTGTTTCGTTAAGCTCGAAACACAGTTTCTCAACAGGCACATCATGTTCGCGCGATTGCTCGGTGAGAAATTCGAGCAGTGAGTCATCGCTGAATGCCCGCCCGGAGAGGCGGATGATAAAGCGTTCGATGGTGCTGGCTACGTTTTCATTGCTAGCAATCCAGGCGAGCACCTGGTCGATTACCCAGCGATCAATGTCGTACATCCGGTTATAGTTCTGAGCCGCCTGCAGAAATTCCTGCGGTGGAATATCGAGTGCGTCATCCCCATCAACGGCAATCGTCACTTCATATTGCAGAATGCCTTTAAAACGTGCCTGAATCGGATCAACAGGTACGCAAAGTACATGCAGCGAATCGGATTCAAGAGCCTTGCTCAAACGGTTACCCCAGCTCATAAAGAGTTCGTGGCGCTCGCGCGATGCGTCATCGTATTGGTAGCGCACGATTCGATTGGTGCCTTTTTCTTTTGCCAGATGACAGGCGATTTCGGCGCGTTCAAGTAAATCTGCAGCATCGGTAATGTCTGCGGATAACACCGCCAAGCCGATACTGACTGTAATATGGAACGCATCGTCAGCACCATCGATCTTCACTTTCTCAACCTGAGCAGATACCAAGCGTGCACTTGCCTCTGCCTGCTCCAGGTCATGCTTCTCCAATAGTACGGCAAACTCATTGCTGCCCACCCGTGAGCACAGGGCGTCTGGATAAGCTTCCTGCAGGATCGTCGCTAAGGTCTGCAAGCAGGTGTCACCCAGCTCGACACCGTAGTTTTTATTGATCAGTTTAAACTGATCAATGTTGATCATTGCAAGGGTGTGCCCGGAGGCACTTTTCTGAGCATCGGCAACGGAATTAGCCAACAGGCTGAGGAAGTGCTGACGGTTAATCAGGCCCGTCAGTGGATCGGTGTTGGCCTGTGCTGAGAGGTCGGAATAAATCTGTTGTACAAGTTTGTCGATACTCTGATCGACCGGTGTCTCTTCCTGCTCGTAAATTCGCTTGATTGAGCCGTCTTCCATTGCTCGGGCAAGCTCGTTAAACCGGTAATCGTGCACCCGCATCCCTGTATGATTAACACAGGCATAGCGTGTCTGGTCGGCAGCGATCCATGCGACAGAGACGGACTGTCCGGTGGCTGTCAGTAAAAGAAGATCACCTACCTGAAGTGTCAGCACGCGACGGGCGCCTTTGCCGGTGACGGTTTCTTCCTCTTCGGGCTCGTTATACTCAGGCAGGTCGATGCCCTGTTCCAGATCGCCTTCTTCGAGGTGTAATCTTGCCGCTTCCATGATTTCTTTGTACCACTGCTCATGCTGAGGCAGTGGACCGTTCAGCTGATCAAGTTCGGAGCGAGCGAGATTAAGCAACGGCGTAAATTTCTCCATCAGATCTGAGCGACCAGCATTTTTCTGGCCGAACAAAATGATCACCTGACGGTAGAGTTTTACTGCACCTTTAAAGCGCGCACTGTCGGGGCCTTCTCTCAGCAAGAGCAGGCACAGCATTTGTTGCCAGCCTTCCTGCAACCAGCGGATAACGCATTCGGGCAGTGTCCGGCCCGAGGTATCATGACCAATTAACGCGTTCACGCGTTTGTGCGCCATGTAAAGGCGGTACTCGCCTTCGGCGGCCTCTGCGACCCGGTCTGTATTCTGGCGAACCTTACGCTCTGCGCTACCCACCAGCACCTGAAGATTTTCAACCAGCTCTTCCATTTGCTTTGGTTCGCCACCGGGGTTTTCCAGAATCGGCGCGATCATCTCTTCCAGGGCGGCCTTTACGCGCTTCTGGCCAGAGCTGGTGATTTTCCCGAGACGCCCCAGAAGGTTAAAAATCAGTCGCCCCGGGTGTTGCGGATTGAACAGCAGGGATGGATCTTCCAGCATCAGGCGTAACAGTGGCCAGCCAAGCTGTTCGACGCTGGGCTTGACGAATTCGGCCATGCTCGGGTTGCTAAGCAGGTTACGCGTTACCTGCTCAACCGTATCAATCGCGTGGCGGGTATCTTCCGGCAGGCTTTTTTCCTGTTCGGCGAGTTGCTGCTCCAGTTGCTCGACAATATTCTGCTCACTCAGGGGAGTGCTGGTGTCGAGCGACTCAACAACTTCTGATACCGCTTCTGGCTTCGCTGCAGGCAGACTATTCGTTTGACCATTAGCTTCCGTTTCCTTCTTTAGTCGCAACGTCAGCAGCTGTTGGATATTGGCGTAGGCCTGCTGTGCCTCACCCTGGTGGCGTGCAAAATCAAACATGGAATCGCCGCGACGCCCAGGGTCTGAGCGACGGTTGTGCTGAATATTCGTGTCATCAGTTGCCGCTGCGGCCGATGAACTGGTCGTATCTGATGCGGGCGCATCTGGCACCTCAACGACCACGGTCTTTGCTTTGCGATACCGGAAGGTAATTGGGATATTAATCTGGCGGATACAGGCCTGATACGTGGCTTTCAACAAGTCGACGGTGGCTTTCTCAAAACTCTCGAATGCGAGTTCACGTGCTTCGTGGGGCAATTCAAGCGCATCAATGCAGTCGCGGAATCCTTCTGTCACTGTGTTAGGGCCAATCGGATTAAAGCAGTCTGCGACCTGTGCTGATGACAGGGTGTCCAGTAGCTGACGAAGTTCAAAACTCTCCTGACTCAGGAACGACTGCAAGTGCGAGGCTGTGACTTTAGCCATTAACCAGTCTTCGAAGTCACTCTGTCTAACGAGTGATAGGGCAACCGCGCCTTCGTATTCGTCACTTTCGTCAGTGAGTTTGGCCTCGCCAGCGAGCCAGCGTTGTAGCTGGTGTTCGAGAATCTGGCTGAAGCGTTGGTAAAATTCATCGGCCTTAGCGCGGGTCTTCGATTCGAGCTTCATCCACAGCTGTTGTTCAGCTGTGTTGCGTGCGAAATCTGCCTTAGTGTACGTTGCTTCGATAAATTCTGGCAGCCACTGGCGGGGGATACGCTCGATCAGCAGCTTGGCTTCATGACCAAAGATATCGCGGAAGCGGTTTCGTTGCTCTGTGGGTAACCCTTCACCTGCGCGCGTTTGATTGTATTCCTGCATATCAAGGAATAACTGACCATCTGCCTGGTGGACGTGCACGCCAAGAGCGCCGGGTTCCTGATGAACCAGGTCGACTTCAGCTTTGACCGGGGTACTCAGTTGCAACTCCAGCAACATAGGTTCATGCTGCTCAGGTATTGGTTGATGGGGCCAGTGAACACGCATGCCAGCATGGGAGTAGTCCTGAATCAGGCACTCATAGCCACTTCCGTCGTTCAGAATCAGTCGTGCATTTACCTGGCTCGAGAAACGCGGATGCTTCCTTAATTCACTGGTCATAGTGTTCCCTGATCCTTTAAACCCAGCTGTGCGCAGTTTGCACAGTCTAGCGAGATATGCTGTGAAAGGTAATACGTTGATTCTCTGATGGCCTGTACCGTGGATCAATATCCGATTCGGCCGCTATGGCAGAATGATTGGCCGGGAATCATATATTCCAAATGAGATATATTCCATCTGCGGCATTATGACGCAGGCGGTCTACCCGGTCAGGTGGAATAATACCGCCCTAGAACATCCGGCTAATGGAGGCTGCGTGAAGCAAGATTTGAAGCAGGACTTGAAACAAAGGCGCTCTATATTTTCTATTCCTCTGGTCCGAGAGCTTACCGCTGTCCTGATTATCAAGTTGGCGTTGGTATTTCTTATTGCTCACTTCTTCTTTTCTGACCCTGTCATTGTTGGTGACGAAGGGCAAGGTCTGCGGGAGCACTTTGGCCTGGATAATCCCTCGGTTTCTGATACTCAAGGAGATCCATCATGATCAGTGAAAGCGTGGTCGATTTATCGCGGTTACAGTTTGCGATTACGGCCTTTTATCATTTTCTCTTCGTGCCCCTCACGCTCGGGTTGTCTTTTATTCTTGCCATCATGGAGTCTGCTTATGTCATGACGGGTAAGCAGGTCTATCAGGACATGGTGAAGTTCTGGGGGAAGTTATTCGGTATTAACTTCGCCCTGGGCGTGACCACGGGTCTGACGATGGAGTTTCAGTTCGGTACTAACTGGGCTTACTACTCACATTACGTCGGTGATATTTTTGGTGCTCCGCTTGCTATCGAAGGCTTGATGGCGTTCTTTCTGGAATCGACGTTTATTGGTCTGTTCTTCTTTGGTTGGGATCGCCTGACGAAAGTGCAGCATTTGATGGTGACCTGGCTGGTCGCCATTGGCTCGAATATGTCGGCGCTCTGGATTCTGATCGCTAATGGTTGGATGCAGAATCCAGTAGGAGCCGAGTTTAATTTCGATACCATGCGCATGGAGATGATGAGCTTCTCCGAGGTGATTTTTAACCCTGTGGCTCAGGTTAAGTTTGTGCATACGGTATCCGCCGGTTACGTGACCGGGGCTATGTTTGTTCTGGCTATTTCTGCCTATTACATGCTGAAGAAGCGTGATCTTCCATTCGCCCGTCGCTCGTTTGCCATTGCCTCCAGTTTCGGTCTGGCATCCATTCTGTCGGTTATCGTTCTGGGTGATGAATCGGGCTATGAAATTGGTGAGGTTCAGAAAGTGAAGCTGGCGGCGATTGAAGCCGAGTGGGAAACCCACGAACCCCCAGCTGCATTTACCTTGTTTGGTATTCCTGATCAGGAGAATATGGAAACTGATTATGCGATTAAGATTCCTTATGCTCTTGGCCTGATTGCTACCCGTTCAGTCACAGAAGAAGTGAAAGGTTTGAAGGATCTCATTGCTGAGCATGAGATAAAAATTCGCAACGGCATAGTGGCCTACGATCTGTTGACGCAGATTAAAGCCGGTGATCGTTCTGAGGCAACCATTGCTGAATTCAGGTCTCGTGTCGATGATCTGGGTTATGGATTGCTTCTGAAAAAATACGTTGAAAATCCAGTTAATGCTACCGAAGAGCAGATCAAACTGGCAGCGCAGAACTCCATTCCGCGGGTAGCGCCAATGTTCTGGACCTTCCGGATTATGGTTGGCCTTGGCTTTATTATGCTGGTATTGATTGGGCTCTCTTTTTACTACAGCGCTAAGGGCACGGCCGAGCGCCAGAAATATTTATTAAGGGCATTAATTATTGCCCTGCCAGCCCCCTGGATTGCTTGCGAAATGGGTTGGTTCGTCGCCGAGTTTGGGCGTCAGCCATGGTCGATAGGCGGTATTCTGCCAACTCACTTATCTGTTTCTACGCGCTCAGTGGAAGATATCTATATGAGTCTCGCGGGCTTTATCGGCTTTTACACGCTACTTCTTATTGCAGAAATGTACCTGATGATCCGGTTTGCTCGTCTTGGTCCATCAAGCTTGCACACGGGGCGTTATCACTGGGAGCAGACCGGGGAAAACGACTCTGCTTCGACTTCACCGGCTCAGGCGTAAGGAGATCATCATGGAATACGAACTGCTTAAAATTATCTGGTGGGTACTGATTGGCGTTTTACTGATCGGTTTTGCGGTGACAGACGGCTTCGATATGGGCGTTGGAGCACTGTTAAAAGTGATCGGTAAAACCGACACTGAGCGTCGTGTCATGATGAACACGATCGGTCCGCACTGGGATGGTAATCAGGTTTGGTTTATTACCGCCGGTGGTGCGATTTTCGCTGCCTGGCCGGTGGTCTATGCCGTGGCATTCTCCGGTTTTTACTGGGCACTGCTGTTGGTCTTGTTTGCCATGTTTTTCCGCCCGGTCGGATTTGAATATCGCTCAAAGGTTCAGGATCCGCGCTGGAGAAATGCCTGGGATTGGGGATTGACGGTCGGGGGCGCTGTGCCAGCGTTGGTGTTTGGTGTGGCCTTCGGCAATCTGCTGTTGGGCGTTCCTTTTACGTTGGATGAGTTTATGCGTTCAACGTACACCGGTTCTTTCTGGGCATTACTTAATCCTTTCGCCTTGCTGTGCGGGGTAGTGAGTTTACTGATGCTGGCGATGCATGGAGGGACGTACCTGCAAATGCGTACAGCAGGGCTGGTACACGAACGCGCCCGCCGCATTTCAGTTCTGTTAGCTGTGGTGGTTGCTGTGGCCTTTGCTATCGGTGGTTTCTGGGTCAGCCAACTGGATGGATACGTTATTAAAGCGGCGTCGAATCTCGGTGGCGTGACAACACCGCTGCAGAAAAGCGTTGCGCTTCAGGCCGCTGGTTGGCTGGATAACTACGGCCGATATCCGTGGATGCTGATTGCCCCTGTAATGGCGTTCGCTGGCCTGGCGCTCACCGCAGTACTCAGCATGGCGAATCGCGGCGCTCTGGCGTTTATCAGTAGCTCGTTTGCGGTTACCGGCATCATCTGTACTGCGGGATTCAGCCTGTTTCCATTCCTGATGCCTTCCAGTACTGCACCATCGCAATCCCTGACGATGTGGGATGTCACCTCAAGTCAGCTGACACTGCATATTATGTTTTGGGTGGCGATGATTTTCGTCCCCATTATTCTCAGCTACACCGCTTGGGGTTATTACAAAATGTGGGGTCGTCTCACTACCGATTTTATTGAAGATAACCAATATTCAACGTATTAAGGAGCCTTGAAAATGTGGTATTTCGCATGGATTCTGGGCGTACTGCTCGCCTGTTCATTCGGCCTGATTAACGCGCTCTGGCTGGAAGTTAACGAAAACCTGGATCGCGATCCCGATCCAGATGATGCGCCATGACAGCGCCGGTAGATTATCGTCGTTACGGCCCGCTCTATGCGGGCTGGGCACGGGGCCTGTCGTTTATGCTGGCTGTCGGATTGTCAGTTGCATTACTGGCGATGCCGCAGCTGGTGGCCACTGATACCCGAGAGCTGGAGCATGGGCCATTGTCGCTCGGGTTGCTGGGAATCAGTGCAGGCTTTATTCATGGTGTGGGCTACGTACCTTTGATGGCTGTCTGGCGCTGGCTTTTCAGTCCTTATGTGGCATGGCCTTTGATGCTTTGGTGTGCCTGGTGGTGGTCTGAGGTCATCTGGGCCTGGTGATTCCGGCGAATGGTGATTCAACAGGAGAGACTTGTCTTTAAGTATTCCTGTGTGGTTATATTGAAAGAGACAAAACTCGTTAACTGGAGTGGTATTTATGAGTGTAATGACCCGCGATGATCTGCTTGCAGAAGCACGTGCATCCGTAAACCCCGTCGAAGCCGATGCTGCACAGGCGATGTTAGACGCTGGCACTAAAGTGCTTGATGTTCGTGAACCCGCTGAATACATGATGGGGCACCTGCCGGGTGCAGAGAATGTTCCCCGTGGTGTGCTTGAGTTCAAAGTGGCCGATCATCCTGTTCTGGCAGATAAAGACGCTGAAATCCTGCTGTACTGCAAAAACGGTGGGCGTAGCACCTTGGCTGCACACACGCTGAAGCGTATGGGGTTTTCTAACGTAAAAATGCTGGTGGGTGGCTATGATGGCTGGGAAGGCCACACCGTAGAAACCGACCCGAGTGTCTACAAGTAAGCATGCTCAACAAAATTTAATCTGAACCGGTACATTGAGACAATGAAAAGCATATCCCTATTGACCCTGCTGTTGTCGGCGGCTTGCGTGTCGGGCAGTGTCCTCGCCGAGAGCTCCGAAGATTATATGTTGGTTGAAGCTCGGACTCAGACAAAAGCCTTTGCTCAGGACCTCAAAGCAACCCTGATGCAGGGGATGAAAGCCGAGGGGCCGCTGGCGGCGATCCGTTTATGCAATACGGAAGCACCAGAGATAGCAACAGCGAACAGCAAAGATGGCTGGGAGGTCGGTCGGACATCGGTGAAACTCCGTAATCCAGAAAATGCGCCCGACGAGTGGGAAGCTGGTGTGCTCGAATCCTTCGCCCAGCGTGCAGCTGCAGGGGAAAACCTGGCGACTATGGAGGCCTCTGCTCGTCAAGACGGGCACTTCCGCTACATGAAAGCGATTCCTGTCGGCGGACCGTGCGTGGTGTGTCATGGTGAGCAGCTTGCAGAGCCGGTCGCTGCCAGACTCAGCGAGCTTTACCCTGAAGATGAAGCGCGGGGGTATAAGCCCGGCGATTTGCGCGGAGCATTCACACTGACCTACACCTTCAACAAGCAGTAATCGACAGCTGCCAGGAGACGACGATGAAACATAAGGTTGACGTTCATTGGCAGAGGGTTGGCGAATTCTCTCACGAAGGATTTGAGCGGCGTCACGATATTGCGTTTCAGCCGCAGGTGGGTCTGCCTGCGGGTGGTGCTGGCAATGACTTCGGAGCTGATCCTGAACAGATGCTGGCCGCGGCTATGTCCAGCTGTCATATGCAGACTTTCCTCGCGCTGGCCGCAAAAAAGCGCCTGACTGTCGAGTCCTATCACGATGAAGCAGAAGCTGTACTGGCGCAGCGGGAAGATGGCAGGTTCTTTATTGCAACCCTGATATTGAGGCCTCGTGTGCAGTTCAGTGGTGAGAAAATACCGGATGACGCTTCGGTTGAGGCGATGCACATTAAGGCGCATGAGCATTGTTTCGTTGCCAATTCGGTGCTTTCGGAAGTAATCATCGAGCCTGAGTTCCCGTCAGTCTGATTTTTTTGAAAATAATTACATCTAATTTGTGAGCTGCCCCGTACAGGTAAATACACACAACGTGTTGAACCTGAAATCGGGAGCAGTTATGAAAACGCACGCCACACTCCTGCTCGGTGCGATTACCGCGCTGACAGCTATGAATGCAAGCGCTTCGAGTCACCGAGAAGCACCGAACGTTACCCGCCTACCGGCCATCGACTCTACGGACTTCTACGCGTTCCGCAGTTATGAAACTGATCGTGAAGACTACGTGACTCTGGTTGCGAACTATATCCCGCTGCAGGACGCCTATGGCGGCCCAAATTACTTCGCGATGGACCCGAACGCTCTGTACGAGATTCACATCGATAATGACGGTGACGCGGTCGAAGACATTACCTTCCAGTTCCGCTTCCAGCAGATGCTGGGTGCTATGGGAAGCGGTTTCGCTCTGCCGATTGGCGAAGGCGAGAATCAGAAAAGCGTCGCCATTCCTCTGAAAAACTTCGGCAACGTTGATACCGATGGCAGCGCCAACTTCTACGAAACCTACAGCATCAAAAAAGTCAGCGGTGATCGTCGTACTGGTTCTGCAATCAGCCTGACCGACGGTTCTGGTGAAGCGACCTTTACTAAGCCACTCGACAATATCGGTGAGAAGTCTTTTACCGACTATGAGGCTTACGCAGGCGGTTTTGTACACGACCTGACTATTCCTGGATGTGACGCGGGCGGTAAGGTATTTGTTGGCCAGCGTAAAGACCCATTCGTCGTGAATCTGGGTAAAACATTCGACCTCGTGAATTACGTCCCTCTGGATGGTGATGGCAGTGCACAGGACGATGCAAACGACGATCTGGCAGATAAAAATGTCACCTCTATCGCTCTGGAAGTACCGATCTCGTGTGTCACTGGGTCTGGTAATGGTGTGATTGGTGCCTGGACCAGCGCCAGCCAGCAGCAGGCCCGTATCCTTAACCCTGAAGCATCGTTCGCTAAGCCAGAAGTCAATGGCGGTGCCTGGACTCAGGTATCACGCCTGGGTATGCCACTGGTGAACGAGGTTGTCATCGGGCTGAGCGATAAAGACACTTTTAACGCCTCTGAACCTAAAGACGATGGTCAGTTTGCAGATTATGTGACTCATCCAACCCTGCCTGCTTTGCTGGATATTCTTTTCCGCGATGCGCTGGGTGCCTCTGACAACATTGCACCGTCGAATATTCCTCGTACCGATCTGGTAACTGCCTTCCTGACGGGCTTTCCGGGCGTGAACCAGATGTCGACTGTGACCGCGTCTGAAATGGTGCGTCTGAATACTGCTATTGCCGCTACGGCTTCTGCTGATCAAAGTGCTTTTGGCGTGGTTGCTGGTGACCTGGCTGGTTTCCCTAACGGTCGTCGTCCTGGTGATGATGTTGTGGATATTGCACTGCGTGTCGTGATGGGCGCTCTGTGTCATCCGGTAGACCTTGATGGTGATGGCAATGCAACCGACGATCTGGGTCTATGTGAGCCAGCTGATGCGCCAACCGGAAACCAGCCGTTCTCAGACCTGGCTCCTGTCGACTCGACGTACGTCAACGACACCTTCCCATACTTGCTGACGCCACTTGCAGGTTCAGTAAACCCTGCACCGTAAGATCCGCAACCGTGAAGTAAGGAGTGTTATATGAAAACGCGTAACTTATTAATGATAGGGAGTATTGCACTGTTAAGTGCATGCTCCGACAGCAGCAACAACAATTCGACTGTCGACCTTCCTGACGTGGATGACAATGTCGCCGAACAGACTGAAGTTCTGCTCACTGAATTGGTCGACGATATTTTCATGGCATCTGAAAATTCAGAGCCAGTAAAAATAAATGAACTTGAAATTGTTGACGACGCTGACGAGTTCTCTTTCTCGTATCTCACTGGGGGTGAGTAACCTTTTGGGGCTGTTCTGCAGCCCCGTTTTTTTCTCACCAGATATTCTGAAAATCAACGGACAAAAATTATGTTAATCAGTGGCTTAATTAAAAATCTTTGTTTTGGTCTTTCTACGGCAGTTATTTTAATGCCGGCTTTGGCAGCACCTGCAATGGCTGATACATCTTGGTCTGAGCCTGATGACAATGCGGTGGTTGCACGTTGGAGCAAAGAAGAAATCAAGCCGCTGCCTCAGACTTTTGCACAGCGCATAGAAGAAATAAGAAAGCACTTTACGCTTGCCGACAAGCCCGGCGAATCTTGGCGCTACGACCGTATTTACGTTCTGATGGATGGTTTGACGGCACAGAAAATTGCAGCATCGGGAGTAGGCGCGGATGAGTTAACCTACTACCGCGCACGTCTTTTACAGCACCGACATGAATTTGCCAGAGCCGCCGCTCTGCTTCAGAAAATTGATCCAGGTTCTGTATTTTTTAGTAGTGCTCGCCTGATGATGGCGCAGGTGTATGGTGAACAAAATCAACAGAAGGCTGCTCGCGAGGCATGCGTGTCTATTATGCTTGAGCAGTCAGACCTCGCTGCTGTATGCAGTATTGGTTTACAGGAGACTGCCGGCTCTGCAGGGCACGGCATTCTCACCGCTCAGCTCGAACGTCTGAGCAGTGATGACTCACCGCAAGGTCGTAGCCTGACAGCGTGGGCTCTGTACCATAAAGCGAAAAGCTACCTCAATGAAGGCAAGTATGAGCAGGTAGAAGCGCTGTACCAACGATGGTCAGATGATGCGCTTTTGAGTGTTGCTGATTTGGTAAACCGAAGCGAAGCACTGCTGAGAAACGACAAACCAGCACAGGTGACTTCTCTGCTACAGCGATATGGCCACGAGGACTACCCGGATGACGCTCTGATCGTTCAGCTTGCGCGTGCTGAGCAGCAAAGCGAAAGTGCCGACTTCTACTGGAGAGAGTACGCAGAAGAGCGTATCACCCAGCGCATTAAACGTCGCGATACAAGCTACTCAGAGTTGATTTCATTGTACTTTTCAACGGTCGGAAAAAACGCAGAATCGCGTAATCTGAGTTGGCTGTCGCAAGTAAATAATGCTCAGAAGTATCAATATGTCGCCGTACAGGGAGATTTATTATGAGACGTCTTTTTCTTCTGCTGCTTACGCTTTTTCCTGTTACAGCATTCGCACATCAAAGCAGTACCGCGCTACTGACACTGAAAGAAACAACGGACGGATTACGCGGTTCTGTGCAGTGGCAATTGATTGATCTGGAGCAGAGCCTGGGGCTCGACCAGAATCGCGATGGTGAATTACTTTGGGGCGAGGTAAAAGCCATGACTCCAGAGATACGCACCTACGTCGAGCGTCATCTTAGTGTGCAACAGGGTGGCGAAGCCTGTGCACCACAGTTCAGTGTTCCTCTGAGATTTAATAATGCGCGCGGTGCTATGGCGTCGGCCATTGTTCCGGTGACGTATGTCTGTAGTACTGAAGGGAACATTGAGGTGTCATACAGCGGATTCTTCTCGCTGCTTCCCGAGCATCGCCTTCTGTGGAATTTATCTGTAGGCGATCAGAGTCGTCAGGGGGTTCTGGAAGCTTCAGGTAGCTTTTCTATTAATTCAGAAATGACCACCGGCGAATTGAACAAGCAGACGTTTGCGGAATTTTTCGTACAGGGCGTTATTCATATCTTACTGGGGCCGGATCATGTCGCGTTTTTGCTGACGCTGCTACTGGTGTCGGTACTTGTTCAGCAGAAAACACACTGGCAGCCAGCGGCTGATGTCCGTACTTGTGTTAAAACGGCGCTTCTTTATGTGACGACCTTTACTGTTGCCCACTCTCTGACACTGAGTGCCAGTGCCCTGGGTTGGCTGGCGCTTCCCGGCTACTGGGTTGAGCTGATTATTGCGGCGTCTGTTGTCGTCGCGGCGCTGCACAATCTGCGTCCGTATTTGCCAGCCAGTGCGGTCGTCGTCTTCCTGTTTGGCCTGGTTCACGGGTTTGGTTTTGCGAGCGTACTCAGTGAATTGACAACAGGAACAGGCAATATCGCCTGGGCTCTCTTTGGCTTTAACCTGGGCGTTGAGGCAGGACAGGTTGCCATTACTCTGCTGGTGATGCCTCTGCTCATCAGCCTGAGACGTCTCGGCTGGTATCGACAAGTGTTGGTACGGTATCTGTCGGCGGCGCTGGCGGCATTGGGTAGCTACTGGGTCTTGGCGCGGATCTGAGCCAGGGTCCGTTCCAGAATCAACTTATGCGCACTCAATGCAGCGCGTGCTGTAAGGAACGGCGATCAGACGCGCTTCGGTAATCTGGTCGCCACACTGGTCACAGACGCCGTATTGACCAAGGGCGATGCGCTTCAAGGCATCCCGTATGTGATCCGCTTCATGCCGCGCCTCGTCGGCAATGACATTAAGCACTTCGTCGTTCGCGGACTCAGCTGCTTGCTCTTCAAAGTCAGCAGACAACGGCTCATCCCGGTGGCTGGCATGGCGCGCTGCCTTTTCAGATCGTGCTTCCAACGCTTCAAGTCGCTCGAGTAGGTCGGTGCGTATTCTTTCGGTATTCATGGATCCCCCTGAAGATGAGTAAGGCGGTTACTATCAGACTACAGATCGGGTAACTTGGGGTATTGATATAAATCATCCTCAGGCAACTTGTGCGAAAGGCATCTAATCTGAAAACACAGACTGTCCGTATATAGCTATATCTATCATTAAAGGAGTCATTCTGTATGGATCCAGAATTTCAGCTACAGCTGATCAGGGCGGTGGCGCGCGGTGAGCGACCAGCGTTTGAGGAGTTGTACCAGGTGACGGGGCCGAAGTTATACGGTGTCGCTATGCAACTCATGCGATCGCCTGAACGGGCTGAAGAGGCGTTACAGGAAGCCTTCGTTAAAATCTGGCACAACGCTGGGGACTATCACCAGGGACGTGGCAGCGTCATGACCTGGATGAGCAGTATCGTACGTTATCGATGTATCGATCTGCTCAGGTCAAAAAGCGCAAAGGAGGACCGACAGGATTCTCTCGATGAGGAGGGGGCGCCGGAACTGATCGCACCGGAGCAACCAGAGGATCCTGAAAACCAGGCTCTGGAGCGTTGCATGGAAACGCTTGATACACATGATCTGCAGTATATCCACCTGGCGTACTATCGCGGATTGACCCACGCAGAGATCCAGGAGCACACGGGAACGCCACTCGGTACCGTGAAAAGTTGGATACGTCGTGGCCTTCAACGTCTGAAGAGGTGTCTTGAAGAATGAATTATTTAAATGACGAACGTCTCGATGCGCTGGCGGCAGACTATGTCATGGGGACCATGCAGGGGCAGGCTCGCCGCCGTTTTGTGCGTTTGATGCAGGCCTACCAGAAAGTGCGTGAACGGGTATGGCACTGGGAGCAGCTGCTTGCGCCAATGAATGGCCGTATCGAAGCTCAACAGCCGCCTGAAAGAGTGTGGCAGGAAATCAGCCGCCGTATCGGCTTTATCGATACCACGCAAAATGCGGCCAACGATGAGCCTCAGAGCAAAGGCGTGATGGCCTGGACGGGTGGCTTTGCGACCGCCGCAGTGCTGTTAATCGGTGTGTTCTTAATGCGCCCTGAGCCTACGGTCGCTCCTGGGGGCATACCAGAGACAATGATCGAGCAGGTCGCTGTGTTCACTCAGGATGAACAGCCGCTCTGGTTGATGGAAGTGGCAGGCAATGAGCTGACGGTACAGGCAACCAACGCCGTACAGCCGTCTGATGAGCATGATTATGAATTGTGGATTGTGCCAGAAGACGGCAGTGCGCCAGTGTCACTGGGCTTGATGCCAGAAGACGGTCGCATCACACGCACGCTTGCCGTGAATACTCACGATATAGCGATCAAAGCAGTTGCCGTCAGTCTTGAGGCGCCGGGGGGCTCTGTCACCGGAGCACCGGGTGAGGTTCTGTACGTGACCGGATTAACCATTCTATAGTTCTAAACAGAAAGTGTTCTACAGACAGTTAGTAAGGCACAAAAAACCGGCACACAGTGCCGGTTTTTTTGTGGAGCTATTCCTCTCCGATCGTCAGGCTCACCGAGGCTGGAGTCAGCCCCGTTGTGGCCCAGAATGCCTTTTTTCTGAAGTGAAAGTGGTTATACTCTCAGGCTAATAGGGACAACACCGCCATTATTAATCAGCGACAAGGACGCCCAAATATGTTCTCCAATTCCGCCCCAAATCAAGACGTGATCATTGCTGGCCAGCACTCTGGTAAGCCTGTAACAATTGTACCTACAGCTAAGCCCGTTTATGACCAGCTGGCTAAATTAGCCCGTGATGGTAACAACTACTGGGCTGAGATCACGGTGAAAGCCATTAACGAGCTCGCTGCGGGTCGGTTACACCAGAGCAATATCTTTGTTAAGCCTGGTGCGGTTCACCGCAACGGTACTGAAGAATTCGTGATGATCTTGCCGGGCTGCAAGGTCACCTGTGAAAAGTTGGATGCTGATGGATTTCGTATTCTCCATTTTGAAGCTGATATTCACTATGGGGAGGCGATTAAGGCTAAAGCTAAGCCGGGGCTTTACCAAGCATCAAAAATAAATGGTGCATGGAAAGCTGAACTCAGAAAAGATGGGCTGATTGAACATAAAGAAGATCGATTAGTTGCAATTTCTGATAGTGGTTATGACAACCCCGATGAAGCTGCAGGAATTGCAGCTCCTAGAATCGGTGAAGCGCCGCATGTTGGTAGCTTACGAGTTAATACCAAAGGCTTTGATTTGCACTTTACTCCGGGTGAAAAGCGTATTGGTGGCTTGAGCAATTACCGGAATGCGATTCGGGTCAATCAGTATACAGAGCTACACGAGTCAGCGATGTTATTGGCGCGCACCATGTACGAGGCGAAGGAGGTTCCGGGTGTTACATGGGTTTCTGAGGATGGTGGTTCTGGAGTACTCACTCAAGCAATGACTATTATAGCTGCTCAAGGGATTCAGTTACCTAGCCACGTTGTTTTCATGTTTAACCCGACGACATCACCAAATACCGCAGTGAAAGCGGCTCATAACCTTGGTGTGCTGCTGGACCGTAAGTTCATCAAGACACGTCCTATCAATATTGTGGGAAATCGTGATCACCTCGAGATGAACTGGAATCGTTGGAAGAGTGAGAATGATAGTCTGACGGCATTGCAGGCGGGTGTTGATGCCTTTGCTTATGGTAAAAGTTTGCAAGGTATGATTATGACTGGCGCAACTATTGCGGCTGGATTCGCTGGCGTGGCGGGTGTCAGCTTGACAGCTCCGGCTGCACTTACCACCTTTCTTGCTGCTATTGGTGGAGCACTTGCAGCAGGAAAAGCTGTGGGAACTGTCGCTAGTGTTGGGAACGGTCTAGTAGAGAATTTACTACCTAAGCATCATGATAAGTTGAAAGGTAAGTTTTAATGCGAAATTTCATTAAATACTCGAAATTAAAACTGCGAGATCGACCAGAAAGTTGTACTCCAGTTGGTCCGGATTTTAACTCTTCGACTACACAATCGGTTCTGCTTGTCGGTACAAGGATAGTATTTAAAGCGCCGCGGCATGACCCTTCCCCCTATGGGAAAACACCACAGAGGCGAATGAAAAAATCATACTCTTTAAAATCTGCCAGACTGCTCAATAGGAATGAGCAACCTAGTCAAAGCTGGCAGCATACAGCGTTATTTTTTCGGAGTTGGAGTTTTTGCGGCCCTTGGTTTACGGGGCATATGGGGAGCGTGTCGTGCTATCTCGACGTTATACAGCTAGCTGAGCCCAACCCACAAGTTAATTTCATACACCCCCGTGCACTAGAAGCTGCGGCGCTTGCTTTCTTGACTGCAACCTATGGCCATCGGGTGTACTGCAAAAAAACAGGAGAAATGCATTATATAGGTCCTCTGAACTGGTCAGCACTTAAACAGCTTGATGTGCTATCGGTGCAGTTTGATAGCGAAAATACTTTTAGCGGAGCAGATCCTGTTCGCCATGTTTTTATTCCAGTCTCTCGGTCTCATATTGTACGCTTCGCTTTGAGCATTCATCAAAGCGCCTCTGGGACCCGCGAAGAAGTCGATAAAAAAGTCGACCCTGCACCTTTCAAAGAGCTGGTAGATAACATCGTCGGTAGTATTCAAGTAACTCTGTCGCCAGAAGCTCAAGCGGATTGGGATGAAATCAAGAAGAACAACCCTGATGCCAAAGTATCTGAGACCTGCGCACCGTTAAAGTGGCCTGCG
>CEOQ01112318.1_pt1 | contig 18355 bp, 12 predicted proteins | sample 361351 | NCBI WGS metagenome assembly CEOQ01 (sample SAMEA2619907, study PRJEB7988) | marine metagenome | biome: marine biome (ENVO:00000447); feature: deep chlorophyll maximum layer (ENVO:xxxxxxxx); material: "saline water (ENVO:00002010), including plankton (ENVO:xxxxxxxx)" | depth 60 m | reverse complement strand
TTAAAGCTGTATTTATTCGATTGTGTTATACTGTTTGATGTGTATTTCGGTTGCGATTAATTATCAACCCCTGAAAAAATAACGAGGTTACTTGTGGGTCAATATTTGATTAAAAGGTTTTTTCTTGGAGTATTAACGCTCTGGGTATTAACAATGATTAGTTGGGTGATAATTGAATTACCTCCAGGTGACTTTGTCGACTTATATGTAGAAGAATTAATTGGTGATATGGCCGGTGGTGAATTAGCTGAAATTATTGAAGCGGGTATGCGCAAGCACTATGGTCTAGATAAACCTTCAGTATACAGGTATGGTAAATGGATGTGGCATATGTTGCAGGGCGATCTTGGGATGTCTTTAGAATTTGGCTTGCCTGTTACACGCGTTGTTAGTGAAAGACTATTATTGACTATTATCCTAGCTGTAACAACAGCTATATTTGCATGGGGTCTTGCTATTCCAATAGGAATATATTCTGCAGTTAGGCAACACAGTCCTGAAGATTATGTTTTTACATTTGTAGGATTTTTAGGACTTGCAGTTCCAGATTTTCTACTTGCTCTGTGGTTATTGTGGGTGTCTTTTGCTTATTTAGGTCAAAGTGTTGGGGGACTATTTTCTCCTGAATATATGGTTGCTCCATGGTCATTTGCAAGAGTATGGGATTTGATTACTCACTTATGGATAGCAGCTTTGGTGGTAGGTACCGCTGGAACAGCTGCCCTTATTCGAGTTATGAGAGCCAACTTACTGGATGAACTACAGAGGCCATATGTTATAACTGCAAGAGCAAAAGGTTTACCTGAGTGGCGTGTTGTTATGAAGTATCCAGTTAGAGTAGCCTTAAACCCATTGGTGAGTACCGTAGGTTATCTGCTTCCATTTTTGATTTCAGGAAGTATAATCGTATCAGTTGTTTTAAATCTCCCTACTGAAGGACCATTATTACTCAGAGCACTATTGTCAGAGGATCTGTTTATTTCAGCTACAATTGTTTTGGTTTTAGGCGCAATGACTGTTATTGGTACTTTCCTATCCGACATACTTTTAGCCCTTTTAGATCCACGTATAAGGATTGCAGGTTAAACAATCTATAATTGTTTTATTTGAAAATCTTGGCGATAAAATACTGGAAATAAGATATTCACCTTTCTTGAACTAATTTTGATTCACTACTTATAATGATATTTGTATTATATTTCAATTGAAAATCAGGCATTGGTAAAAATAAGTTAGTGCTTTAAAAATGAATTTAATAGAAGTTAATAACCTAACTAAGTATTACGGTAAATTAAAAGCATTAGATGGAGTTTCTTTCTCCATTAAATCTGGGGAAATTGTTGGTCTTTTAGGACCTAATGGGGCTGGTAAGACCACTTTGATGAAGTCTTTGACTGGCTATGCTGAACCAAACTACGGAACAGTTGCGATAGATGATATAAACGTTATAAAAGATCCTTTGCCTGCTCAGCAAATGATAGGGTACTTACCTGAAAATGCACCTCTTTATCCTGATTTGTCAGTTCAATCTCAATTGAAAATGATCGCTGATCTACGTAGTATTCCTCTCAAATCACAATCAAAATTAATATCTGATGCCGTTGACAAAACAGGGATTTCAGCACAATTAACTAGGCCTATTAGAGAATTGAGTAAAGGTTATAGACAAAGGGTAGGCATAGCTCAATCAATAGCACATTTACCTAGAGTTTTGATACTCGATGAACCAACTGCGGGCTTGGACCCGACTCAAGTGATTGAAATTAGGAAATTGATTAAGGAATTGGCTTCTACAAGTACTATTTTGCTATCAACGCATATTTTGTCAGAGGTAGAAGCGATTTGCGATAGGGTTATAGTGCTGGTTAATGGTAAAGTCGCAGCAGACATTGTGATTTCAGAACTTGTGAAGAAGACATTTTATAAATTGGTACTTAAAGGATGCATTGAAGAAGCTAAACCAATCCTTAGTGAAATTACAGGGGTTGATGAAGTGCTTATAGATGCAAAGCATTCAAATGCTGATGAAACAGCATTTGAAATTCATTATTCTCAAGATAATGATGTCAGAGAATCGATTTATAAAATAATTCAGTCTAAAGGTTGGGCTTTATTGGAACTAAGTTCGTCTTCGACAACACTAGAACAGTTTTTCAGCGAACTAGTAGGGTATGGGGCAAACAACTTGAAGTCACCTGTAGATTCCATTGGAAAAGTTGAGAAAAACCAATGATTTCAAATAGATTGTCCCAACTTTTTGCTATAACTAGAAAAGAATTGGACGGGTATTTTAGCTCCCCTCAGGCTCTGATATTTGTAGGTGTTTTTCTGGCCATATCGTTATTTGTGTTTTTCTGGGTAGAGACGTTTTTTGCTAGGAATATATCAGACCTGCGTCCGTTGTTTTCATGGATGCCTACTCTTCTTATTTTTCTAGTAGCTACTTTAACTATGAAGCAGTGGAGTGAAGAGCAAAAATCTGGGACTTTAGAGATATTATTGACACTTCCAGTACCAAGGTCATATCTGGTTTTAGGAAAATTTATAGCGGTACTTATACTGGTAATAGTAGCTTTGATTCTGACCATATTTTTACCAATCACAGTTTCGATTATTGGTGATTTGGATTGGGGTCCGGTAGTGGGTGGATATTTAGCGACTATTTTGATGGTATCAGTATATATATCGATTGGATTATTGGTTTCTTCAAGAACCGAAAGTCAAATCATATCTTTAATCATTACAGTTTTGATATGTGGATTGTTTAACGTAATTGGCGGTAGGTACGTGATTGGTGCTTTTGCAGAGAATATTTCAACGGTACTCGCGGCTGTTGATATAGGTGTTAGATTTGACAGTATAGAAAGAGGAGTAATTGATTTAAGAGACCTGCTTTTTTATTTATCTCTAACAGTTGTTTTTATATTAGCTAATGTTATATCTATAGATTCTAAAAGATGGGGACGATCTACTGAAACAAAAGATTATAAAAGGAATGTATGGCTCGCATTTGGATTAATTAGCTTGAATCTAGTTTTGCTTAATGTGATTTTAGCTCCATACAATAATTTAAGAGTCGATATAACGGCTGAGAGTGAATATTCATTGACTGATACCACCAAAGATTTGGTTTCTACTTTGGAAGAGCCAGTATTAATTAGAGGTTACTTTAGTGATAAAACACATCCAATGCTTGAACCTTTAATTCCAACTATCCAAGATATTTTATCTGAATACAGAGCAATCTCAGGAAATAACATATCTGTGAAAATACTTGACCCAAGTAAAGACGAACAGCTTGAATTTGAAGCACGAAGGAGTTATGGCGTGGACCCTACTCCGATTTCAATAACTGAACGATATGAATCTTCTGTTGTTAATGCGTATTTTGACATAGTTATAGTATATGGAGATCAATTCGAGCGTTTAGATATAAGTGATCTTGTAAGAATAGAAAAAAGTGCGGATGGGGGAGTAGAGACTAGATTGCGAAATATAGAATATGATGTGACACGTTCTATTAAAAAAGTAGTAGCTGCTTTTGAAAGAGGCGATGCTGTTTATTCTGACTTAAAAGATAACATTAGATTAACTGCGTATATAAGTGAAGAAAATATACCCGCAGAATTAAATGAAACTATATCTTGGACCTATAACGTAGGGAATCAATTAGCAGAGGAATCTTTAGGTAAAGTAGTTTTCAATGTTGTTGATCCTGATAAGAATGACTATCAAATTGATAGATCAGTTATAAAGGAAATATATGGCTTGGATCCTATAGAATCTATAGGTGGTCAATCATATTACTTATATGCCATTTTAGAGTACCAAGATACGTCTTACTTGGTTTATCCTAGTGAAGATGTTAGCCAAGAAGATTTGCGTGCTTCCTTTGACACTGGAATACGTAAAATCATACCTGGTGCAATGAAAAAAATTGGAGTATGGCAACCTCCAATTGAGAGAATACAGAACCCTTTCAATCCTCAAATGGCTCCAATGACAAGTTGGTATATGCTTCTTCAGCATCTGTCTGAAAATTATTACGTCCGAAATGTAGATTTACTTACTGGCATACCTCCAATGGAAGTTGATGTGCTATTAGTACTTTCTCCAGAACAGATGCGGCAGACCGAATTGCTTGCTTTAGATCAGTTTATAATGCGTGGTGGTTCAGTGGTTATAGCTGCAGGTTCTTATTTAGTATCACCTTTGCAGATTGTTCCCGGTTTAAATATTCGTCAAGTTGATGACGGAATTCATCAACTGATTGAACATTACGGAGTCAAAATGGGTAAGAATTTGATTCTAGACCCTCAAAATGAGCCTTTTCCTATCCAAGTCCAAAAAGATGTGTCGGGTGTTGTAGTTATGGATATTGAAAATATAGATTATCCTTTTTTCGTTGACATAAGGTCAACCGGCCTTAATAGAGATAATCCTGTAGCATCGAATATACCATCTCTTACAATGCATTGGGCTTCTCCTTTATATAAAGTAAGTACTAAATCTGATGTTGATATAGATGCATTTATTAGTTCATCCAAGGAGTCTTGGTTACGTGAATCTATAGATGTTAGACCTGATATGGAGAATTATCCGGAATTTGGTTTCCCGATTGAAGGTGAACAGATGTCACGAGACATAGCTATGACGATCCATGGGAAATTCAATAGTTATTTTACTGAAAATGAATTAAATTTTACTGATTCAGATCGACCTGATACGGATATTCAAATGTTTGATACTTCTCCTCCCAACACTCGAGTGGTAATTTTTGGGTCTGGAGACTTTATTAACGATACCTTCTTGGAACTATCTCAAACTATGTCGGAACAAAGGTATATATCTAATTTGCAATTTGTTCAGAATGCTATCGACTGGGCAGTAAAAGATGAAGGACTTTTGAAATTAAGAGGAAGGACTATATATGTTAGGCTATTAGACCCAATGCCAGATTCACAACAAAAAATATGGGAATATGTGAATTATGGTGTGATGATAATAGGGTTATTGCTAATTGGAGGATTGTGGTATTTGAAAAAACGGTCTGAAAAACCTAAGTACAATTTGGAAATGGAAAACAAATCTTGAATATATCACGCACAAATAAAATTCTTTTTCTAACATTACTGCTGCAATGTTGTGTTCTAATTGCGATATTTTGGCCATATAAGCTAGGTAGTACTTCATTAAATACCTTCGCTGATATATCGACTGATTCATTCGAGTCTTTGTATATTTCTGATTTAAATTCAAATTCTACATTGATTGGATTTACAAACAATCAATGTGTATTGCTAGATGCAGAAAATTATCCTTGTGATTCAGATAAATTGAATGAATTTATTAACTTGATAAACAAATTTGATGAAGGAGAATTGATTTCAAAGTCTATCGATACACATCGTACTTTGAAAGTGCACACGGATATTCATGAAAGATATGTTGAAATACAATTGAACACAGGGAACATTATTAAAATGTATCTTGGAACCACTCCAAGACTACGTTCTACTCATTTTAGGCTTGCTGAAAGCCCAAATGTGTACTTGAGTCCAAATTATACGAATTCGAAATTTTTGGCAGTTGCTAATGATTGGGTTGAAACTGAATATTTTGATATTGATGAAGACCATGTCACCTCATTTATTGTCAATAATCAACGTGGAAGGAATCAATTTGTGAAAAATGAATCAGGAGATTGGTTGATTTTAGACAAATCTATATCAGATTCATTGAATCAAGTTAAAATCAAATCATTGTTGACGAAAATAACTTCGATATCTCTAAGGAAGCCTGTTGGTATAGAGAGAAAACCAGAATTTGGTTACGATAATGCGAATGCTATTGTTGAAATATTTGGCACAGATTCGAATGGAGTAAATTTTAGCTATATAGTGACTGTTGGTGCGGAATACTCAGGTGAAGGTTCCAATATGAATGATGTTCTTTTTTATGTTAAAGCAACAAACAAAGATTATTGGATTTTATCCCCAGAATATGAAGTGTTAGAAATTGCTGAAGTAGATTATGATTATTTCCTAAAATAAAATTGGGATGTTGAAATGAATAGAAATCCAGTAGAGTTAAGAAAAGATGATGTGAAGGTTTGGGAAGAAGATTTGAACGAATTTGTTCCTCAGAAAATATACGATTGCCATATACATATGTTTGACAAAAAATACGTTGATAAGGAGTATCATTCAGATTTGCACTTTGGTGACGCAGATCATGAAACCCTGCGCATTTGGTCCACCAAACTATTCCCAGGAAGAGAGTCCCATTATTTAGTTCTAGGGTGTCCACATCTTGGTACTGATGTTAAACAGCATAACGAAATGATCCAGCGAGAGTTGAAAAGTGATCCATTGTCTAGGGCAAACAGATTAACGACACCTGAATGTAATCCCTTAGATATAGAAAATGATATTAAAAATAATGGTTTTATGGGCCTCAAAGTTTATCGGATATATTCTGTCACCGGAGACCCTAATGAATGTCGAATCAAGGATTTTTTGCCCGAAGAACAATTAGAAGTGGCTAATGATTTAGGATGTTGGGTCACATTGCATATGGCTAAACAACTTGGTGCAGGAGACCCGGAAAATTTATCAGACCTTGAAAACTACACTACTAAATATCCTAATATAAAATGGATCTTGGCTCATTGTGCAAGGAGTTTTACATATTACCAGATAAAACAAGGTATTGACCGATTGAAGGACATGCCTAATATTTGGTACGACTTATCTGCGGTATGCGACGTTACTGTTTTTTATAAATTATTTACCAAAGAGAATCATAAGCGAATATTTTTTGGTACAGATGGTATAGATTCCACTAACTTTCATGGATCATACTTTGCTATGGGTAGAGCTTGGAAAATGTTAGATGTTAGTGATTGGGGTGCGGATAAATTTACTCATACTGAATTTACGCCAATAGTTGCAATATATGAACAATTGTTGGCCATGAAACATGCTGCAGAGATGGCTGGATTTTCTAAAGACCAGATTGAAGATATATTTTGGAGGAACGCTGTTAGAGAATTTGGTATAGATTGGTAAAGACTAGTGCCAAATCTAATATAATGGTTGAAATCAGAATTTAATTTTAAACTTGTTGACTCTACGTTCTTTCCATGATGTTGTTCCAGTCAAATTTGTAAATACTGAGTGTATTCCAATTGATATTATGACGAATATAATTACTGGATATATCAAAGCTGTTAGTAAGTTATGATTGAATCTGATGCATGTTACTAACCATGATAATGATAGCATGATCATACTGAAATATGACAAAAATATAAGTAGTTGTCCCGAACCGCCATATAGGGTGTAGTTGATTATATATAGCTGTGGAAGGATAGCTAGAGAAGATAATATCGCAACTGCTAATATAAAAGCACTGATTCTATAATCAAAAACGGGGAAGATACTTCTTGATAAGCCCATGAAAGCTTCTTTTGACTTAGAATACATTCTCGTAGTGACATCTTTACTGCCGTCATATAAGTTCCATTTTAGATTGTTTCTTTTTATTTCTCTTCCTAGTTCAAAATCATCCAATAAATTTTCTCTCAAGTAGCTGTGGCCTCCAATATTTGTATAGGCATCTTTTCTAAACATCATAAATTGTCCGAAATTTGCCGAAAGATATGGAGATTTGGAAGAAGAAGCTAATTTTACTGGCAACCAGCATAGCGTCATCCAGTCGATTAATGGGAATGTTAACTTCTCTATTAGACAGCTACCTTTTCTGCCAGGAATTAGAGAAAGTAAATCACTGTTTTGTTTCTTCATCGCCATGACTGATTTTGAAACTATTGATCTGTTTAGAACAGTATCAGCATCTATAAATAATATGATTGTTCCGTTTGCAGCTTCGCTTAATTGATGACAAGCCCAATGTTTTCCTATCCACCCATCAGGAAGTTTATCACCTTGCAAAAGTTTAATCCGTTGATCTTTCGTTTTATAATCCTCTACCAATGTACCAGTTTCATCGGTAGATCTATCATTAAGTACCAATATTTCTAGATTCGGGTAATCGACATTTAAAAGTGAATCAAGACATCTTTTAAGGTTGTGAAATTCATTACGTGCAGGTATGAGAATGGAAACTAGGTCTGTTGCATTTTGATCATCTGAGTTTCTTAGGCGTTTTAGGTTTCTAAGGTTTGATTGAGCTATGTATAGCAATAGCGTAGAAAGAACCGTTACTGCTAAAATTATCAACATTTCAAGATTCATGATGGAAGTACTTTAAAAATTCGGTATAGCCAGTCTCGCAAGATAATTCTAGTTTTCATTGCATCCCAATGTTTTATTATTATAATTACCATATTCAATATCCATATAGGTATTAAATACTTAATAGGAATGATAAGTAAAGGCGAATTATGGGCTACAATACAAACACATATAATCATTCCTACCATGCTTATCAAAATGGTCCATACGTGTGTTTTTTGGATTATTTGCATTAATCCCATAAACGGTACCATTATTAAAAATGCTAACCCATATGAAATTCCAATCCATACTCCAGCTGTTACAGATAAAGCTTTACTCCCTTTGAATCCTAATAGAGGAGAAAAGGCTATTCCAATCACTGGGGCTATTACTATTAATGTTATGATTGCTACGTTTGGATTGTCTACTTGAGAAAAATAATATTTTGTTCCAAAATAAACAGGGATCGCTCCTTTAGAAACATCTAATATAAATCCAATCAGACCTATTTTCCACCCTGCAGATTTCCATAAGTTAGTTGCCCCAGGATTACCGTCACCAATGTTTTTTATATCAATACTAGCGAACTTTCCAAGATAGTAAGTGATAGGTATAGAACCGGATATAAATCCTAAAACAATAAACCCAAGATTTGTCAGCATCAATTCTTTATCACCTTATGATTAGAACGGTAATTAAACTAATTGGAAAATTAGTGAAATAATATCTTGAGCCCTGTTATTTATCAAGAGTGCTATCCCTGAATGATTATAATCAACAAATTTTATCTATTGGGTATATTTATCTTGTATAGCAGTATTGTATTTAGAATCAGAATCTTCTGATAGGAATTCTTTAATACGTTCAGTATATTTTTGGTAAAGGAACCCGCCTATAACTAAAATTAATCCTAGTATTAAAAATAAAGATACCCGATATATATTTTCAAGGTTCCATAAATCGTATACATACAATTTAATAATAGGCACGAACATCAAACCCATGCCGGCCAATCTAACTTTTGATAATCGGATAATAATCCCAGTTGAAATTATAACAATCGCATATATTGCCCATACTAGACTAAGGCTTAAGCTTTTGATGTTATTCAAGTCTTCCATATTACCGAAGAAATAGTCTATTGTTTTAATTACTTCCAAATTTAATATAGAAAAAGTAAGTATATTTGCCGTTATGATCAAACCAGCCAGTATATATATTTTTCCGATTATGAAGTCTTCTAAATCAGGCATTTTAATTTTTATGGGATTTTCAAAATCCCATGTTTTAGTTATATAGGCACTGAAATATATTGCTAGTATCCCTGCTAAAAATGACAGGATTGTATAGTTCCATACAGGAGTGAGAGTATCTAAAGAAATATGTGCTATCAAATCAAATAATATTAGTTTGAGACTTAAAATAATAATCAATAATAGGTTAGATACATCAAATTCTATTAATTTGAATTTGCGTGATATCAATATAAAAACGATTATTTGAATCGACCAAATAATGCTTATATGCCAAGCTTTTTCATCAAATACCAATGGAGCTATGATTGAAAGTGCTAATCCGCTGTATAGATATAAAGGAAACATTATTCTGTGCTGTAAGGAGTCTGTAATTCTAATTCGATAAATATAATAGGCTGTAATCAAAATAAATGAGAGAGTTAAAATATATGGAAGCAGGTGAGAATTTAAAGCCTCTGTTATTGAGAGTGAACTTGCATTTATTGCATCAACTCCTAATATCCATACTATCGATAAGATAAGGGATGGAATTGATAACCACCTAAGATTACTATTCTTAAACGTTTCTCCTAGGAATACTAAGAGAGTTGCCTTTATGGCGAACCCAAGGCTGATCCATGGATTTTCTAAAAGAACGGCAGTGGCAACGGCCGTAAGTATATTCGCAGAAGCAAGAAAACCTTGAACAGTATATTTATCAATAAATTCTTTAATTTCCATTGACGTATTATGCGTCAACGTAAAGGTTTTGGCCGTAATCGATTTAAATGAGATGTACGCTGAAGCGTATAATGTTGCTGATATAACTAGGTAGACTACTAAGTATTTGGAAAGGACTTCAGGGAAAGTGAGTTTTAAAGCGCTTGGAGTATCTACAATTAACAGCCAAATAATACCTAAGGCAAATGTCACTAAAGAAGTCCATCTTACAAACTGAAGATTTAGCCTCCACGCAATTGTAACAAGTGATATGGACAGTAATGAGAAAGCTACTGAACTCCACGGATCTTCTGTAAGTACTGGTACAGCGATTGCGGAAACTAATATGGCTGCTGAGAAGAACGTATGAGGGATATATCGTTCATATGGATATTTATGATTATCTTTATCCCAGTAATGAGATATATACGCTGAAGCTAAGAATGCAGCAATTGTAAGGATATAGCTGGCTAGATATGGATTTAATCTCTCTGGGTACTCTAAAGTAAGTGCTTTAAAGCTATCTCCAGCTATTATAGAAACTACAGTTAACCCCAATATTATCAAGCTGAGAAGTTTGAGTGGCTTCATTGATAGTTTTGTTGCTAAAAACATTAATACAGCCGCCTGGACTGACCAGAATACCGTACGCCACTGATGCTCATCGCCGAATTGAACTGCAATAGCAGTAGTTAGCAATGTGACTGTTAATCCGATCGACATCAATGTTAGATGATTGTGTCTGTCGATTCTAAAATAAGATATTATTGAAATTGCTAAATATACGGAAGCTACTGCTAGTGTGAATAGACCCATCCATTCAGTTAGGTTGTCATACATTATCAAGTAGCTAAGTAACAAATATCCCAAAGCATTTATGACTATTAGAATGTAATCGAATTCGGTGCTTGCTTTTTTCCATATTAAATGGAACAACGTTGTTGCAGCGATAAATATTAAGAAAAGTATAGTTAAAGATATTTGTGATTGAATGATAGGTAAATCAATTCCTATTTGGTCGTACCAAGAATAGAAGGTAAGAAGTGTACCTATTAGGGCAATTAGAGTAAACCACCTCCACGTTTTGAATGTCGCTAATGCTATTACGCTGATATTTACAGCAATAATGTATATTATTACGCCAAGTTCGAGTCCAAAATTAATTTTTTGGATGTTCAATATGTTAGGGGTAAGAAAAGCTCCAACCATACCAAGAATGGCTATATAAGATGAGTTATGTCTAAGCGCTAATATTGCAGCTAAAGCGCTTGTAATCAAAGTTATAATTATTGGAATTACTGGTTCTTTCCAATATAACCAGGAATAAGCATAGAGTATTCCAATACCGCCGCCACCTAATGCTTGTGCAAATTTAGGATATTTGGTTTTCCATAGTTCTGACAATATTAAAAAGCTAACACTTAATATTGGGGGTATAAGTATGAATATCACTTCACTTAATGTCGCTAGAAAGATAACACCTATGATTATTGATACAATTCCTATACCAGCGAGCCAATTTCTACCCAATATTGAATCCAATTTAAATGACTTGGATTGACGAACTGCGGATATCGGTTCTGTAGGTACAGGTTCTTCTAAAGGTACATTTTCTTCTGCATGAGTATCTATTGTTGCGCTTTGGTTATCAACAGATGGGGTGTCGTAATTGCCTGCAAAACTGTCTTCTTGAATTTCAATTGAACTACCACAATTAACACAGAATTTATTGTTGAATTCGTTTTGATTGCCGCATAATTTACAATTCGCATATTTAAAAAGTTCATCCGCTGCAACATCTTCGTCAGAAGTTACTAGGATATTTTCGTGTGGGTCTTCTTGAACGGTTTCACTGGGGATTTCGATTGTAGATTCATCAATCGGTACCTTGATTATTCCTTGTTCAGAAAGAGCGTTTAAGATTAACTCTATTTTTCTATCGAGTTCACTGATTTTTTTATTGATATCGTTTGATGAACTCTGAGGATTTGGATCTTGTTCGGGATTTACGTTGTTTTCTGCCGATAAACGAGTGCCGCAATAGATGCAGAATTTGGAATTTGCACGGTTGTTTTTATTACACTTGTTGCAATTCATTTTTCTACCGGTTCAAGCATTAGTTAAATTCAAATACAAAATTATTATACACTTGTGCTTATAGTAACATTTTTACAATTAACATGATAAATAGTTATGCATGTATAATATTATAAATATATTACATGTAAAATATGTAAATACAACTACAGCTGTTAAAACTCAATTAGGAATTAATTGATTATAGCCAACCTATATCCTGAAGTCGTCTTTTGAGTTCCGCTGTTTCTTCGTTGGTAAGTGTTTTTGAGGGAGGACGTGATGGTCCTACCGGATTTCCCATAAGCTCGTTCATTGCTTTATGGAGTATACTTTGTCCCCCAGTTCTTTTGTTAACAAGTTCATACATAGAATGTAGTGGTATTCTAGCGCTGTCATAGAGGGTTTGTGCTTCATCATATTGTTTTGATTCCAGTAGTTCCCAAACTTTAAGGTCAAACTTTGGGTTTACATCAAGATATGATTGTACGTATCCTCTTCCACCAAGTTTGTGGTTTCCTACAGGGTTAGCGGTATTGTCAATCATGTTTACTTTGTCAGTGAACTTTGTCATTAAATCAAAATCATCAGCGTTTGGTACGCTCCATTTTATAGCTGCAATATTGTCTAAATCTGCGAGTTTTTCAAATGTTTCAACTTCTATGAACCCACCTGTCATCCAGTGCGTATGATATATCATTATGCCTATATCGATAGCGTTTGAAAGGTCATAAAAGAAATCGTACATGTCTTGCTGACTAGGCATGTTCCAAATAGGTGGAGTCACTTGTAATGATACAGCGCCCATATCCTGTGCCATTTTTGCCTCTTCAATGGCCCGTATCGTATCTTTATAATGAATCCCTAGCATTATAGTAGCTCTTCCATCTGCAGCCTTTACTGCTGTTCGAAGAAGAGCTGGGATTTCTGTATCAGATAGCATTGGACCTTCTCCAACTGCTGATGCAATCTTCAATACTCCTTTACCATGAGTTACTCCAGAATCTATAAGGCGTTGAACCATTGCACTCATTATTCCAAGATCCAGTTGATAATTCTCGTCGAATGGTGTTGGTAATACACCCATCGGACCTACAATAAGTTTTCTTACGCTAGCTTTATCCATTTGAAATCATCCTTTTATTAATTGAATTTTTTATTAAATTGCTTGTTACATATTTAAATCTGTACTTGCTTCCTCAACGGATTGAATATTACCCGTTTGGTCTCCTCCAATCCATCTGTAAATTTCCGGAATTAGCGTGTGAGTTCTATCAACCAGTGGTAATTTTATTGGTACGTTACCTTTTTGAGCCGAAAGTTTCATAGCTATTGCTACTTCAAGTGCTTGGCGTAAATCGTGGCCAGATACCGCTAGTTCCGAACCAGTTTCAATACTTTTGATCAACGATCTTATTGAACTTGTCATATATCCAAATTCTTGCCATTTCCATGGCGAGAATTCTGGATCAGTAAGAATTCTTTTTCCGTTTTTGTCAAAACCTTTATATATTTCAACAGAATCCCAAAACCATCGAATTAATGAATCTTCTGTCCATACGTCTAGACCCATCTTATGAGTTGCTTTTACTCCATCATGTTTTCGTATTTTGGTTTTGACCGAATCATCTATAGAGGTACCATAAAATGGGACATTCACGCCATTGTTCATACTAAATATTCCATTTGATAACATTTCGTCATCTTCGGAATATACATTCGATTCAGGTTGACCCCAGCACATGACTTCACCTACTTCAGAGTTCATGAAAAGTCTTAAGGCAGAAATCCATTGTACTCCTTGTCCTGATATGCAATTCCCTATGCTACTTACTATTGCCCCTTGTATTTCCCCGTATTTTCCTTCTCTTAACCACTTTGCAGCTTCTTGTACATGGTTATGCGCACGAGGTAAATTTCCACCAGCAAATACAACGCCGTTGGATTTGCATGAATCTACCATTGCATCTGCATCTGACAGACTCGCAGCGATGGGTTTGTCTGTAGATACACCTTTAACGCCGGCTTCCGCACAAGCAATTACTGATTCTTTCATCCATTTGGTTGGGGTTACAACTACCCCTATGTCAGGCACAATTTCTTTAAGTAAGGATTCTGCGTCTTGATATAGGTTTTTTACTCCAAATCTTTGACCTACTGCGATGCGCCTTTCTTTGTTGAATTCTGCTATTGCCACAATTTCAGTGTCTGGGTAAGTTGAATATGCTGTAGCGTAATGTTGCCCTAAGCGCCCACACCCTATTATCGCTACTTTATGTTTTGCATTTGCCAATTGGGTGCACATACCTTCAAGATATACTTTAAGATTAGGAAATCCTAAATCAAAAGTGTCATCGGTTCAATATCGTATATGATGTAAGAATGAAATTTTCTCGAATAATTATAGATTGTTTTGTTCTAACCAAACTTATTCGTATCTTAAAGCGTCTATAGGATGTAGATTTGCTGCTCTTGCTGCCGGATATATACCGAAAAATAATCCAATCAATACTGCAACTGTAATAGCTAAGATTGTTATATCTAAGCTAACTACAGTATTAAATTCTTGTCCTCCGAAATTCTTACCATCTAGGATAGTTGCTGTTCCTAAGCCTAAAACTGCACCAGCAATCCCCCCTGTAAAAGATAACAAAATAGCTTCCATGACGAACTGAAGCATAATATCTCTCCATTTTGCTCCCATTGCTTTTCGGATACCTATTTCTTTTGTTCTTTCTGTGACTGAAACTAACATGACGTTCATTATTCCAATTCCGCCAACAATGAGAGATATACCTGCGATTGCTGCCACAAATATAACAAAAATTTCTGTGCTGTCTTCTAATATGTCAATTGTTTCCTGCTGGCTAGTAATTTGGAAATCATCTTCCCCAACTATTCTATGTCTCATTCGGAGTACAGTTGCTATCTGTTGAACAGCATCTTCCATTTCGTCGAGGTGATTTATTTCTACATTTATGCTCCCAACAGATATTTGGCCTTGTGTTGTTTTTTGAGACTGTAATTCATAAAATGCTGTAGAAATTGGAATATAAGCGGAATTGTCAGTGTTTATTAATCTTCCTTCACCTTTCTCTTTTAATACCCCGGTGACTTCGAATTCAATGCCATTAATTCTCACTGTTTGACCTACTGAATCTCTGAATCCGAATAGATTTTCTGAAAGTTTATTGCCTAATATCACAGAATTAGATCTATTGATAACTTGTCCAGAGGTAATAAATGCACCTGTTGATATTTCAAGATTTCTGACATGGATATATTCCGGAGTTATACCAAATATTGAAGCGGCGGTAGTATATTTTCCAGCTACAATCCTAGCAAAGCTGTTTATTTCTGGAGCTACAAGGTTAACAGAAGGGGCTATTATTGGATCTAAAAGAGCGGAAGCATCTTCTAATGTTAACGTTGTTGCGCTACCTTGTCCCTCATTTTCTATTTCTCCGGGCTTAACAAAAAGCAAATTGGTTCCAAGCGTTTCTATCATTGATGTAACTTGTTCTTGAGCACCTTTTCCTATAGACATGGTAGAAATAACTGCACCAACGCCTATAACGATTCCTAGTAATGCCAAAGATGTTCGCAGCTTGTTGATGGCTAAGGAAGAAATTGCAGTTAAAAATGTGTCGACAAATTTCATGTATTTAATTCACCTAAACCTAATTGACCGACGTTTTTATATCGCTTGTTATAAGACCATCTTTCATTGATATGATTCGTTTCGCTTGGGCCGCTATTTCCTCTTCGTGGGTTACCATAATAACCGTAATACCTTCATTTTCGTTTAGGTCTCGAAATATTGACATGATTTCGTTGGTTGCAGTACTGTCTAAATTTCCTGTAGGTTCATCAGCCAATAAAATATTGGGATTGTTTACTAAAGCTCTAGCAATTGCTACTCTTTGCTGTTGACCACCAGATAATTGGGTTGGTTTGTGATTAATTCTGTCTCCAAGACCTACTCTTTGAAGAGCAGCTTCCGATCTGGGTTTCCGATCTTTTCCTTTTGAGTACATTAAAGGAAGCAATACATTTGAAAGTGCTGTCTGTCTTGATAGCAAGTTAAATGTTTGAAATACAAATCCTATCTTGCTGTTTCTTACCTCTGCCAGTTCGTCTCCGGACATTTCCTCAATATTTTGATTATCAATCACGGTTTTTCCTCTTGAAGGTACATCAAGACAACCGAGTATGTTCATTAGCGTTGATTTCCCTGAGCCTGATGCTCCGATTATTGCTATAAACTCTCCTTGATCAATCCTCAAAGACACTCCGTCAAGAGCGGTTACGTTTACAGTACCCATTTTATAGATTTTTTTGACGTCTACTAATTCGATCATAAGTCTATTTCCCAGACTGTCTTGCAGGAGGCTTACGACCAAAGGCTCCTCCACCTTTGCCAAACATAGCCGCGAATCCTTGTTGTGTGTCGGCAGATCTTGATTCAAGTAAAATCAAGTCATTTTCTTCTAGGCCACCTGTAATCTCTATCCAGTAATCATCATTTGCTCCCAGAGTAACGGGTTGTTCTATATAGCCCCCTGAATCTTCGATTCTTACAAGTGGATTTTCAAATGTTCCATATAATGAATCTATAGGCACTACTAGAACATTTAATACTTCTTGTATGCTTACTGTTCCAATTGCTGTTAATCCATCTCTTATTTCAGTGTTTTCGCCAAGTGTGACTTCAATTTCTATTGGGTAATTAACTACGCCTTGTACTGTAATTGGTAGGTAACTTATGTGTGTGACCTTTCCTGTCAATAACTGGCCTGGAAGTGCGTCTATATTGATATTGGCTTTCGCACCTTCTGTAACTGATAAAATATCTATCTCAGGTACATTGCCATCTAGTTGAAGAATAGACGGATCTACTATTTCCATAGCGGGTGAGTTTTGATTGTTTATTGTTTTACCTTCTTCAATGTTTATAACGGATATTATTCCATCGAATGGAGCTACTATGGTTGCGTTTAATAGGTTTGTTCTATCTTGTTCCAGCTTGGCCATCAATTTGTCGAGAGTTGTTTGTTGTGCTTCTATTTCCAAAGGGTCTACTTCTTCATTCAATGCATCGATATTTTGCTGAATTTCAACCACGTTAACTTCTGCTAGGTTGACTTGGGTTTTTCTTAACTCAAGTTCCAATGTGTTTGGGTTTAAAGCGTCAAATAGATTTTCCTCAGCTTCTTCGACCGAAATGTTTGCAAGTTTTATAGTATGCTGTAATTTGTGCAATTCAACGATGTCAGTCCCATTCAGTGCGTCGATGTAATTGGTATTAGCAACTTTCAAGTTCAATTCGGCGATTTCTTTTTCTATTGTCAAATTGTCAATTATGATTTGTTCTGTGGGTGCTGTTATTTCGTCGTAATTTTGTTGTGCCTCAGAAAGGTTATTTGTTGCGTTCAAAATAGAAGAATTCAAAGAAGCAAGATTTGTATCTCTGTTTAAAGTGGTTTGTTTAAGCTGTGTAGAGGCAGCATCTAAGTTTATCCATAGAGGTTCAATCTTGTTTTTGACACATTCCGATAAGCTTTCTTTGTTTGTTTGAGTACAATTAGGGAAAGGGTTATTAGCATAAGAATATAGTTGGGTTTGAATCATTGCAATTGTTGGATATAGGCGAACCCATTGATTAACAGTTTTTTCATTCCAAGGAGTTGTAGGGTCATCACTACCAACATAAGTTTCTGAGGTACCGCTGTATACCTCACTGAGCGTCACACCCCATGACTCTATCAAATCAATAGGATTTTGCTCTAGTGTTGTCGAATCTTTAACATCTATGTCTACACCTAACCATGCAATCATTGATTCTTTATAGTCCTCAAGAGCTTGGTCATAGGTAGTCTGGGCGTTTGCTATATTAGTATCCCAATTTATCTCATTTGAGATAAGATTATTTTCTGCATTGGTTAAATGGGTTTGAGCAGATTGTATAGCTTCTAAATATTCTTCTATCAAGTCTTCTTTATTACTGATTGAAAATAAACTTGTACTCGCATTGTCTAATGCGATTTCGGATTGAATCACATTTCTTTTAGCTATAGCGATATT
>CEOQ01245547.1_pt1 | contig 18368 bp, 36 predicted proteins | sample 361351 | NCBI WGS metagenome assembly CEOQ01 (sample SAMEA2619907, study PRJEB7988) | marine metagenome | biome: marine biome (ENVO:00000447); feature: deep chlorophyll maximum layer (ENVO:xxxxxxxx); material: "saline water (ENVO:00002010), including plankton (ENVO:xxxxxxxx)" | depth 60 m | reverse complement strand
ATACTTTCTGTTAACGACTTTGTACATGAGAAAAGACATACTCTTTTCGACAGTGCATATTTACAAGTAGCAAGTCATTATGTCGGAGACAATATGGATGAGGATATCTCAGTTTTATATGCTGATGAATCTCATTATGCTAATTCAAAGATATCAGCAGATATTGTCAAAGGTATATTAGCTGCAGTACGGGGATATAAAGATTATGCATTCAAAATGTATGATGAATTGGAGAATGTCGGAAATAACCAAGGTTATATAATTAGGTATAAGATTAATCCTGATACAGACCTACGTTATAACGGTTCACCAGTTGCATCAATACAAGGATGGCGTGATGTAGTCCCATACCTCAGTAATGAGGAAGGGATAATAACTAAGGTAATGTCGGGACAAAAATGGATTATTGATTCATCTACTAACCGATTCGTTGCCTTAAGGGATGTTGAAGCAGACAGAAATTACACACAGTGTAAGATATGTAATACCTTCAACAGAGTAAGGACACACATGATACCTGTTAGGTCTATCAAGACACGAAGTGGACTTAGATGGAGAAACAGGAAGAATGTATGTCAGAAATGCGTTATATTAATAATGCAATCTGAAAGCACAGCTGGACATTATTCAGAAATCCCTGCTAAATTCAGAGGACAAGTTGCCTTTGATGGGCAGAAGAATATGATGATAGCTCCAGTGAATACTTTCCATGACAATTATAGAGAGGCATACCATGTTGAAGATTTACACAATCTCAACAATGAGTATGGGAGATTCTTTAGGAAATTCCCAACTCTCTTTAATAGAGATTGGTTAGAAAATAAACTATATACCCTGCCAGTTATAGAGGAAGGGGAGCATGATTACAGGTTCAACACAGATATGTTGGCTTGGAATTATCAGTTCCCAATATTCTTAACAATGGTATCAGGGGAAGAGGGATACATGCAGAGATATGAATCCCTATCAATTGGATACGAAATACAGACAGCAGAATGGTACAGAGATAATGGACCATTCTATGGTGTCGAACTGGAATGCAATACTAAGCAGAATAGACCAGACTATAGAGATGTAGATGTGGTTCAACAAAATGCTATAAGATTGTTTCATCCAGATATGTATCCAGAACAGTACATGCAGGATGGGGACCACCAACTGCTATATAGAAAGAGAGATGGTTCACTGAATCACCAATATGGTGTTGAATATGTAAGCCAACCTCTATCATATAGATACTGGAAAGATGAAGTACCAGAAAGATTCTGGAAATACTTCAAGGATAACTTCCTAGCAAGGAATCTAGGTGAGTGTGGAATACACGTACATATTGGTTGGGACTCAATGACAGTTCCTCAAAGGTATGTGTTCCTTACAGTACTAGAAGAAATGCAATCTCAACACAGTAGGGTTCTTAGAGCCATAACTGGTAGAGATAGTAATACATATGCTAGGTGGAACAGTCTTGTATATAGGGGTGCTAAAGACAGAGCATTCCAAGTTGCTTTGGAGAAAACTCAGACAGGTGAGAATCCAAAATACAACGCAATAAATACAAGGCATGAAGATACGATTGAGTTGAGATACTTCCAAGGTAATACTGGGAAGAATTCAATACTATCAATTGTACAGTTCATACAGAAACTGTATGAGTTCAGCTACTTTATTGTAAGCAATCTGGATTGGGACTTCGAGAATGAAGCTCCACCAGAGAAGCTACAGAAGTGGATTGAAGATATAAAGACTAATGTGGACAGAGTCATAATTGGTTACATACTTGACTTTGATGACAATGAGTATGTCATTAAGCGTATGGGAGCCAATGGACTTATGAACATAGTTCAAAACTCATTTGATGTTAGGACAGCTGCATTTGACAGGTACTCAGCAATAGCTAGAGACCTAACAGATGTAAGTACCGAATCAGAAGATGAAGATTTGGAAACAGTATAAACAAACTAACGAAAGTTAGAGAAAGGATATTACCGAATGTGCGTAATAGCTAGCCAACCAGCAGGCAAGAAAATAAAAGCTGGAACACTAAACCAAATGTGGAAGAAAAACCCAGATGGTGGTGGTATTAGTTGGATTGAAGACGGAAAGGTTCAAGTCTATAAGACTATGAAGCTGAAAGACTTCAAGAAGAAATACAAGGAAGTATGTGAACAACATGGGAAGCATGACATATTGATACACATGAGGATAGCAACTCATGGTTCAGTATGTTTGGAGAATAACCATCCATTCTATGTTGACCCAGAAACAACGTTCGCACACAATGGCATATTGCCTAATGTGTTTCACCCATCACCTAAGTCTGACTTGTCAGATACAAGGTACTTTAACCAAGTATTCTTGCAGAATGTCAAGCCAGTAGCATTTGATGACCCTGCTTTCTGCGAGGTTATTGGTGAAATGATAGGAACATTCAACAAGATGGTGTTCTTGTCATCCAATAAGAAACTTCGTAAGGAGACCTACATTATCAATGAAGGTTATGGTCAGTGGGTTAAAGGAGTATGGTACTCAAACACGAATCATATCCCTGTGAGTAAGCCTAAGACTTACACACAAGGCCAACTCCCTACAAGGTACTCAACAGGTATGAAATCTGATGTGGACGCTTGGGGCGACGAAGCTTTGGGATGGTACCAAGATGCAGAAGGCAACTTAGTAGAAGACTCGTGTGAGATAGTAGACGACGAGATGGAAGCAATCATCTTAGAAGATTGGCATGGTGTGGATGAACCATTCACATCTGCAATCATTCCAGATGTTGCATGGGAAGACACAGACTTTATCGATATGGTAGAGGACTGGATGTATGTTGCAGGTTATCAATACAGACATATTGATGAACTGTTAGCAGACTATGCAATTGAATGGAACGACAAGGCTAAAGATACATCTGACGCATTAGTTTGTGAAAGTTGCAAGAAGCCAGTGGTTGCTGACTTAAAGAGAAGTTGTAATAAGGACTGTCCTTGTTATGAACTTAGTACTGTATACGGAACTGCTTAAGGAGGAAGCATGGGAATTCCAACTTGGAATAAAATAGAAGGACTGGTCGGGAATTTATCCCGTCTTTTAGATATGAACGTAACTATGAGAGTAGACGTTGAAGAGTGGGCTCGTGTGACAGGTCGTGAAAGAGGCTTCATTGATGTAAGAATCAGTGATGTCTTTGATGGCCGTGAAGACGAGTACGAAACTATGACTCCTGAGGAAATCATGGACGAAGTCTATGAATACTTCAGCGAGTATCAGTATGAATATTCTATGGATACATATGAATCCTTTGAGATTGATGAGTACCAAGATACTGAAAGAACAACACTAGACACAACATTCATAGTTAATGGTCAGCTCGGTGATGAATCAGAAGAAATTAATGCTGATGAATTACAAGAAAGAATGGAAGGAGGTGACGAATAGTGGGGATACCTACTTGGAATAGGGTAGCCAACCCCGGACTTGAAGTATTACAGTCCGAAGGTTTGGATATGACAGAAACCATAACAACAAGTGAAGTTGTTCGTGGAACTGCAACCTATTCAGAAACAAGATATTGTTCGATAACAGTTGAGGATGTAGTTAATGACATGCTCGATAGGAACATGGTAATAGAAGACAGGTACGACATATTAGAACATGCTCGAACTATGTCTGATGATATGGACTTCGAATACAACGAAGACATTGAATACCATGACCATGAATCGAATGATATTGAACACGAAGATACATACTTTGGCTAAACAGAAAGGAAAGGTATGACAGAAAACACAAGTAACGGATTGGTCGGGGACGAAAGAACCCGACTAATGCGTAGGATAAGCACTACAATCAATAGTTCTATCAATAGCTACAGCTATAGGCCGAACTATTACTTCATATCACCGAAGAAGATGATACCTAGTTGGACTCGTTCAACTAAGGTTGACTCTAACTTCATAGATAGATATGGAATACCAATAGGTACAGAACTTGAAGTCGAACGTAGGCATGACCAAGGTTATGATTACGACGGCGAAGTTATATATGATATCAATAAGGTAGCAATGACTACACATTATATCGACAGATATGATAGATACAATAACGATATAACTGAAGGCGACGACTCTAAGTTAGTACAATTATGGAATGCTAAAGAAGACGGTTCCTTAAGCAATGGAATTGAATTCGTTAGCCAACCAATGACCTTGTCAACTTGGCAATCTTTGCCATTGACGTTTGAAGATTATACACCTGACTATGCAGGTTATCATCGAAGGTCAACTGGATTCCATACACATATGCCGAAAGGTGCATTCACTGATACGCAACTATTCCTATGGTTACATCTAATGGAAACATTAGGTCAAGCCAAGGTCGAACATCAAAGATATAGAACACTATTGAATGTTGTTGGACAAAGGGAATTCAACAGTTGGGCAAGGTTTGAAATGCCTCAGTTTACTGGGTCGGTTAAATCAAAGCATGCTCAAGTTGCTATTGAAAGGCAGAATAGGGAAGGTGGTAGATACAAGTTTATCAACCTCCACCCATCAGCAACAATAGAACTTAGGTTCTTCAACGCTAATATGAAGACCGAAAGGATATTGAAGAATGTTGAATTCGTAGACTCTACTTATGAATTCACTAAGTATGTTGATGAAGACCCATTGCTTGATGTTGCAGAAGTTCTGCAAGCAGACTCTTGGTATGAATATGTTAAATCACACTCAGTAAGATATGCAAACTTAATTGACTATCTATCTAAGTATGAACGCAGATTCACACAAGATATGTATACATTACGCGACATTGATGACTTCGAATATGAAGCATACAATAACTTGCTTAATGACCTTGATGCAGATTATGACAGAAGGGAGGTACACGTTTGAGTAAGAAATACAGAGTTCTGTATTGGGACGTTAGAGAACGTGGTAAAGATATTATCACTACAACTATCGACCATTATGCAGACGCATACAATTTTGCATACAATCGTGGTGGAATTGTGTTAGAAGAAGTTGTAAACTTTGTAAGTTTATATGACTGGGATTACGAAGACGATGACAGAAGGGAGGTACAAGTTTGACCGAACTAATATGGGCACCTTTAATGCAAGGCGTTCTATTATTTCTTAGAATAGTAGTAGGCCTCATATTGTTGTTCATAGTATGGTGCATATCGGTAATACAATATGTATCCAAACAACAAAACTTATAACTTAAACTAAAGTTATATAGGGCGCATGTAAGAGTGCGCCTTATTATATCTTTGTGATATAGAACTATAGCCTACGGGTGTTTGGCCGGGAGAGGTCTGTCCTGTCGGACCAATTCACAAGCCCCCGACCAACGCACGCACACGCAGGCACGATTTTTCAAGGGGCTATCTTTGTGTAATTCAACCCATCTCGTCCCAGACCTGACCTGCCTGACCATCACGACACCATTACACAAACCCTATGTTTATTGACTTTTGTTTTTGTAAGTCTTTTATCCGAACCCAGACAGCATCTCTTTTCCCCCATATCCCCAATGTTTTCAAGCTTTTGTGTAGTCTTTAAGTGCTGGCTCGGGCTTCTTCCAGCGTCTGCTTCTTCTTCTTCTGGTTTCTTCCAGCATCTCTTCGGCTCTATTACACCTTTCTTCTAACGACTTAATAAATTTATTTAGTGTGTAACCTTTTTGCTATTCTGGAGGTCTAAGTAGTGTGGGAAAAGAAAGAGGTATATGTTGAATAAAACAAACGAAAATCTAATGGATTTAGTAAGTCTATATAGAAATGATATGCACGATATTGGTATGAAACTTGATGAGAGTTTTGGTATGAGTATTGATAAAGCAGGTAGCATAGAGAGTGATGACGCACTTGTGTCTTTTGACGCAGGATATTATCACGCATTAGCTAGAGTGTGTAATGATTTATTTGAGATGGAAAAAGAATTGAGGACAAGTGGATAAAACATTAATGAAAATTATTATTGATGGTGTTGAAACACCAGTAAAAGTTGACGATGAATTTTTAGAGGGAACATTTTTAGAAACTTTATATGAATGGCTTGACTCTAATGACATTGACATAGAGTTTGAGGAGGAATAATGGAATTTAGTTTAGTGGAAATGATAGTTGAGGGCTCTGACGGAAAATTGTATTCTGTTGGTAGTGATTACATAAATGAAAACCTTAACAACTGGTTTGATGAAGATGACATAAAGGAGATTAAATGATTTCATTATTTATATTATGTGGATTGATTGCTACTATCGTCCTTGTTTATTTAGATATTTACAGCGACGAAATCTAAGCATCCTGCTTCGGCTACACTACACACGCCCCTTTAATTAGGGGCTTTTGTGTAATGGTTAGCTCCGTCTTCTGACTTTTTTAGAAGAACCAATCGCCCGATTTAATAATAGGACTAGTAGGTGTGTCATTTACTATAAAGTATGCCTCTGCATTGACAGATGATGGCTCTGTGTTACTATCCAAAAGTTCAATAGGTAATCGTGTATAAAAGGATGGATGTCCCTCAATCATATCAATCCTATCTAATGTGTAATCATCTACGGAGTAGACTTCTCCGACAATAGAAGTTTTTCCACCAAAAGTAATGCAAGGGAAAGCACCAAGATTATACATTGTGTATTTAGGAATTGATTTATAATCTCCTAGAAATTCTGAGTTACTTAATACTGAGTTTCGAACATCTGTTCTACGAAGTGTTCCATAAACAAATATATTATTCATTATTCAATTATAGAATTTGTGGGACAGTTAAGCAAGAGTTTCCGATTTAGTTGCCCAGACCGGAAACCTCCTCGCCTATGGTTGAATGAGTTGCCCCAAACTACCATCTGTCCCTACTACCTATTGTTTAATAGATAGTTAGCAATACACAATGCACACGCAAGAAACCTCTTTGAAAGGTATGCACCCTGTATTGCAAACTATTTACAATAACATTTTAGCAAAGTGCCGACCACTATTTTCATACCAATCGGCACTCATTAATGTAGGCAGAAAGGAGGGCAGATTACTGACAGGTTATCTGCTCAACATTCCTACACCAACTTGCTAGTGGAGGCGGAGGGAATTGAACCCTCGTTTAATAGTATGTTCCCTGTCAACGAAGAATATACTATTATCAAATCCTATCGCCCCCTTAAAAAGATGGGTGGAGTAAAATTCCTTAGAGAAAGGAGGCGAACCCCAAGGCGAAACACTCCACCCTAAACTTCTTCCTTCCATTCTAAAAGGTAACACTCTATTCAGTTGTATTTAATCCTCCTCCTTAATTACCCACATATCATATGAGTATTCAACATTTTCATCTATGCCCATAAGCAAAGATGTTATATACCCATCTGCTTCTTCTAGTGTTACATCATCATTAAAATGAAAAGTAACACATAATTCATTAGTAGTTCTTTTGTGGTTATTATCTTTGTATATATAAATATCATTCATAACTTTACTTTCCAATGTCCATCATCCATCTCTTCTAATCTGAAAGCCCCTTTTAACATAGACATTATGTCATCATAGTATTCATCAAATACAGGTTGTGCTTCCTCTGTGTATCTACTCATGTCATCTTCTACCATATGAGTTAAACTATAATCGTGATTAAATTTTTCCATCAAAAGCATATCTGCTATCTCACAACTAATTTCCATTAAGTCACTGTTATCTATAACACTCATGCTAGACAACACCAATCATATATAAGTTTGAAAATATACATCATTGCTACTACAGAACAAACTAATATAGCTATTGCTCTTGCGTCTGTTCCTTGATAGGTTTTCAAATTTGTTTTCTTCCCCATATTTATTCTTCCTCTCCTAATACCAATGCGTCTAACACAGGGTCAAGGATAGTTTGGTCTGCAACTTCACTCTTGACTGCTTCAATATAATTTTCTGTATCTTTATCCATTAGAAAGGTTTCTCTTCTTCTTCGTTTGGGTCTCTAGGTTTTGTATTAGTAACTTCATTAAACATCTCGTCATCCATATCTTTACTTTTAATCGAGATATTAAAATCTAAACCTTCTAAACCTTTTGTCTGAACTCTGTTCTTAAACCAACTAATAAAGAATGCTTTATCGTGTCTGTCTTGTTGTTCTTTATTCTCAAAGCTGACATACTCATCTCCCATATCATTTAGTTCAAGCTCTCCACAGATTGAATAAGTCATTCTTACTTTTCTTGGAGTATTGGACTTAGGAAACTCTGGTTCAATGTAATCTTTATCTACCAATTCTGTCAATGCCAACCTCCTCTCCATACTCAACCCAAGAAGGAACAGCATTATCTATTAATGTGTTCAACGTTTCTTCTTCTCTCATTAATTTCTGAGCTTCTTCTTTTGTTTCGGCTTTTATAGTTATAGAAAAATGCCAACCTTTTATCTTATCTAAACTCATTCTTCTTCTCCTATTTCTCCTAATACCATATGTCCATTGACACCGATATTAAGATTTGAACTTACATGTTGTAAGTCACTTTCTGCCATCTTCTTCGCTTGTTCTACATCATTAGCTATATAAACTCTCTGACCTAGAAATTGAATGTTAATTCTTTTCACGAATTCTCCTTTCTATTCTTCTTCCAAAATATGTGGTGGATATATATCATGGGATACATCTTTATATAAGTAATAGTATTCCCTACCTTCATCAAACTTTATAGTTCCCTCTGACATGTTGTCCAAACTGAAGTGCTTAAGTACAACTTTGCATTTGTAATCTGCACTTATTTTTTGTGCCAATGTAACTAATGGTGACCAAGCACTCTCAAAAGCAAAATACAATTGCTTATCATGATTAAGATTTCTTACCTCTGTATAACAGTCTGGCCATTTAGAACCATAGTTTGCTATGTTCCAGTCATACCAATTATTCTGACCATGTAATTCTTTAAGTTCATCTTTCTCTTCTTGAGTTAACTCATACTTATTTAATATTGTTGTGTCCCACTCATCAAATCTTGGTGGTTGTTGTGGTACTCCATCTTCATCAACCCAATAAAAAAGCTCATCGCCTGTTCCACTAACAAGCTGTAAGTCTTCTGGTAAAGGATATAAACTCCTAGCTAGTTGAGGATTATTGTTCTCATCAAACTTAATCTTATCTCTGACAGCACTAAGAGTTTCTTTCTCTCCTGTGATAATCAATCTATTATCTACCCAGTTAGGCATTATGCTCTTTCCCTTGCGTCTATGTGTCCCCTTACTCTAGGGAATGTTTTAGGGGAATGTTGAAAACATTTGTCTGCTTTGTTGTACATACTTATTGTAATATCGCAGCCATCTTCATTACACACACGCCCCTTTTCATAGGTCTTACTCTTTCTTATTGCATCAAATTTACTTCGTGCCTTTATTCCTTCAACACCCATTAATTCTTTACACCCATTTCTTTTTCTATAAGAAGTGCTTTGTAATACTCAGATAATCTATCAGTTGTATCTACAATATCTTCAAGACTAATGCTGTAATATTGGGCTATTCTTATAAATTCATTCTCTAAATGTTTTGTACTCATTATTCTTTTACTCCTCCACTAATCATCTCTAAATAAAACAAACCATTAAGAGCTTTAGCAATATGATTTACTATCTCTTTCCTTTGTTCTATTTTTTTAAGAGAGTCAGCATTATCATACTCAACAAGAGAACTCTGAATAGAGTCATTAAACACTGTATATATTGATGTTTTTAATTCACTATCCATCGTTCTTACTTGTTTCCTCTAATGCTTTTTCTAATTGTTTATCTAAGAAGTATTCTGATTGTCCTTCAAATTGAGCCCACAAATGTAGCCCAACACCGAAAGCCATTGCACATCTTTTAACTGCGTCTGATATACCATCTTTCAATCTTGCACCATCTGTGTGCCAATTGAATGGTTGTTCAACATCTCCTGCTTCTTCAACAGTTACAAGTTGTCCATCTATCTCTACTGTTAATGCGAGAATAACTCCTGTTATTACTTCTTTTTGATTACCCTGTTTATCAGTTAGAACTTCCTTAAACACTTGCTTAACCTCTTGAGAATAAGGGCCAACAACACTTAATAATCTTTGTCTAATTACAGAATGCTGTATATAGTCCCCGAATTTTCCCTTCGGTGCCTTATGTATAAATTGTTCTGGAAATGGTCTGCTTAACTCATGAAGCTGTTCCATATATATCTCCTCCTTGTTCCATATTACTTAGACCTTTTATTGCATGAAAAGGTTACATGTTATTTTATTTATTTTCCTCTGCCCATTTCTCCAAATTGTCTTTACTAGCCATCTTTGACTGCAATTTAGTCAATGTTTTACTGTCTATTTGAGGATTTGGACTAGCCATATCAGTCCAATGTTTAGCTAATGCCGTAGGTGTAGGCTTTTTCCCATATGTTATTGCATAATTTCTCATGCGTTGCTCTATATCCCACGATGTAGCACCAACATCTGCTAGTTCCTTCGCTACCTTATTCAACATACCCCTAGAAGAACTAGTTAAATCATCAGATGAATAACTAAATGCTTTGCATAAAGCACTAAAGACAGTTCTTGTTGATGTTTTTTCTACTGCTTCGTCAGAAGCAAGTACAATCTCATCTACTCTACTCTCGTCTCCTCTCTTCTCCTCTCCTCTCACGGCGGACGGGCTATGGACGTCCTTGGGACGTCCGGTGGACGCTTTTGAAGATTTACTAGATTTATTAAGTGTATCATCCACTTCCCAGTCATCTCTGTTCGCTGAATTCTTTGCGTTTTTAGATGTTCTAGCTTTTCTTTTACGCTCGGCGTCCTTTTCTCTTACAAGAATAAGGCCTCCTGTGTAATCAAGCCAATCGTGAATGACTAACTCTCCATCAATCTCGTCTATCCAGTTATGTTTAATAAGACTATTAAGGAATAAATCTTTATCTCCCTGCCATTGTGAAGCAATAGGTATAAACCCTTTATATTTTGTTAAGTAACCATCTTGACAATAATCTAATGCCCACCACCATAGTAAATGGAGATGACCTACTGTCTCTGGTATTGTGATTCCCAAATCTTCCGCAAGCATATGCAGTTTGGGATGACTAGCTAATGCTTGTTCAGACTTTATCCAAGCCATATTTCATTTCCTCCTTGTATTGTTTCTTTATCCTAGTCACAAGATTTTTACCTTGCAACTTTCATTAAATTTTCTCCCTATTCCATACTGCTTGACCAAACCTTTCAAACTCTTTTGAAGTTGGTTTAGGTCTGTCAAGTTCTACCCAAAGCATATATTGTTTTTTATAATTGTTAGGTGTCTTTAATAGTTTTACTACATCGTCTGGTGTTTTGAAGTATCCAATCTTATTTAGACAATCTGCAAACGCACCAATCTCTTTGTAGTCATCAACAATCTGTTGCATTCTATCAATAGTTAGTTCTGTTGGTTCATCAACAGGAGGAACAAGTTCGTTAAGTGCTTCCTCCCACTCTTCATCGGTTAATTCTCTTGTATCTAGGTCGTTACTTTCCATCATGATTTCAAAAGACGCTTGTTTAATAGCGTTTTTTAACATCATAAACAACATTTGGTCAAAAGAATATTTGTTGTTTTCTTCCATAATCTATCCTATCACACCTTTACTTTGTATAGCGTATATTGAACTGTTAACTCTTCGTCTGGCATTACATCTTTCTTTGTAATCAAGTAATAGTATTTTCCTATATCAATTAATTCACAATTAGGAGTATCACTATGATTTATAAATCCACCAAGAGGAGTTCTAATTCTCCCATCTTCAAAGTCTTTATTCTTCATGTGTGTTATTCCTAAGTTCTCTCCAATACCTAATATCTCTTTAGTAAATAAACCATATCCATCAATATCGCTTACTCGTATCTCTAAAAAGTCTGGTAAAGGCCTGTAATTCATTGGGTTTTTCCTTCAGAAGCTCTCCAACTTTTCTCCCACTTCTTCTCATTACCCCAACACCATTTGCTAGAGCTCCAATCTCTCCAAGTTGTTTTACTATACATGTCTTCTGCTAAGTGAGAAGCTGCTTTTATATTCCAATAAGGAGAGTATTGAACAGGTAGGTGTTCAAATCCATATGTTGTTCTTTGTGTTACCTTAGAAATATAAGGCCTTCCAAATCTCATGATTACCCAATCATTAAAACTTGGTAGTCCATATTTATCTGCCACCCAATTCCAAGTATTAGGAATGAATTGCATAACACCAGAGTCATTGTCTTCTTTTCTAAAAGCATTTGACTTACCTCTGGATTCACACCAACCAATTCTGAAAGCAGTATATAAGTTTTCATCATCAAAAAACTCAACATAATAAGGTACATGTTGAATCATTTTAGCTGGCATATTATCCAGACATGAGTGAACTCTGTGTAGGTTATCTGTTGTTAGCTCATTGGAGACGCCAAAAGAAGCTAGGAATATCATACAACTAGCAATCATATAAACCTCTTACTGTTTTTCATACCACTTAGACCTCAGTCTAGCGGAAAAGGTTACAGGCTTATTTTTTTTAATATGAACTGTCTAGACATTTCGGCTACTTGTTGTGGCTCTGAAGCGAGTAAAGTGTCTATATATGCGTAGTCACTTACCTCGTCATTACCGCCGAGCAATCTATACACATCAGCTTCATACATTATTCCATCAGCAGATGGATGAATGTCAACCTTATGGTTGCTAAAGAAGAAGCTAATTGGTTCTTCAATTGTATTTAATTGTTCTCTCATCTTATTCTATTTTACAACACGAAGATTAAAATAAAAGGTTTTTCAAAAAGAAACTTGACAAGCTCACATAGACAAAGTAATCTTACAGATTATTAGATTAAATAAAGTAAGAAAGTATGTAACCATACAGAGTTTATTTAAGTCTAAGTATATGAAACAACAAGGAGGACTATGTCCGAAGTAAGAATACAAGAAGGTTCTGGGAGACCTTTCGAAAAAGAATTCTCAGAAAAAGAAATAGAAGAGATAAGGAAATACTTCTGGATTGACTGTGATTGGTTACATTCAACGACAACAGCTCATACAGGCAATAATTCACGAACGTGTCCAATACATAATATGAAACACAGGAGATTACCAGACGCAAAAACTTGGGCGTTGTTAATAGAACTATTTCCAGATAGGTCAATGCAGTCTTGGGGAAATATTTATGGCACAACAAGAGAAGCTATCAGAGTATTACATAAGAAAGCTACTGGTGGAAGCTATGGAAAAGACAAGCATGACAAGATATATGGAACAGAACCAGATATGCAAATCTTTGAAGCTCTATGTAAAGATTTAGAAGAAAAAATTGACATCCCTATGAGTTCTATTCAAAGTTATCACGGGGTAGAAGACTCTTATATTATTTATTGGGGTAGAAGACAGCCAGAAATCCATCAAATGATTCAAGATTCTAAAGAACGAAGACAATACAACAAAGACAATAGAAGCCACATAAAATGTAACAGGTGTCACTTATTTATTGAAAGAAAAAACTTCCCTAACTCAAATGTTGATAGAAGTGGTGTAGGTAAAACTTGTAATGACTGTAATAGGACTCAAGTCAAAGCATACTATAAAAAAAGACAAAGAGAATTTGACCCAGAGAATCTGGCGGCAGAGAAGAAATGTGCTACCTGTAAAACAGTAAAACACAGAGACGGATTTGATATTGCAAGAGGGATGAGTGGTGGATTGCAATCAACTTGTCGTTCTTGTATGGATAAATATCAACAGAGTAACCCTAAGAGAAGGCAGAAGTTTATAGACGCAGGTCTTGATACAGACAAAGCGTGTCTTAGTTGTGAGGAAGTTAGACCTTTTTGGGATTACTACCTTATAAAAGCAAACCCTTATGGTAAAGAAGGCGGAGCATATGCTACTGCATATTGCAGGGGTTGTGTAAAGAAAGCAAGAGAAGGATTGCCACAAGCTGTAAGAAGCGAAGTATCTTTTGCTAAGTTCAGTGTGAGGTGGAGAGGGGAACATACAGTTGCGAACGGTATGTTAATAAATGTTAACCCTTTTAGTTATGCACTGACTAAAGCAAGAGTGTGGGAATTACAAATTGAAATAGATAAGCAAAAGGAGAAAGAGAATGAAGCTACAAGCTAGGTTATATACAAGAGATGGAAAAAAATATTTCCAAACTGTTGCCACGAAAGGTAAAGAGGTAATACCTTTCATATACAGAGGGGATATTATTTTTCTTGGTATTGGGAGTGATGACCCCAGACATGAAGAACTGTTCACTAAAGTCCAAGAAACTCTGGATAAAAAACATAATATTTATTATCCAAATAGTCGTCGTCATTCATCAAGTGGGACAATGGTTCATCATTATATAGAAGAAATCTTAAAAGAGATGGGCTATGAACAAGATGAAATACTTAAACAAGGTAAAGATTTGTTTATAGAAGACCCAATTATTTTGAACTGGACACAAGTAACAATGTTAAATAATCATGAGACAGTTTATCAATTCGCAGAGCATGAAAAGGCAGAGGTTTAATAATGGAAAATACTGAATACGCATTTGAAGATTACCCTCTTGGTGTTACTGAAATAGCACAAGTGCTAGGTGTAAAGAAAGCAACTGTATCACAATGGTTGCAAAGAAATATATTACCTAAGCCAGACGCTTCAGTTAATGGAGGCCGAACAAAGATATGGAAGACAAAAAATATTATTGATTGGGCTAACGCAACAGGTAGGAATAAAGCACAAGTAGATTCTCAGAATGTAAAGTCCCATATTAATACAGGACACTACTGGAGATATGATACTTATACTAAAGAAGCTTGGGATAATTGGACAAGAGGTAAAGGTACTAAATCTCGAAGTGACTCAGAAGATTATACGAAAAAGAAAAGAGATGAGCTTGATAACTATAAGAAAAAGTTAGAGAGCCAATGGGATTCATTAGGTAAATTTGCAGAAAGCGAGGAGGAATAATGGATAAAGATACAGCACAAGATATAGAGCAACTAGTCGAGGCATTAACATCTACAGATGACAATGTTAGAAGTGTTGCACAATCACAGCTTGATAGTTTATTGGAGGAAGAATGAAGAAAGTAACTCTTAATCCTTTCTTAGATATAAAAGAATGTTGGTGGACAATAGAAGAAGAACCAACAAAATTTCGTATGGGGCATTGGATAGAAGTATCTGATGATGTTTGGGAAGAAATGAGAAAGATGATGAAACGAACATCTAATAAAGTTCTTCAAGTATTTATTGCTGAAGATGAAACAACAGTAACAAAAGACATTATTGAAAGAATGGAACTGTAATGAAGAGGGTGAGGAAGTTTTTATACAGGATAGAAGACTACACATACGCCTATGAATTAAGGGTTTCTTGGTTTAAGAGATGGTTGATAAAAAAAATATCCTAAAAGGTGTAACCTTTTTGGACGAATTGAGGTCTAAGTAGTATGGAAAGTGAAAAAGCTATGGGAAATAAAAAAGAGAAGGATGGCCGTAGCCACCCTTCTACTCACAAGGAGGTACATTTGATTGAGAAACAAATGCCCTTAAAAGAAATATTAGACGAAGCTGTGAATAGAGTAAAGTACACAGCGGAAAAATTACCATTGCTTTGGGATGATACTGAAACTGATATAAGGACTGAGGACATAATGGAACTAGATTTTCCAGAGGATATCTCAGAATTTATGACACTAATGAGAAGAGTAGAAGATGTTATTAGTGCAGGCAGGAAAGTAAAAGAACAAATGCAAATAGAACTAGGTAAAAGATATGAGGGCAAGGTTGTAAGAGAAGGCAGAGATGTTATTGTCGGAAGGCCAAGCACTACATATAAAGCATATGATAAAGAAAAGGTTTTAGATTACTTAGGAGATGATTGGAGAGCAGTTGTTAGACCAGAGTTCAGAGTAACAGGAGTTAAAGCTGTTGCTAAAGAGCGAGGGGATAACCCAGATGTTATTGTTGAATCTTTATTCCAAAGGGTTATAACAAACAACAACATAACTGTGTTACCAGAATCAAAAGCACCTAAGTGGATGAAAGAATTAGAACAAGGAGAGGAGAGAAATCTTGGGAAATAAATTAAATGAATTACAAACTGTAATGGTTGATATCGAGAAACAAATGTGGGAAATAAGAGAGATTATGGAACATGAAATCGGTGTTAACAGAGAGACAGACTTAAAAGAACTTAAAGATACGGCAGAGGAATTCATGATTAATAATACTGACAACAGAGGTTCAGTTGTTATTTATTATGGTTGGCTTGAAGCTTTAAGTTGGGTTAAAGAAAATATAGAGAATTTAGAGAGGAGTAAATAATGCCTGCCAATGTAGAAAATATGTTTAGTGCTAGGGAAATTCCTTGGCATAGAATAGGAGAGGTAACAGAGGGAGCATTAAGTTCCAAAGAAGCGATAGTAAAAGCAGGACTTGATTGGACTGTTAGTACTAGACCTATTGCAACTTTTGAAACACCAGATGTTCCTGCACGTATAGATAATTTAATACCTGTACCAGATTTTTGGGCAACAGTTAGAGATACAGATGATAGTGTCTTGGGTGTTGTTGGAAATAGATACACACCGATACAAAACTTAGAGTGTTTTGATTTCTTAGATACTGTTATTGATGACAGTAGTGCTAAGTATGAAACAGCAGGAAGTTTGTATGGCGGTAAGGTTGTGTGGATGATGATAAATCTAGGGAAAGATGTTGTTGTTGGGGAAGACAAAACAGTTCCTTACTTGTTGATGACTAATAGTCATGATGGTTCAACAGCTATTAAAGGTGTGACTACACCTATTAGAGTTGTTTGTTCCAATACATTACAGTTAGCATTGAAGAATAGTAAAACTGGATTTAGTTTTAGACATACAAATAATGTACATCAGAAGATTGACCAAGCTAGGAAGTTGTTAGATATTAGCTATAAGTATGTAGATAACTTTCAAGAAGAGGTTGAGAAAATGATTGAAACACATGTTGAAAGGGATAAGTATTTTGAAATACTAGACGCTACATTTCCTCAAATTGAAGTGAATGAAGATAATACTAATCAATTGCAAGTTCAAAGAGCAGAGTTTGCAAGACAAAAGATTACACAATTGTTTGAGTTTACTGAATATGATGAGCAAAGATATTCAGCATGGGCAGTTATCAATGCAATGAGTAACTTCGAGCAGTGGTTCGCACCAATAAGAAAGTATGAGAGAAATGAAGTCATAGCTATGAGGACTATAAAAGGAACTCAATCGCCAATGACAGATAAAGCTTATTCAATGCTAAAGGAACTGGCGTGAACATATTACAAAAATTAGAGCAGTTCGAAGATAGTACTAGAAGCTTTAGTAATGGAAAGACTAAGTCAGCGTCATATCATTTGGCATTGACTTGTCTTTCTGCAGGGCTAACGATAGATGAAACCGAGAAGATAGCAAAGGCAAGTGCAGGTGTTTTCTTTAAGATGATGAAGGATACTCCAGAAGATGTACCTATGCCTAGGTTCAGTAGAAAAAGATATGTAGAGCAAACGATGAACTTATATTCATATCTTGTTACTGAATGTTATTCAGAGGGCAAGAATACGAGTGAGTTATTCGAAATCTAACGGAAGGATAAATATGGCAATTCCAGAATGGAATGCACAACATTTTCTTACAGTAATGCTGAAAGAATTTATTAGAAATAGAGAGTATGGTTATTATTATCGTACTCTTCAGCTCTCACATCTACATTGTGACTGGAAGTTTACTGAACAAGATGTTCGGTTATTGAATGCTTTTGGTGACAGTCTGGAAGAGATAGAATCTTGGTCATGGTATGAGGTCATGTCAGACCCAAGCTTAAATCCAAGGTTTATAGAAAAACATCATAGCGATTGTTTAGATGTATGCAATAAGGAAGGTCAGCACGAGCAACTTATTATGCGACAAATAGAACTTGGTAATACAGAAATCAAAACCATATCTTATATGGAAGGAGATTTAATATCAAGGCCAGAAACACAGATTGAAAACATTATGTCTGAAATCGATAGATTAGTAGAACAATTTGAACAATGTGAAAATTGTGGCTATGGAAAATCGAAAAGGACTGGTGCTTGTGCAGTCTGTATAGATGAAGGGCGTTTAACAAATGCTTAATAAATCTATTTATTTAAGTTCATCTCGCCTAAAAGGGCGAGGTGTACCTAACTTGCTACGCAAAGCTTATTTATTTGCATACTATTCAGTATATAGGAGGTGTAATGACTGAAGCACGTTTAGTTAATTTAGATAAAGCAATTACCAAGTCAGATTGGGTAAATGTGGTATCGTGGATTAACCTTAGATGGCCTGTAAATTGGTCAGATGAAGATATAAAAT
>CEOQ01293669.1_pt1 | contig 18380 bp, 21 predicted proteins | sample 361351 | NCBI WGS metagenome assembly CEOQ01 (sample SAMEA2619907, study PRJEB7988) | marine metagenome | biome: marine biome (ENVO:00000447); feature: deep chlorophyll maximum layer (ENVO:xxxxxxxx); material: "saline water (ENVO:00002010), including plankton (ENVO:xxxxxxxx)" | depth 60 m | reverse complement strand
TATCGTCATTGTCAAGGTCAATCCTGAATAATTCGAAAATAATTCAAAAGAATTTTATTGCTTGCATATCCCATGCCAATAATTATTATTCCACATAATATCAGTGAAATTTTATGTACCATTGCATATCTACCCCATCTTGCCAAGGGTGGTTATTCGTTCTATTTTACCCACCTTCCCTATTGTCCCCAAATCGCGGGGGGTTCAAACACAATAACCGCCTCCACACAATTATGTATTACCTAATCCTCTCGCGTCAAGTACCCTTCGCGCCAGTGCTTTCTAAAAACCGCCCCATAATTCATCTCTTTTGCTGCTACATCGTACACTGTTTCTTTCAGCAGCGAGTCACGGATGTCATCCACGCCGATAACAGGACTGTGAGACACTGTTTCTATGTCAATCTTACACGCCCGCACCGTATGCAGTCCATCTACGTAAGCAAATGCCAACTCTCGCCCCTTTACCTGCTCAATCAAACCCCTTTCAAGCGATGAGACCCTATTCACCTCCAATACATCCTCGCACCCCTTCGTTCTCTCTAAAAATTGCTCCCTTTCGCCCCCCTCACAGTTCTGTGTCCCCAACTCCCAAGGGTCCACCGCTATAAGTTTCCGCCCAAACTCCCTTGCTAGCTCACAAAACCGCACCGTACTCTTTCCCTTATGGCACCCAATCTCTATTAAATCGCCCCCATACATTTCTAACGCCCATCTGGCCGCCTCTAAGACCCTCAGTCGCGTCTTCTCCTTGTCACTCACGCTTTCACCCCTACCAACCCCCATAAGCCTCCCAGAGAGTGACTGCACCTTGTCTATGCTTTTGACCCTCCCTGACCGCCGCTCCTTCTTAATCCCCCTAGCATACCTCGTTTTCATAACCATCTCCTTGGTAACACTATCCCTTATACCCAAATCCCCCCTTATCCTCGTAAGCTCCATAGCAATTCTCTCATCCGTCATCGTGTGACACAACTCTTCCACATAAACCCGCTCTTGCCTGCTTAATTCCATCTGCTCTTCCTTTTTATTCCGTATGGGGGTATAATTTCTCTAGAACATTCTATCTCACAAACAGAGGTGTCACAATGACCAATGACGGAAATCCAGCAAGGTTGGTTGCTGGTCAATTATTTATCAAAGGCACTGCTGAACTCCAGCAACAAGTAGAAGCAGAACTGACCCACTCTGACCCCACTAAAAAACAAGCCGAGGCCATTTTATCGAGCGGTAGCGAGCATGAAGATACCAACAACAATGACAGAAGCCGAAGTTCTTGCGACGATGACGAGAGTTGTAGACAGGATTGCTCATAAGTATCGATTTGGATACTTCGATATTGAAGATATCAAGCAGGAGGCATTCATCATTGCGATGGAGGCCATGGAGCGCTACGACGAGGCACGTCCGTTGGAGAACTTTCTGGCGGTTCATGTGTCGAATCGACTCAAGAATTTCAAGCGAGACAACTTCTTTCGCCCGGATTACGTGCCGCCCAGTGGCAAGGTGGTCAACGATAACGAAACGAAGCGATTTCTTATGGAGCCACTAGATATTGATAATATACGCGATGAGCACGAGCGCAACATGAGGGGCGACGACAACATCGTGGAGGAGCTTGCAAAGAGGGAGCTTATGGGCATCGTGGATACTTACCTAGATATGTCGCTCAGGAGCGATTATCTGCGAATACTGCACGGCGTCTATGTGCCTAAGCCACGACGCGAGCATATCTATCAGGCAATTATGCAGATTCTGAGAGAGCATAAGGAGGGCTAGGCATGAAAAAGGGGCGTTTTAGTAAAGAGGAGCAGCAATTTATCGAGCAGCATTGCGAGGCTATGCCCCTAGATGAGTTGGCAGAAGCGTTGGACAGAGACCCAGACTCGGTAGAGAACTTCATCAAGAACAAATTGGGGCGCGGCATATCGAAGCAGAAGCAAAAAGAACTTCACGCCGCATACGACCTCAAGAATCGCCCCTACTGGTCAGACCTGAAAGCTCAGTTTAACCCTCAAGAACTGGAGATGTTTATATTTCATTGGGGAAGAATTATATCCCAATTCAGAGACGACGTGCTGCCAACGGAGGAATTACAGGTAATAGATGCTATCAAGCTTGAGCTACTGATGAACAGGGCGCTTAAAGAGCAGCAGGCGAACATGGTGGCTATCGAGGAAATCGAAAAGGATATTGAGGACGAGAAAGATAAGTCGCCCGGAGACAGGGATATTGACTATATCTTTAACTTGGAAAGACAGGTCGCCGTTCACAGGGCTGCTCAGGAAAGTATTGCGCGCGATTACAAGGATTTGCAGACAAAAAAGAACGCGATGCTGAAAGAATTGAAGGGGACAAGAGAGCAGAGGATAAAGCGGCTTGAAGATTCCAAAGAAACCTTTGCTTCTTGGATACAGGCTCTTGTACAACATCCTGACATGAGGGAGGAACTTGGTGTCGAGATGGAGAAGATGAGGCTTTCGATGGAGAAAGAGAGGGTGCGATTGGCGGAATACCATAAATACGAAGACGGGCTTGTGGACCAGCCCTTTTTAACCCCCGATTCAGTATTGGATGACAATGTTTGATAGCTCGAAGAAGATTGTGGTGTCAGGACTTCAACGAAGCGGACATCACGCAGTGGCCATATGGCTACTACACCAGCAGTACGGCGTCAGGAAGTTTCAAATACAAACCCTATCACAGTGGTTCTTTTTTCTGGAGAGTTTTAATAACATCAGTTACCTGCTAAATAATCCGCTAAGACCGGAGGAGGGCGAAGGAAAGGAACACTTCGAACAGTTGTTTGCCGAATACGAATATACACAGCCAGAACTTATAGTTATGACACATGGTGTGGATGACTGTAAGGGCGAAGAAATTAAGGAAGTATTGAGTAAATCAGGTGTATTTGATATATGGTGTGAAAAAATAATTGTATTAAGAGATTTTTATAATTGGGCGGCTAGTTGTTTGGGTATGGTATTAAGGGACGGCGATAAGCCGCTTGAGCAACTATTTAACGAAACACACATACAAACATACATAGACCATTGTGAAAGATATTTAGACGACGACCCAGATTTTGAATTCGTGCTTTTTAACGAGTGGGTCGAGTCCAAAGATTATAGAAAGCAAATCGCAGAAACCATTGGTCTAGAATTTACAGATGCAGCTAGGGAACAAACATCAATATTTGGCGGCGGAAGTTCTTTTGACGGCTTGACGCATTTGAAAACTGCGTCTCAGATGAATGTCAACGAAAGATATCTCCAACTCTTGGACAATCCTACTTATCAGAAGATGATAAAAAGCAATCCGCGCGCTATAAAACTCAGTGAGAGGATATTCTATGAGCTATGTAATAAAGCACACGCTTTTTCTTAAGTGGTGGCTATTCGTAACCATAATCGCCGTGGGGTTTGTCTTCGCGGGATTTCAGGGTTTTGTGGAAACGATATGGGAACAAGACTCCACAAAGCTGAGTTTCTTGTTGTTAGTAATCTTTATAAAGATGTCTGCTTGGTGTGGCTATAAGACTTGGACGCTGAGTCGTTTTATAGACGAAAAAAAGGAAGACAAGCACATCGTAGAGAAGATAGAACATCTCATGGAGGTTGGCTGGTTTACTAGCGACCTGTGCTTGACTATTGGTATGATTGGAACCGTAATCGGGTTTATCATGATGCTTTCAGGTTTTACTACGGTTGACACGGCAGATGCAAAGACTGTACAAGACTTGATTAAGACTCTGGGCGTGGGTATGTCCACCGCACTGTATACCACGCTGATGGGGTTAATATGTAGCGCCGGTTTAAAAGTCCAGTACTTTAACTTGAGTCAGGCAATAGATAAGGTACGGGAATGAAAAGAAACTACCACACGAACTTAGCGTTCTTGGATGTGCTATTCAATACTCTGTTGTGTTTTGCAGCATTGTTTGCCTTGTCGTTTATATTGATTAACCCATCAAAGGCTGAGAAGAATGTGGAGATGAAGGCCGAGTTTGTTATTGTTGTTACATGGCCAAAAGACCTAGATAACGATGTGGATGTTTATCTAGAAGACCCAGCCGGAAATCTGGTTTCTTTCTCTAGGAGAGAGGACGGTTTAATGCACTTGGACCGTGATGACTTGGGAAGAAGAAATGACTTTATCCAAACACCGGCTGGGCCAGTAGAGTACCCAGAGAACAGAGAAATTATCACTATTCGCGGAACTATCCCCGGCGAGTATGTTTTAAATGTACATATGTATAACAAGCACAGTCCAGAGCCAGTTACTCCGGTTACAGTTCTCGTTGACAAAATCAATCCTTATAGCACAGTTTTGGTGAAAACTGTAGAATTGAAAGAAAAGGGCGACGAGAAGACTGTTTGTAGATTTGTTGTTGACAAAGAGGGTAAAATAACAGATGTGAGCTATCTGTTTAAAGCTCTAACAAATTCGAAACCCCCAAGGTTTGGTTTATGATTCTCACAATAGCGTTTGTACTGCTTGCTGCAATTATCCTATGGTTTGTTATAGGCTCAAAGGGTCAATGGCATCTCAAGGCTTTGTGTATAGCCCTAACCCTGTACTTCTCCCTATGCTTGTCGCAATCTCTCCACGATGTGGCCGGATGGCCTTCTTCCGACGAATTGCCCGATAAATTCGAGATTCATTGGGGGTTGATACAAGAACCAGACAAGGTGACTGGTGAAGAGGGCCGCATCTACCTATGGCTAACACCAAAAGAAGAGGAAGAAGACTCAGGCTGGATTCTATCTTTCTATGACGCGATTACTGATACGCCCAGAGTTTACTCCATTCCTTATTCAAGAGAAAACCATGGAAAGGTGGAGGGGGCAGTGGAGGGTATAAAGCAGGGGCAAAGAATGCAGGGCGGTAAAGGGGATGGCGAAGGCGATGGTGAGGGCGAAAACGGTGAGAAGGGCGGGGACGGGCAAGAAGGAAAAGGAAGTGGTGGTGGGTCGATTAGCAGAAGTCCAGAACTTTATTTCGGCCCCCTTCCTCCTCCAAAGCTACCTGAAAAGTAGAGGACGAAATGAGTAAAACAGCGGTTATTTTTGGCGTGACCGGACAAGATGGGTATTACCTTTCAAAGCTGTTGCTGGAAAAGCAGTACAACGTATTAGGGGTGTGCAGGAGAACAAGTACTCCAAACACATCCAGAATCGACGGCTTAATTAAATACAACGGCTTGCGGGTCGTTCAGGGGGATATTACCGACTTTGGTAGTGTGTATGACATCATATCTAACCACAAGCCTGATGAAATATACAACTTAGCAGCGCAATCTCATGTGGGTACATCTTTTGACCAGCCCTCATTGACTTGGGACATCACTGCTAAAGGATGTTTGAATATATTGGAGATTATACGAAAAAGTGACCACGAGCATAGGTTTTATCAGGCTAGCTCCAGCGAAATGTTTGGAGACCACTACACAACTAGTCGTTCAGGAGGCAGGTTTCAAAACGAAGAAACATCTTTCAATCCGCAATCGCCTTACGCTATCGCAAAATTAGCTGCACACAAAACAACACAACTATACAGAAGAGCTTATGGCGTTCATGCAAGCTGTGGAATACTATTCAATCACGAAAGCGAAATGAGGGGCGACAACTTTGTTACGAAGAAGATAACCAAGTATGTTGGTGAGTTGTGCAATTGGCTATATAATATTCATATAGAGCCAGATGATTGTACTGAACTCGAAGATGCTGGAGAAAATATTGGGTTTGACACATCTAGATTTTTAGATAGCGTGGTTACATATACAACGTTTCCAAAGTTAAAGTTGGGTAATTTGGAGGCTTGCAGAGATTGGGGTCACGCAGAAGATTATGTTAGAGCTATGTGGCTTATGCTACAACAGGATACGCCCGACGACTATGTTATTGCTACTGGAGAAACTCATACCGTAGAGGAGTTTTTGCTTGAAGCGTTTGCTTGCAAGGGGTTTGATAGTCACACAAGATTTGTAATGCAAGACAGTTCTTTGTTTAGACCTTCAGAAGTTCCTTACCTAAGAGGAGATTATTCGACTGCGAAGGAAAAGCTAGGATGGACACCCAAGATTTCTTTTAAGGAATTAGTTCATCGCATGGTAGATTATGATATAAAGGGGTGTCAGTCAAAATGGAGACAATTTACTTAAACAACAGACAAATTCAATCCATTCTTTCAGTTGCAGAGTGCATCGGTGTTGTGGAGACGGTTTTTAAAAACCTAGACCTTTCACAGATGCCTCCTAAAATTTACTTGGACATACCAGACGGCGACTTTAGGGCTATGCCAGCAGTTTTTGATAAGACAGCAGGTATAAAATGGTGCGGGGTACACTTAGATAAACAGAAACAAAAACGCAAGATTAATATTTTTGCAAAGGTTCTTATTAACGATGTCGATAGCGGAAAACTGTTAGCAATCATGGACGGAGAAGCCATAACCGCCATTAGGACCGCTGCTGTTACCGGTGTTGCAACAGACTACATTGCGAAGAAGGACGCCAAAGTCGCGGCCTTCATTGGATGTGGAAACCAAACAAAATACCAAGTAGAGGCCATACTCGCTGTTAGAAAAATAGATAAGTTACATCTGTTTGATTTGGATGCCAGCAGGTGTGAATATATCGGAAAACAATTCGGGATTGATTATGAGGTTTTTGAAGACGTGGAGTCCTGTGTGCGAGATGCTGATATAGTTACAACACTAACACCTTCTCGGACACCATTTTTAAACCATTCGTGGCTTAAGGATGTTGTACATATAAATGCGATAGGAGCAGACGCTGAGGGCAAGCGAGAGGTAGCTCCTTGCGTATTGGATAATGTTGACTTTGTTGTTTATGACAACTGGGAGCAATGTTCTCACTCTGGAGAAATACAATACGTTAAGTTTGACGATAGAAAACAAGAGTGGACAGATTTAGGAGACGTAGTTCATTCTGAGAAAGACTTGAGCGGACATAATCAAACATTATTTGACGCTACTGGTCTAGCCATAGAAGACGTTGCCACAGCTAGATATATTTATGAAAAAGTGCATACGCGACCAATTCCCGAAAATGCAAAATTTTTAACGAAAATACAAGAAGGAATTCTTTAAAGGAGCAGGGATGAAGGACTCTAAGTGGATAGTTGCTATATTAATTCTAGGATTTGCTGGTATAGCAACTCAAAATGCCTTACTGATGAAAGAACTTGTGTTTCTACAAAACAGGATGGAAGAATCTCAAATCGAATATGAGGACCATTTGGAGGATGTGTACTTCTTGATGAAAAGCGATAGCTCAAGACTGTACACAATAATGGATACCGAAGTGAGAATTTTGCACTACGCAAAGCCTCACAAACATCCAATGTGGGCTTGTCCTGAATGTGCTGAACAGAAACAAAGGGGCGATAAAGATGATGTACAAAGTAGCAGTAAACATGTCGAAAGTAAAAAGGAGGTTGGAAGCGAACGGGGTTAAGATACATCTAAAGCCAACAGTGGTTGTATATGTTAAGGCTGATACCCCCGACGATGCCTGTGCAAACGCCATAGACAAAGTTCTAAAGGAAATCAAAGAAAACAAAAAAACTAAGAGTGTTGAGAAGCTAGTGAAAGATATTAAGAGTCAGATTTCAGTTGTCAAAGTTAGGATTTATAAAAGAAATGCCTAGAGATTTTGATGAGCCAATATACAAAGAATGGCGAAGGAAAGTTTTACATAGAGACGGATACAAGTGCCAAATGCCGGGATGCAAAAGGCGTGGAAAAAGAATGCAGGTCCACCACATACAAAAGTGGAGTTCGGCTTCCAGTCTACGCTATGAGGTCTCTAACGGTATTACTCTTTGTTGGGACTGTCACAATGACATAAATGGCAAAGAAGAAATGTACGGAGGGCTATTTTCTAAGATAGTGTACAATAATGAAAACCCTGATTAGTTTCCCAAGAAGCGGTTCACATTGGTTGATGACACTGGTTGATATGAGCGTTAATCATAAGGTGAAGTGGCAACATTTGCACGATATCAGATTTAATAACCATTGGGAGATACCAAAGGTTGCAGATTTTAAAGACGGTTTCAAGCCCATACTTACACCACACTACTTAGATATTGCATGCGGAGACCACGACTACAAGATTGATAAATTTGTTTTCCTCTACAGAAAAGACGTGCCATCTGTTGTGTATTCTTATTTGAAATGGCTTCAGTGCTCAATGACCAAAGAAAATATTCTCAGAATGGTTGTTGCCTATTGTGACTATATGAAAGAGTGGAAGGCATTTATATCGAAGAATAAATACCCCTCTATCGTAATAACATACGAAGATTTAATTAGGGAAACTCGGGAAACGTTAGACAGAGTTTTAGAGTTCTATGATTTTGATAAGGGATTTAAAAAGCTTGATGTCAAAAAAGTGGATAAACAACAGGTTCGTGACTACATAAACCATACGGAGGGCAAACACACTCCAATAGTGGATTGTAGTAAAGATTACCAAATGCAAAAAGAAGAGTTCTTTCAGCGGTTTGGTTCCTTTATAGATTGCCTGTTACAAAATCGAGACAATTTGCCAGATATTTTTAAATTAGGAAGAACCAAGACCGTCGAATATGACTATGAAAAATGTTCCTAAATATACGGTCATAAAAGACACACGAGAGAAGGATGGTTATTTCTTCAAGGAATATGACCGGTGTGAGGGTATGGTTGTAGAAACCATGAAGACCGGTGATTACACCCTGAAAGGCATGGAGGACACTCTTTGTATAGAGCGCAAAGCCAGTACAGCCGAAATAGCCATGAACTTGGGGAAGAAGAAAAAACCATTTCAAGCGGAAATGGAGCGCATGCAGGACTTCAAGTATGCGTTCATAGTATGTGAATTTTCGCTTGACGACGTGCTGAGTTTTCCTGAGAATTCAGGTATACCTAAGAGTCAGCAGGCTCAGGTGCGCATAACTGGAAAGTACATGCTGAAGGCGCTGATAGAGTTCCAGCTTTGGTATAATACGAAGATTATATTCTGCGGGGATAAGTACAATGCATTTTTGGTGGCGAACAGCATTTTTAAAAGAGTGAATGAACTTACAAACAATGAATGAAAAAGTTAGTGACGCATGGCTGGACATTGATGTAGACGAATCATCTTTGTTCAACCCAATGAGTTTTATATCCGGCGAAGACTTCGACGAATTTCATCTCAGGTTGACTTGGCTTATGGGTCGGCCTGAGTATTTTTCGTTTGTGTGTAAGCAGGTTTTCAACATAGACCTCCTGCCGTCACAGGCTTTGATGTTGCAGGAGATGTGGGGTAGAAAGTTCCCTATGCTTATAGCGTCTCGTGGATTTGGTAAGAGCTTTATCCTTTCTCTGTACGCTATGATGCGTGCGCTTCTGATGCCGACAAGAAAGATAGTGGTTGTTGGCGCAGCTTTCAGACAGTCAAAAGTTCTATTCGAATACATGGATACTATTTGGAAGAACGCGCCTATTCTAAGAGATATGGTTGGTTCAAACAGTGGCCCCAGACGCGACGTTGATATGTGCCGTATGATTCTCGGTGACAGCACTGTAACATGTCTACCTTTAGGCGATGGAAGCAAGATTCGTGGTCAACGTGCTAACGACATAATTGCAGATGAATTTGCGTCTATCCCCAGAGAAATCTTCGAGAATGTTGTTGCGGGTTTTGCTGCTGTAAGCGCATCACCAATTGAAAACGTAAAAATGATAGCGGCTCAAAAGAAGGCCGCAGAGCTTGGGGAGATTAACCCAGACGAAATGCAGGCGCGAAATCCCGCATCCAACCAGATTATTATTTCCGGTACTGCTTACTATGACTTCAATCACTTTTCGGAATACTGGAAGAAGTGGAAGGCAATAATTCAAAGCAAGGGAAATCCCAAAAGGCTGGAGACAGTCTTTGGTTCTGAAGAAGTTCCCTCAGATTTCAACTGGGAAGACTACAGCATAATCAGAATACCGTTTGAGTTGCTACCAGAAGGTTTCATGGATGCAGGTCAGGTTGCTCGGTCTAAGGCCACTATTCATTCTGGTATTTATCAGATGGAATATGGCGCATGCTTCACTCGTGATAGTCAAGGGTTCTTTAAGAGGTCTTTGTTGGAGTCATGTGTAGTTAATAAAGACACCACGATTTCTTTTCCCAGCGGAGAAGTGTTCTTCGAAGCCTCGCTAAGAGGGAATCCAAACACAGAGTATGTGTACGGTGTTGACCCAGCTTCTGAGGTTGATAACTTCAGTATTGTGGTGTTGGAACTTCACTCCGACCACCGCAGGATAGTTCATTGCTGGACAACAAACAGAAGTGAACACAAGGAAAAACTGAAGTCTGGTGTAGTTTCAGAAACTGACTTTTACGCATACTGTGCCAGAAAGATACGCGACCTGATGAAGCTGTTCCCCTGCCGACACATAGCCATGGATGCTCAGGGGGGAGGGATAGCTGTTATGGAATCCCTGCATGATAAAGACAAGGTGAAAGAAGGCGAGCATCCTATATGGCCCATCATCGAGGAGGACAAGGAAAAGGACACTGACGGATATCCCGGTATCCATATACTTGAGATGTGTCAGTTCGCAAAATCAGACTGGTTGGGTGAAGCAAACCATGGGTTAAGGAAAGACTTTGAAGACAGAATTTTAATCTTTCCTTTCTTTGACGCCGTAAGTCTTGGCCTGTCTGTGGCAGACGACAAGATGAAAAAGCGGATACATGACACACTGGAGGATTGTGTCATGGAAATCGAAGAGCTAAAGAACGAGCTTTCCATGATTGAGATGTCCCAAACTCCCGCCGGAAGGGATAAGTGGGACACACCAGAAGTCAAGATTGCGGGTGGGAAGAAGGGGCGACTGAGAAAGGATAGGTATAGCGCCTTGTTAATGGCAAATATGGCAGCAAGAACTATCCAAAGAACCCCAACACCCCCTGTTTATGACACGGTTGGGGGCTTTGTCAGCAACAACCAAGAGAAATTGGACGGGCCAATGTACATGGGGCCGCAGTGGTTTACGGAACAAATGAAGGATATCTATTGATTTGGTGTATGATTCAATAGAATTATAATCCAATTCCATTGCGATTAAGGAATATTCATGGCTGAAAAAAAACAAACCCCCGGCTTTATCACTTGGACTGACGAGTCCAGTAAGCAAGATGCTTTCAATTCAGCATCCGAGGGTATTGACTTATACGAGGGCATACAACGAACTGCCGCCTTTAGTTATCGTTCCTTTTTGGATATTGAAACTAACAGGTCTGTCAGAACCGGAATGGGTAGACAGGACTACGACCGCTTCAGAAGCGATGAGGCAGTTCCCAAGAAACAAAAAGACATCATGCGTATGTGCATGGATGCCTACAGCAAGGTTGGCATTATAAGAAATGTTATCGACCTGATGGGCGATTTTTCCAGTCAGGGCGTTACTGTGGTACATCCCAACAAGAAGATTGAATCCTTCTACAAGAAATGGTTCGCAAAAGTTGGTGGTCCAGAGCGCTCAGAAAGATTCTTGAATACTCTTTATAGATGTGGAAACGTTGTTGTAAAACGACGCACAGCAAAGATTAGTAAGAGAATTGAGGAGAACTTTAGAAAGTCTCAAGGTGCGGACATAGATATCGAGTCTTTAACCGTAAAGAAGCGAGAGATTCCTTGGAAGTATGATTTTCTAAACCCTCTGTCTGTTGAAGTTCTTGGTGGGCAACTTGCAATATTTGCTGGCGAGCCTGAGTACGCCCTCAAGGTTTCCAGTAGTCTAAGAAATATGTACAAGCGCAATGTTCCCAACTACCAATCCGTGATTTCAAGACTGCCTACGGACTTGGCTTCTCAGATGGGCAAGGGCGTCGAGATGATTCCGCTAGATAAGGAAAAGCTGAGAGTATTTCACTACAAGAAGGACGATTGGAACATCTGGGCCAACCCCATGATTTATGCCATCCTAGATGACATCATCATGCTTGAGAAAATGAAGCTGGCAGACATTGCCGCACTAGATGGCGCTATCTCCAATATTCGCCTGTGGAAGCTGGGTGACTTGGACAACAAGATTCTTCCCACAAAGTCTGCAATTAATAAGCTGCGCAATATTTTAGCTAGTAATGTTGGTGGCGGCACAATGGATTTGGTCTGGGGTCCAGAACTAGACTTCAAAGAATCCAACACTCAAGTGTTCAAGTTCTTGGGTTCGGAAAAGTACGACCCAGTTCTTAACAGTATTTATGCTGGCCTCGGAGTTCCTCCAACCCTAACGGGTTTGGCAAACAACGGCGGCGGTTTTACAAACAACTTCATCTCTCTAAAGACGCTGGTTGAGAGACTGGAATACGGTAGGTCGCTGTTAATAGACTTTTGGCAGGAAGAGATAGAGCGGGTCCAGAAAGCTATGGGCTTTAGGTTCCCCGCTAAGGTTCACTTCGACCAAATGGTCTTGTCTGATGAGGCCGCAGAAAAGAATCTCCTAATACAATTAGTAGATAGAGATTTGATTAGTGGCGAGACTGTTCAGGAACGATTTGGTGAAATTCCAGAAATCGAAAGAATCAGAATCAAACGGGAGCATCAGAACAGAGTGCGAGAAAAATCCCCTCCAAAGGCAAGCCCCTATCACAATCCGCAGCATAGGCAGGACTTGGAGAAGATTGCTCTTACCAAAGACGCCCTTTCTCCACACGACCTCGGTTTGAGACCTTCTGATGAAAGCGGTCCTCATCCTCTCACAAACCCGGACGACAGGTCAGAGTTTGATGAAGAGGAAGAATTCAAGAAGATGGAGCGCAAGCAACAGATTATGAAGCCTTCACAAAAGGAGTTTACCCCCAAGGGTAGGCCGGAAGACGGTAGGCCGAAAAACTCTAAAGATAAGACCCAGAGAAAACAAAAGGTTGTGAAGACCAGACAGGCGGCTTCAGACCTCGCCAACCTGATGCTCTGGGCATCTTCAGTCCAAAAAGATATCTCAGACGTGCTTAATCCTGCTTTATTGCATAGTTATGGGAAATCAAATCTCAGAGGTTTGACAAAAGCTCAGATGGACGAGCTTGAATATATCAAGCTGTGTATCTTGTCTAACATTAAGCCTTACTCAACCGTGGATGCAGAACTGCTGGCTTCTATATTGGAGGCCGGAACTCCTGCTGACAAGCAAATGCTTGAGGTTTATAAGCAGCTAACTACCGATTTTGCAGTTGCAAATGACCGCAATCCTAACATTGAGGAGAAGCGTTCCCTGCAATCTTCGGCCTATGCGCTTAGGTTTACCGAGGCGTAAAAATCGATTAAATACAAAAATTTTAAATTATGGTGTATATTCAGTTGAGGTTTTTCTATGAATATAAAAGCATACTCAGCAGAAATAAATGATGGCTTAGCCGACGCTATTCAGTCAAGCGTCAGTATAGCCTATCAATCACTTGCTCAACCGTATGAGCCAGTTAAAGCTGAAATTGAGCGCGCTGAATTTTTGGCCAAGGCTAACAGCAACCCAGACCAGTTTGACCTTTATTACCTGAACTCCGTGTTAGTTTCTACAGGCTGGAATAGAAACGACGATGTATTCGATGTTAGAGAAGCATGGTCCGCTAGGAATACCCCAGAGGACAAGCCTTTTAATTATATGCACGATGAGTCAGATATTATTGGCCACATAACTGGTAACTGTGTTGTTAGCGACGGCAAAATCGTAGCGAGCGACCTAGAGACTCCTCCTAACAAGTTTGACATCGTGACCAGCGCAGTTTTGTACAAAAGTTGGTCAGATGAAGACCGAGCGGAAAGAATGCAAACTCTCATTTCAGAGATTGAGCAAGGAAAATGGTTCGTGTCGATGGAGTGTCTGTTCGCGGGCTTTGATTATGCTGTCGTTTCGCCAGAAGGTGAGCATAGCGTAGTTGCCAGAGACGAGGCTTCTGCTTGGCTCACTAAGCACCTTAGAAGCTACGGCGGCGACGGTGAGTACGAAGGTTACAAACTTGGAAGATTGTTAAGGAATATTTCTTTTTCAGGCAAGGGGTTGGTTAGCAAGCCAGCAAATCCGGCCAGCATCATTCTTAAGAAAGATGTGAATCCTTTTGAAAGTAAAGCATCATATTCAATTCAAGAATCTAGTATATGGGAGAAAGATAACATGGCTAATGAGAATTTGCTACAGGAGCAAGTCGAAGAGCTTAAGTCCCAGCTAGCTCAGGCTCGTGAAGAAGCCGAAGCTGCTAAGGACGAAATTTCTCGTCAGAAAGACGAAGAGATTAAGGCTCAGGTCGATGCTCTCGAAGCTTCTATTTCCGAAAAGGAAGAGGCTGTCGAGGCTGCTGCTGAACAGCTAAAGACCACTCAAGAGACTGTCTCTGCTCTAGAAGAGCAGCTTGCCGCTAAAGATACCGAGCTTACCGAAGCCCTCGACAAGATTTCCGCTCATGAAGCTGAAGTCAAGGCGATGGCCCGAAAGTCCGCTCTTGTGCAGGCTGGCCTACAGGGTGATGACGTTGATACTACTTTCGAAAAGTTTGCCGAAGCAAGCGACGAAATGTTCGCAGAAATCGTTGAGCTTATCGCTTCCAAAAGCGTTCAGACAGAGGTAGAGGAAGAAGCTCAGGCTGATGAAGAAGCCGAAGCCGAAGCCGAAGAGACTGACGCTGATGATGAAGCTCAGGCAGAAGACGAAGATGCGGCAGAAGCCGAGGCTGACGCTGAAGTCCTAGAGGATGTTGAAGAAGCGGTTGAAGCTGCTATGGCAGACGACACTGAAGCTGATTCAATTCAGGACACCAGAGCTATTGCAAGCGCTTGGCTCAAAGAGAACGTTTTGAAGAGTACCGCATCACTTGCTGATGATAATAACTAAATGAGACCTCTGCTGACGCAAGGCTATGTCTCATAACAAACTTTAGAAAATGGAGATTTAAAATGGCTTTAAAAGCTGACAGACATGAACTTCAAACCGACGTTTCGTTCTTCATGAATGAAGTCGCCACCCGTGGCGGTATTGCGATTCTGTCAACCGGCGGTTCGGGTGCTGCAATGGACCAAAGTAACGCTTTGGTAACATACGCAAAAGTTCCCACAACGACTGCTGCTTTGGCAATTTCCGGTATCGTTCCCGTTGGTCTTCTACTCAACGATATGGTTAACCTTGACCTTACTCGCCAGCACATTAACTGGCATAAGGATGAGGTACAGAAGGGCGGCAAGGTCACGCTTCTGAAAAAGGGTTGGGTTGTTACCGATAAGGTTTACCCCGGTCACACCCCCGCCGCTGGAGGCTTGGCTTATGTGGCTCATAGTGGTTTGCTTGCTACAAGCAACCTCGCCACTGACGAAGACGACACCGTGGGTGCAACTCGCGTTGTTGGTACTTTCTTGTCCAAGAAGGACGAAGACGGTTATGTGAAGGTAGAAATTGCCCTTCCGAATAACAACGTTCCTTCTGCCTAAGACTGTTTAACCTATAAAAATGGAGAATAAATAATGGCAAGTTTTATGCAAAGACCAGACGAGCAGTTCATTGAATTGCTTAAGCGTTCTGGTAGCCCGGAGAAGAACGAAGCGCTCGCCGCTCAGCGTGAGTTGGCTAAGGCTCTTGAGCTTCCTCTTCGTCAAGGTGTTTTGGTTGGTGATATTGTCACCGGCATTTTTGAGGCTATTCCGATGGAACCCGGAACAACCTCAGAATTCCCGCTAGACCTCTTGGCCCCCGGTGAAGAAGACGAATTCGTCGCCTACACCAACCCCGGCCATGGTCGTATTCCCGAGCGTCATGTTGAGGGCGACTACGTGATGGTCCCCACTTACAGCATTTCCAGTTCAATCGATTACCTCCTTCGCTATGCGCGAGAGGCTCGTTGGGATGTTGTGGGTCGTGCTGCTCAGGTTCTTGAAGCTTCATTCGTCAAGAAGATTAACGACGACGGTTGGCACACTGTTCTAAGTGCTGGCGTTGACCGTAACATCTTGGTTTATGACAGTGACGCTTCAGCCGGTCAGTTCACCAAGCGCCTTGTTAGCTTGATGAAGACCGTCATGCGACGTAACGGTGGTGGTAACACCGCGTCACTCAACCGTGGCCGTCTAACTGATATGTTCCTTAGCCCCGAGGCCATGGAAGATATTCGTAACTGGCAGGTTGACCAGATTGACGAAATCACCCGTCGTGAGATTTATGTCGCGGCTGATGGTGGAAACGTCCTAACTCGCATCTTTGGCGTGAATCTTCACGACATTGATGAACTCGGTGAAGGTCAGGAATACCAGACCTTCTTTACCGACGAGCTAAGCGGCGCTCTTGAATCATCCGGTTCCGATGTTGAGCTAGTTGTTGGTCTGGACCTCCAGAGCAACGATAGTTTCATCATGCCGATGAAGCAAGAAGTGCAGGTCTTCGAGGACGATTCGCTCCATCGTCACCAGCGCGCTGGCTGGTATGGATGGGCCGAACTCGGCTTCGCAGTGCTTGATAACCGTCGAGTTCTGCTAGGCTCATTCTAAGCTATATACTAGCTGGCCTAAAGGAAAAACCGTCCCGGTAAAATGGGGCGGTTTTTTCTTTATGGTGTATATTAGATTAGAAATTGGCCCTTTTCACCCTAAAAGGATGAGGTAATGGGACTAGTTATAGCCGATAGGGTTAAAGAGACAACCACTACAACTGGTACTGGTACAATCAATTTGGCTGGTGCGGATACCGGATTCCAAACATTTGTTGCTGGCATTGGTAGTGGAAATACCTGTTATTACACGATAACTAGTGGAAATGACTGGGAAGTAGGTCTAGGTACGGTTACCGACGCTTCTCCTGACACCCTCTCCAGAACAACCATATTATCTAGCAGCAATAGCGATTCTGCTATTAATCTTAGTGGTACTTCCACGGTATTTTGTACATACCCTGCTCTTAAATCTGTACATTTAGATGCTAGCGGCAATTTATCTCACACTGTTGATATTAGTAGCGACACTAATCTGGTTGGTGGCACAAATATTACGCTAAGTGGCGATACCCTCAACGTAGACGATGCGTTTCTAGTAAATGACGCTAGTGATACTACTACTGGAACGATTACTGCTGGAGGGTTTACCACTACTGGTACGTGGACTTTTGACGAATCTACTTCTGGTACAGTTGGGATAACCACGGTACAAAAATCCTCAAGCTCGTTTAGTGATAACGATACGTCACTAATGACCTCTGCTGCTATTTTAGACAAGATTCAGGCCACTGGTGGTAGTGTAAGTGATATAAATGATTTGGGCGATGTTTCTTTTGGCGGAACAAATTTAACTAAAACTCTTTTAATTAATAACGCACCGGGGAGCGCTCCAACTACCGGTATTCTCGGAAGCGATTGTTCCTATAATTTGGCGATTGGTGATACGGCTCTTAACTCTATAACAGACGCTACGTACAACGTGGCGTTGGGTAGCAATGCTTTAACCGCTCTTACCACTGGCGACCATAATATTGGCATTGGCTATAACGCTGGTGCAGTCACAACTACCGGTCATAAGAACGTTATGGTTGGATTTGAGGCGGGGAAAAATGTAGCCAGTTCTAGCGGCGAGTCGAATGTAGCCCTTGGTACTTCGGCTTTGACAGGCCATGCTAGCAGTTTTACTGGCTCTTATAACTTTGCCGTTGGGTATTCTTCCATGGAAGACACCACTACCGGTAGTTACAATATTGCCTTCGGGTATGAGGCACTAAAAACAATAACAGAAGGTGATAAGAATATAGCGATAGGCTTCCAAGTTGGAAATAACCACACCACTAGTGACAGCATGCTATATATTGGAAACGCACAGCCCTCTAGTGATGGCACTCTTATCAAAGGAGACATGGCTAATAAGTTCTTGGCCGTTGGTAAGGCCGATGTAACCCTGTCTACTGAAGACGCTACCCTACAAGTATACCCCCTTAATACAAATGACTCAGCCTACTTCGCCAAAATGCCCGGTTCGCATACTGGTGATTTAATCAGGATTGAGAATAGCTCTGGAACGGCCTTGTTCAAGGTAGATAAAGACGGAGACCTAACCACAAACTCGATTACCATTTCCGAATCACCTGTAGTTCCTTATACAGCAATCACTGGAGACACGACGGTTACAACCTCTAACGTAGTTGTTTTCGCTAACGCTACCAGCGGGGCGATAGATGTAACTATGTACACCGCTGATTCAAACGGTGGAAGAACTTTAACTGTTAAGAAAACTGATAGTAGTACTAATGCTGTAAGTATTTTAAGAGCGGGCAGCGATACAATAGACGGCGCAACTTCTGTAATACTATATAATCAGAATGAATCGGTTACTTTAATTTCTGATAACAGTAATTGGTTTATAATTTAGTGTATAATAT
>CEOQ01296405.1_pt1 | contig 18426 bp, 16 predicted proteins | sample 361351 | NCBI WGS metagenome assembly CEOQ01 (sample SAMEA2619907, study PRJEB7988) | marine metagenome | biome: marine biome (ENVO:00000447); feature: deep chlorophyll maximum layer (ENVO:xxxxxxxx); material: "saline water (ENVO:00002010), including plankton (ENVO:xxxxxxxx)" | depth 60 m | reverse complement strand
TGTTTTCTGCATGAAGACCAACCATGGTAACTGAAGTCTCTTCCATCGCTTCCGGCCTTTCATGAGCCTCTCTAATATTCAGTGCTCTAAAATTTAAGATAGAAGACTCCTCTGAAATAGTACCGCTGTCTGAAAGCACAACATAAGCATTGCTTTGAAGAGCATTATAATCTATAAAACCCATAGGATCTAAAAATTGGATTAGCGGATTAGTAGTTAAGTTTAATTCACTGAGTTTCTTTTTAGTTCTGGGATGTGTGCTAACAATAATTGGATAATTAAAACGAAGAGCTAGTTGATTTAAACTTTCTAATAAGCTTTTAAAATTAATTTCATTTGAAACATTTTCTTCTCTATGAGTAGAAATCAAAAAGTATTTTTCTTTTTTTAAAGACAGCTTTTTTAAAATTGTTGAGGCAGATATATTCTTTTCATAAAAAGACAACACTTCAAACATTGGAGACCCTGTTTTTATAATTCTATCTGCGGGTAACCCCTCTTTAAGAAGATATTCACGGGCAATATCACTATATGTCAAATTAATATCTGCTATATGATCAACTATTTTTCTATTTGTCTCTTCTGGAACTCTTTGATCAAAACACCTATTACCTGCTTCCATATGAAAAATTGGAATCTTCCTTTTTTTTGCAGAGATTGAAGACAATGCACTATTTGTGTCACCCAATACTAAAAATGCATCTGGTTGAATTTTGTTTAATAGAGGATCTATTTTAATCAATATGTTCCCTACAGTCTCTGTTGATGTTTCTCCTGCTGCTTCTAAAAAATAATCTGGCTTTCTAATTCCTAGTTCATCAAAAAATATTTCATTTAGAGTATAATCATAATTTTGGCCAGTATGAATTAAAACATGATCAATTGCTGAAGAACTATCTAAAGCAGTGATAACTCTTGATAATCTTATAATTTCAGGTCTAGTGCCAACAACAGTAACTACTTTTAATGGAGCTAAACTTTTCATAACTTAAAGTTAAACATTTTCAAAATAAGTGTCTGTATCTTTAGGATCATAAGGCTCATTTATCCAAAATGAGGTGATTAACGGTTCATTTCCAACATTAGTAATACTATGTGTATACCAAATGGGCATATCAATATAGCTTGGTTTATCTCCACTTAATAAGAAGTCATAAATCTTTTCACTCCCAATTTTACGTAAAGAAATTTTAGCTTCCCCATTCAAAACAGCAAATCGTTCTATTTTTCTAGTATGAAAATGATTGCCCCTTGTAATACCCGGCAATGTAGTAGAATATGAAAATTGACCTCCAATTTCTGTTCTTAATATTTCAGAGAAAAAGCCTCTTTCATCAGATTGTTTTTTTAGAGAAACAGGATAATTCTTTTCTAAATCAATATACCCCCTAAAGGTATTAAATAGGTCAAATTCAAAAGAGTTATTAAACAAGGGTAGGGTATTATTCTTTAAGTAAGAATCTTTGAAATAATGTAAAAGCGTTAAAACTTCTGAGACTTTAATTTCAATATCTGAGGGAATATAATTAAGTTTCACTTCATTCTCTGACTGAATATTCTTAATAATTTGTTTAACTAAATTCTCTATGTAAATAAGTGGAACTTTTGAGTCCTGAATAATTTTAGGAGTCAGGTTAATTAAGATTTCAGAACAAAATGTTGCAATAAATGAATTATAATTTGATTTACAAAAAGGCCCAAAAACATTAGGAATAATAAGTCCTGTGAACTTACCTCCCAGTTCACTTATTGCTTGCTCCAAAAACCCCCTAGATTCTTTTTTTGCCTTTCCATATAGAGAATCAGAATTTTCTTGATAGGAGGATGCAAAAATTAGATGACCGCTAAATGAGGAATTAATTAAAGCTTCCTTTAAAGCATTATTAATTTGAATATTTGAAGTATATACCTCCTCGTTTGAATTAGCTCTGTTAACACCAGCCAGATGAACAATCACGTCACAAGAAGAAACAAAAGAGTTTATTAATTTGCTATTTCCCAAAAATGATTTTTCAAAAGGCACTATTTTATATTTCTCAAATTTATATTTTATTGTTTGAGAAAGGTGATAGCCTATAAATCCATCTTGTCCTGTGATTCCAATTTTCAAGCTATTATAATTTTATAAGCGGATCATTCTTAATTTCCGGGAGTTGCATTAATAAGTCTTTCATTTTTGCAACATCTAGACGTTCAGTATTATCTGAGTTATACTCGCCGCTAGGGACTTCATTTTTGTTACCCTCTGAAAAGTATGGAGCATAGTTCAAATCTCTATTATCTGATGCAATTGAATAATAATTACCTAAGTCATTGGCTTTAACCATTTCCTCTGTAGTTACCAAAGTCTCATATTTCTTTTCACCATGTCTAATACCAATTTCTTGAATTGGTGATTTAGAATCATATAATTCCAAAAGTGCTTGGGCTAGCACAGAAACTGTTGCTGCAGGTGCTTTCTGAACAAACATTTCCCCTTGTTTTCCATTTTTAAATGCATAAAGTACCAGTTCTACGGCATTATCCAGGGTCATCATAAAACGAGTCATTTCTGGGTCTGTAATGGTAAGTGATTTACCTGTTTTAATTTGATTAATAAACAACGGAATAACTGAACCTCTTGAAGCCATTACATTTCCATATCTAGTGCCACAAAAAATAGTTTTTGAATCATCTAAATTACGAGACTTAGCTATCATTACTTTTTCCATTAGAGCCTTTGTCATTCCCATTGCGTTAATTGGGTATGCTGCTTTATCTGTACTTAAAATAACAACTTTTTTAACTTCAAAAGCTTCTGCTGATAAAAGTACATTTTCAGTTCCTATTACATTTGTTTTAATTGCTTCCAATGGGAAAAACTCACAAGAAGGCACTTGCTTTAAAGCTGCGGCATGAAAAATATAATCTACTCCCTTCACGGCCTGAGATACTGAAGCTGAATCTCTGACATCTCCTATATAAAACTTTAATCTATCGTCATTTAAGGATTTGCGAAGATCATCCTGCTTTTTTTCGTCCCTACTAAAAATCCTTATCTCAGAGAACTCTTTGTTTGCAACTGCTTTATTTAAAAAAGCAGTTCCAAAAGAACCTGTTCCACCAGTAATCAATAAAATCTTATTCATTTTTAAGTATGGTATTAATATATATTTTAAACCTATCTTCCGATTTAAAATTGGAAAATACAAATTTTTTAGCCTCTTTTAGTTGTTCATCGTTATGTTTTTTTAAAGTAGAAGCTATTTTTTCTGCAGCTGAAACGGGATTATTGGGTTCAAAATAAACTCCAAAATTTCCAATTATGTTTTTGTTGAATGGTAAGTTTGAACAAACAATGCTTTTTTTCATGTAAAGTGCTTCAAGTGGAGTGGCTGAAAAACATTCTAAATTTGATGGAAAGAAAATAATATCCATATTATTATAAAAATCAGGACATTGATTAATATTAAGCTCCCCTACAGAGATTACTTTTTTCTTAAAATCATTACTCATTTTATTCATTTCTTCTGATGTTAACGTACAATAAAACTGAGACTTTATCGAATGATTTTCCTCTAAAAAATTATATACTGCAGGGATTATACTTAAATTTTTATGAATATAATTCCTGCCTATTACCCCAATTTTTAATTTCTCAGTTTTAGGTATTTCAATTGGTTTCCAATTGGTTGGATTAAGAAAAATTTGATTTAAACAATTTTTGGCCACTATAATGTTTTTACTGTTAAACAGTTCTTGAAGTTTTGTTTTTATCCCTTCATGTTCGACTAGCAAAGTATGTGAATTGAAAAAGAAACCTTTTTGTATCCAAAAAATAATTTTGAATCGTAATCGAGTTATTAAGTCTAATTCATCGTAAACTTTATTTTTCGGGAATAAAATCCATGGTTGAGCAAAACCACTTATCCAATCTCGTTCACTTAATAATTTTATAGAATATAATGGACCAAACAAAGTGAATATTTTTTTTGGTTGCATAATTGTAAAATAAAATAATAGAAGATGTTTACTGATTATTCTATAGCTAAGCTGATTTAAATAAGGGGCAAGATGTGACATTTTTATTTCCTTATGTAGTCGTCTTGAAAATAAAAAGTAAAACTTATGATTAATTTCTGAGTTAATAACATGATCAATAAAGCTCATCGCAACCTGAATGGCTCCTCCAGTTGAAATATTACTTAGATTTATATAAATTCGTTTTGTGTCACTATTTTTCATCAATAGAAGATGTTTAATTTACAATATTGAGTGTCTTAAAATCTATTTAATACAATTTCCTATACATCAAGTGCTTTTTGCATTACTTTAATTTGATATTCAGGATTATATTTCTCATCTATAATCCTTCTTCTTTCAGCTTGAGTTAAGTTAATATCAAATTTGGAGAACCATAGATCTATATTTAGTGATAAATCATCACTATCATTTTCATTGAAAAAGAACCCTGTCTTTTGGTCTTCAATAATAGCAGCTTCAGGCATTTGTTTATAAAAATTATTGTGTGTCCCAACAGGTGTACCATAGCTTAAAGCATGAACAGCATTAAGTCCAGTATTACCAGGTGAAACCATTAAATCAGAGAAATAAATTAATTTAGACAATTCGGATTCCTTATAAGTTTTTCCATAAAAGTATATCCATCCTTTTTCTAAACCTTCCTTAGCTATCTTTTTCAATGAACTTTTTTGAGATCCTTCACCTATAATCAATAGATTAAAATTTACTCTCTTAGAATTCAACTTATTTAAGCTTTTGATTAATAGATCAATTTTTTTAACTGATGTAAGTCTACCTAAAAAAAGAATAGTTTTTAATTTAGAATTTTTAAAAAAGGCAAACTCCTTTTTGGTATTATTTTTTTGATAGTTTTCAAAATATTTTTTTTGCAACTCATAATCTAATGAATTATATATTACAAAAATTTTATTTGCATCAAATCCAGCCCTAATCATTAATTTTTTACCCCTTTGTTCATAAAGTAAATATTTATTTCCAATCGAATAAAACAATATCCTTAACTGTCGTTTGATATAGTTTTCATTTCCATAAAATCCATGAGTCCATAAAATTGTTTTTTTTCTTCTAAGCCTACAGATTAATAAACTAATCCATGTCGATAATATGTTCATGTCTCCTAAGAAAATTGCCTGCTTAAATGACCCTGAAAGACATTCTCTAACAATTCTTGATTGCCAAATTACACGTCCAAAAAAATAGAAATTTTTAACCTCTTTAAAACTATCTACTTTGTTTGATTCTGAAAAAAATAGTTCTTCTACTTGAATACCTTCATTTTGAATAGGATCAAAATAAAATATAACATCACTTTTTTTATTATTAAGCAGTTTTTTCCAAATACTTTTCCTGTATGATGGAAAAAAATTAGTTATAAACAGTATTTTTTCTTTTACAATCAAAATATCTTTACTTTAATTAGACTTTTTCTTAAAAAAAGATTGTATATCAAATTTATTTAGTGTCCTGAAAATTAAATTTAGACAGCTTGTAATAAACTTTTGGATAAAGAATTATTATAAAGACCCCAATAAAGTTTTTCAAGAAAGCAAATAAACCAAAATGAACTAACTGAAAATACATTACTTCTTTTATAATGAAGTTTTTTGATTTATAAAAGCTTTTTAATCTTGAAAAAAATTTAGTATTAGGTTTTCTCCATAATTCTAGCTCATTTTTATTACAAATACCTATAACTTCTGAAGCTATAAATATTTTAAAATTTTTTTTAATAGCTCTTAAGCCATAGTCTGTATCTCCATAATTATGAGTAAACATTTTACTTAAAAAGCCTACCTTTTTGAAAATTTCTCTAGGGACAAAAACAAAATTCCCATTTATAAATGAGCATTCCTGTGGTTCACCTGATGGTGTTAAGAGCGAAAGGTGTTTATCTCTTCCGCCATATGTTAATTCATGTAAATTTTGATTAGAGGAAACAAATGTTCCAACAATTATTGAAGAGCTTTTCTTTTTTAGATCATTACATATAACTGAAAAAGCATTTTTAAACAATATTGAATCATCATTTAACCATACATAATAATCATAATCTTTTCTTTTTGAAGCTAACTCCCATAACCTTCTTGTTCCACCGGACCAAAAGTGTTTTCCATTACCATATACTACATTTATATTAGGATACATTTTTTTAATAATTTCTCCTGTTTTATCAGGTGAATTATCGTCTAATAGAAAAATATCGTGATCAAAGTTATCAATTAAAGAGAGTGAATAAAAACAATGTCTTAAACATTCCTTAGTTTTTTCTAACCTGTTATAACAAGTTATTAAAATTGCTATTTTCAAATTCATGTAATTAATCTAATCTTTAATGATTTTTTTATAAAGTTCTATATGCTTTAAAGCTATTTTTTTTGATGCGAAATTGTCTAAAACATGTTTCCTACAATTAGATTTTAGCTCTAGGTTATTATTATTTAATACCCATAAAATTCCTTTTAAAAAATCATCTGTATCAAATGCTTTTGCTAGATATCCAGAAAATTTATGTCTAACAGTTGTTCTTAATCCAGAAGTATTAAATGCCACAACCGGGCATGAACATGCATTAGCTTCTGAAGCTACTTGCCCAAAAGATTCTACTCTTGAGGGAATCAATACTACATCTGCTGCAGAGTAAGCAGTTATTAATGATTTAGAATTTTGTAAAAACCCTAAATAAAATATTGGAAATTTAAAGTTAGGTTTTATTTCTGGTTCATCTTCGCCAAAGATTACCAGTCCAATTTTTTTATTAATACTTTGGAGTTTTTCCAGTGACTTCTCTAAAAGGTCAAAACCCTTATGATAATCTTTAGTGCCTGAAGTTGAACCAAATAATATAAGAGATAATTCATTAGGTAGTTTAAGAGTTTTTCTAGAAGAATTTTTGTCAATTGGTCTCCATTTTTTTATGTCTATAGCGTTTGAAATTGAATAAACAGGCCAATCTTTCATTAAATAACTTTTCTTTACGTTTTGTTTCATCCAATCACTTGGTGTAATAATGTTTATCGGATTTTTCCAATATTTTCTTTTACGTCTCCAAGTCCATCTATTTAAATCAATACGACCTTCTCCAATGGGTCTATTACTTTTTAAGTAGCCTTCATTCCACCTATTATCATATGAAATGTGTTCTGCACCACAGAAACCCCACATATCGTGAAGTGTCCATACTAGGGGCTTTTTTATTTTACTTAAATCTGAAACGGAGATCATCTCATTTTGAAACCAATGTAAATGAATTATGTCGGCATCACTTTTATTGATAGCTTTTAACCAATAAGAAGATGAAAATATTTGTGGTGAATGTAAAACAGGATTATTAGTTTTTAATAAAAGAACTAATGCTCTTGATAAATATCTTTTAATACGGTTAATTTTTTTTAGAAGATTATTTGGATAAGTTTTTATATTAGGATTATTTCCATATTTATAATTTACCCAGATACTTGAGTCATGCTTTTCATGTAGCAAAGCTTTATTGAGTCTTTTTGTTGCAATAGCTGCACCTCCTCTTCCATTAGAATTTGAAATATGAATTATTTTCATTTACTGTATATCCATTCTTTAACATATTGTGACTTCAATTTTGATATTATAGGTGGGTAAATATATACTGATGATAAAAAAGTTTTCATACCCAGCTTATATCCATTTTTTTTCATTATTGAGTCAATCTTACTTTTATTGAGTTCATCAGCTAAAAACCCTAAATCTTCAACACATACAACCCAAGGAAATTTTTTATTTAAAAAAAAACTCTCTAAAATGTTTCCTTCTAATCCTTCAACATCTAGATTTAACAGATGAATTTCAGAAGCCTTATTAATCTTAGAAAAACTTTTCATAACATCATTAATATTCACAAGATCAACTTGAATTTCTTCTGATGGAACTCTAGAGAATTTATTTTTTAATTCAACAACTCTGTCTTTATTGAATGTACTATTATCAGGGGTTTTTGCATAATGATAAAAAGTTAATTTCTTATCTGAATTTTTTGAAGCAAAACCAGCAGGAATAAATGTGTCTTCACCTCTAAAAATTTTATATTTCTTTATTAGATTTGGCAATGGATCTACACAAACACCTCTCCAGCCATTTAGATAAAATAAAAAAGTATTTGAATGAAGAATAGGATGATGAGATCCTATATCAATGTAATAACCATTTTTTAATTTACTAAAAATCTTCTGTAAAACATAGTCTTCACCATCAGATGAAAAGTGAAGAGGGACTCCAAAAAAAAGAATAACTTTTCTTAAAATTTTGTATAATACAATAATCATTCTGTTTAGCATAATTTTAGATTAAATAGGCCCCCTTATAGGAACTTTTCCCTCAAAAACATTTTCAAATAAAACAGCAGCTTCTTCTTCATTAAAAATTTCATTGACTACATTTTTTTGTCTATTCAATTTAGAAAAATTCACAATCCCTGATACTTTACAATTAATACAATTAAAAGTTAACTCTTTTTTTATATGTGCTCTGTGATTTCCAGAACTTGACATTATCCATCTCCATTTATTATTCTTGATAAGAATCACTGCTGTTGGATAATCAGAATTGTTTTCAATATACCCTTGATGTTTTATCTTCTTTATTAATCCCTTAAATTGATGAACATGGCTTCTAGCAGTATCATAAGAAAAGATTCTTTCTTCAATGTGTTCTAATTTCTTATCTGTAAATGACATACCATTTGCAGATCTATTTTTGTAAAAACTGAGAAGATAATTCTTTTTCAATGAATTGATTTCACTGTTATCCCAAGGTAAAACCATTAACCAAGAAGGATATGAAATTATTTTAGATGAGGTTAAAAAATTATTTACGTCGGACACTGATTTATGCTTAAAATCTTGATATTCATCGTATAAAATTTTTGTTATTTCATCTAAAGATTTATTTCTTAGGATCTCCATAACAACTTTGGAATATATGTCTTTTGAGCTGTCAAACTTAGTCCCTCTTATTGATCTACCTAATTTATATGGAAGCTTAACTGTTGGACTTAGGAGAAACTTAAAATATGTTGATTTTAAGAAATTACCCTCTTTTTCTGTTTCACTTAATTTAAAGATTGGCTCAAAGAGAGAGTATAACCTTAAGTATGAGCTCCTAATTAATTTGACAAAATAAGTGTTATTAAGCATTTATTTTTCTCTTTTAAAAGAATCTATATAAGAAAAAGATGATCTATTGATTACTTCTATCCTTCTACTAATTGCAAGATCACTTAATAAATCAGTAAATTTTAAAACTCTATAGTTTTGATATAATCTTTCGCGTAAGGATTTATTAGATTTAGATTTATATTTATTTGCACTGTCCTTTTCTGCTTTTGAATTTTTATAAAAATGTTTTACAGGCACACTCACGTAATTTGTTTTTTGATCAACAGTTATAGATTTAAATCCAGAGAAATCTACCCCATAAAGATATATCTCTGCGTAATTACATATAATCGAATACCATAATAATGTTACCATGCTATTAATGTTTACGATACTAAAAAATCTACTATGGAGCGCAAACAATTGCATTTTTTTTGTAGATAAATTAATAGATTTTTCGGGTATTTTGATAAATGAAATATTTGGATTTTCTAATAATCTTGATTTAATATAATCATACCCTGATTCAGGACATAAAATCGAAATTTTCCAATTAATTTTTTTAAGTTTTTGATAGATGTCGTCCCTTAATTGATTGAAATTTTTATTAAGGTCTTCTGACCAAAAAAGCTTATCTGCTAAGAAATAATAATTAGGCCTAAGTTGAAGAAAAGTTTCTGTATTTGCAAAAAAATTAACTGCGAAAAAATCACATTCATCTTTTTTATGATTTTTAATTTCATAAATATCTTTTATTAATGAAGGTCCAGTTCCTATAATTATACTTTTTCTAGATGTTTGTTTATTAAAACTGATTCTTAATGGAGATCTTAAATTATTACATTTGATTAGTAACAATTTTACAATGAACTTTATAAGATCAAATGCTAGATTGAAATAGATCATTTTTTATTTTTTATACTGCTAGTGAAGTTGCAAGTTTTTTAAATTCTTTACTTTTAAGCATTAGCTCTTCATATGTTCCATATGATTTTATTTCGCCTTTTTCAAGATAGTAAATACAATCACAATTTTTAATTGTATTTAATCTGTGTGCTATAATTATTGTAGTAATATTTTTACTATGATTAGCAATTGACTCAATAATTACTTTTTCAGTTAAATTATCAAGTGCGCTTGTTGCTTCATCTAAAACTAATAAAGATGGATTATTGTATAAAGCCCTTGCAATTCCTATTCTCTGTCTTTGTCCTCCAGAAAGTCTTATACCTCTTTCGCCAACCTCTGTAAAATAACTTTGCTCTAATTCTTCAGAAATAAAGTTATGCAAGCTTGCTATTTTACATACCTCTTTAACTCGATCAATATCTAGCTCTTCTAATGATAATCCAAATGCTATATTTTCAGCAATAGTTTTATCAGACAGGAATATATTTTGAGGAACATAACCAATAGAATTTTGCCATTCTCTTAATCCCAGTTTACTTATCTCACTCCCATCTAAAGATATATCCCCATTAGTCGGTTTCAATAACCCTAACAAGATATCTACTAATGTAGTCTTACCACTCCCTGTACTTCCCACAATCCCAATTTTTTTTCCTGATGGAATGCTTAAATTTATTTTATTTAATGCCATTCTGTTTGAATTTGGGTAAACAAAATTCAAGTTATTTATTTCAATTTTATTTTTTATTTGAAGACTATTATTTGTTTTTTTTGAGATTTCGAGATTTTTATTTTCATTTAATCTATATAAGATATCATCTAACCCTTTTGTGGAAAAGTTTATTTTATTTAGACTAGAAAATATTTGTTGGAAAGCCGGAATCAACCTTAGTGCGGCAAAGGCAAACATTGATAAAATCGGAAGCACTTCTGTCAAGTTATTCCCTAAACTTAAATTATATAAAATAAATAATATTAAAAAGCCAAAGCTTAAAGCTTCAAGTAGATATTTTGGTAAAATTGATACAATTTGAACATTTGAGTTTGCTGTTGAAAAATCATTTGCTGCAGATGAAAATTTATTGGAATAAATTTTTTCGATTCCACTTAATTTAATTTCTTTAATTGCCCCGAAAGCCTCAACTACAGTTTTGTATCTTCTCTGATTATGCTTAACCTTATTTATACCTATTAATTTTATCCAATTCTTGACTTTATTAAAAATTAATAAATTCAACACTAAAAGGAATAATAAAGTTATTAATGCAACTAAAGGATTAACCAAGACAATTAAAATTATTAATAGAATTGTCAAAAATAATTGAGAAATCATACCTAATAATGGTGTCAATGAGTAATGGATTGTTTCAGCAACTTCTGATAGAATTCCCTTACCCATATCTCCACTATGTTTGTCTAGAAACCAACTATAAGTTTGCCTAAGATATGACTCCAATAATCTTTTACTAATTGATGACTCAAGACTAAATGTATATCTAAGCTGAAGATACATAATTACTGCCTTGAAAGCTTGTGAAAATATTAAATAGAAAAAGTAACTAATTCCAAGAAATAAAATGAAATTATTAGTGTTGCTAAATTGAAAAAAATCATTAATTAGATTAAGTTGATAATTAGAATTTATAATTTCAGGATTAGACGCTATTTCAATAAATGGTATTATCAGAACAACCCCAAAAGTTTCAATTATTGCAACGAAAAAAAAGGCAAATGATAGATAATAAAAAAATCTCTTCTCTTTATTGTCTAAAATTGAAATCACCTTTTTTAAAAGTGCTAATAACCCTGATAATTTTTTCATTTTAACTAATCCCAATTAAATAGTTCTATTTCTTTTATTGCTTTGCGGATACCTTCTCTTATTTTTATTCTTGGAGCCCACCCTAATGATTTTATTTTTGAAATATCTAATAGTTTTAACATCGTTCCATCAGGTTTTGATGTGTCAAACTTTACCTCGCCATTGTAATCCATTTCTTCCATAATTATATTAATTAATTCAGTTATTGAAATATCACTGCCAGATCCAATATTTATTGGTTCGGATTCATCATATTGTTTCATTAACAAGAAACAAGCATTAGCTAAATCATCAACATTTAAAAAATCTCTTCTTGGTTTTCCTGACCCCCAAACAGTTACAAATGGACTATTATTTTTTTTTGCTAAAACAACCTTTCTTAATAAAGCAGGAATAACATGAGAATTTTCAAAGTGATAATTATCATTTGTTCCATATAAATTAGTTGGCATTGCTGATATAAAATTGCACCCATATTGTTCATGATAACTTTTACATAATTCTATACCTGCAATTTTTGCAATTGCATAGGGCTTATTTGTGGGTTCTAAATGGCCACTCATTAGGTATTCCTCTTTAATTGGTTGAGGTGAGTGTTTTGGATAAATACAGGATGAACCTAAAAATAACAGCTTTTTTACATTATTCTCATAAGCAAAATGAATCACATTTGATTCTATCATAAGATTGTCATAAATGAATTCTGCTTTATATTTATTATTAGCGTGAATTCCTCCTACTTTGGCAGCTGCAAGAATTACAATATCAGGTTTTACTTTTTTATAAAATTCATCTACTGATGATTGATCTCTTAAGTCCAATTCCTTTGAAGAAAAAGTCAAAATATTTTTAAAACCTTCTTGTCTATACTTTCTTTCAATTGCAGAGCCTACCATTCCATTATGACCTGCTATAAATATTTTATCGTCTTTCTTTAACTTACTCATAAGATTGTTTAATTCTTATTTCATTTTCAACCAATTTAATATCATGCTTTACCATAGTTTCTACAAGTTTTTCAAAACTTGTCTCTTTAGGATCCCACCCTAACTGTTTTATCGCTTTAGTGGGGTCTCCCAAAAGTGAATCAACCTCAGTAGGCCTATAATATTTTGGATCTATTTCTATAAGTGTATTTCCTGTTTTTTCATCAATTCCTTTTTCTTGAACACCTTCCCCAATCCATTTAATTTTAATAGAAATAAAACTAAATGCTAACTCAACAAATTCTCTAACTGAATGTTGTTCTCCTGATGCAATCACAAAATCTTCAGGCTTATTGTTTTGTAGCATCAACCACATAGACTTTACATAATCTTTTGCATAACCCCAATCTCTTTTAGAATCTAAATTACCTAAGTACAATTTCTTTTGAATCCCTTTATTTATTCTCGCTGTAGCTAATGTTATCTTTCTTGACACAAAAGTTTCCCCTCTTCTTTCAGACTCATGATTGAATAGAATTCCATTTACAGCAAATATCCCATATGCTTCTCTATAATTTTTTGTAATCCAATATGCATATAACTTAGCAACTCCATATGGTGATCTTGGATAAAAAGGAGTAAGTTCGTTTTGTGGAATTTCTCTAACTTTTCCATATAACTCTGAAGTTGAAGCCTGATAAATTCTGCATGTTTTTTCTAAACCACTGATCCTAACTGCTTCTAATACTCTCAATGTACCCATAGCATCTGTTTCAGTTGTATACTCAGGAAGATCAAAAGAAACTTTAACATGAGACTGAGCAGCCAAATTATAAATTTCTGATGGCTTAATTTTTTGAATTAATCTGATGAGATTTGTTGAGTCAGTCATGTCCCCATAATGGAGATTAATCTTTCTTTTTAATTTTAGATCTTCTAATAATTCATCGATGTAGAGATGCTCAATCCTACTTGTATTAAAACTAGAACTTCTTCTAATTATACCATGAACTTCATAATTTTTCTTTACTAAAAATTCTGCAAGATATGAACCATCTTGCCCGTTTATACCTGTTATTAAAGCCGTTTTCATATATTAAATTTATTATTACAAACCATTTACTTATTTTAAAGATTTAAATGTGTATATATATTCAGAATCTTTTATTAGTTTTTTATTGTTAAACCCAAAAAACGAAATACTATTTTCAATAGCTGCAACCTTATCATTAATTGAATCTCCAATCAAGCAACACTTTGATTCAATATAATTATTTGATTTTAGCAACCTTTTAATATTCTCAATTTTATTAACTGGAGATCCAGAAATTGATTTAAAATATTTTTTGATATTTAAATTTGAACATAAATAGATTAGTTCTTTTTCATCTGAAGCTGAGACTAAATGAAAATCAAAGTTTTTATGATTTTCGCTAATAAAATTAATGCTATTTTTTATTAAAAGATTTTTGTCACATAATCTCTCTCTACAATAATTACCATATAATTGAGCATATTGTTTCTTTTCTTCATCATTTAACTTTTTATCTAAAATTTTTTGAGAAAAATATTCAATTTTTTCATAACGAGATAAACCCCCATTAATTGTATGATAATTTATCAACATATCGATATGTTTTTTGGAATAACTATCAAAAATATATTTAAAACCTTCCGTTCTAACTTCATCACTATTTAGTATAACGCCATCAAAATCCCAAAATATTGTAGAATATTTATTTAACATTATCTAAAGCAAATAAAACTTTTTCTATGTCTTCTTTTACATCCACAGGGATAGATCTCTTGGACATCTCTACCATTTTAACCTTTAGGCCTAATTCTAGAAATCTTAATAATTCAATATCTTCAATAGATTCAAAATAAGTTTTGGACTTTATATCGAATATTTCTAAACTTTTTTTGGAAAAAGCATATCCACAAACCTGCCTAAATCCTTTTTTAAACTCATTTTTTTTATTTGAAGGAATTGGAGCTCTGGATATATAAATTAACTCTTTTCTTTTATTAAAAATAACTTTTGGCATATTCAAAGAAAAAAATGTATCTCCACTGTCAATACTACAATATCCACAATAAACATCATAGAGGTTTTTTTGTTTCCTTAGCTCTTGAATTAAATTTTGAATATCCATTGGATTAAATAAAGGCTCATCACCTTGAATATTTATATAATAGTCTGCCTCAACTAATTTTGCAACTTCACACAGCCTATCTGTACCAGTTAAACATTCATCCGAAGTCATTAGGAACTGTATGTTATGTTTTTTACAATGATCTGCTATTCTCTTATCCTCTGTAGCAACATATATTGAATCTCTAGGAACAGCTTTTAAACATTGATCATAAACATGCCTAATCATTGATTTACCTTTTATTAGAGTAAGAGGTTTTCCAGGGAAACGAGAAGATTTATATCTAGCGGGAATTATTAAAACGCAATTCATTTTTTATTTATTAGTAATGCTATAAATTGAATCTGGAGTAAAACTTTTATAGAGAGATGGAGTCAAAGAAATAAATTCAATTTCTTTATTCAAAAAGTTTTTGAATATTTCTTCATTTTCATAAAAAACTTCCCTAAAATTCTTATTTATAGAGTTTTCTTGATATCCATCAAATCCAACAACGTAAAATGTTTTTAATTTAGTTTTTAAAGCAATTTGCATTGATAATGAACAATGGGTGTACTCACTTGTTTTAAGTTTATGATTCTCTTCTAATTCAAATGATTTTGATTCCCATCCTTTTGGTAAATAAGTCCCAAATTCTCTTGGACTAGGGGGGAATATAATTTTTAAATTAGGATTATTTTTTATACTTATATTAAATCTATCCACTTCATTTCCTATAAAAGAAATCGTTTTGTCGTTTGGAATATCAAGAAAATGTTTAATATGTCTACTGCTGGAAAAAACAATCAATAAATTTCTATTTTTTAATAAAAAACTTTTGATTGCATCAATATTTTCATCAATACTATTTCCACCTCCAATAATAAGAACTTTATCATATTCGTTTTCAAATTTAATTTTAGGTAATTCTATTTCTTTTTTATCGGAAATTGAACTCTCTAAGGCCTGGACTATTGAATTAAATGACATAAAGTTTTTACCTAACCAATCCATTACTTTTTTTTGTGGTATAGAATAAAACCCTGAAATTATATATGGCAGATTAGTCCCCCAAGAGTATTTCTTTTTTAATAAATGAAATTCAGACACAACATTAGAAATCAAATTAAAATTGATTTTTTGGGTTTTGCTTATTTGAGTTAGCAATAATTCGGTTTTTAAATTTCCTGCTCCACGTCCCATTCCTAAAATTGTCGCATCAATTATTTCAACGCCACAACTTACAGCTTCAATTGAATTAGCCAAAGCAAGTTCCATGTTGTTGTGACCATGAAATCCAAGTTTAACAGGTGTAATTAATCTTATTTTGTTCACCACTCTATTAATGTCTTTAGGGTAAACACTTCCATAAGAATCAACTAAATATAAATAATCAACATGTTTTTCAATTCCATTTAATTTTTTATGAAAAGAATTGTCATCAATCCATTTACTTAAATACATTACATTAAATGCAACTTTATATCCAAGTTTCCTCACTATACTAGCCTTCTTTATTCCAAAATCAAATCTTTCTGGAGCTATTGCAATTCTTATCATTTCTATATATTCTCTACATGGCTCAAGAACTTGCTTTATTTCATCCTCAGAAAGGTTTTTTTCATCAATAATTAAAACAATTAACTTTGAAGTTAAACTCTTAACCTTCTCCAAGGTTTCCAAAGGTGTATAAAAAAACTCCCCTTTGTATACACTTTGTTTTAAATTTCTATAGCCGATTTCAACATAGTCAATTGGAAGTTCCTCCATTGCTTTAAAATATTTATCTACTGTCTGGGGTTTGAAATCCCAATTAGTATAATATCCACCATCTCTTAATGTACAATCAAGTATTTTAAAATTTTTCATGTTTACTTTTTTAGCAGCCAACTACTTGACTGTATTTTATCTCCTAATCCATCAATTAGTTCAACCCTATATTCATTACAAACATCTTTTTCCGGGCAATTATCATTATTTTGATCTCCTCCATTGGCAAATGCTAATTTGAACTTTTCTCCAAACTCCTTAGCGATAGACTCAATGGTCTTACATACAGTTCTATCCGTATCAATTGAAAGAACTACTTTATCCACAGCTTTAATATTAGAGACTATGAACATGCGCTCATTTTCATCCTGAAAATCCTTACTCCCCTTAAGTTTTCTTTGATTATCATTATTTACTATTACAAATAGTTTGTCTGCCTGCTTTTTAGCATTATTAAAATACTCCAAGTGCCCTTTGTGAATTGGGTTAAAATATCCGGATACGATAATTACTTTTTGTTTACTCAAGATTGAAAAAATTGATTAATTTATTATTGATATTGCTTATAGTTCATTAACTGTTAAATCATAGTTTAAAATTATTTGCCAATTGAAATTTTATTTTTATTCTGATTTATGTTTCTTCCGTCAAAAATTATTTTTGATTCTTCTACATCTATAAGTTTGAATTCTTCCCATTCTGTTATAATAACAAACGTGTCACATTTTTTAGTTTCACTTATTTTTTCAACAATATTTATTCTTTTACCATTCAAATTTACTTTAGTGTCCCATAAACTTTCGATATCATTTATTATAGATCTTTTTTGAACCATTGGGTCATAGATTGTAATAGATGCACCGCTTTTATATAATATCTCAGAAACTTTAATTGATGCAGATTCTCTACTATCATTAGTATTTGCTTTAAAGGCCCAACCCAAGATTGCAATTCTTATACCGGTTAAATCTCCGTTGAAATAATCAATAACTTTTTGTGCAAATCGCTTTTTTTGATTGTCATTTATTATTACAACCTGATGCCAATATTCAGCCTCCTTGTCAAGTCCATAAAATTTACATAAATAAACTAGATTAAGAATATCTTTTTGAAAACAACTTCCTCCAAAGCCTGCTGAAGCCTTTAAAAACTTTGATCCAATTCTATGATCCATGCCGATAGCCTTTGAGAGCTCATCAATATTAGCTCCTGTTTTTTCGCAAAGTCCAGAGAGACTATTTATAGAAGAAATTCTCTGAGCTAACATTGCATTAGAAGCAAGCTTGGAAAGTTCAGAAGACCATACATTGGTGGTTAGAATCTTTTCTTTTGGAATCCAATTAGCATATATATCAACTAAAGCTTTTACCGCATTTTGTCCAGATTCTGAATCATCTCCTCCAATTAATACTCTATCTGACTTAAACAGGTCCTGTATAGCTGTTCCCTCAGCTAAAAACTCAGGGTTAGATAAAATTTCAAAATGAATATCTGGAGAGTTTTCGTATAATATCTCTTTAACCTTTTCTGCAGTTCTAACAGGAAGGGTAGATTTCTCAACAACTATTTTATCTTTTTTTGAATACTTTGCAATATCTCTGGCACAAGCTTCAATATTTCCAAGATCAGCTTTCATGCCGGCTCCTTCCCCTTCAGTTTTAGTAGGTGTATTTACCGCCATAAAAATCATTTCAGCTTTTTCAATATTTCCAGCA
>CEOQ01059862.1_pt1 | contig 18448 bp, 9 predicted proteins | sample 361351 | NCBI WGS metagenome assembly CEOQ01 (sample SAMEA2619907, study PRJEB7988) | marine metagenome | biome: marine biome (ENVO:00000447); feature: deep chlorophyll maximum layer (ENVO:xxxxxxxx); material: "saline water (ENVO:00002010), including plankton (ENVO:xxxxxxxx)" | depth 60 m | reverse complement strand
GTTAGGATTACTGGGGGGGAGCCCCTTCTCAGGAGGGACCTCCCAAGCCTGGTGAGGCAGATATCTGGATTGGGATTGGAAGTGGCGCTGACCACAAACGGCTCGTTCCTCAAGAGGGAGGCATCGAGACTTTCCGAGGCCGGGTTGGACAGAGTCACGATCAGCCTTGATGCAATCGACCAGCACCTCCATTCCAAGATCACTGACTCCAGTGTGACGGTCAGCGATATCCTAGAGGGAATCGAGGAGGCTACCAGGAGTGGGCTGGGGCCGGTCAAGGTGAATTGCGTGGTTCAGCGAGGGGTGAACGAGTCACAGATACCAAAGCTAGTCAGGCAATTCCGAGGGACCGGGGTGGTAGTTCGTTTCATCGAGTTCATGGATGTGGGCGGCACCAACGGGTGGACCCCCGGGCAGGTCGTCCCAACCTCGGAGATTCTGGATTTCCTTTCACAGGAGTTCGACCTCGTTCCTATGATGCGCGACGCGCCGAGCGACGTAGCTTCCAGATGGGCCCATTCGGACGGTTCCGGGGAGGTTGGGTTCATCTCATCGGTGTCCCAACCGTTCTGTGGTGATTGCGTGAGGGCCCGCCTGTCATCAGACGGCAAACTGTTCACCTGCCTGTTCTCCACCCTCGGCCACGACTTGTCAGAACTCATCAAGGGCGACCACGACGTCTCAGAGCTGACCCAGGCAATCACGGAAGTCTGGACAAAGAGATCAGACAGGTACAGCGAGGAGAGGTCTTCTGTTGGGTATTCCCTGCCTAGGGTCGAGATGTCCTATATCGGCGGCTGAATGGACATCGCAGCCTCCACAATGTCTTCCCAGGGCGCATCGGTCCTGAAAGAGGGTCTGCCATATCTGGAAACCCCGGCCGAATGGCCCGCTTCATTGAGCACGCCAACTATCCTACGGGGGCTCGGGGGCGCCCCCGATTCCAACCACGCAGCAAGGTCGTCGACCACAACCAGATGCCTGGAAGATATCACCTCGGCCTCTTCCGAAATGTGCCTCACGCTCCTCGAAACCCTCCTCCTCTCGGCCTCGACCCTACGCTCGTCCCACCCAAGTGGGTCGTCGTTGGAGAATTCCGGTCCACAGGAAGCCAATGCCCTCTCCTCAGTCATGTATGACATTGCATCCCTGTCACCTACCGAACCCACCCACATTGGCCCAGAGACTCGTGGATCGGTTCTGTCGATTGGGTAGCTCAGAGGAAGCATGCAGTGCATTGGCAGGTATTCGACTGCACTGTCGTGGTGCAAACCAGAACCGATAGAAGCAACCACTTCCTCCTTGGTGGGGGATCGGACCCTCCATCCGATGTTCTCTTCCAATTCGTTGGCCGTAGAAACGCTCTTCAGAACCCTGAACGAGACCCTAAGGTGGTGTGAATCCCACACAGAGAGCAGAGGCACAATCGCTCTATCATGCCTCGCGGCTACCCGTGAGAAATTGGCCAGCATCACCCTCATGCCAGAGTCATGAGCAAGGCTATCGGTACTCACTCTGGCTCCATATCGCCTCATCAGGGCCGTACTCGATGACCCCGTGAGTGCAGCCGTGTCAGTCGCACTGACTTCCATCACCCCGCTCCTGGCCATCGATTGCATTGCCGAGTCAATGAAAGGCATCGGAGAGCCGTAGGGATCGATATCCACCCAATGCCTCCCACTTCTGAGGACTACGGACCTGAGGTCGCCCTTGGCAGCCTCTAGGGCCCCTCCATTCGGAGGAAACTCATCGTGAGAAGCCTCAGCCCACCTCAAAGCATCCTCCTCCAGATCGACAATTGTGGCAGAGATCCTCTCTGCGTCCTCATGAGGCAACTCGTTCAGCCACCTCCTGGCCCTCAGACCAGATGCTGTGAGCCCATCGAGAGCATAGACGGTTCCTTCACCGAGGAAACCCTCCTCCAGAGCATGCCTTAGCAGTAACACGCTCCTTGTCCGGCTACCCGACATCGCCGGGTTGTAGAACACCTTGCCCGAGGCCTTGGCTCCTGGTCCCTGGCCCTCTTCAGGCAAGTTCGGTAGGAGCATCAGGGTCCTGCCTTCTCTGTGTGGGACCCCCCCACTGTCAATTGACATGGTTCCCGGAGGAGGACCTAACAAAAGGAATTGGCCATCAGTAGTGGGAGAAGACTACGTCGGTATCAGAGTGAGTCACCAATCTTCCATTCTCGACAACTCTCCCAACCCTTCTGCTTCCAGGTAACCGATCCCCTACCCACTCCTCGACCGCGTCGGATGAGTCCTCAGAGACTGCAATCACCATACCCATGCCCATGTTGAAGGTCCTGTGCATCTCGAGTGGGGTTACAGAACCTACCTCAGATAACCACCCGAATTCTGGTTGTGGGTCTAGGGGGCTATCGATATGCCAGCCGAGGTTGTCATGCAGACGGAGAAGGTTGGACAAACCGCCTCCGGTGATATGCGCTATCGCCTTGATCGAATCTGGCCCCAATAACCCCCCCTCCCTGCGGGACTCCAGAACAAGGTCCACCACTGGTTCGACGTAAATCCTAGTCGGGTTCAACAGCACCTCGGCCAGAGTTGGATGCGCCTCAGCACCCGAGAACCTCTCAATATCCCTTGAAGGGTGACTCGGGTCGAATGGGCACGGACCTTCTAGGGAGCAGCCCGACCTCTCAACCACCGCACGAACTAGAGTGTACCCATTGGAATGGACACCACTGCTTGGGAGCCCGATCAACACATCGCCCTCCTCCAGATTCTGTCCTGTTATGCCTCGACCCTTGGGAAACCACCCTAGCGCCGTCCCAGACAGGTCAAGCTCCTTCACGATCCCAGGAAGCGTAGCAGTCTCCCCCCCAGCAAGCGTAACTCTAGCTGTCTCGCAGGCCCTGGAGAGGGAGACCCCCAGAGCAGCGTGCACCTCGGGGTCTGCTACCGGCACTGCGATGTAGTCAACGAAGGCGAGAGGCTCGGCACCGACGCAAATCAGGTCATTCACGTTCATTGCTACACAGTCGAACCCAACCCCTCCGAGCTGACCAACCTCATTCGCAATCTGCAGCTTCGAGCCTACCCCATCAGTAGCCAACGCTAGACGGGAATCTCCGAATTCAATTACCCCTCCGAACCCACCAGGCAAGTCTACTGGGGCCCCTAGGTCCCCCGGTTCTCTCTTTGACCGGGCTAGGGAACCGATCAGACTAGCCACCGCCTTGCCCTCTAGGTCTATGTCGACCCCACTGGATGCGTAGTCCAAGGGTTCGTCCATGTCACGTCCCGTGGAGGTAGGAACTTCATCCTCTCGGAAGGACGCTCTCATTTGTCGAATAATCCAGTTCGGATAAATACAAAGTTTAGGCAATATAGGCCAAAATACGACATTTACTTATAAATGAAAAATCACTATAGTTTATATGTAACAGGTATTTCGCGGGGCGTACGGATAGTGTGAACACTATGTATAACAAGAAAATGATAGCAATGATGCTTACCCTGAGCATGCTAGCGGCTAGTCTCGCTGGTTGCGCAGGGGGGGACGATGACGACGACACGCCTGACTGGGCCATTTCGATGGCCAGCGACGTAGAGGCCGTCTGGGTGGAGTCCGGATGGGACCCCATCATCCCCAACCTGAATGCCGGCGAGATGTGCGACGCCATTATCTCGGCGATGACGAAGACAGATGAGCGCGACCAAGTCGTCGACTTCACCAGGGCTTACTACACAAGCAGCCAGGGTGTAATCGGCGGATCAGGTGCAGCGTCCATCACATCGGTGTCTGACCTAAACGCAGCAGGAACGACCATCGGTGTCCAGTCAGGGACAACCTCGGACCTGTACGCCAACGATAACCTCGCTATGGCCACAATCAGTGCATACGAGGACTTCCCATCGGTCATCTCCGCTCTGAACAACGGAGACGTCATGTACGCAATGGGCGACGCACCCGTTCTCTCTCTGGAGGGCACCCTGATGGTGACCTTCTCCGACGAGAACTTCGGGTTCGCAGTCCGCGAGGACTCTGGGGAACTCCTAGATGCCCTCAACATGGCAATTGGCGCCGTAGTCGACTCTGGCGAGTACGACACAATCTACGGGGCTTCCTTCGATGGAGCAGTAACCCTAGCAGATGACACAACCGCTGACACGGCAACGGCTTACCCAGCCTCGCCCAGCGAGGGGTCAACCCTGACAGGGGTTCTGGAGTCCGGGCAGCTGAAGATCTGCACCGACCCGTTCTACCCTCCATTCGAGAGCTACGACGCAGACAACAACGTCGTCGGCTTCGATGCAGACGTGGCACACGCGGTAGTCGACGAGATCGCCGCTCACTACATGGGCACAGCGAACCCAGTGTTCGTAGCCCCTGAGGACCCAGCGACCACCATCAAGATCGGAGCAATGTACGACTCCACCGGCCCAATAGGCAACTTCGGACCAGGGTTCGAGTACGCCACTGGGGCAGCCATCGACGCACTGAACGCTATGGGAGACGACTACGTCTTCGAGCTAGTGTACGGTGACACCGGATGCGACGGAACGACCGCAGGGACCTCTGCACAGAGCCTAGTGGACTCCGGAGTAGTCGCAGTCGCTGGAGCAGCTTGCTCCGGCGCTTCGATTGGAGCCAACGCGGTCCTCTCCGCAGCTGGAATCCCGATGATCTCGTTCGCGAGCACATCACCAGCACTGAGCGACGCAACTGCTTACCCACACTTCTACAGAGTGGTCCCAAGCGATGCGATCCAGGGCGAGGCAATGGCCGACATGGTCGGGGCAGCTGGAGTAACCAGCCCAGCCCTACTGCACATGGTCAACGCGTACGGAGCAGGTCTTGCTGACTCGTTCAAGTCGAACTGGGAAGCAGCAGGCAACAGCGTCTGCACCCAGACAGGATACGACGAGACCACACTGACCGATGCTTCGACCATCGTCCAGGGTGTCATCGACGCAGGAACCTGTGACTCTGTCGTGCTGATTGCATACAACACCGATGCGGCACTGATCCTCGAGACCATGGCCGCACTGGGCGCTGCCCTACCGGTCTTCGGCTCTGACGGATTCGCTGGAGAGGCAGCCCTCGAGTCGTTCAACGCGCCTGAGGTCACCAACGGCGTCCAGAACACCAAGCCAAGGGCAGCTTCCGGAAGCGGCGACTTCGCCGCTACCTGCGCAGCTGACGCAGTTTGCTCTGAGGGGATCTTCACCTCCGAGGCATACGACGCGGTCATGATGATCGGACACGCGGCAATGATGGAGGACGGAGCCAACATGGCAACGCACATCAACATGGTCGGCAGCGGAGACGGATACGCTGGGGCAAGCGGGAACCAGGTGTTCCTGTCCAACGGAGACGTCGGCGGATCTGGGTACGATGTGTGCACTTTCCACCACGTACCAACATTCGGCCAGTACTTCAACTGCGACAGGATGTGGACTGCAACCGGCGGACTAGCTGCCGTACCATGGGCAGGCGCCACCGTGAAGATCGGCTTCATGGGCGACGCAAGCAGCCCTGCCATCAGCGACTTCTGGGTCCCATTCCAGGCAGCCGCTGGAATCGGGCTATCCCTTGCTAACACCATTGCATACAGCAATGGCGTGCAGTTCGAGATAGTCTGGGGCGACACTGCATGTGACGGTACAACTGCAGCCACTTCCGCTCAGGCCCTAGTGGACGCAGGCGTGTGGGGCGTAGTCGGAGCAGCTTGCTCCGGTGCATCCATTGGAGCCAACGCTGTGCTATCCGCAGCCGGAATCCCAATGATCTCGTACGCCAGCACCTCGCCAGCCCTGAGCGACGCTACGACATACCCTGACTTCTTCAGGGTCGTCCCAAGCGACGCAGGACAGGGTCTGGCACTGTCGGACCTACTGACTGCAAACGGTGAGACCGACGTAGCGCTGATCCACATGGTCAACGCATACGGAGCAGGTCTCGCTGACTCGTTCAAGACGAACTGGGAAGCAGCAGGGAACACCCTCTGCGCAGAGGTCGGCTACGACGAGACCTCCACCAGCGACTACTCAACAGTGGTTGCAGCAGTGAACGACAACAACTGCGGCGCAGTTGTGACGGTCTCGTACAACGCTGACGGTGGAATGATCATCGGAGAGCTAGCAGCGTCTGGCTTCGCCGGGCAGATCTACGGAACAGATGGTATCGCAGAGACTGCGATCGGGAACTACACTAGCGCAGACAACCTGAACGGCGTCATCGCTACCAAGCCCGCATCCGCAGCACCAAGCGAGGTCTCCATGACCTTCGACTACCTGTGCGCGACCACGCCCCCATGCGGCCAGGGCATCTTCACCGCTGAGGCGTTCGACGCTCTGACGATGATGGCGTTCTCCGCCTTCACCTTCCTGACCACACCAGGCATCACCGCCTCCCAGGCGATTGCAGGTACGGCAGGTTCGGGATGGAACGGTGCCTCAGGCACGATCACGTTCCTAGCGAACGGAGACACCCCGGGTTCCGGTTACTGCATCGGTTCCTACACTGGTTCAACCGCAGCCGATGGCACTGAATCGCTGTCCTTCGACTGCAACCAGCACTGGGGATCCACCGGCATCACTGATCTCTGATCAGAAAGCCGATTGGTACACGTAAAGGCACCTTGGCGGGCTTCGGTCCGCCAAGGTGCCCCCAACAACAATGATTACTCCGATACCCCCCCATCTGACAGGCAGTAAAGCCCGGGGGGAGAAAAATCGATCTCATTTCCAGTCTCAAGAGTCTGAAAGATGACCATTGGAGTGACCTGGCTAGGATTAGGAAGAGGCTAATCATAGCAACACTCCTGATTCTAGACGCATTCGCAGGCCTTCTGTACCAGATCAGCTCCCTCAACCTGCTCGACCTACTCCTAGCGGACAACTTGCCAACCGACCTGATATGGTGGGTCCAGGTAGTTCAGGCCCTCTCCTGCGGCTTCTTCTACGTCAAGATCCTATTCGAAGACGTAAAACCAGGACCTATCCGCAGCCTGGGTCTTGCAGGCTCTCCCTTCTTCATCCTCCTGGTCTTCTTGGTCACACTAGAGTTCCTATTCGCAGGCCTCAACCACCCCAGGGCAGGGAATGCAGGATTCCTCCCGGATGAGGGCCTGCATGCGACAGTGACATTGAACTTGACGCACATCGGATTGATGACCCTGGTCCACGCCTCGACATTCCTCTCGATAGCACTCGGCCTCACCCTGACCTACAAGGTCCAGAGGTACGGAAACTTCGCACAGTCCGAGTACCTGATGATAGGCATGTTCTCCGCATGGGTCATCTCATGGACAAACTCCTACTCCCCCCTGTTCGACGCCCCGTCTGATGGCGTGCTCGCATGGTCCCTTTTCTTCAGGGTCGTAGTCGGCGCATTCATCCTAACAGGAATCGCTGGGGTGATGATAGACCTCCTCATATACAGGGGATTCAGGCTAAGGGACGCGACTCCACAGGTGATGATGATCGCCTCGTTGGGAGTCGCGTTGGCTCTGAGGGCTCTGGCCTACCTCAGATTCTCGACTACCAAGTTTCGCTACTACTTCGACCAGGACTTAAGCGACTTCAGCGTCCAGCAATGGAACATACCCACCACCAAAGTACGGCTCATCTTCGGAGACAGGTCCCTCAAGCCAAGCGAGGACGCAAACGGAAACGGCGTCTTTGACGTGGACACCTACACACAGCAGCACGCAGAGCAGGGGCTCATCCCCATCGGCTCACAGATTGGGGACATCATCCCTGGAACCGGGGAAGATATGGACTCGGATGGGCGGTTCGACTCTAGTCCCGAGACCTACACCCACGACGCTTGTGCTCAGTCAACAGACCCAGAAACAGGGGAGCTGCTGTTCGACGAGGCTACCGGAGAACCAATCATGGAGAAGATGGTATCAGAGGGGTCGAGCCTTGGTAGCACCGGCGATTCGATGCCACTCATCGAGATTTACGACAATGACAACAGAGTTCGTGACTACGCCGGCGAACTAATCGATTGCGTCCCAGCGACGATCAACTACGAATACTGGAAGGGGACAGTGGCTGCTACCATTTTCGTCTCTGCAATCCTCCTCTACCTCCTGTTGACCAAGACCCGTCTCGGAATGCGCATGAGGGCCGTTGCAGACAATCCCGACCTTGCCGCTAGCAGCGGTATCAACGTGGAGAGGGTGCAGATGACCAGCGCCTTCCTCTCAGCCGGGGTCTCCGGGGTGGGAGGGGCCATGTTCGCAATGGTCATTCTACACAATCCCGCCACTCCTTTCACCCTCCTCCTCCCTGCCTTCGCAATCATCGTCCTCGGGACTATCGGCTCGATACAAGGGGCCATATTCGCTTCCCTTATCGTCGGATTCGTAAAGGCACTCTCCTCTCCAATACTCCAGGGGATAGGCTCCCCCCTAGGCCGTTCGTCATTCTACACATTGGAGGCAATCTCCCCATACGTGTTCCTGATCGCAATCTTGCTAGTGATGCCCCAGGGAATCGGGCATGCGTGGGAGGAGTGGAAGATAGAGCGAACTCGGGATAAGGCCAATGTGGACTACCGGTCGAGGAGGAAATCCAGAGCGGCCCTCGCACTCCTCCCCACGGGGATTTTCGGTCTGCACCATTGGCGAAACGGCCGCTCGGACAAGGCACAGAACTTCTCCATAGCAGCAATCGCCGCCTACTTCATCCACAGGGCATCGACCTTCATCGGGAGGGAGTCGGTATCCGACGGGGCCTGTGGGGCATCCTGCTCAGAACCACTCGATCTGATGAGGGAGGAACTCAACGCCCTCGAACTGATCATAGCACCTTCCAGCGAACAGGCGGCTCGCATGGCAGAGCTCAGCTCGGCTATCGACGGATACTCCGTGACTAACACCGAGTTGCTGACCGGCAGGGGGGACGGCACCCTGCTGGCAAGCGACTCCCCGTTCTTCTCGGAGGCCCAATCCCCACTGGACGAATCATGGCTCGAACTGATGCAGACAGAGATCCATACGGTGAACCTGATTGCCGATACGGGCGACCTCATTTGGCCACTCGTGCCCCTACTTCTCTGGGCCCTAGCCATCTGGGAGGGCATCAGGATTCTCAGGGACGAGCCGGCATCTGGGACAACCCCCAGAAACCCAATCCGGGAAGCAACTGCGTACCTAAGCAGGCTAGCCACACCACCTGAGGCAATTGGCTCCTACTGGGCGACGGCCAAGTCCAAGATGAGAGACATAGACAGAATGCACTCGGAAGCGGTCAACAAAGCGAAAGAACGGATCACTCAGACCCTGATCAGGATGAGAGAACTCGTCCCCGAGAGCGACACCCAGTTAGTCCCCGAATGGCTAAACGACCCCCATGGCAGGAAGGGCAAGACCGGATCGACCATCGCATTCCTGTTCCTACTGCTAATATTGCTAGGATTCCTGTGGTGGCTCCCGATAACAGGCTCGGAAACGTGGAACTGGAACAAAGCATTCCAAGTTTCCAATGTCATCTCCATCCTGTGCATCTTCATCCTGATGAGCTTCTCGTTGAACCTCCATACCGGTTACACCGGGATGGTGAACTTCGGAGTTATCTTCTTCGTCGGCATCGGGGCGGTGTTCGTCGGAGTCACCACTGCTCCCGAGGAGATGAACGGCTACGGCTGGAGCATCGGGCCGGCGGTAATAGCAGCCATGATCGTGGCTGGGGCCATCGGATGGGCACTCGCGTACCCCACGGCCAGACTCAGGGCCGACTACTTCGCCATCGTGACCATATCACTGGGTGAGATACTGTTCAAACTGCTCGGCGCCGAGTCCCTCCTAAGGAGCGGCCCCATAGTCTCAATGCAGGGCATTGGAAACTACCCCAAGCCACTCTACGGGTGGTGGTTCTGTGGAAGCACGGAGTACGGCCCCGGAGAGGAGCTTTCATCCGCGGATGGGGTGGTCAACTCCTGCAAGAGCGCCATGGTCGACTCGCCGTCGATGACCTTCAGCAACCTGTTCAACCTGGGCGAGCCGGCATCCTACTTCACCCTACTAGCGATCCTCGGACTAATCTCTGTGGTTGTGGTCTGGGTCATGCTGGACACTCTCATCTCCTCGCCATGGGGGAGGATCCTGAAGTCCATCAGGGAGGACGAGGAGGTCGCACAGCACCATGGTCACGATGTCCTCACCCACAAGGCCGCAAGCCTAGCTCTCGGGGCCTCCATAGCGGCTCTGGCAGGGGCCCTGTGGCTATGGAAACTGGGGGGCATCGACGCCTCCTTCATGATGCCCGCCAAGAGCACATTCCTAGTCTGGGCGGCGTTCGTAATCGGAGGGACGGCGAACAACCGGGGAATGGTAATCGGCGCGTTCATCATCGTCCTGATGGAATTCGTCTTCAACGTCCTAGTAGCAGCAAGTACGCCCGACCTCCCACTTTACACCACTGCGGAGAGGATCGACAGCCTGTTCATATGGGCCATCACCGAGCAGTGGGAGGTAGCCAATATCTTCCTCATCGTACTCATAGTAGGATTCCTTGTCAGGTCCAGGGCAATCATGGAAACAGGGGGATGCGGCTTCATCGCATTCGCCTTCACCGGACTGGTCTTGGGAGAAAGATCCCTGCTCAGGGTCCTCAACCCCGCAGGGGAGTTCTCCATCGCAGGTGGAGGGATGGCCCACGTGAAGCTCCTCCTCGTCGGATTGCTGATGATCTTCTCGCTGAAGTACAATCCGAGGGGACTGCTGCCAGAGGTCCCTAGCAGACCACCACGTCCATCGGGGGGTGAATCGCAGTGAAACCAGCCCTAAGCGTAAGGGGACTCAGGAAGATGTTCGGAGGGCTGGTAGCAGTCGATGACGTATCCTTCGAGGTACAGAAGGGGGAATTCGTGGGCCTGATCGGGCCGAATGGCTGCGGCAAGTCTACAACGTTCAATTGCATCAGCGGCCTACTGGAAAAGACAGATGGAACGGTCGAGGTCTTCGGGGAGGACGTCACGGAAATGAGGCCAGACCAGATCCAGAAATTCGGACTAACCCGGACGTTCCAGCACACCCGCCTATGGCGCGAGATGACAGTGATAGAGAACGACCTGGTGCCTACAAGGAATCAGTTCGGGAAGACCCTGCTGGACCGCCTGTACTCGCTCTTCCTGCCCAAATACAACCCAGCCGAGAAGGAGAGGATTGGAAAGGCATACGCGACCCTGGACCAGCTCGAGGTACCTCACATGGCGCACAACCTAACTAGCGAGCTTTCCGGGGGCCAGAGCAAACTGGTAGATATCGGCAGGTCGATGATGGGGGAGCCAAAGCTCCTCCTCCTGGACGAACCGGTCGCGGGCGTGGCAGGACCACTGGCGATGAAGATATTCGAGAACCTGAGGAAGATGGTCGACGAGACGGGAATATCGGTCCTCATCATCGAGCACAACATGGATTTCATACTCCAACAGGGTGTGGATAGGATCGTGGTGATGAACGAGGGAGAGGTCCTCATGGAGGGGACTCCCGACGAGGTCAAGGGCAACCGTGCAGTAATCGAAGCGTACCTCGGGGCCGCCGGAGAGTCAACGGGGGAGGAAGAGTGACACGAGTCCTCGACGTATCCGGCCTCGAAGGGGGCTATGGCTCCGTGCAGATACTGTATGGAATAGACATGCACGTCGATGAAGGGGAATTCGTCACGATCATCGGACCGAATGGGTGCGGCAAGTCAACCCTAATCAAGACGATATTCGGAATAGCCACCTACTACCGCGGAGGGGTCCAGTACAGGGGCCAGGACGTCTCCGGATGGAGGACGGACCAACTAGTCAAGCACGGTATCGCATACGTCCCCCAGGTGGACAACGTATTCCCGTCCCTCTCCGTACTAGAGAACCTACAGATGGGAGGAAACTCCCTGTCCCAGGGCGTTCTTAGCGAGAGGATCGAGAGGTCCCTGCAAATGTTCCCCGACCTCAGGAACAGGGAGCACGACCTCGCAGCCTCCCTCTCGGGAGGGGAGAGGCAGATGCTCGCCATCTCCCGCGCCCTGATATCAGACCCCAAGTTCCTCCTCCTGGACGAGCCTACTGCAGCATTGTCCCCCCTGTACCAGCAGCAGATTATCGAGAGAATAGACTCCCTCCGCGACGAGGGGATCACCATCCTCATCGTAGAGCAGAACGCCAGGCTATCCCTGGCTAGGTCCGATCGCGGGTACATCATCTCCAACGGCAAGGTGGTGCACACGGGAGATGCCCAGCACATCCTGACAGACCCCGAGATCGGCGAGTACTTCCTAGGGTCGACCGGGGAATGAGTGCCGGCTACTTGTTCTTCAGGGACTTGGCCTGCTCCGCCCACATCATCTTCGACACCCTCCCTGGCATCAGGCCCAGAGCGCCGTTCACCGCCTCGGCAGTCTCCTTGTCCATCCTGGAGATCTGGTCGAACGTCCTAATCCCGAGGACCTTCAGCTTCTTCTGGGTCTCGGCATCCACTCCCTTGATCAGGGTCAGGTCATCCGATTTCCTATCGCCCGCCTTTCCTATCTGGGCCCACTTGATTTGAGCCGCGCTGAGGTCCGCGATGACGTTGTCATCATCCACCTCCGGTTTGCTAGAAGACTCGTCGACGCCCCGAAGCTCTAGCATCGTGATGGCCTGCTTGGCCCATTCAAGCTCAGAGACCTTTCCCGGGAGGAGCTCGAGGGAGTCGTTCACAGCCTTTCCTGCAACCGAATCAATATTCGCAACCTGCCTGAATGTGAAAATCCCCAGTGCATTCAACTTCCTCTGTGTGAACTCGTCGATACCGTTGATCAGAGTAAGATCGTCGGGATTGCCGCCCTCCGAAATGCCAATCTTCGACCAGTCCAGTGAGTCTCCCCTCTGGGTGACTCTCTCGAGGATCAAGCCCTCCCTCTTCTCCCTCTCCATCTCATCGGTGTATGTCTCCGCGTCCTTGCCGGCCAACTCTGCCTTTCTCACAGCCGCATCGAGCCTCCTCTTCGCCGCTTCGGCCTCTGCCTTGGCTTCCCTAGCCTCGTCCTCCTCCATCTCAGCGACCAATCTGGCCTCCTCTGCCTCTGCTTCCTCCTGCTCGGCCCTCTGTATCGCCACAGCAACCTCTTCCTTGGCCAGCTCTACTTCCTCTTCCGCCTTGACTATCGCATCGCTAGCCTCTATCGACAAACGCTCCTTCTCCTCATCCAGGCTCTCCTTTTCAGGCTCATTATCTGTCAGGGGCTCTTTCTTGGAGGACTCCAGAGCCGCCTTCTTCTTTTCCATCTCGGCTTGGAGCCTCTCCATCTCGGCCTCCAACTGCTCGATGTCTGCTTGGCTGTCGGCGACTCCGTCCTCGCCTCCGATTCCACTCACCTCTGCCGATAGTTCCCCGGGTACCTCAAGTTTCTCCTCCTCGCTAGAAAGCCCCTCTACTTGGTCCCCAATGATCTCGACCAATGAGATTCCCGAACCCTCCATCAAACTGGCAGCGACCTCTGGGATGAACCGAAGAGACTCCTTCATCCGGTGGCTGTCATCGGTCTCGTGTAGGACAACGTCCTCACAACCATCAGCGACCTTACGAGAAAAGCTGATTGGAACCACTTCGTCGTATTTCCCATGCATTATTGCAGTTGGGTGTGCTGGTCTGGGCCAGGACATCTTCTCTGCAGACTCCATGAACTCCCAAGGGAGCACTATGTCCAGGTCGTACCCGGTGTAGCGCCTCTCCCCGGTGGTCTTCCAGGCGCTTCTTCCAGCTTCTTCCATTCCCTCCCAATTCTCCGCTAGTCCGAATGCAGGGGCAATCAGCAGCAACCTGACTCCTGCTTGCGGCCTCATAGAGGACGCATTCGCCGCTGCAAGGCCCCCCATGGAAGAACCAACCACTAGATCGAACTCCCCTTTGTCGAGATGACGAATCAGCACCTCCGTCTGACTAGCTATGCTCCAGCCCAACTCAGACATCTTTGGTGCGGTGACGTCCCAACCGAGGGCCTCCTTCATGTACGTGGGCTTGGAACCAGTCGGGCTACCTTCGAAACCGTGCGCGAAGAGCACCCTCAGGACTATTCCCCCAGATCACAGAATGAGATTCTGAAGAACTCGTTTTCGGTTGCTTCCCGCTCCATCGGGCTCTCTTGATCGCCAAGCACCCTCATGTGAATCTCAGCAGTAACCTCCACCGTTGCCTCGAAGAGGTGGCCGCCCCTCACCACGTGATCGTCGTCCGAGGCCACGATGTGAATGTGAGAGAACGGGCCATCTGGCCCCGGGGCAAGGTTCCCTTGCATAGAGAGCAACTCCATCGGCTCATCTACAACCACCCTCTGGTAGACGCCTTCCTCATCGAGGAAACCTATCGCCGTGTTTCGGACTCTGCCGATCCCGCTCGTGAGTGCAGCGGCCGTGATGCCGTGTTCGCTCAGACTCCTGATAGAGGCATGCAGCTCCTCCCCCTTGTCGAGCCGGATGAAAAGGTCACGACCTATCCGTCGGTGCTCCATGCTTGCCCATTCGGGTCTAAGACTTCAAACTCACCATTGCAAATTCACTCGGAGACCTTCCAAAATCAACTCCAGTAGAAGTGGAAAACAATCGCAAAAGCACCTTGAGGGGTCGATGTATCTCCACTGGAAGCAAAGGGGTACTATTTTCCAACCATACTGTTCATAGGCCGTGTCTTCCGACTCGCAAAGCCCGGTGGCAAATCAGATGACAATGGCAGCACATGACGCCTCCGCTAGATGGAGGACATTCCTCGAGGAGGCCAAGGAGGCAGAGGTGATGACCCTGCTCTCCAGGCAGTCCAACTTCCCCTACCTTTCCATCCCGTTCCACGAGCTACAGACCTTCGACCCGGACTTCGCAGAGGACGTACTGCAGTACCCCAAGCAGGTCTTATCTGCCGGATCCAAGACCCTGATGGAGATCTGCAGGGAGAGGGGCGAGGAAATAGACGCATTGCTCAGGGTGGGGGAGCTTCCGGGCGACACACGCATCCCCCTGAGGGAAATCGGGAGCTCCGACATTGACAAACTCCGCAGCGTAGATGTGATCGTGACCAAGATATCCGAGATCAAGCCGAGGATTCACAGGGCGGTCTTCAGATGCGAGTCATGCGGCGTTGAGATTGAGGTGGACCAGGAGAACGAACGAGAGCTCAAGGAGCCCCTGAAATGCCCGGATGGCGATGGCTGCGGGCTCCCCAAAGCACAAACCAGGTTCGACCTAATACTGATCAGCTCACGGATGGTGAACAACCAGTGGATCGAGATCCAAGAGCAGCCCGAGTACGTACCAAGCGGAGCACAGCCAAGGAGGGGCATGGTCCTGATAGAGGGTGACCAGGTCAACAAGCACCTCCCAGGGGAGAGGATCACCGCGAACGTGATCCCAGTGGTCCGCAGCGAGGTGAGGAACCGCAAGAAGACACCAATGTTCGATGTGATTTTCCACCTAATCAGCTCGGAGCACGAGAGCACCCCATTCACCGAGATCTCGATTGACGAGGAGGACAGTGAGAGGATACTAGAGGTCTCCAAGAGAGACGACCTGATGTCACTGATTCAACACTCAATAGCCCCATCGATATTCGCGACCGGCATACTAGGGCACGTGAAGCGCTCTCTCGCCCTGCAGCTGTTCGGCGGAGTGTCAAGGAGGCTGAATGACAAGACCAGGTCCCGGGGCGACATCCACATCCTGCTCATGGGGGACCCGGGGGTCGCCAAGTCACAATTGCTCTCATTCATCTCAGAACTCTCCCCGAGGGGGCGGTTCGCCACTGGCGGCGGGGTATCCGGTGCTGGCCTCACTGCAGCAGCAGTCAGGGACGCATTCGGGGATGGCAGGTTCGCGCTGGAGGCCGGGGTCCTACCACTCTCCGATCGAGGACTCGCCGCAATCGACGAGTTCGACAAGATCTCCACCGATGACAGGAGGATGATGCACCCTGCTATGGAGCAACAGCAGGTCCACGTGGCAAAGGGAGGTATCACCGCCACGCTCCACTCAAGGTGCGCCATTCTCGCGGCTGCGAACCCTGAGGATGGCAGATTCAGCAAGAGAGGGCCAAATCAGAGCGTCATGAGGTCATTCAACGAGACGGGTCTCCCCGCCCCATTGGCCTCCAGGTTCGACATCATCTGGATGATCAGGGACGAGGTCAGGATTCACGATGACGAGAGGATAGCTAGGCACATACTGGACAATCGGACCACCGGGAAGAGCGAGGCCCTGATGGAGAACTCCATCGACCTTGGACCCGCAGAAACCGAGGAGGAGGCATTCCTGGTAACTCCCGAGGAAGGGGAGGAGCACCTCACCCAGAACTTCCTCAGGAAGTACATCGCATATGCGAAGAGGACCATCCACCCACAACTGGACCAAGAGGCGAAGAATGCGATACTGAAGTACTACACCGAGGAGAGGCAGTCCTTCGGGAGGGAGGATCAAGGGGCATCACAATACGAGTCCGAGAAGGAGAAGGACACTGTGATACCGATCACTGCCAGGGCACTGGAGGCGCTGATCCGCCTTACCGAGGCCCATGCGAGGATGCACCTCCAGGAAGTGGCCACAGTGGAAAACGCGAAGGTGGCCCTCGCAGTATTCAGGCACTGGAGGGAAGAGTCCGGCATAGAGGACGAATCGGAGCTACACTCGGGGGTCTCCGTAAGGGCACGTTCAAACAACTCGGTGATAATGAACATGGTAAGGGACATCTGCTCGGAAAAGGGGGAGGCGGAGCTGACCGAGATCTACAACCTCGCACTCCCCAGGAAGATATCCGAGACCGAGGTCGATCGAGTTGTCAGCAAGATGCTCCAGACGGGGGAGTTGTACGAAGCATCGACCGATACGTACCGTTTCACCCGTTGACCCTATGAGCCCGACCCCCTCCCTAGGCATTGCAAATGGAGCCTATCGGAGACATCACGGAACCAGAAGCGCTGGACCCAGTTGCCTTGGGATTCATGTGCGGGCTAGAGATACACCAGCAACTGGACACAGCGAAACTCCACTCCAGGATGCCCAGCCAACTCTATGAGTACAAGTCCGAGGACATACCAGTAGACTGGCCCAGATCGACTAGGAGGCTCAGGGCCTCGAGGGGTGAGGGAGGTGAGACCGATGTCGCAGCGAGGTTCGAGCAGAGGCGGAACCGGACCTTCGAGTACGTCCAATCCCCCAATGCGGGCCTGATCGAGCTGGACGAGTCACCCCCAAGGGACCACGAGCCAGAGGCAGTGGACGTGGTCCTCACAATGGCCGCTCTGATGGATGCCAAGCCGATACCGAACCTGCAGGCGATGAGGAAGACCGTCGTCGACGGTTCGAATACCAGCGGCTTCCAGAGGACGACGATAGTAGCCACCGACGGCAAGATAGAGACAGGCTCGGCAGAAGTAGGAATAGACCTCATCTCACTGGAGGAGGACTCAGCCAGGAAGCTGGACACCAAGAAAAGCGAATCGGGGGAGACGGTCGTATACAACCTCGACAGGCTGGGGGTTCCGTTGGTGGAGGTAGCCACTGCCCCCGACGTCAGATCACCGGAGCATGCCAAGGAAACCGCACTCGCCCTCGGCAGGCTGCTTCGTGACACGCGCAGGGTGAGGAGGGGCCTCGGCTCCATCAGGCAGGACCTCAACGTCAGCATCGCGTGCGGGGACAGGGTCGAGATCAAGGGCTGCCAGGACCTGGATTGGATCCCTCGTATCATCCGCCTGGAGATGGCCCGCCAACTGCACTTCTACCGTCTCGCCAACGAACTCAGAAGAGAAGCCGAACTCCCCCCGCTTCCTCCGGATAGGGAGATGGACTCCAAGCCAGTGGAGAACCGCGTCGAACTCGCAACTTCGAATAGGATCCCATTGGAAATACACGAACTCACCGACCTGTTCTCCGATTGCGAATCTGAGATGGTCTCATCCTCGATAGAGCTAGGGTCTTCAGTGCTAGGTGTGTCCCTGCCAGGCTTCTCCGGCCATCTCGGGAAGAAGACCCCCTCCGAGGACGGCGCCCAACTGCCTAGGCTGGGCAGGGAGCTGGCGAGTGCAGCGAAACTTGCCGGGGTGCAGGGGATATTCCACTCCGACGAACTACCAGCTTATGGGATCGGCCCCGAAGAGGTCGATGCCGTCAGAAGCCATCTGGCACTATCCGAAGCAGACGCATTCGTGCTATGCGTAGCCCCCGGATGGCAGGGTGAGCTGGCACTGGAGTCCGTGGTCCACAGAGCGAGGATGGCCTTCCACAGAATACCGCAGGAGGTCAGAAACGTGGTCATTCGCAAGGGGAAGCCCGAGGATGGGACGACCACTGCATTGCGACCCCTTCCGGGGGGTGCCAGGATGTACCCCGAGACAGACATCCCGGTGTTGGAGATATCCAAGGAGAGGTGGGGTTCGATCTGCGAAAACCTCCCATTGACCGTCCAGGAGAGGAAGGACAGGCTGGACGTCCTGGGACTATCTGATAATCAAGTCGAGGC
>CEOQ01067916.1_pt1 | contig 18498 bp, 17 predicted proteins | sample 361351 | NCBI WGS metagenome assembly CEOQ01 (sample SAMEA2619907, study PRJEB7988) | marine metagenome | biome: marine biome (ENVO:00000447); feature: deep chlorophyll maximum layer (ENVO:xxxxxxxx); material: "saline water (ENVO:00002010), including plankton (ENVO:xxxxxxxx)" | depth 60 m | reverse complement strand
CCCATACCTCTATGGGAGTCCGATGACAGTCAACGCCAAGATAAAATCATCGATTCTTTCTGCCAGGCAGGATTTCAAGAGATCATCTCTTACTCATTAACGACGACAGAACAGCTTTCCAAAGTCTTGCCGGATGGGCATCTAGAGAATTATCCACCCATGTCACTGCAATATCCTCTGTCGTCAGAGAGAGCAGTGCTACGGACATCTTTACGACACTCTTTACTTGAAACTGCAAGCCAACAACTAAAAGAAGATACTCGACAGGTTGCCATCTTTGAAATGGCGCCGATCTACCTTAAAAACAAAAACGACCACCACACAGAAAAACAAATGCTCTGTGCTGCCGTCTTAGGATATGAGTTGGATCGGTGGGGACAACCCACGGATACAACCTTTGATTTTTTCCGTGCGAAAGGTTTACTTGACTCAGCACTTGCTGGGTTACGATTAGATTACAAATATATGGAGACTAGCGACTCGGATACCAGTGCAGAAATAACCCATGGGTTTAGTAATTCGATACTTGTCTGTCATAAGGGCGAAACGTTTGGGGTTATCGGAGATGTCCGACCAGATATTGCAAACGAATTTGGAATTGAAATTCCGGTCACTCTTATTGAAATAGATACTGCTGTGCTGATTCGAGCGTTGGACGAGCGAAATATTCTTCGTATCGGTGGCAACACCCCGGTGGTGGAGCACGATATCTCTGTAATCGTTGACAAAACTACTCCGGCAAATAACCTGATGGAGATTATCGAATCTGCTCCACTCGTCAAGCGAGTGGAAATATTTGATATCTATGAGGGTGAACCTTTCAATGAAAATGAGAAATCAGTATCAGTTAGAATCCAGTGGCAAGCCCCAGACAGAACTTTGACCGGCGGCGAAGTTCAAAAATTTCTCGCAAAAATTCTAAAGAACATAAAACAACAAACCGGCGGAATAATGAGAACATGATTAGAGCAATTAGACTAATTTTCACAGAGTATCAGAGGTACTAACATTTCATCAGCAGTGAGCCCACTGTGGTGTGATTTCATGCGAAGGAAACTTTCTTGTCCAGGGTACCCGCCATATCGCAAAGCAGCGGCACCTTTTGCGATAGAGACAAAATCGCCAAATCGAGAGAGTATTTCAGCTTTAGGATCAGAGTCACCGAATAAATTCATTTGGAGCGCTTCCTGCGTTCTAAGTAAATAGAATTTATCGCCAAACTCATTTTTAAATTCATCGATGAATTCATTGGATACGCCGGGATTACAGACCCAGTAGTGCATGCGCATATCTCCAAAAGGGGGGCTGTCTAAATAAGACATTAGATGTGAATCGGGTTCCAACGTCAGATGCTCATTTATCGCAAGGTGGCCATGATCTGCAGTCACAATGATTTTAAAGTTCAAATGCTTTGCCGTCAGTTGAGCCACAAGAGAATGCATTATCTGGTCGATTTGTGCGATCGAGTCCGAGACTGTGATGCCAAGTCCATCACGATGAGCCAGGGTATCCGGATTTGACGTATACACATATGAATATGTAGGCCGTGTATTACCTTTTATACTTTCGGGCAGTATGGTGGGCAGTTCATCAAAAGACTGAAATCCAATTCTTTCCACCCCAAAAAAAGCATGATCCGAATAGGTACTTCGAATCAAATTATCGGGCAAGAAACAAAGGGTATCTCTATTAGAAAATGGAAGGATTGGGTCCCAATCATACAATTCGGTTAGTGCAGGCATCGATTCGAAAAGAGACGCTTTGTTCAGCGCAACCTCATTATGGAATACGGTTACCGGGTTTTCAATAGCATCCAACCAGGTCCACCAACCATTTATTCCGTGAATCGCAGGTGGCAAACCCGTGGAAACTGAAGTTAACGCGACCGGAGTCGTTGACGGAAACACTGAGATGATGGATTCACGCAAATGAGTGTTCAACCAGCTGCCAGATGGAGCATGCTCAGCTAGCATCCGTGACCCGAGCCCATCTAAGACCACAAAAATCAGGTGTTCCGCGTCAGTCCCAATATCGATGGTTCGTGCATCATCATACGGTAGTCGCCTTCCAACTAACCGACATACTGAATTCACCAAGTCAACAAGATCCGGTGACTGCCCCGGCCGGATAAGTGCACGATCAGCAAACGCAGCGCCAAGTTCTTGGGCATCATTCATTGGTTAATTACCAGCCCGAAATTCCTCTAGGAAAGATTAACAACCAGGCAGGTCAGTGTGGTCGCAACACCTGAAATAGTGGCCACATCTTCTGTGATCGCACGACCAAGTTCATCGAGTGACTCCGCCTCCAACTGGACGATTACATCGTACTGCCCTGTCACAGTGTCAACAGAGAGGACCTTGCAATGTTCTGTCTCTATTCGCTCCAAACCCTTGGTGACAGCCCTGGCAGCTCCCACCTCTGTCCCAACCAATACATATCCACGCATTTAATCGAACACTCCTTAAAGAAACACCAGACATATACCCATTTAGTCGAAGGTTCAACTAGACTTCTATACATGTCAGAAGCCACCCCACTCGACATGATAAAGACTAGCCTAGATCAAGCCAAACAACGACTTGAACTTGCTCAAAATTCCGACGACCTAGAAGCTTGGCGGCTAGAGGTTTTAGGCAGACAGGGCTCAGTCACAGCCATGATGAGGGGAATTGGTGAATTGCCCCCTGAAATCCGAAAGGAGTTCGGAAAGCAGGTAAATCTCGCAAGAAAACAGCTAGAATCTGCTTATGAAGACGCTACAGCAAATATAAACACCGGAGGAAATCACTCGTCTGATGTACTGGATGTGACATTGCCGGGAACGCCTACCCTACGAGGTGGCCTACATCCAATCACAGTGGTTAGACGACAAATACTTGATGTATTTACAAGACTTGGCTTCACAACAGTGGAAGGTCCTGAGGTTGAACAAGATAGCTACAATTTTGGCAAGCTGCGTATCCCAGCTGACCATCCCGCTCGGGACATGTGGGACACCTTCTGGCTGAATGAACAAACTTCTGATGAAAAATTACTGCTTCGAACCCATACAAGTCCAATGCAGATTCGATACATGGAAGCTCACCCTACCCCGCCCATACGAATAGCGGTCCCCGGCCGCTGCTACCGATATGAAGCAACCGACGCCACACACGAATGGATGCTCGAACAAGTTGAGCTATTGGCAATCGATAAGGGAATTACTTTGGCTAATCTGAAGGGAACGTTACAGGAATGGGCGAGACAAATGTTCGGGGCCAAACGCAAGATAATGATGCGACACTCGTATTTCCCTTTCGTAGAGCCTGGAGTTGAGGTCGCTATTGATTGTTTTAAATGCGATGGAAGCGAGCGTGACTGTGGGATTTGTCGTGGTTCGGGCTGGCTCGAGTTATTAGGAGCAGGGATGGTTCATCCTGACATAATACGAGATGCAGGGTACGACCCAACCATATATACGGGTTTCGCGGCTGGAATGGGAGTCGAACGCATAGCAATGGTGTTACAAGGGGTAACCGATATTAGGCATTATCATAGTAATAGGTTCAGTTTCCTCTCACAGTTTTAAGCCGCTCGCAGACATAGGATCTTGAGAAATGTCAGAAGATAAGAACGATAAAAACATCGAAGATGAGATAGAGGAACTACTGGGGAAAATAGATGATTTCCCCGAGGATACTACTCCAAAAGAGCCTAGATTCGAAGCAGTAAGAGAATTTATCTCCGAACTCAGTAATAAAATTACTATCCCCGTCTCTTCTCTACTTTCAAGGGTTACGGTGGGGAACTTAGTGCTTTGGGCAGTGTTACTTATTGTAACGAGCATGATTGTCCGAAGAGTCTTCCCACTAGCAGTATGGGGCGTCCCGTTGGGTTTAGCTCTGCTTGTCGCGGCATTCGGGATAATCGTCTTTGGCACTAACTCCTCTAATGGCATTGAGCAGATGTGGCGAGGAAAAACCATAGAGTTTAAGCAGCCACCACTGATGTTTCGTCTTTGGCGTAAAGTTCGTAGTTTATTCAGGCGCTAAAGGAATTTGTTATCTACTGGTAGTATCATAAACAGGCGGGGCGACAAAGGTTTGGATTATGCCTGGTTTTGATGGGCTTTCCTTGGCAAAGCACGCAGGTATGTTTACGGCGTTCCTCGTACTAAGTGGTTGCAGCTTAGGCATAGGCGGCTCAGATGAGCAAGCTGTAAAAGAAGTGCCAGCCCAGGCAAAGCAATTCCCCGTTTACACAGTCTCAGCTCCTTTGGCACCTACTGCGACTCCACAACATACCACCGTAAACGGTTCAGATGAGTCAGCCAGCACTGAGACCGGACAAGCTGAGACATCTGCAAATGAGGCCCGCGGCACCGATATCTATGTCGTCAAATCCGGAGACTCGCTCACTTCGATTTCGGCCGCGCTCGGGCTAACTGTGCAGGAACTACTAGAGCTCAACCCGGAACAGACAGACGACCTAATCTACGTTGGTCAAAGACTCAAGATCGCCAGCCCAACTACCGCAAATAAAGAATTGGACCAGGAGGACGATAAATCGTCGGAGGCGGTGACTGAAAATCAAACTATACCAACTGTCTTATACGAGGTGGTTGCCGGCGACGCAGCAATTTTGATAGCTGAGCAATTTCAGATCAGCTATCTGACACTTGAATTATTAAATCCTGACGTGGACTTATCTATGATTTACGTTGGTCAAATACTCAACGTACCAGCCGAGAATTGATATTTTACGAAGTCACAGTGATATTCTCAGTGATAGGAAACGAGTAGCGGACTGGGAGCATCTCCGAGATACTCACGTGTATTAAAACAATATTCTTGACAATTATAATTAAATGACTCGGAAGGATTTTTTTAAGTGAGTGAAAATGACCTGCAATATCTGAAAGATATCAAAGAAAAAAGCCGCCTAGGCGGTGGCCAAAGCCGAATCGACCGTCAACATGAAAGTGGGAAACTCACTGCACGAGAGAGAATAGACTTACTTCTCGATCCCGGTTCGTTCGTGGAAGTTGACTCACTAGCTATAGATGAAAGCGTACCCGGTGAAACGTTCTTTGGTGATGCCGTTGTGACTGGCTGGGGCCAAATCGAAAATCGGAACGTGGCAATATTTTCCCAGGATTTCACGGTGTTCGGCGGCTCGCTCGGTGAAGTAATGGGACAAAAAATCTGTAAAATAATGGATCTTGCTACTAAGGCAGGAGTTCCGATTATCGGTCTTAATGATGGGGCCGGTGCCAGAATACAAGAAGGAGTCTCCGGACTGGCTGGTTACGGTGAAATCTTTTATCGAAACGTCCAGGCCAGTGGGGTTGTTCCTCAAATCTCTATTATCGCCGGCCCATGTGCTGGAGGGGCTGTCTATTCCCCTGCACTAACCGACTTCATCTTCATGGTGGAAGAAACATCATATATGTTCCTAACCGGGCCAGATGTGGTCCTGGCGGCAACAGGTGAGGATACGACTGCGGAGGAACTTGGCGGTGCAAATTCACACACTGTGAAGAGTGGGGTTGCCCATTTTTCAGCTAAAACGGAAGAGGATCTCCTGCAAGACGTACGAGCATTACTTTCGTACCTCCCCGGTAACAATTTAGATGATGCTCCAGTGCAGAATAAAGGCGATTCCGTCAGCCGAGTCATCGATGATATAGCGGACATCGTACCGGATGATTCTGACAAACCTTACGACATCCGAGATGTTATAGAGCGCGTAGTTGACGAAGGTACATTCCTTGAAGTTCATGAAAGATTTGCGCCAAATATCGTGGTCGGCCTCGCTCGATTCGATGGAAAAACTGTGGGCGTAGTCGGTAATCAGCCACTCTACTTAGCTGGTGTACTTGATATCGATTCTTCGAGAAAAGCTGCTAGGTTTGTTCAATTTTGTGACTCTTTCAACCTGCCAGTTGTTACCTTGGTTGACGTCCCTGGTTATTTGCCGGGTGTTTCACAAGAATATGGTGGGATTATCGGTCACGGAGCGAAGCTGGTATATGCATATGCTGCAGCCACAGTGCCCAAGGTCACGGTGATACTTCGCAAGGGATTCGGTGGGGCCTATGATGCAATGGGCTCCAAACACCTAGGGGCAGACATTAATTATGCGTGGGCAGGATCAGCAATCGCGGTGATGGCAGGCACACAAGCAGTAAATATAATCAACCGTCGTGAGTTATCTGAGGCTGAGAATGAAGATGCTACCAGAGCAGAACTCGTAGAAAACTATCGGTCTTCGCTAGAGCATCCCTTCATTGCGGCGGGCAAAGGCTATATCGACGATGTCATCGACCCCCGTGACAGCCGAATAAAAATCTGTCAGGCATTGAAACTTCTTGAAACCAAGTCTGAGAAAGGCCTTCCTAAAAAACATGGGAATATCCCGTTATAGCGCATAGATTAAGCACAAATATCCCCGCCTTTTACTCACAAGTAAAAGCTGACCGCGTTATACTCGTTACGTTTGCAAGTCCAATCTGACTGCCTCGAGTAAGGTCTTTAGTAGCAGGCTTGATTTAAATATCGATCTAATTTGAAGGATTTAATATATATGGCAAAAATTAACGTAAAAAACCCAGTCGTGGAGCTCGACGGTGACGAAATGGCCCGTATCATGTGGGGCTTCATTCGAGAAAAATTAATTCTCCCTTACTTAGATGTCGAACTCGAATATTATGACCTCAGCATAGAGAAGCGTGACGAGACCGACGATCAGATCACTATTGATTCTGCCAATGCTATAGCCCGACACGGTGTCGGCGTAAAATGCGCAACAATCACAGCTGATGAGGACCGAGTTGAAGAATTTGGACTCAAAGAAATGTGGCGATCGCCAAACGGTACAATCCGCAACATCCTAAACGGTACGGTTTTCCGAGAGCCAATCATATGTAACAATATCCCCCGAATTGTTCCCAACTGGGAAGAGCCAATAATCGTGGGACGACACGCACATGGAGACCAGTATCGAGCTACTGATTTCGTAATACCGGGCCCTGGAACAGTAACCCTCACCTTCCAGCCAGCTGATGGTAGTGACCCTATTGTAGAAGAAGTTAACTCTTTTGATGCTGGCGGCATCACCATGGGGATGTACAACACTGACGAGTCTATTCGTGGATTCGCTAGTTCCTGTATGCGCTATGCCCTCGAAAGACGTTTCCCACTCTGGCTCTCAACAAAAAACACCATCCTAAAACGCTATGACGGTCGCTTCCGCGATATCTTCCAGGATGAATATGAGAAGAACTTCCAAACCGACTTCGAGGCCGCTGGTATCGAATATGAACATCGATTAATCGATGACGTGGTTGCGCAGGTGATGAAAGGTTCGGGTGGTCTTGTTTGGGCGTGTAAAAATTACGACGGAGACGTACAGTCAGATGCTATTGCTCAGGGATTCGGTTCACTTGGATTAATGACGTCTGTACTACTTACTCCTGATGGAGACACTGTCGAAGCTGAGGCTGCACATGGAACTGTCACACGACACTACAGGCAACACCAAGCCGGCCAAGCAACATCCACTAATCCCATAGCTTCGATTTTTGCGTGGACACGTGGACTCTCACACAGAGCAAAACTTGACGATAACGATGACCTCGCAGTTTTTGCACAGACTATCGAAGAAGTCTGTATTTCAGCTGTTGAATCCGGTGATATGACCAAGGATCTGGCCCTGATTGTGGGTCCTGATCAGGAATTCCTCACTACCGAAGGATTCCTCGGTGCAATCGATACTCGACTACAAGAGGCCGTAGCCAAAATATAGCAATAAAGGAAACAAATCTAATGGCGAAATATCGCCTAATCATTGGAGAAATACGGATATGCCAAGACAAAAGGTGACCATCGTAGGAGCAGGAAATACTGGAGCGACTATGGCCCAGATGCTCGGTGCCACAGGGATAGCAGATGTCACTCTCATCGACATCGTCGAAGGATTACCCCAGGGTAAAGCACTCGATATCGCCGAAGCGCAGGCGTGGTTAAGCTCGTCGTCAGCAGTTGTAGGGACCAATGACTGGGAAGATACTGCTGACTCCGATGTGATCGTAGTGACCTCTGGAGTGGCCAGAAAGCCAGGAATGACTCGAGAAGACTTGCTTAAGACTAATGCAGGGATTGTCAGATCTGTCGTGGGGGAGGCAACAAAATATTCGCCGAGTGCGATATTAGTGATATTTGCCAATCCCATGGATGCAATGTGTCATGTGGCACTCGAGACGAGTGGCTGGGATGCCGCTCGTGTTGTCGGACAGGGCGGGATGCTGGATACTGCCCGATATCGCTCATTTATAGCTATGGAAACCGGAGCATCCGTCAAAGATGTCTCAGCGTGGGTTCTCGGGGGCCACACAGAAGCCACCATGGTGCCATTATCTTCCAATGCTAGCGTTGGAGGAGTACCTTTGAGTTCCCTCCTCGACGAGAGTCAAATAGAGAAATTAGTCAATCGTGCTAAGGACGGAGGTGCTGAAATAGTGGGCCTTCTTAAAACCGGAAGCGCTTTTGTTGCTCCAGCCGTCGCGACGATTGAGATGGTCAAAAGTATTCTCCTTGATGAGCAACGTCTTTTGCCTGCCTGCGCCTTCCTAAATGGCCAGTTTGGCATCACTGACGCCTATGTCGGAGTACCTCTGAAGCTCGGAGCCTCGGGAATCAGCTCAATTCATGAAATACCAGTATCCGAAAATGAACTAGCGGCTATTCAAGCAGCAGGAGATGCAGTCAAGGAACTTGTTGCCGCGACACCTCGTAATTAACCTTCTCTCGCTTTCATAAATCAGCGGATAAAGCAATAAGGGCAGTACTGATGACACAGAACGGCACCATACGACAAGAATCTGACACGATGGGAACGATAGGTGTCCCATCTGACAAGTACTGGGGAGCACAAACTCAACGGTCACTTGAAAATTTCCCTATTGGCACCGAGACAATGCCGCGGGCATTAATACGAGCAATGGGAATAGTCAAATACGCTTCTGCCAATGCGAATCATGAATTAGGTCTCTTGGACGATCAAAGACATCAAGCCATCGTCAGTGCTGCTGAAGAAGTAATTTCAGGAGATTTGGACACACATTTCCCTCTTGTCATATGGCAGACCGGCTCAGGAACTCAGACAAACATGAATGTAAATGAGGTTATTTCGAATAAGGCCATTGAAGCTCTTGGAGGAGTAATAGGTTCAAAAGTCCCCGTACATCCCAATGACGACGTAAATATGTCTCAGTCGTCAAACGACACTTTCCCTGCGGCAATGAGTATCGCCACAGTGGAACAAATCATGCATGTAACACTACCCGGTCTCCAACATTTACTTACGAGCCTCCAGACTAAGACAGCAACTTTTGGTGGCATTGTCAAAATCGGACGTACGCACTTAATGGATGCAGTCCCACTCACCCTTGAGCAGGAATTCTCGGGATATGTCGAGCAGGTGGCCCGCTCGATAATAAGAATCGAGAACGTACTGCCCAATCTCAAGGAACTAGCTCTGGGTGGAACTGCTGTCGGAACAGGATTGAATGCCCCGGCCCACTTTGCCGAAAAAGCTGCTGAATCAGCTGCTACTTATACAAATATAAACTTTGTCACGGCTCCAAATAAGTTCGAATCACTTGCCGCCCACGATGCACAAGTTGAACTTGCGGGAGCCCTCAACACCGTCGCGGCTTCTCTTATGAAAATCGCTAACGATATCAGACTACTTGGCTCTGGACCCAGAGCAGGACTCGGTGAGCTTATTCTCCCCGCAAACGAACCAGGCTCAAGCATTATGCCAGGCAAAGTAAATCCTACTCAATGCGAGGCGCTGACAATGGTTTGTGCCCAGGTTATGGGCAATGCAGTCGCAGTGAGTATAGGAGGTGCAACTGGGCACTTTGAATTAAATGTTTTCAAGCCCGTTATCGCTGCAAACAATTTACAGTCGCTCAGACTTCTTGGAGATGCGGCTCGATCCTTTGCTGACAGATGCGTCACTGGAATAGAACCGAACATCCGGAGAATCACCGAGCTTATGGAATCAAGCCTCATGCTCGTCACAGCGTTGAACCCTCATATTGGGTATGACAACGCCGCAAAAATAGCTAAGAATGCCCATGAAAACTCGATCACCCTTAAGGAATCAGCTCTTCAGCTCAATCTGATGACCGAACAACAATATGATGAATGGGTGCGACCGAATGAGATGGTATAGAACGAAGTGAGTAAGCTCGTTTTAGCTTTTATCCTTACCTCTTGAAATCAACCTACCGATCATCCTTAGCGGATCATACAGTTCATCCGCTCGTCGCTCTTTGAGTGGAATGATTGCGTTGTCGGTAATCTTAATCCCTTCAGGACATACCTCCGTGCAGCATTTCGTTATGTTGCAATATTCCAAACCAAACCCGTGGGACACAGTATCGCTTTTGGGGTTTTGATCCAGAGGATGCATCGCCACAGAGGCAAGTTGTACGAAGAATTTCGGTCCAGCAAACGCATCCTGGTTTTCCGGATGATCTCTGATCACGTGACACACATCCTGACACATGTAGCATTCTATGCATTTATGAAACTCTTGCACTCTCTCAATATCTATCTGTGCCATCCGACGAACATCACCTTCGGCAGGCTCTTCTAAATCAACAAATGGTATGGTTTTGGCCTTGTCGTAGTTATATTTCACATCCGTAACAAGATCTTTGATCAACGGGAATGCTTTGAGAGGTGCCACAATAACTTCCTCACCATCCTCAAACTCATCCATACGAGTCATGCACTGCAAGCGAGGATGCCCATTGATCTCGGCCGAGCAAGAACCGCATTTCCCAGCCTTGCAGTTCCATCGCACTGCTAAATCACCTGCCTGTTCGGCCTGAATTTTATGAATTACATCAAGAACGACCATACCATCCTCAAGACTGACTTCATATTTTTCGTACTGTCCGTCATCGTCACCGCGCCAAACAGAAAAATTTGCAGTAGTCATTATCTAATGCCTTTCAATCAGTCCTCGAAAAGTTCCTTGAGATCATTTGGCATTTCAGCAAGAGTTTGCTGTTGAATGACAATCTCACCGGACTCATCATATTTAGCCATAACGTTTACTTTCCCAAATTCCTCTGACGCTGTCGGGAAATCATCCCTCGTATGTCCACCGCGAGACTCTTCACGTTCGAGTGCTGCTAGGGTGGTTGTCTCAGCCATTGACAGTAGGTGTTCAAGATCAAGAGCAGTATGCCACCCAGGGTTGTATGCGGTCCCACCAGGCGCAGATACTCCACGAGCGCGTTCTTTTAGGGTACGGATCGTGTTCAATGCTGATTCCATATCTGCTTGGTTTCTGATTATCCCAACCTGAGCTTGCATAAGCTCTCTAAGCTCACTCTGGATTGTGTAAGGATTCTCATTCCCGTCAGACTCCAGAGGAGCCGTGATTCGTTCCACTGCTTCGTTTGATTGAGCTTGGTCAAGATTAACGAATTCTCTAGCCAGAGCATGTTCCGCCGCATAGAAACCTGCCCGCTGCCCAAAGACCAGCAAGTCTGATAACGAATTTCCGCCAAGTCTATTCGAGCCATGGAGTCCAGCAGCAACTTCACCAGCCGCATACAGTCCATCAACTGTTGTCGCACAAGTCTCAGCATCCACCTTGACGCCTCCCATGACGTAATGTGCCGTAGGTCCTACTTCCATCGGATCCTTCGTTATATCTACTCCGGCGAGTTCCATGAATTGGTGGTACATCGACGGAAGTCTCCGTTTGATATAGTCGCTGTCACGCCTACTGGCGATATCTAAATATACTCCACCGGATGGACTCCCACGGCCAGCTTTCACTTCCGCATGAATTGCTCTGGCCACCTCGTCTCTAGGTAAAAGATCAGGTGTCCTGCGAGCATTCACCTTGTCGGTGTACCAAAGATCAGCTTCCTCTTCAGAGTCGGCGGTCTCAGATGCGAACATATCAGGGATGTAGTTAAACATAAAACGTTCACCGTCGGAGTTTCTTAGTGTCCCACCGTCTCCCCGGACTCCTTCAGTGACTAAGATCCCTTTCACGGATGCAGGGGCTACCATACCGGTCGGATGGAATTGCACAAATTCCATGTCAATCATCTCAGCACCGGCTTTCATTGCTAACGAGTGACCGTCACCAGTACCTTCCCATGAATTTGAAGTGACTGACCAAATTCTACCGAGTCCACCGGTAGCCATTACAATCGATTTCGCTCTGAATTGAATTAATTCGCCATTTTCTCTCCAATAACCTACAGCGCCGCTAACAGATCCGTCTTGCACAGTTATGTGATTAATAGTGCACTCTGCAAAAACAGCGATATCACCCGCTACCGAGCGTTGCTGCAAAATTCTAATCATTTCCAAGCCAGTCCGGTCCCCAACATGGGCAAGTCGAGCGTATCTATGTCCGCCAAAATCACGTTGGAGTATCTTGCCATCCGGAGTTCGGTCGAATAGAGCACCCCAGCCTTCTAGCTCGATCACTCTCTCAGGAGCTTCTTGCGCATGTATCTGTGCCATACGCCAGTTATTCAACATCTTTCCGCCGCGCATGGTGTCTCTAAAATGAACTTTCCAATTATCTTGCGCCCAAACATTTCCCATAGCGGCCGCCATACCGCCCTCAGCCATAACGGTATGCGCTTTACCTAATAGTGATTTGGTAATGATTGCCGTTTTGCAACCCTTCATCGTGGCCTCTACCGCTGCCCTAAGACCAGCACCGCCAGCACCTATTATCAGCACATCGTAGTCATGCGTTTCAATTGCCGCCATTTAAAAATTTCCCCATGTGTTGAAATCTGTAAGCACGTCATTAGCTACTAAGCGGACGTACAAATCTGACAATCCTACCCAAATCAAACTTGTCCAAGCCCATCTTCGATGCTGCTCGTTTGCGACCGTAAAGATTTCCCAAAGTCGATATCGAAGTCTCCTGAAAGGTGTCCTAGAAAATTGGTTGAGTCCACCAGCCACCCAGTGCCGCAAAGAATGGCAGCCAATCGTGTACATAGTAAGAAATACCGCATTTAGTGTGAGGATTATGCTCCCTATTCCGATGCCAAACTCACCGTCATGCCAAAAGGATTTATATGCTCCGACAAACAATATTGGAACAAAGACAATCGCAACGTACATAAACCATCGGTGTATGTTTTGGATGATTAAGGGGAAGGTCGATTCACCTGAATAACTCCCAGCAGGTTCGCGTACTGCACATCCGGGCGGGCTTAGGAAATACGCACGGTAGTATGTTTTCCGATAGTAGTAACAAGTAGTCCGAAATCCTAGTGGTGCCCACAAAATGAACAATGCTGGTGATATCCAAACTGGCAACCAGTCAGGGTGTATTAGAGGTTCAAAAAAAGGTGAGAGGTATGTGTGGCCCTCTGTGTAATACGCCACCATCGGGTCATCCGCTGACCCTCCTCCTAATAACATGGCAGAAATCGTGGAATAAATGACGAATATTAACAACCCGGAACCGGTTACGAGTGGCTCGACCCACCAACGATCTTTCCTATGAGTGGACCCGTATCGTGCCTCTAGAGCCTGTGCATTCGGTACAGTCGACGCCATTGTTTTCCCTCTTACACTAGATGATAGCTGGCTTCCACCTCACGGGCGAGTAGATAAATTAGACCGTGCCTCTATTTTAAGGAATACAAGCTAAAAGCAACGATTGTTTTAGCATCGACTATCACACCGCTTAGAATCTGTTCTTTGATTTCTTCAAGTGACATATGTATCGGTGGCTGAATCCGTTCTCCGAAGTCTTGCGGAAGGGGGGCATGTCTCAGTTCTGTGGCAAGGAAAAAATCAATCCACTCGGTGCACCATCCGGGAGCCATCCAGGTTCCACCCAAATGTTCAAGTCGTCCAGCAGAATATCCAGTCTCTTCTCGAATCTCGCGCGCTGCTGTAGTTATCGCGCTTTCGCCAGCTTCCCGAGTTCCCGCCGGTATCTCTGTCAACATTTGGCCTACTGAATGGCGATATTGCCTCACCAAAATCCACTGCCCATCCGAATCTTGACAAATTATTGCAACTGCGCCTGGGTGATGCACTACTTCTCTAGTAACTTCGATCCCATCCCGGAAACTTACTTGATCTACCGATACCGAGAATTTGCCTCCCTTAAATTTTTCATGTGAGGACTTAGTTATCGGCAGCTCATCTTTGGTCACATTAAGCTCCTGCCAGTTCGCTCGTTACAGAGAGACTATTCCAACTCCAATATCATGGCGATTTCATCACAGCTGGGGAACTTTGGACACCGATAACATTCGTTCCATACTTTCCTTGGAAGGCTCATTACATCGGCCCGTTTCCAACCTAATTTTTCAAAAAATTCGGGTTGATAAGTAAGCGCAAATATTCTAGACAGGCCCAACTGAATTGCCTCGTCGACACAGGCGTTTACTAAGGTCGCGCCAATCCTTAGGCCTTGCATTCTTTCGTCAACGGCGACAGATTTGACCTCAGCGAGGTCCGACCACACCAGATGGAGTGCTGCACAGCCAACAATATCGTCATCGTCCTCAACGACATAGAAGTCACGAAGATGTTCATACGTTTCACCAAGTGTTCTTGGCAACATTTGGCCTTGGGCTGCCCAATAGTTGACCAATTTAGCTATACCTGAGCCGTCGCCCATACGCGCAGGCCTCACTGCTGTATTTACGGTGATAGGACTGTTATCTCTTGAATCCATATATAGAGTCTACTTTAATTTGTCTTGGTTTTGCTCATGACGCATGTAGTCAGGTCGTAACCAACCAAGTCTCTCTGCCACTTTGCTATAAAAATCGGGAGAACTTTCGGGTACTACAAATTCCACTGTTTTTTCAGAAATCTGAACAGTTACTGACGAGTTGTTAGGCAAATGGGTCTGAAACATACCGTCAAAACTCACTAGCGCACCCGAATCCATCCCACGGGCCACTGTTAAGACTACAGAATCATGATCTGATAGGACAATACTATTTGAGCCTGTTAAATGTGGTGCAACTGGCGTCACTAGCATTGATCGCTCGAAAGGATTAAGAATCGGTCCTCCGGCTGACAATGAATACCCTGTTGACCCTGTTGCAGTAGCAACGATGACACCGTCAGCTCTATATTCGGCAATAAGTGTGTCATTGATCTCTGCCAAAATCGAGATAGTGCCTCCAATCGAGTCTCGGCCCAATACCACGTCATTGAGTGCATACTGAGTCTCAGACTGATCGCTAAGAGTCGCAGAAATCAACGCCCTCTCGAACAACGAGGAGTTGCCCTCTACCACCTCAATGATTGCATTACGTATTTCCTGTTCGATCACGTCAGTAAGGAATCCAAGACGACCAAGGCGAATACCTAATATCGGAATATTCGACTCCAGAGCCAACTGCGAAACTTTTAGGACGGTCCCATCACCGCCAACGCAAATCAAAAGGTCGGTTCCTGCGATGTCCTCTTGAAAAGATGTTCTCGATTGGGAATCCAGATCTTGAGGCAAGATGACTTGGTCGGCAGACAATTCAAGGGACCGAGCAATCGATACAAGATTCTCAGAGGTCCTAGCAGCATCGGGCATGTTCACCGGATAGCAAATTGATACCGCACTTGGAGGCGCAAATAAAGCTTTTGATTTGTCACTTGATTCTGCAGGCATTTAAGCCCCCTACTCTATTCGTTATTCCGAACAACTAGCGTCCTACCACCCTACGTATGCTCCGAGTTACTAGGTCACACATCTCAAGGGACTCCATTAATTCAGATTTAAGATCATACAGCGCATATAAACTATTTGGTTAACCATAGGAAGAATTCTCGGTTCCCAGCTGCTCCAGTTATTGGGGATCTGATCACACCTCTCACTCGTGCTCCAAGTTCTATTGCACTTTTACCTACTTTGGATACTGTCCTCGCATGAATTTCAGGATCGAATATCAATCCTCCTTTTTTAACATCACTTCTCTCGGCTTCAAACTGAGGTTTCACTAAAATCAATAAATCCATATCCCGATTTACCGAATCGAAAACTGAGGGGAGAATTTTTGTGGCGGAAATAAATGATACGTCCATTACAACAAGATCAATCTCTGAGGGCAACTCAGGCAAATCGCGGGCATTTGTGCGTTCAAATAGCATTAGCCGAGAGTCTGTTCGTAGTTTCGTATCTATTTCACCATAGGCTACATCAATGCCGATCACTCTTTTGGCTCCGGACTGAAGTAAACAATCTGTGAATCCACCCGTAGAAATACCTACATCGAGGCATACTCTATCCATAACAGAAATCTCAGTTCGTTCTAGAGCGTAGGCTAGTTTGTGGCCACCGCGCGAGACGAATTGAGGTTTCTCTATGAGGTTAATTGTGGCTTCACGGGAGACTCGTATACTTGGATGAGTTACGACAGCCCCGTTAACCTCCACCGCGCGCGCGAGTATCAAGGCTTGTGCTTTCTCTCGACTAGGCACCAGAGATAAGGCAACCAACAACTGGTCTATGCGAGCGAGATTTTGTTGCTTCTTCAATTGAAAACACTATGCAGATTTTGACTCGTCAGAAAATATTTCGGCGTCGGATGCTGTCAACAGTAGCGGGCGTTGATCGCTCGTTATGGTGTCGGCTGTCACTATACACTTGCGAATATCGCTCCTTGCCGGTATCTCAAACATCGTGTCCAATAACACTTGCTCAAGTACTGTTCGCAATCCCCTGGCTCCAGTTTGTTGAGCAAGCGCTTTATCGGCTATTGCTTCAAGTCCATCATCAGTAACCTGCAATTCAACGCCGTCAATTTCAAACATATGTTGAAATTGTTTCAAAACAGCGTTTTTCGGTTCAGTCAGTATATTTGTCATCATTTCGATAGTCAGCGGATCTAACGTCGAAATAACTGGAAGGCGTCCAACAAATTCCGGAATCAGACCGTATTGCAGAAGGTCATCATGCGTAACATTTTGCAGTATTTCCGCACGTTTCTTCTCTATTTCGATGTAGGAATCTCGAGACACATCGAATCCAATAGGGCGGTTACCTAGACCTTCGCGCCGACCAATTACATCTTCAAGGCCTTCGAAGGCTCCTCCACAAATGAATAGTACATTTGATGTATCGAACTGCAAAAACTCCTGATGCGGGTGCTTTCGGCCACCTTGTGGCGGAACCGAGGCCACAACGCCTTCTATGATCTTCAAAAGGGCCTGTTGAACTCCCTCGCCTGAAACATCACGGGTTATGGACGGATTATCCGTCTTCCTGCTTACTTTATCTATTTCATCTATATAGATGATCCCTTTTTCAGCTCGGGTCATATCGAAGTCGGCCGCTTCGAGAAGTCGGAGCAGAATATTCTCAACATCCTCCCCCACATAGCCCGCCTCAGTAAGTGCGGTAGCATCCGCAATAGAAAATGGTACTTCTAAGATCCGTGCCAGTGTTCTGGCAAACTCTGTTTTACCGGTACCCGTGCCTCCAATGAGTAGAATATTCGACTTATCAAGTTCAATTTCAGTGCGCCACTTCACATCTATTCGCTTGTAATGGTTGTAAACCGCAACGGCTAACATCCTTTTAGTGCGGTCCTGGCCCACAATAAATTCATCTAGAACAGAAACAATATCCTGAGGAATCCAACTGAATTCTGCCTCTTGTTCCTCCTGCACAGGTTCATCCGTGGAACTAGGTGACTCTTCTTCGTTAATAATATCTTGGCATAGTTTCACGCATTCATTGCATATATACACCGAACCGGGTCCGGCTATCAGCCGATTGACCTGATCCTGGTTCTTCCCACAAAATGAACAATGGTATTGGGTTCTGCCAGGTTTTCCACCAGAATTAGTAGTCATACCGCTCACCGTTCCTAGTGCCTGAGAACACCGGACTGCAAGAAAGGTAACGCATAAGATTCAAAGTAGTTACCAAGTGATCTAAGTTAGATCCAATTAGTCGTCAGACTTTTGGAGCAATTCATCAACAAGACCATATTCTTTCGCCTCATCAGCCGAAAGATAGATATCTCTGTCAGTATCTTGCTTAATCCGATCCATTGACTGGCCTGTAGCGTCAGCAAGTATCTGACGAATTTTTTCATTATTGCGGATTAGTTCCTTTGCCTGAATTTCTACGTCAGAAGCCTGTCCAGAACCACCGCCTAGGGCCTGATGCATATGTATTGTTGAGTTTGGCAGAGCAAATCGCTTACCTTTCTCACCGGCAGAAAGGAGGACAGTCCCCATAGAAGCCGTTACTCCGACTGCAATCGTACTAACATCCGCTCTGATCAAGTTCATCGTATCGTAGATTGCGAGGCCAGCGTAGATCATGCCACCTGGAGAATTAATATAGATAGAGATATCGCGGTCTGGTTCTTCTCTTTCTAGAAACAACAACTGCGCCACGATTGTGTTTGCAACCTGATCGTCAATGGCGGTACCTAAGAAAATTATTCTTTCTTTGAGTAGAAGAGAATAG
>CEOQ01006341.1_pt1 | contig 18508 bp, 12 predicted proteins | sample 361351 | NCBI WGS metagenome assembly CEOQ01 (sample SAMEA2619907, study PRJEB7988) | marine metagenome | biome: marine biome (ENVO:00000447); feature: deep chlorophyll maximum layer (ENVO:xxxxxxxx); material: "saline water (ENVO:00002010), including plankton (ENVO:xxxxxxxx)" | depth 60 m | reverse complement strand
CCAAAGGAAGAAGCCAAGAAAACTGGCTCTAAGGAGAAATAAAGATGCCTAGAATTACACATCCTTTAAGAGAATTAAAAAAGAAAAAAGAAAGAGAAAAAAAGAAATCATTAAGATCTTTTAGAAAAAAAAGTTATTTCAAGCTAAATGAATCCTTGGATTACAAAAATTTAGCAACTTTAAAACCATTTCTTAATCAAAAATGGTCCATTAAGCCAAGAAAGCAGACGAGATTGTCAAGAAGAGATCATGCTCTTGTTGTAAAAACTATCAAACGTGCTCGTGAAATGGCTATATTGCCCTATTATCAACATCATGATGAGTATGGGTTAAATGTGGGGTACAGAAGATGAAGGTCATATTGCTTGAATCAGTTACAGGTGTAGGAGAAACTGGAGAGTTGAAAAACGTCTCTGATGGCTTTGCTCTCAATTACCTATTTCCAAAAAACCTAGCAACAAGAGCAACAAGCGAAAAAGTTGCGGAATTGAAGACACTAGCTGAAAAATTGCTAAAAACACAAGAAGAGAAGAAAAAAGCCATAAAGGATATTTACGCAAAGGCAAAAAAGGTTAAAACTATCAAAATAATGGCAAAATCTGGACCAAAAGGTAAACTTTTCGGATCAATCAACAAAAAAACAATTTGCAAATCTGTTTTAGAGTCAAAAAAAATAGATATTCCAAAAGATTACATATCTATGAAAGAGGAAATCAAAAATCTTGGAAAATACAAAATTGAAATTAACGTACCAGATCAAGAAAGTTTTGAAATATCGGTAGAGATCGTTGAGCAAGGATAGCAAAAAATCAATCCTCTATGATGAATTAGCTGAAAAATACATTCTTGCAACTTACATATCTGGAAAAAGAATTCTTGTAGAAGATGTTGGTTTAATACCAAAACCTGAATGGTTTTTTGAATACTCTCATCAAGAAATATTCAAATCTATAGAAGCGCTTGAGTCAGAAGGCTTTGAAATTGACCTGCTTTCATTAACAAAAAAATTAAGAGAAGAAAAAAAGTTAGAAAAAATTGGTGGAGAAAGCTACCTTTTGCAAATATTGGAAGAAACACCAATACAAAGCCGTGTAGAGCATGGAATTAAAACTTTAAGAGATCTTTACCTTAGAAGACAAGTTGCAAACATAGCAAAAGAGACAGTTCAAGAAGCACATGATGAAAGCAAAAATATAGCTGATCTATTTAATAGTTTTGAAGAAAGAATTACAAACAATGAAACAATTAAATTTCCAACCAGTATATCTCTTCTGAGAAACGATCTCGATGATTTTATTCGAAGTGTTCACAACCCTAAAGAAGAAGAAGAAGAAATTTTATGTGACTATAGTAAATTAAATGAAATCCTGGGTGGTTTAAGGCGAAATAATTTAATAATACTCGCTTCAAGGCCTGGTGAAGGAAAAACAACACTTGCATTAAATATTGCTTTTCAAGTTGCATTTAAATCAATGCTTCCTGTTGCATTCTTTTCATTGGAAATGGATAAAAAACAACTTTTAACTAGGATTTTGGCTAGCGAAGGAACGAAAAGAGGGCTTGACCCACGATTCAAAATTGAATTTCCAGAAATATACGAATCAGAAGAAACAGTTCGAAAAGCCTATATGGTTCATAGCGCAGGCACTTTAACACTAGATGCAATAGAACAAGCACAAAAAAAATTCAAAAATAAACAAAAAATATTCAATAATGCTAAATCAATAGAACAAGAACAAATACGAATAGGTACTCTTCTATCAACAAACAGATTTAGCGATAGAGAGCATCAGTTACATATTTCAGATAGTCCAAACTTAACAGTCGGTGACATCAAAATACAATGCAAAAGACTAGCAAGAGAAAAAGGGAAGCTTGGCCTTGTTGTTATAGATTACCTACAGCTTTTGGGAAGCGGACAGAAATATGTCAATAGATATGATGAGATAACTTCTATTTCAAGATCTTTGAAAATACTAGCTAAAGATTTAGATTGTCCCGTAATAGCAATCTCTCAATTATCAAGAGGTATTGACTCTAGAGAAAAAGGAACAATAACAGTTAGTGGAAAGTCTTTTGATGTTGATCCTAGGCCTAGGCTATCGGACTTAAGAGAATCAGGATCAATTGAGCAAGATGCAGATAGTGTTATTTTCATATATGACCAATACAGAAAAAGACAAATGGGAGATGACAATATGACAAAATCTGAAATCATAGAAAAAAGACATAACCTAGAAAAAGGTTTTGCTCCCGTTTCACTCATGGTTGAAAAGAACAGACATGGCAGAACTGGAAAAATAGATATGGTATTTTTAAAAGCATCACAATTCATGCAAGAACAGGAATGGTCAAAAAAAACAGGAGAAACGCAACACAATATATGAAAATAGGTGTTGTAGGAAGTGGAGGTAGAGAACATACCTTAGCTTGGGCTTTTGAACTATTTGGTCACGAAGTTTTAGTATCGCCCGGAAACGGTGGAACATCCCATTTAAACCAATTTGATTTAAATGTGGGGGATAACTCTTTTGACTTAGTGGTTATAGGCCCTGAACAACCATTAGCTGATGGGCTTGCAGACACAATAAGATCTAAAGGCATTCCTGTATTTGGGCCAAACAAAAATGGAGCCTTACTTGAAGGTAGTAAATCTTTTGCAAGAGATTTCTGCAAAAAACATAAAGTTGCATCGCCGGAAAACATAACCTTTTCTAGGTTAGATGAAGCTTTGAAACATATTGAAAAAACAAATGGTCCTTGGTTCATAAAAGCTGACGGTCTAGCAGGCGGAAAAGGGGCTTTTCCGGCAGAAAACAAAAAAACTGCAAAAGAAATACTATTAAACCTTATGGAGAAAAAAACGCTTGGGAAGGCAGGCAATATTGTAGTTATTGAAGAATGGATGATTGGTCCAGAATTATCTGTTCATGTTTTAGTTAATGGAAACTCAAGTCCAAAAATTCTTCATTTTTCAAGAGATCACAAAAGACGTTTTGACCATGACAAAGGTCCGAACACAGGCGGAATGGGCGCTTACTCTCCGGTTGAAGACATGAACAATCCAAAAAATGAATCCCTTTTAAAACTCATCGATCCACTTGTCAAAAATTCCATTAATGGCCTTGAAAAAGACAATATAGATTATCGTGGTGTTCTTTATCTAGGAATGATGTTGACAAAAAACGGGCCAAAACTTTTGGAATACAACGTTAGATTTGGAGATCCCGAAACACAGGTTTTAATACCCCTTATGAATGGGGACCCAGCTGAACATTTTTTAAAAATTGCAAAAAATGAAAAAATCAAACAAAATATTAAAAGTATCGACAAAGCTGCATTGACTGTTGTTTTAGCAGATAATGGATATCCAGAAAAAACAACTAAAAATATCGAGCTTGTCGATCCAGGAATGCCTAAAAATCCCGAACCGGGCAATGCTTTGGTTTTTCACGCAGGAACAAAAAAAGAAAAGGGCAAACTGTTTTCAAATGGTGGCAGAATATTCAATGTAACTGGCATAGGCAAAAATTTAAACCAAGCTAAAAGCATTGCTTATGCGGAAATAAACAGGATAAAAGTCGAAGGAACCTCTTTCAGAAACGATATCGCAGTAAACATAAAATGATATACATAATTCTGGGCAACCATTGGTTGATTAATAAAAAAAAACAAAAGCTTAGAGCGTCAAACAATATTAAAAATACTGATTTAAAAAATTTTAAAGCTGAAGACATAATTCAAGATTCATTTTCATCATTAACAACATTGTTGAATCAATCATCAATGTTTGGGTCAGGAGCCTGGGTTGAAACAACAAATTTAACAAAAATAATTAACGCTTTAGAAAAAAAAAATAACACTAATCTGAGAAACAAATTTAACATCCTTGTAAAAAATAAACCTGAAGGATTCTGGATCATCTCAGAAGAAAAAGAAAACTATGAAAATAATTCAAACACACGTAAGAAAATAACAAATTTTTTAGAATCGATTCAAAATGAAAATATAAAAATATTCATTGAAGAAATTCCTAAAAATTTTAAAAATCAACCAGACATGGAGCAATATGCCAAAAATATTTTATCCTCAACAGGATACAAGTTCTCAACAAGTATTGCAAGAAAAATAATTAACCAATCAGGAAATGAAATATCATCAATAGACCAAAGTATCCAAACTCTAAAAATGCTTGCCTATGAAACAAAACACATAAAAGATGAAATGGTCAAATTTCTTCCCAAGAATAACCGATCAACAGTTTTTAAAATTATAGATTTAATAATAGATAAAAAAATCCTAGAATCAAAAAATTTAATTATGGACTTAAAAAAGTCAGGTGAAGAACCTTTTGCTATTTTGAATTGGATGACCCAGGAATGGAAAAGATTAGCAATGGCAAAAAATGGAAACAATGATTTCCTGAAGAAAGATCTTGGCCCGACAATGGCTTGGAAATCAAAAATGCTAGTTACAAGAGCTGAAAAGATATCCGAAAAAAAAATAATACATGGATTTCAAATTTTAACAAAAGCTGACCTTGATTTAAAGACTTCAGATGTTAATCCCTGGATGATAATTGATTCTTTAATCTACAATTTGTAACATGATGCCGACAATCAAAAATCTAAAAGTAATGAAAGATGGGGAAAATGTCTCTTTGATTTTATGGGTTCAAACTATAAGAAATATGGGGAAAATATCTTTTATATCCACTAGAGACGGGACAGGTGAAGTGCAAGTTGTTGTAAAAAAATCAACAAAAGGTTTTGAATTTGTAGATGATCTGTCAATTGAATCTGCGATAATGGTTAAAGCCTTAATCAAAAAAGATGAAAGGTCAAAAAATGGAATTGAACTTCAAGCTCAAGAGTTAACTGTTTTAAACAAAAGCTCAAATGAATACCCAATACAACCAAAAGAACATTCTGCAGCATTCCTATTAGAGAATAGACATCTTTGGATAAGAACCCCTAAGCAAGCTGCTGTACTTAGGATAAGATCAACGATTGAGGTTGAAGCTCAAAATTGGTTAGACTCTCAAGGATATTATCGTGTTGACTCTCCAATACTAACTCCGAATGCATGCGAAGGAACAACGACTCTTTTTAATCTTGAATATTTTGAACAAGAAGCCTATCTCTCTCAAAGCGGACAACTTTACAATGAGGCACATGCATTGGCATTAGGTAAAGTTTATTGCTTTGGTCCCACTTTCAGAGCAGAAAAAAGCAAAACTAGAAAACACTTAACAGAATTTTGGATGCTTGAACCAGAAGCAGTTGGGTTAGATTTAAATGGATTGCTGGAAATTCAGGAAAATCTATTTGTATCCTTAGTTAAAAAAGTTCTAGAAAAAAACTCAGACGATCTAGATACCCTCGAAAGAGATGTCTCTAAACTAAAAAAAATAAAAGCACCTTTCCCAAGGATCCACTATGTTGAAGCTTTGAAAATTCTTGAAAAACTAAATTTCAAAGTAAAGTTTGGCTCAGACTTTGGATCAGAGCACGAAGAAGCCTTGGCTGAACATGTAAACCACCCATTCTTTATAACAAATTTTCCTTCAGCATGTAAAGCTTTTTATATGGCTATAGATCCAGAAGATGAAAGATTAACTCTCTCAGTGGATCTTTTAGCTCCAGAGGGTGGAGGGGAAATCACAGGAGGTGCTGTAAGAATAGCTGACCCAGTCTTACTCTTGGAAAAAATAAAAGAAGAAGGATTGGATCCAAAAGTTTTTTCCTGGTATCATGATTTAAGAAAATATGGAGGAGTTCAAACAGCAGGGTTCGGAATGGGTTTGGAAAGAATGGTTAGATGGGTTACCGGTATTCACCATGTAAGAGCAACAATACCTTTCCCAAGAACAATAGACAGAATCTCCCCATAAAAAATGAAACTTGTCAATAAAAAATCAAAAGAAGAACTTCAGCATGCTCTTTCAAAAGAAAAATTTGCGAGAAAAACATGCTCTTTTTATGTTTACAAAACAATAAAGAAACGTTCAGATTTAAGAGATGAAATTTTTAGCACATTAAAAAAATTAAACATATTGGGTAGAGTTTATGTTTCAGAAGAAGGGATCAATGCTCAGGTCAGTATACCTGAAAACAATCTAAAAAAATTCGAAAAAAAGATCAAAGAAAACATCTTTTTCAAAAATGTTAATTTTAATTATGCTGTAGAAGAAGGAGTTTCCTTCTTTAAACTAACCGTAAAGGTGAAACAGCAAATTGTGGCTTATGGTGTGAAAAAGAACGAATATGACATGAACAAGGTTGGACAACATCTCGAACCAGAAGATTTCCACAAAAAAATTGATGGAGACAAAACAATAGTGGTGGACGTCAGAAACTATTACGAAAGTGAAATTGGAAAGTTTAAAAATGCATTTTGCCCTGACGTAAGAAGATCAAATGAAATACTTCCTGCCATTAAAGAAAAGTTAAAAGGTAAAGAAGATTACAAGATATTAATGTATTGCACAGGCGGAATAAGATGTGAAAAAGCGAGCTCTTACCTAATTAAAAATAATTTTAAAAATGTATACCAGCTAAAAAGTGGAATAATTAATTATGCTCATTATGTTAAAAACAATAAAAAAACATCTAAATTTATTGGTAAAAACTATGTATTTGATCATCGACTAGGAGAAAGGGTTACTAAAGATGTTTTAAGCAAATGTCACCAATGTGAAGAATCATCAGATGAGCATGCAAATTGTGCAAATGACCTATGTCATATGTTATTTATCCAATGTAAAAATTGTCAAAAAAAATATGGAAACTGCTGCTCTAAAGAATGTTTAGAGTATCTAAAACTAAATGAAGAAATAAAAGAAAAAAAGAAAACATCCTTTGTAAGGTATATAAAAAAAAGAAATAAAGGTTTAGTGAAGCCAAAACTGAAAGAAATCAAAAAAACACTTTAAGTTATTGTTTTTAAATTCTGAAAAACATCAATAGCTTTTTGCAACCCTGCATTATTGATACCTAAATGCATAACTGCCCTAAGATGCTTATCTGAAGAAGCTGCTATCAAAACATTATTCTTCTTTAAAAATTCAATAATAAATTCCATTTTTAAATTTAGAAAAGATACATCAATATAAACCATATTTGTCTCTACTGAGTCTAAACATATGCCATATCCAAAATCAATTAAAGACTTAGCAAGTTTTCTTGCCCTGATATGATCATCTTCCAGCCTTTCTATATTTTTTTCAAGAGCAAAAATTCCAGCAGCTGCTAAAAAGCCAGTCTGCCTCATTCCACCTCCAAGCATTTTTCTGAACCTATGAGCCTTTTTTATAAAAGAATAACTACCACACAACAAACTACCTACAGGACAACCCAAACCTTTAGACAGGCAAAAAGACACAGAATCAAAATCCCTTACTATTCTTTTGATGTCAATCCCTGAAGAAATCGCAGCATTAAAAACACGTGCTCCATCTAAATGAGTTTTTAAATTTTTTCCTACTGCAAGATTGGTAATTGAATCTAAAACATCCAAAGGATAAACTGTTCCGCCTCCAGCATTTGCTGTATTTTCAACACATATAAGCTTTGTTTTTGGATAATGCGATAAACCACCAGGTGGCCTTATTGCATTTTTAACCTCTACAGGATCCATGATTCCTCTGTCACCCTCAACCAACTTTACAGAAACTCCAGCTAAGGAAGCATAGCCGCCACCTTCATACATGTAAATATGAGATCCTGATTCTAAAATAACCTCATCTCCTGCTTGGGTATGTGTCTGCAATGCAATCTGGTTAGCCATAGTTCCAGAAGGAATAAACAGAGCAGCATCTTTTCCGAGCATCCCTGCTGCTTGATCTTGCAATTTCAAAGTTAAATTATCATCACCAAAAACATCATCACCAACTTTTGCACTTGAAATACACTCAAGCATTTCCTTAGTTGGCTTAGAAACGGTGTCTGATCTTAAATCAATCAAAAACTACTTTAAAGGGCTCCAGTCAATGCCCATTCCTTTTTCTATTGCTTTTTTTAAAACTATATTAGCTGTTGCCATGTCCTGTATAGCCAAACCAGTTGAATCAAAAATAGTAAGAACATTCTTGAATGAAGAATCTGCTTCTGCAACTATTGTCCCTATCTCTCCAGCAACCATATCTTTTGTAAACCAACCCTCATGACAAGGAACGTTTATCTCTCCAGAATGACTTGTTTGAGTCCAATCATCAACAATAACATTGGACCTTTTAACAAGATTCCCTTCAATCTCTTGTTTCCCTTCGGCATCTGCACCTATCGCATTGATGTGCGTATGAGGCCTAACGATCATGCTATCCATAACAATAGGATTTCTTACTGGTGTTGTTGTTATTAAAACATCACAATCACAAGCATTTTTTATATCGGTAACGCTAATATCTATTGAAGAATCTTTCTTTTTAATCCAGTCGCTTAAATCTTTTGTTGCTTGTTTGTTTGGGTCAGATATTTTTATATGATCAATATTCATGAAATCCAAATGAGCTTCTATTTGATATTGAGCCTGCACACCTGAGCCAATAAGGCCAATCTCACTTGAACCTTCTTTAGCTAACCATTTTGAAGCAACACCTCCAGCAGCTCCAGTTCTAATAGCTGTTAATAAACCTGCATCCATAACTGCAACAGGAAAACCTGTGTTTGGATCATTCAAAACACACAATGCCATAACAGTAGGCAAACCCTTAGAGGTGTTGTCTGGGTGCACAGTTACTATTTTGACTCCTGCATTTTTTCCAGGAAGATATGCAGGCATTGATCTCAAATCTCCATTCTGTTCATCAAATATTAAATAAGATTTTGGTGGCATTTGAACCTCGCCTCTGCCCCAAGAACCAAAAGCGTCTTCAACAGCTTGTAAAACATCCTTCATTGTTAAAATTTCCTTTACTTCACTTTGATTTAAAAGTTTTAAATTATTCATAAACCTAACTCCTCTTTTTTAAATTTTTCTTGCAAAACCTCAGGAAGAATTACCGCTTTTCCATTCCAGAAATGTTCTAAAATAGCAGCTATCAATCTTCCTATCGCCAAACCTGTGCCATTCAATAAACATGGGTGAAAATTTTTATTCTTATCTTTGTAAAAAACACCCGCTCTTCTTGATTGAAAATCATCACAAATACTAACTGAAGATATCTCCATCCAGCTTCCATCAGAAGGCATTGGTATTTCTAAATCATAAGTTGCCGAAGAGGAAAAACCCAAATCAGCAGCACCTAATAACCTTCTTCTGTAAGGAATACCCAAAAGCTCTAACAAGCTTTCTGCATTCTCAACTAAAAAATCTAATTCATTCTTTGAATCCTCAGGTTTTACCACACTAACCATTTCAACTTTTTCAAACTGATGAACCCTTATTAAACCTTTTGTTTTCAACCCGTAACTTCCTGCTTCTCTACGAAAATTTGAAGTCCAGGAAGTAAGCCTGAAAGGTAAATCAGAAATATCCAAATCTTGATAAGCTAAAAAATTAACCAAAGGAACTTCCGAAGTTGGTATGAGCCAATCTCCATCTTCAGTTTTATAAGCTTGATCAGCAAACTTGGGAAGCTGTCCGCTTCCCAACATTGTTTTTTCTGTTACAACAAAAGGTGGACTTACTTCCATAAAGCCTTTGGATATATGATGCTCAATCATCAAGTTGCCAAGCTCTCTTGCTAGCTTGGAACCATCTTTTTTAAGCAAGGGCCAACCAGATCCAGATATTTTAGAAGCACTTTTGAAATCAAAAATATTTAATTTTTCAGCTATTTCCCAATGAAATGGTGTTTTTTCTCTCTTGGGAGATTTAAAATTTTTAACTACTTTGCCGTCAACACCATCAGGAATCCAGCTTGCTGGAATATTTGGCACCATCAAAAGCTGATTCATTAAATCTTGATTGTTGATATCCATTTCTTTTTTTAATATCTTGATTTGATTTGAAATGCTTTTAACTTTATCCATAAGAGAAATTTTTTCTTGCTTTGATGCTTTAGCTATTTTTTGTCCAAACTTTCTAGAGTCAGATTTAGTGTTATCGTACTCCAGTTGCAATTTCTTTCTTTTTTCATCCAAGTTAACAAGAAGGTTTAAATCAATATCATCCTGCCTTCTGGCCATTCCTTTTTTCAAATCTGGAATAAAGTCTGAAATACCTTTTAAAGAATACATTTAACTAATAACAGCTATCTCTTCTCCGACTTTAACAGAGGAACCTTTTTGTTTCATCAGTTTTATATTGCCTGTTTTGTCTGATTCGATAGAGAAAGTAACTTTGCTTGTCTCAAGTTCAACTATTTCATCACCCTCATCTACATGATCTCCATCATCAACAAGCCAAGAAATCAAAACAACATCACCTTCTACCTTTCCTAAATCAGGTACACAAAAACTATGTTTCAATTTTAATTCTGTGTACAGATAGTAAATGCTTGATCAATTAGGTTTGTACCGCCTCCACCAGCAAATTTACAAACACCGAGTAAATTATTCTGCCAAGCAGCTAATTGTATTCTTGGAAAAGTTGTAAAGAACAAACCAGCACCACCTGGATTAATCTGACACCCTTGAGAAGAACAAGCTTGCAAGCCATTGAAACTAATGTTGTTTGGACCATGGCTACCATTTGCATCTATGTACATTCCATTAGTTATAGAGTCTTCAAGGCCAACTTGGAAAAGCATTGGGCTTGACTCCTGTATCCAAACCATGGCTTCTGAAGATTCTCCACCATACTTCAATACAGTATTCCACATTCTGCTTATTATGCTGCTTCCTGGATTATCTGAAAAAGGTGTTTGAGGGTACCAATCACATATCGGATCACAATCTTCATCTTCATCTGCGGTTGTACCTTCATACTGATTCACTGGATGACTTAACCAAGGACCGAATGGGTTACATGCCCCTGTAGCTGCTCCTCTTTGCTCAAGCTGCGCATCAAGAGGGCCACCAAAACCTTCTGAATAGCCTGTTCCTCCACCTTGTGTTCCAGCAGGAACAACAACATCTGTTTCAGCACATAACGTATCAACATTCAACCAGGATTCCCAGAAATCAAGAGTTCTATTGTAAAAACGGACAGCACCCCAATCTCCAGGGCCTGCTGCCTCATCATACAAACCAAGATTTGAATTTGGATAATCGATTTTAGTACCAAGAAGAGGGTCATGAATACTTGTTATAAAGCTATTATCTGCAATAAACAAATTATGGTTATGGAAATCAATTGCACCTTGACTCCAATCAACATTCTCTGGTTCATCTCTCAATTTGATAATTGTCGAATCGATCTGCAAATAAACAGGTGAAAAACTACCAAAACCTTGTGCATACTCTTCATAAGATCCTGAAGGAAGAACCAATATGTCATTTGTAATCACATAAGGTATAGCATTCGTGTTTCCTCCACCGCCAGTTTGGCCATTCAAAACACCCAAAAGAACATCTGGATTTACTTGTCCAGGATAAGTGTTTGTAGTAGCAACTGCCTCTGGGTCATTAGTTGCAGTGGCTGTATCATCGGTAAATGAGTCATTGATAACCCAGCCATAAATCTCAACAGCGTTTCTTATACATGGTGCATTCGCTCCATCACAAGGATCAGCATCACTGAGAGTTTTTATAAATTGATTGTTTGCAGCTCTTGCAGGGTTGGCAACAGAGTCACCTACCTCAACATTGATTGGAATCCTCATTTGATAAGGGCTATTGTCTGTAAGTGTAAGTGAAGATAATCCTGGCTGAGTTGCACTGATCTTTCCTGAGTCGTTTCCATCAAGAACCAAATCAGCTGGATTCATAAAGGATGTCAAAGGTGTAGGGATACTTTCAGGCCTGTCGACATGAACATATACCCCATGACCAACTTGTGTGAATTCCAAACATGGATTTCCAGCAGGCACAGTGATCTCTGGACAATCTGTTGGAAGAGGTTCGTTGTTAAGAACTAAAGCTGAATTGTTAGAGATTTGAGTATTAGTAATGGAAGGACTTGCATGCCAAACCAAAACACCTCCACCAGTGTTTCCTGAAATTGTATTATTGGTCAAGACAGGTCTTGGGTCACCTGAATTATTAAGCATATTCCTAACAGCAAGGCCTCTCCAGGTATTATTTTGCATTGTGCTGTTGTACATTTCACCTTTGTTAGCGGTCCAACCACCAGGGCAGCTGTCTATCGCCTTCATCACAAAATCAACACCATGGCCATCATCCCAGCCCTTTCCGTAATAACCGTTGTTATTAAACTCAACACCATCAACCAAGAAATCCAGGGTATTTTCAAGCCTCATTCCACCTAATCCATTATTAAGAACCTGTAATGTTCCTGTCAAACCACTTGAAGATATAACAGGGAAGGGTTGCTCTATGCTGCAAGTGCCATCATGGCCAGCTTTAATGTAGATTCCCCAACCTCCATTATCTTTTGATATCAATCCTGTGATTGTCGGGTCTTGAGTCCTTTCAACAAAAATACCGTCACATTCATCTGTCACTCCTGGCTTTAATGGAGTTCCAATCAATGAATTAGAACACCTTATACCATTACCTTCGACTATAGTTTCATTTCCAGCAGAACCAGTAATCTTAAAAGGTGTTTCAGACATATGGATACCTCGTGCATAACTATGATGAACGTTAGAACCTTCCTTTATGTGTAAATTAATATCCATCAATCCACCCTGCTTGAAGCTAGCTATTCCATGACCACCTGAATAAGCAAATTCAGCATCTGATATTCTTATTTGAGCACCAGGTGCAGATTCCCCTTGAAGAGTAAGGTTTCCTGCCCTCTGGTTTGGAGAGGGTCCAAAAATTGAAGAGTTTTGATTTGAACCACCAAAAAGAACCTTTATATTGTTAAGGTCAGCATCTATTCTGGTTCTTAAAGCAAGAGAGCCCCAGAAAGATTTTTCATAAACTCCATCAGAATCACCATCAAGCCTCAGCCAATTATCATCACTTTCATCAGCAACACTTAGATCTGAAGGACTAGGACCCATGCTCATAAGATTCCTATTTGTATCAATTGCTTCAGGGAAACTTGTGAGGAATGCAGCATCACAGCTGAAAGTCAATGAATCAACATTTCCATTGCAATCATCAGATATACTTGTCCAAACTACCGGATCAACTGCATTACCATCAACTTGAAGATAGCCATCAACAATCATGCTGACTTCCCTATTGTCAACACCATCTGACTCACCATAAATGAAAGGGTCTCCCATCTTAACAACTACGCCGGCTTCAATCTTCATATGAACATCTATGTTGTCTACAGCACTATCATCTCCAACCCTTATTGAATCAGTAACAACATAAGGCATTGGCTGTATATCAATATTGCCAGAATTATCAATAATGTTAATAGCATTGTTGTTCCAGGTTGTATCAAGACCAACAACTCTGTTTCTTATCTGGCCTCCTCTTACACCAAAACCAGGATATTCTTTCGTTCCACTTGCAGGAATCTTATTAACTGAATAACTATTATTTATCAAGAAATCACTGCCAATACCCATATCAGCAACTATTGGATAAAAACTATTAAAGTTAAATGAAGAGTCTCTAATGATTGGAAAAGAACCTGTAAAGTTTTCATTATCCAAAATCACGATTCCGTTTTCAGCAGAATCCTCAGAAATCAAATGAGAAACAATAACTGATTCAGCTGCATCAAAAACTATATTGCCTTGATCGAGAATATCACCTTTTGTAGAACCCCTGTTACCAGCACCAGCATACCTTATACCCAAACCAAATATCCTTCCACAAGGTTCCACATTTGAAACATTCTCAGCAACAGGATGATTAAAAGGATAAGAATCAGGACAACTTAAAGCATCCTCATTTGATACAAAATAAACACCCTTCCAATCACCACGAGAACCTTCAGAAAGCCCTGAGCCATCTGTATCACATCCTCCACCTGCGCAAGATGCAATATCTGTCATATCATCAAAGTAACTGGTGAAAACAACATCTGCAAAACCAGCTCTTGGAGTGTCGCTTGCATCAACATCTGGGTTATTTAAATTATCAATCGGATTGCCTGCAGCAGTTAGCGAACCATTAACTGTAATTCCAGATACCTGATTGTCAAACTTAGCAACCAAACCATAATCCAAAATAAGTTCAGCACCATTTCCAACAGTGATATGAGAATCAACAAGATAAGGAGTAACCCTGCTGATATTTGCAGCATCAATTACACCAGGTCCACCATTTGGAGTACCACATGATGGATCCCAACTGCCAGAATTGTTATTTGAGAAACACATTGTTGACCATTTGACAGGCTGTGTTAATTCTGCAATCTCTCCTTCAGAACAAATTCCAGGAGCACATGTTCTATCCAAAGTATGTATATGCACTGCTGAAACAGTATTTGAAAATTGGGAATCTCCTGGAGCAGGAATTCTGTTTTGATCCAAGCCAACAGAATCACAGCCGTTTAAGAAAGATACGCCTGTTACTGTATTCTCCCTTCCACATAAGGATGAAAAATGAGGTATTGACAAAGGGGCCTTTTGATTTCTGAAGAAGGAATTCCTCTTGACAGCACTTCTGACTACATCATCAATAATTGACCCATCTTCTAAAGTAACATTCAACAGGCTTGGCGCACCACCTCTATACTGAAGACCATAACCTGAACTATGCTCTATAACTGAATCCTGAACCCTTGCAAAAGCACCATCTATTTTTACAGCTGATCCAAGACCGGAACCGGCATACCTTATAGAAGCATTGTTGATTAAGCTCTTTTTAGAAGTTGATGTTATTTCTATACCTCTCCAAGATCCAGGTTGAGCAGAGCTAGATGAACCATCACCATTTGTATCACCTTCTGACAATATGTCATCTTCACTAATTGAACTAAATACAACTTCAGCAAGATTTCCGTTTCCGTCTGAAAGATAGTACGGATCGCCTTGTACTGGAATTACACATTGTTCATTTGTTTCATCCCAATAAGAACCAATACAGATAGTTCCAGCAGCTGAAATTCCACCACCAGAAGAATCCAATTTAACCAAAACACCTGGCAAGATTGAGAATATACCTGAAACACCATCTCCATCAATATCCTCTTCTACTGACATATCCTGATCTACAACATATGGCATTGGTGTTGGGGAGTTTACTGTTTGATCACCAGCATGATCACCTCTATCCATAGGTTTAAGCATCGCTAGCTCATTATCTGTAACTCTCCCTAAAAGCATTCTGATCCCATAAAAAGAATCTGATGCTGCAGTAGCTAAACATTGACCAGTTGCCTCATCCCAATCACAAAATTTATTATCATTCGTTTCACATGGATCACCTGGATTCTCTCCAGGAAAATTAGCACCTGTACAAAAACTAGGGTTAGATCGATCATTTTGTATATCAGAAATACCTGTGTAGCTTGGAACCTGAAGAACAGGATAAGTACTTAAACTAGTAAAAATATTATCTCTAACAGTTGGATAAACATTGGGTTGTCCTGTGATTGAAATACCATATCCGCCAGCATCCATAATTGTATTGTTTTGAACAACAACACAATTATTCTTAAGGTCTTCTTCTTCACTAGAAACTGGATCTAAAGGGTCACCCCAACTCACAACCTGCAAGTCCGGGTCATCACAATCAACCTGGTCACTACCCTCTCTCAAAGAAGTACTTTGCACCTGAACCACACCTAAAGAAGGGTCAGATCCACCATACCTTAAAACAGTACCTTCAACATAGCCAAAAGAACCTATATCAAACTTAACAGCACCCCATTCTCCAGGACTGCCTGTTGATATACCATCTTTATTTGTGTCACATATTGGATGCCCTGAACTATTTACATCCGAACAATCAACAATACCTCCTCCAGGAACATTAAAAACACCTGCGAAATCATCATTGTAAGAAGTTAAGTAAACAGTATCGTCCTGACTATCACCAATAGCCAACCTTCCACTTGAAGATATACCAGAAGCAGTTGTCAAAAACTTAACAACAGTTCCCCCTTCAAGTCTTAAACTGGCTCCAGCTTCAACTGTTATTTGACCATCAACAACATAAGCACCAACAACAGCAGGCCATCTAACTTCACCCCAGAAATTAGGACAATTTGTGAAAATGTTTGGACAATCCTGAAGCAAAACAGAAAGAGCTTGAGGTATGTTTCCACCTTCTATCTGGATAGAATCACCATCTTCGTTTCCACTAAATGCAGGCAAAGAACCAGTATTGTTCAAATCCTTCAAACCACTAAATGCAGGATGCATGATCATTCCAAAATCAGTACTATTGGAAACAGTCAAATCACCACTGTTGATTGTTGGTTGAGTGATCAATGGGCTTCCTGTAACAATTAAACCAGTACCGTTTGAATGGTCTATGTTCAAACCATCAATAACCAATGAAGAACCATTTGCATCACCATCATTATTCAGGTCGATACCATCTTCCAGCTCTCCAGTAGATTGGATAATTAAACCTGCTTCCAGAGCAGGACTAACTATATCACTAATACCACCGCCATATCTAATAGTCAAATTTTCCACAAAACCAGTTGAACCAGCCGAGAACTTCAACTGGCCCCAATCCCCAGCGCTAGCACTAGGAGCATTTTGTGGCTGGCCTGGACAATACCCATTGTCAACGCCAGGTACACCATTACCAACAGTTACAGGTTCAAAAACAACCCCATTAGAGCCAATTGTCGTCAAGCTTCCTGTAACATCCACCCCTAAAGGAGGAGTTCCTGATGGATCCATAAGCCTAACCCTTAGAGGATCATTGTTGATATTGGTTGTATCTAAAGTCAAATTGCCCTTAATCTCAAAATCCTGGTTTAAGAAATAAGGAGAATTAGCAACATCCCATATTGAATCGCCCAATAAATCCTCTGATACTAAAGTACCGCAGTTCAACAATTCAAAATCAACCTCATTTGAATCGAAATTTGTAATTGCAGTATTGGCATAAGCTTTTACCTCAGAAGATCCAGCAATAGGATTGAATGAATTGTTTCCTCCAACTTTAATGCTAGGTAAATAAGTTGCCTCAGCAACACAAGACCAACCATCTGCATCATTGCCATTATTGTCACTACAAGCAACCTGGCCATCAACATAAAAATCAACTGAAGTTACATTGGAAACAGAAGTGTCAACAACCGCAGAAAAAGTCACACATCTAAAACCATTTGTTACATATTGTCCTGATTGAGTGTCAAACCATCCTGGTTCACTATCATCAGCAGTTCCCTCTATACAATCAGGACCATGATTAACCAAAACAGGAGCAATAATGTCGTTGTTTTTAGGGGAGGTTACAAGAACTTGCTTGTCAGTGCCTCCACTAGATTCATTGTTAATATCAACAGTTCTTGTATCTTGAGCACTTTTAATACCATCAGTAACCTGAGCTACTAACTGATAAGTTCCATCGCCTGCTGTTGGATTAACCTGAGTATCCCAATTTGATTGCCATCTAGAAATGTTCCAAACATCAACACCATCAGAAACAACAGAATCCAAAGGATTCTCAAGAACCAAAAGTCCATTTGGAGCATTTGGATCCTGACACTCTAGATCACTAGGCAAGAAATCAAATTTTGTACATTTAACAATGCTGGACCTTGGATCAGAGTCCAAATCTCTAAACTTAACTATCGAACCTTTTGTAAATTGTGCAATTAATGCACCGCTTCCTGAATCGAAACTTTGAGTTGCATCAACAAGAAAAGTTGTTGTTGTTGCACTACAGTCCCAAGCTTGATTTGGATCACAGATTACAAAAGATTTATGAGAAGATCCCAATTGTTCGGTTGCAAAAAACTCACTATCAACCGCCAAATTAACATCAGTACAAGCACTTGTGCCGAAACATCTTTGACCTTCTATTGTTCCACTCACAGAATAAGTTCCAGCCAAAGGGCTTGGCAAACTGTTGATAGATATAGCCACCCCTACTTCGAAATCTTTTTCCAAGGATTCTGAATTACCAGAACCTTCACCTACAGCTGTAACTTTAATATCTACATCCTGAGACAAAAGAGGAGCATGCCAGTAAACAACAGAACCATTTCCTCCAGGAGTTTCAATATAAGATTGACAATTTGCAATATTGGTTACACCTATGCTGTTTCCATACATCAAGAAACCTGGATCTATTGATGCTGAAGAGTTTAAGCACCATTGATATGCAATAGCATTATTTGCAGTAGCACTGATCTCATATCTTCTACCAGGGGACAAAGACGAACTTGTTGCAATTGTTGGCCCATCTGTCAATTCGACATTAGCAAAATTATTGCCACCGCCACCTCCGCCTCCACTACCTGAAGAATTTCCTCCAGAAGAATCATCACCGCCGCTACAAGCGATAGCGCTGAATCCAAAAATAACTAATAAAAATAAAAATCTTTTGTTCATAGTTGCCTCCTAGCAAATCAATACAAAATTGTCAAATAAGTCTAACCAATTATTGTATACATTAAAAAG
>CEOQ01078549.1_pt1 | contig 18619 bp, 13 predicted proteins | sample 361351 | NCBI WGS metagenome assembly CEOQ01 (sample SAMEA2619907, study PRJEB7988) | marine metagenome | biome: marine biome (ENVO:00000447); feature: deep chlorophyll maximum layer (ENVO:xxxxxxxx); material: "saline water (ENVO:00002010), including plankton (ENVO:xxxxxxxx)" | depth 60 m | reverse complement strand
TCGAGCTCCGCAACGCTCGCATTCGAATCCTTCGCCAACATGGTCTGACGTTGCTTCCTGAGCGCTTCAACCTCTGCCATTTTCGTCGCGTTAAGATTCCGATCACCTGCGGCCAACGGCAGTAGTGGCGTGAAGACGGCCAGTGGATTTGTCTTCCAATGTGTGGCACTTTGGTCTGTGCCATACGGAATGACGTTGCGAAAAAATGCCGCCAATCGGTAGTAATCTTCCTGTGGAATCGGGTCGAATTTATGTTCGTGACAACGGGCACAACCTATTGTCAGTCCCAAGAATGTTTCACCAGTCGTACGCACCAGATCATCGATTTCATCCCAGAGAGCAACCTGTTTGTCATCCGGCTCATCATCCCAAACCCCCAGCCGATAATAGCCTGTGGCAATGATCGTCTCTCGCGACAAGTCCTCCAGTTCATCACCCGCCAACTGCTCTTGCACAAACCGATCGAAACCTTTGTCCTCATTGAACGAACGCACCACGTAGTCACGAAAACGCCATGCGTGGGGTTTTTCACCATCCCGTTCATACCCGTTGGTTTGGGCATAACGAACGAGATCCAGCCAATGCCTGCCCCAGCGTTCACCGTATTGCGGACGCGCCAGCAAGTCATCCACCAACCGGTCGTAACGATCAGCTGCCGGATTTTCCGCGAACTTCTGCACCTCATCCGGCGTCGGAGGCAAACCGGTCAAATCAAAAAACAATCGACGAATCAAGATACGCGGCGCTGCCAGCGGTGCCGACCGCAGCCCCTGTTCCCGCAATCGTTTTGTCACAAACCAATCGATAGGATTCGCCATCTGCGAAAAATTGCCACTCCGAAGAATGGTTGGTCGTTTCAACGGTTGAAACGACCAATGCTGCCGATCTGCAGCTGTCACGCCCAACGACGGATGTGTCAACTCGTCGGGCGCGACTGCGCCCCGAGGCCAATAGGCCCCACTGCGAACCCATCGGGTAAGTACTTCCACCTCGCGTTGGCGAAGCTTGCGATCTGGCGGCATTTCAAGGCCCTGGTAATTGATCGCCTGGATCAGCAGACTTTCATCTGGCTTGCCAGGCTTTAGCACAGGTCCTGAATCACCTCCTGCCAGAAGATGAGGGCCTTGGTCGAGCCTTAAACCACCTCGCTGTTTTTTCGGTCCGTGGCAACGAAAGCAGCGTTGCGCCAGTAAGGGGCGAACCTTGGACTCAAAATAGGCGGCCCGCTCACGATCAGACGCTTCGGCCGCAGGCATACCTGCGTTGGCAAATACAGGTAGTAAAACGACAACCAGCAAGTATCTCATACCGGTCTTCACTCCACCCGATAAACAACAATCGCCAAGTCCCAACAACAATCACTGAAATTGAGTTCAATCGCAGCAATGACCTGACTGAGCCGTCTCTCATTATATCTCTGGATTATGTATGCTCCAAAGTCGCTTCCTGGTCTTTCTGAGGAACCTTATTGATGACAGCTAATCCGTTTGATCTAACAGGTCGTGTTGCCATGGTATCCGGGGCGGCGTCCGGAATGGGGCAAGCCATGTCGCTCGCAGTGGCAGAAGCTGGAGCCGATGTTGTTCTTGTTGACATTAACCCCGAAGGAGCCCAAATCACCGCCCAACAGATCACCCAGTTAGGCAGGAAAGCCGTCGTCGTGGATTGCGATGTTTCTGACTCTGAGCAAATCACTTCTTTATTTGAAGAACTCGACCAGCAATTCGGGCGCATCGATTTCCTGGGCAACGTCGCTGGCCAAGGCGTCCTGGCCAGCCCCACGGAACTTACATTGGCACAACTTCAGAGAGTGCTCCAACAACTCGTAATTGGACGCTTTTTCATGTGTCAACAAGCCGGGCTTCGCATGCTGTCGCAGGGCAGGGGGTCCATTGTGAATATTGGCTCACTCGCCAGCACCACTGCATTAGGACGAAGCCACATCGCTTACAGCATGGCCATGGGAGCAGTTGTGCAGATGACACGAGAATTGAGCACGGAATGGTCCGCGTCTGGTGTTCGTGTCAATGCGATTCTGCCCGCCCAGGTTACCAATCCGGGGCTGCTCAAGAGAATGGAAGCGGATCCAAATCTGCAGCAACAATTTCTCTCCGGAATTCCCGCAGGACGCATGGGCAAGCCCGCAGATATCAAAGGACTATCCGTGTTACTGGCTTCGGACGCGTCCTCGTGGATCACGGGCGCGCTGATCCCAATGGACGGAGGAAACACCGCCATGAATGCCGGCGGCACTCCGGGACATCGTCCACCTGCGTAGCCGCATAGCCCTCGACAAGAATGCCGTCTGGCCACATCATCAGGCAAGCGCTCAACGACGATGCCTAAGCATTCCTGGTACGGAAATCACGCATAAAACCTGCCAAGGAGGCAACCCCGGACTCCGGCACCGCGTTATAGATTGACGCGCGGATTCCCCCCACGCTGCGGTGACCGCGAAGGGCACAAAGTCCCTCCGCTTCGGCGCTCTCAACAAAACGATCGTCCAATTCGCTGGATGGCAATCGAAATGTCACGTTCATAAGAGAGCGATAATCTGGCTGGGCATGCCCCTGATAAAATCCATCGCTGCTGTCCAGTACGTCGTACAACATCTTCGCTTTGGCCTGATTGAGATGATCCATCGCCACGAGACCACCAATCTCATCCTCAAGCCATTGTGCGACTAACCCGACCATGTAAATGCCGAACGTACATGGAGTGTTGTACAAGGAGCCCGCTTGAGCATGTTCCCGATAACTTAGATAACCTGGCAGGGAATCTGCACTACGCTCCAATAGCTGATCACGAATGATCACAATAGTCACCCCGGCGGGCCCGGCATTTTTTTGCGCACATGCGTAGATTAACCCATAGCGTTCAACATCAATGGGCCGTGAGAGAAAATCAGACGAAGCGTCACAAACCAGTACCAGATCTTTTGCTTCAGGATCCGAGCGAAACTGCACGCCTTGAATTGTCTCATTTGAAGTGACGTGCCGATACGCAATCCCATCCGAACCATCCCAGGACAAATCATCCGGCAAGCGGTCGTAACCAGTCGCTGCGCCATCCCAGACCACCCGTACAGCGCCTGCCAAACGGGCTTGCTCACAGGCTTTCACACCCCACGACCCCGTCAACACATATTGCGCGTCACCTTCCTGGCCACCCAACAGGTTCATGGGCACCATCGAAAACTGCAGCCGGGAGCCTCCTTGTAGAAACAACACGGTGTAGCCATCCGGAACCGCCAGTAACCGCCGCAAGCGACATTCTGCATCATGAAGAATTGCCTTGAATGCTGGACTGCGATGGCTGATTTCAAGTACCGATGCGCCCGTACCGGGAAGTGCCAGTAAATCTCTTTGCGCCTGCTCGAGCACTGGGAGCGGTAATGCCGCGGGACCCGCACAAAAATTGAACTGACGAGACGGTGAATTGTCCTCGGACATGCAGAATTCTCTCACAGGGTCACATGAGCAGTTTTGATCCAATAACAGCGCACCGGTCGGTTCTGCAAAAATTCGTTTGCGTTGCCGCACCCTCGACGCGTTACTGCGACAGAATGACCGCCCCTTCTGGGGTAAACAACCGCTCAAACAAAAGGCAAAAAAAAACCTCGCGCCACCTGAAACATGGTGCGAGGTTCTGACAGCTCAAAAACTGTTCTGTATTGTGTCGGGAGCAAAAACAGCCCCGTCGCGAGCAGGCTTACTTGCCAGCATCGCCAGCGCCAGTCGGATCGGGCATATCGGTAACGCCCTCATCCACGCTAACGCTTGGATCTACGGCATTCTCGGAATTCTCGGGAGCGCCACAACCAACCGCGCCCAGAGAAGTCGCGGCAACAACCGTCAACAAAGCCATCCAATTCTTCATCTCGTGTTCTCCACAATGGGGCAACAAATGTACGAAAATTCAGAGTCCTTTAGTATAGAACAAACTGCGCCGCATAGGAACTAGGGCGACAGGCCCGATTCCGACCATACCGTCATGCCACCTCACGTCTCTTCCAGGTCAATTTGCGCCAACACATCACCCGCTGTGACAACCGTGTCTTCCTCCACGCACAGTTGACGCAATGTTCCACTAGCGGGAGCCGACACACCAATCGTGACGTCATTTGCCGTAATTTCTACGAGCGGTTCTCCATGCGTTACAGAATCCCCACTTTTCGCAAGCCAGGCTGTGACTACCAGCAATTCGTTGGCCAAACCAAAATCGGGGGTGACAAGTTCCAAGCAAGAGGTTGCGTCCATTAGGATCCGGCCAGTGAGGCAAATATTCCCGAAAACTCCCAGCCGGCCGGCTTTCAACGAGATTCTGCCATATCCCGCGCATGATAACTGCTACGGACAAACGGCCCACTCGCGACTTGACTGAAGCCCATTCTACGAGCTTTTTCACCCAAATCTGTGAACTCCGCAGGTGGCACAAAACGTACTACAGGCAGATAACGATCGGTCGCAGGCTGCAAATATTGTCCCAGTGTCAAAAAGTCACAACCGACGTCAAGAAGGTCCGCAAGAACACCGAACAGCTCTTCGTGCGTCTCACCAAGGCCCAGCATCAGGCCACTCTTCGTCTTCGTGGAAGGAGACCGCCGTTTGATCACATCCAGCAAATGCAATGTCCAACGATAGTCACTCTGCGGACCACGTACACGTCGATACAATCTCGGCACCGTCTCAGTGTTATGGTTGAATACATCTGGGGCAGCGTCCAACACGACATCAATCGCATTGGGACAATCTCGAAAATCTGGTGTCAGTAATTCGATTGTTGCATCAGTGTGGTTGCGAACTGCTACGACGCAGTCATGAAAATGCTGCGCCCCACCATCTGGAAGATCGTCCCTTGTAACCGACGTGATCACCACGTGCTGCAAACCCATCTGCACCACAGCACCAGCCAATCGCGCAGGCTCGTCAACCGCGGGCAACGATGGCTTTCCGCGTGCCACAGCACAAAAACCGCAAGAACGGGTACAAACATCCCCAAGAATCATAAAGGTCGCGGTCTTTTGTGAGTAGCATTCCATGCGGTTGGGGCAACGCGCATGATCACAGACAGTTTCCAAGCCAAACTTTTCCACTACCCGAGCTGTAAAATGGTCAGCGTTACCTTTAGGAACCTCACGGCGCAACCACGCAGGCAGTCGCGCCCGCCCTGTCGACGCCGAGATAACTGGCAATTCAGTGAAAGATGAAGGCTGGTTCACGCTATCCGATCTGGTTACGCAAATAAGGATGGCCTGTTTGGAGGTGACATTGTTCAGACCCAAATACATGGGAAAGCTGCTCGATCAACGCCACCCGAACCGCCGTCATTTTAACACCCTGACGGCATTCAGCCATCAGGGAACTCTGCGACGTCACATCATCCATGGGGATCGCAGGCCGTACAAAAGAGAATAGTCGCATCGCTGGATTCACGTTCAAGAACGCGCCGTAACTCGTAACATCTCGACGAACTGCCACACCCAGTGTGGCCAACTGGCCGGACCTCGCCCAGACCCCGAAACCTCGCGCAGGACGCTGCAAGACTGGAATCCTGAACTGCTCACAAGTTTGAACCAAAGCGCATCGAACACGCGACAGGTAACTTCCCACAGACCAGTCAAGCCGCCTCAAATGGCAAATCACATACACCGCAATTTGGCCGTGAGAGTGTAACACACAACCGCCACCCCGAGATACCCAACGCAATTCCAGACGTTCACGGCGCAGCTGTTGATCGGTGAGCAGAACATGTCCACGTGAGCCGTTGCGCCCCACCGTGATCAATGGAGAATGCTCGGCAATCAAGACCGTGATACGAAACGACTGATTGTCAACCGCTTCAAATTCCAGGCGATCTTGCAGTCTTTGACAATCTGCAAACGCAACTTTTCCAAGCAGGTGCGCATCTACGGATATGTCTCGAATTCTGGCCATGGCAACAAACTCTTTGGTCCCAGAGATTGTAGCCCCGCAAGGTGTCCAGCGCACACCCCGAAAACCAAATCCGCGTGAGAGCAACGACTATTGTGCATCAGTCAAACGACGGATTGCAGCAACGCGTCTCTTCGGACCTACGGCGACACCAAGCCAGCCCTCTCGAACCACACATTGTGTCAACTGGAGACCATGCAAGCTTGATTCCTGGGCCTCTTGCAGATCCAGCAACGTCAAAGGTCGGGCCTTGGAAAAGACCTTTGCAAAAATGGCTCGCAAAGCCAACTTCCGCCTTCGTCCGGCAACGCTGATATAACCATCTCGCACTAGTTTTAGTGACAGCCCATCGACCTGTGGTCGATACCAGACCGTGACGCCAAAATTCCGCCAACGGTTACGGCGTTCGGAAACTTCCGCAAAACGGAGCGACAGCTCGACACGTCCCCCTTCGAGTTTGACCCGAACCGCTTCATCGGCAGCAAATCGAACCTTAACATTTTCCGGAATATCCTCTGGCAACACATCTTCCTTTTGGCCAAAAATGTCCAGCAGGTAGACCAGCCATTGGCGCAATTCCATTTCACGACCGTCAAACTGAATTTGTTCCAGTGCGTTGTTCAATGCCGACTCGTGAAACTGCACACTAAGCTCGCTCTCTTTGGGCTCACGAGGCCGCGGCGTATAACTCCCCAGCTGTCGATCAGATGCCAGTCGATAACGCCCTACGAGCTGTCGCTCCGTTGTCTGCAAACGCACGATCCGAGGTTCCAAACCCAAACGATCTAGTGGGCCCAACACCCGATCCGAAATTTTCTGCCTGGAAACATCAAGCGACTCAGCCACCTCACGGTCTAATTGCGCCTCGACGGTGCGTGACACACGGCTTTCCATCGTCTGCTGGGCAAGAGGCTGTACTTTCTCATATTCCCTTAACACCATTCCTCGCACCAGCGATCTTACGACCGGGATCACGTCAAAGGATGTTTGCAGATCGGTGAGTTCAGATTCACTTATAGCCGCAGCGCGACTCGGGTCCGGAAAAGTACCCACGCTGTCCATGAGCAGGACTTTCTGTGCCCGAAAAGTGGCGTGCCCGTGGTTGATCAGCCGCGCTGGCCACGTCGTAGTGGCCGTCTGCGATTCAACCTCACCTTGTGCCTCCAAGCGCAAACGCCAGGACCACGGCGCCTTAATCAAACGCACTGCTAAATCTGTGCGTGCCTGACTACTACCTTCAATACGTGCACCCATCACGCATTCGTCGATCGGTGTCTCGACCGGTTTCATTGCTGGCAACAACCGATTCAAGAATGACTCCGATACAGTCACCCGCAAATTGGCGTTACGGTAATGCAGGTTAACCTGCTCACCGAATTGTCTTAACGGTACGCTTGGAGACCAACGTAGAAGGTTGTACTGCCGAGCAACACGACGCGCAATCGCACGATGGTCCAGTGACTCGTACTGTTCCAGATCACTCAACAACTGAGCGTAGTCAACAGGCTCCGCAACCCACTGCTGGAGACTGCGGGTCAATTGTGAAAAGGGAGTTGTCGAGAAAAACTCTCGCTGCAACTGGCTCAACTTTGGCGAAGTCAAACGGCGCAACATGCTTTCCGCCAGTCTACGCTGCTGCTCCAAAGTGACGCGACTGCCGGCTCGCATCAAGTTGCGCGCGACATCTAACAGCAGGTACTCGCGCCACTGTTCGGGATGTTCAACGCCGGCCAAACGTTCATGGACCCGGGTAACCCATCGAGCTACATCCTCTTGGCCCTCGTGACGGATCATAGCGACATCGTGCTGCTGCACAAGGATTTCGCGATACGCTCGCCAGATGGCAACCCGCCGCGCAACGGCATAACCTGCAGACAACAACGCACGACGCGTGGCCGCCTCGTCAATTGCCTCAGCCAAACTTTCTCCTCGCACCACCAACGCTGAGAGTTGGTCAAGACCTTGCCAGGTCCGTACAGCGGGATCTGGAAGTTCGGCAGCGACCGCGCGAACCTGACTAACAAGCTGCTGGGCCCAATCAGCCGCGATTGGAGGATTCTTGATGCGTTGCAATTGGCGCAGCAGGGCAAGAGGTTCCGGCCAACCGTCTTTACGTCCGTTCGACAGACGCGACCGACTACGTGTCAGAGCAGTTACCTTGGAAAGTTTATTGGTTGTTACGGTTGCTACTGATTTCAATACAACTGAACTGGTCGCGCGTCGTAGGTCCTGTAGTTCGTCAGACCGTCCCACACGGCGATCCCACGGCTTATTTACCATGGCACCTTGCCTGGAACGCGTTCCCGCGTCACGGGGGACAACCCGATTGATGCGCAACTCACGAGGCTGTACGGCAGAATCATGGTTGACTCGTGGCAATACCCCAAAACTGATTTCCCCAGGATCCAAGGCCAGATCGCCCGGACGCGAATCCGCGGCAGCCGTGCCCAGCTCTGCAAGATAGAGAGAACGGAGGACACCTGGTCTTGCTTGACCTCGTTCAAGTAGGACTGTGGCTGCTACCGTACCTTCGTACTGGTGTGCCGGTTGCACTAATGAAGGAACGGCATGTTGAACAGCTTGTTCCTGTCGCCACAGCGGATCAGCCTCCGGGAGCTGGCGAGCGCCCATTGAACTTGACGCAGCGGAGGTGCCTCGGGACACTTCACGACCACGCCACATTCTCGGCGCCAAGATACCGAGCAAGAACAGACCGGCGAAAGCGGCAAACTGAGTCCATCTCGCGAGGTGAATAAGTCGATCCATCAACATCAACAGAATCCATTTGAATCAGTTGCAAACCAATAGTTAGATCGGAATCAGGTAGCACTAAGATCAAATCCGAATGAAGGAATAACGTCAGCAGTTGTTTCGGCACCTGCTGCTGCAACATCAACGGTCAGGTAAACATTGCGGATCAGGTAAGAAATACGATCCTTGCAAGCCTCTGACCAACCTGGATTCCCACATTTCCAATAGCATCCGGGGAAAACCGCTCCGCGAGCCAGCCTCTCGAAATGCCCGCTCTATAGAGCCACACACAACTCTTCCGGCAATACCTTTCCCAGGGAGGGCGTAAAGAGCACGTGGATTTCCATTTCTTACCGCGTGCAGCCTGTTAAAATGCAGAGAGGTGATTGCATCCGATAGAGGACTGAAGTTTTCCTGACACAACTCTCCACAGCAATACTTTTGTGAGTTTACGGCGGGCAGCATGCCGCCAAATCAGCACCCATGTATCAGCGGTAGTACAATCGCTGGTGCCCCCAAGTTCACCGGGAAAAAAACATGTGGTTTGCTCAATGTCCACACTGCAACGAAGCTATCCGCACCCCCGTCACTTTGGCTCCAACATCGCAAGTACAATGCCCGCTGTGCGGTGAAGCTTTCACCGGTGCAGTTCTGCTCGACAGCCTGCCACCCGAAGTCGTCGTGATCGACTCTGGTGCAGAAGAAAATACTGGTTACATCGACATCGCAGCGGTCCGGTCTCAGCACGCACCAGCTCCCGACAGCTTCGCCGTCGATACTTCAGCCGATTCTGTTTCATCACAAACAAGCGCCAGTGAGCCATTTCAGTTCGAAGAAGTCGCGGCTCCAATCGGGGAACATTACAGGCCTACCGTCTACTCGTCATCTTCCCCACGTAATGGCAAAAACGAATTATTCAAGATCGTGGCTGGCGGAGTTGCAGGATTGGTCCTGGCGGTCCTCATCCTCTGGTGGGGTTTTGAACGCGATCCGTTCACACTAGCGCCAAAAGTTGCTCAATACGCACCCTGGCTGATCCCACCTGAGCTTCAACCGATCCCCACAGAAGCGACCACTTCACACGGGCAATCCAGTGACCCCTCAGAAATGCCTCAAGCTGCGTTAAAAGGCTTCGCCGACAGCATTCCGACCATTCCCCGAGATAGTCCGTTTGGACGCCCAGACAATGAACCCAACCCGCAGTTTGCCGGACGAGGATTAGGCGGGGGAGGTGGAGCAAGGGGACCGTTCAGGGACGCCGGTGGTTTTGGAGGGGGAGCGCGCCCCAGTGAGGACTCGACGCCTGAATTCAGCCCACCGCAACGTGTTCCAGTCAGACAAGCACCGTCCTTTACGGTCGATGATGTCTTGACTGCGTTTGCCACGGTGGAGCGCATGTGGCTTGAGCTCCAAGAATTAGAGAGACTCGATTCGCCCGAGACTGTCACACGCAACCCGGACTTCTACCATGCACTCTGCCGTCTGGCGGAATGCGTCACCTACATTGATAACGATCCGCGCACAGTACAAATCCGTGATCAGATCGCAACGGCGCTCGAAGCTTGTGCGCAGCAGCAACATTTCCGATTGCTGGTCGACGAGGCTACCCGGCAAAGACTCTCTTCACGGGATTCAGCAACGGGCGACGGGCTCTGCCTGCGAGGACACATACAAGACATTCACCCGCACGGCAACTTGTTCGTCACGCGTATTGCGTTGCCAGGACGCCCATCACGGTTTTTGTCCGTGCTGAGTGCGGTCGACCCCCACAACTCCTACGTTGTGGGCTCCGATGTCGTGCTTTTGGGCAGCATCATAGACCGGCCATCGAGACGCATCCAAGGCTACCGCGGCCGTTTCAACCGGATAGTCATCGGTGGCCTTGTAACTCAAATTGCAACCGAGCTCCCGCCCGAACCGCTGGATACACCATGACTGAATCACCTCCCGATAGTCAACAATCAACAGGCAAGACAACGCCTTCGGAAATAAGTGTCAAGGACCACTTGATTTACGGGCTCTCGTTGCCCGAGCGAACTTTGCGTTCCACATCTGCAGTAGTGGCAGGTACTCTACGCGAGTCTGCCGAAATGCTTGTTCCACAAGCGTTTCGCAGTTCAACCAGCTATCGCACCCTCATCGAACAAACGCTGACTTTCATGGCCCAGGATGTGGGCGGGGTCACGACGCCGCAACAGGACGCAGATGGCGACACGACGGCGCAAACGGATAAACCCGACGTCGACAATTTCGTTGCGCGGAAGGCCGTCGGTAGTTTTATCGAAATGGCCTCGCTTCCACTGCTGCATGTTTCACCAATGATGGTCCTGGCCTTATTCAGTGATATCGCTTACGGCTCGCAAACCTACTTGTCCGAACTTAGTGAAGAACTGAAAAAACAAGGAGTGATCGACGAAAACACAACCATCGATCAGGCCACCGATTTACTCAACGCATTGCATACAACGACGTCCACAACGGCCCAGGTCTTTGACAAGCCACCTCTATCGATCGACGGGCTGAAGGACACTATCAAGCAAATCAAGGACTGTGCTGGCAAAGGCCCAACTACGTTGATGCCGGAGGCTGAAATTAAACGGCTCTGGAACGAGATGCAGGCAATGGCAACGCGCGAGCATGTCAGCATGCTGGATGTGTCGAGTACGATCACCATGTACAGCATGGATAAGATAGGTTCCCTCGGGCGTGGTGCTTTATCGACGATCAAGGTTGCCGGAAACATGTTTGATCGCCATATCATCGATCACTATTCGGAAGGTCTACAAGAAATTCACCAGAAGGGGATCTACACCGCCTTGGCGGAATCCAGCGCTCCTTACATCGATGCGGTTTGGCTCAATTTTTCAGACGAACGCGAAACCATCACCGAAGACGTGGTTACGGGCCGTTTCTTCAGCAGGTGCTGGAAGTGGCTGAAATCCCGCTTTCGGCGCAAGCAAAAGCCCACACAACCCGGACACGACTCACCTGCCAGCGAGTGACAAAGAGGTGCTTTGTTTGGCTCGCAAACGTAGTTTCAAGAACTGCCTTCTCTGACTCCGGAAACGTGACACTTCGCGCTGAGTACCAGCAGACGTATTGTGCACGACAGGCATGGAGTGCAGAGCGAGCGAGGATCTGATCAGCGAAAATCTCTGCTCGACTGTAGAAGATGCTCTGAATCTACTACCAGGCTTTCCAGACTTCTGACGACGATATGTACTACGTCATGATGTCGTTCGACCTTTCCTCGCACAACCCACGCCTGCGAACTGGTCGCAATCCTTTCATACCGTTTCCATATTGCACGTTTCACAATCGCGTTCATACTTCCTGTTTCATCTTCCAACGTAACAAAGGTAATTCCTTTTGCGGTGCTGGGGCGTTGTCGCAACAAGACAATTCCAGCAACCTTGACTGAGTGGTTTGTTTCACACTCCTGCAGGCTCTCCGCCGAAACAACACCGCGCCGACTCAATTCTGATCTCACAAATGACATCGGATGCTGACGTAAAGTCAGCCCCGTAGCGTGGTAATCTGCAAACACCTCTTCCTGCTCAGTCAGGCTAGGTAATTTACTCTGCCTGGTCAGTGCGATCATCTGGTCACCAAACAGAGGCATCTTTGAGGTACTGGCCGGCTCACCTAGAGCCTGCCATAGCGCATTGCGCCGATCAATGGACAGCGATTGAAACGCATCGGCAGAGGCAAGTTTTTCCAGCGTCGACCGCCCCAATTTGGCACGCTGCGCCAAATCTGCCATCGACTGAAACGGTGCAACTCTGGCCTCGATCAAACGCTGTACATCTCGATGGGACAAACCACGTACCAGACGCATACCCAGTCGCAGAGCCCAAACTGCATCTGGAGGCTGCGGTCTCGCCTGCGTTACCCCGGGATCCAGCGATCGTGTAGACTCAAGCGTGCAATCCCAATCACTGGCATTGATATCCACAGGACGCACTTCAACCCCATGCTTGCGAGCGTCCTGCACTAGCTGGGCTGGCGCATAAAATCCCATTGGCTGGCTATTCAATAACGCCGCCAGAAAAGCTGCTGGATAGTAAAATTTCAGCCACGCTGACACATACGCCAGACGGGCAAAACTGGCAGCATGTGACTCTGGAAATCCATATTCTCCAAAACCCCGAATATGCTGAAACACCTGTTCGGCGTACTCTTGTGAATAACCATTTTCCAGCATGCCACGCACTAATTTCCTGTAAAAGGGTTCGATCAATCCAACTCGCCTCCAGGCGCCCATCGCGCGTCGTAATTGATCAGCTTCACCCGGCGTAAACCCTGCGGCTACGATAGCTAACTGCATGGCCTGTTCTTGAAACAAGGGGACACCTAAAGTGCGTTCCAGCACCTTGCGAATCTGTTCATTCGGCCATTGGGATCCAAAAGCCTCTTCGCCATTACGTCGGCGCAAATACGGATGCACCATATTGCCTTGAATCGGACCTGGCCGCACAATCGCCACCTGAATAACTAAATCATAAAACCGGGCCGGGCGCAGCCTGGGCAACATACTCATCTGGGCCCGACTCTCGATCTGAAACACGCCAACCGTGTCAGCACGGCTGATCATGCCATACACATCCTGATCTTCACGAGGGATGTTATCGATCGACAACACACGCTCAGTCTGCGCCGCAACCATCTGAAAACATTTGTGGATCGCTGTCAGCATTCCCAAGGCAAGGCAGTCCACTTTCAAGATACCGAGCGCGGTGAGATCTGTTTTATCCCATTGAATCACCGTGCGGTCAGGCATTGCGGCATTCTCAACAGGCACTAGTTCACATAAACACCCCTGCGTGACAACCATTCCTCCTACATGCTGGGACAAGTGACGAGGAAAACCAATCAGTTCATCGGTCAGCCGAATCAGCTGTCCACCTAAACGTGAATCAGGGTCCAAGCCAACTTCCCGACAACCTCGCTCAAGCGTCTCGTCTGGGTCATGCACATCCAGCATTTTTGCCAAGGCACCAGTCCGATACTCGGAAAGCCCCAGCGCTTTGCCAACTTCACGGATCGCCGAACGCGGCCGGTAGGTAATCACTTCAGCCGCAATACCTGCGCGATGACGCCCATACTTCTGATACACATACTGCAAGACTTCCTCGCGACGTTCATGCTCGAAATCCACATCAATATCGGGTGCCTCGTTCCGTTCTCGACTCACAAATCGTTCAAATAACAAGTCCGTTTCTAAAGGATCAACTGCAGTTACCCCCAGGCAATAACACACCGAAGAATTGGCAGCAGATCCTCGTCCTTGGCAGAGAATATTCTCTGCGCGTGCAAATCGGACAATATCGTAAACCGTGAGAAAGAATGCCTCGTACTGCAACTCCTCTATTAAGGTCAGTTCATGCTCCAACTGACGTACTATTGTTTCTGGCAGTACATCCCCATACCGCTGGCGAGCTCCGCGCCAGGTGAGCTGGCGCAAATACTGCATTGGCATCATTCCATCCGGGGCGATCTCCTTCGGGTATTCGTATCGAAGATCGCTCAAAGTAAATGTGCAACGGCCAGCAATTTCTATTGTCCGCTCGAACGCTGCCGGAACATGGGAATACAATGCTTGTAGTTCCTCTTTCGTTCGCAGGTGACGTTCCGCATTGGGAAGTCGATGCGGCCCTAATTGAGCAACCGTCACTCCATGCTTGATGGCCGTGAGGACGTGCTGCAGTCCCATTCTCTGGGAGTCGTGGTAATGCACTCCTCCCGCAGCCACCAATGGGATATCAGCCTGCCGAGACAGCGACGCAAGCTGGTCAATCCATGCTTTGTCGTTCGCCCCATGATGCAATTCTGCCAACAGAAAAGAACGGTCACCAAAGAGCTCACCGTACGCTCGGCACGAATCCAGGTACTTTTGGTCAAAAGCACTAGTTCCTAGCTTCCGAGAAGGCAAAACACATGCCAGCAAACCTGTACTAAGGTCGGCCAGATCTTCAAAATACAGTTCACATTCACCTTTCGGGGCGCGACGGCGCCCGCTCGTAATGATTCGAGCGAGCCTTCCGTAAGCAGGTCGGTCCGTTGCCAACAACACTACCGACAAGGCGTTTCGAAGTGTAATCTCGGCACCAATGATCAGTTTCAAACCAACTGCTTTTGCAGCCGTGTCAGCCCGCACGACTCCTGCCAGGCTATTGCGATCCGTAATGGCCAAAGCCTCGTATCCGAGGTCACCAGCTCTCTCCACCAGTTCATCTGGATGAGAGGCTCCTTCCAGAAAGGAAAAATTCGTGATGCAATGCAGTTCTGCGTAACGCGGCCGCGACCGCCGGTTGGTTTTCAAAGGTTCCTGAGCCGAGACATTCGGAGTGGCTGGAAGGCTGGGGACTCGAGTCGATTCAAGCATCGCTAAAAGCTCACAGAGCATAAAGACTGGCAAGCATCTCCGCAAAATGGAGACCACACCAACGGTTTCAAAGACTGGCATGCACATTCAAACGCGTGCCAGAACAACGTGGATTCTTTGTCAATCAAATACACCTTGCAAAAACCATTCTCCGGTCTGCAAACAGCAAAAGATCCAAAACCTCAGGCCCTCTGTCGTTTCCACACGGTAGTAATCTCGGCGCACTCCGTTCCGTCGCCACCATCCGGTTTCAATCCGCTCTGGCCCCCAAGAGCGAAAAACATGGTGCCTTTGAAACGCACAAGAGAAATAACGCGGCAGTTGGCCGTTTCTCTTTTCTGTTACCGGCAATTTCACCGGCGGAGTTACCAGACTCAAAGGCCGCCCAAGAGGAGAAAAAGGAAGACGGTTTACTGAACTTGCGTACTTCGTTGCGCACCCTTCGATCAATGGTTCTTCACGGTATGCCTTTTCTGGCTGGGCATCATTTTGCAAAAACACGCGCAATACACAGTCAGTACCAAGGCGACTGTTCAAGCAATCCACGAGACCTGCCAGATCCTGCTCGTTCTGGGAGATTCGATTTGCAAAAAGCTCTCTCTGCCGAATGACCAGAGGCGCATCCTGAAGCACATACAACGAAACACTCACCACCGGTGCTGGCAGCGTTATCGACTCCAATTGCAATTCGAGTAAACGTTGTAAATGATTTGCATCCGCACAAGGCAAAAACAGTCCCACTCGGAAGGTCAAATCAACTGAATCCTGGCATTGAATACGGCACACGACAGACAAAGCTCCACGACTCCGTTTTTTCAGCAATTGGCACAAATCTGCGGCTTGATGCTGCATTACGTGCTCGACCGATTCACGTTGGAACAAACCATGTTCAGTCTGCCAAAACACGGAAAAATGATGTGGTGAAGGTATTGCCCGAATCACTTCAGACACTCGGCCCATTGCCTGATCCAAACGTTGCAACAGGATCGCTCCGGCCACGTTCTGCAACTCAGCACGAGGCAGCGAAAGCAAATCTCTCAGATAGCCCAATCCCAGCCGTGCCAATATCTGCTGCGTTTTCACTGATAACCTCAGAGCTTCAACAGGCAGATTTTCCATTTCCGTTTCAACAGAATCAGAACTGTAGTGAGCTAATGCCCAGGCATTACCAAGAGTCGGCCCCCAACCCAATCTGGCCAATAACCCTCGTTCACGAAACTGCTCACTCACTTGAGTAATGAATGCATCTTCACCACCAGCAAAGAGATCCATGCCAGTAACGTCAAGCAATAGCGTCTCGGGGGAGGATTCCTCTTCCAGACCGACAATAGGGCTAAAACGGTGGCACCACTGCGCCAAACGCACTAAAGATTTGCGGTCCGCAACAGGGTCACACAGTTCAAGATGCAATGGTTCTTTTTCATTTCGAGTACTTCCCCTCCCTAGAGACTGCCGGCGACGGCCAAGCGCTAATGCCTCAGCTACAGGCATCCCTGAAGACACACCCCACCTGACCAGCTGATCGGAACAAACCGCCACACAAGGCCCACGAGAAGTCTGCTGGTAAATCACAACCGGTTGGTTCTGAAGATCAGGACTTTTCAGCAACAGACGCTGCAATGGCCATTGAGGAAGCCATATCGCGAGAATCAAGGCTCTGGATCTTTCCTGTCTGCTCATCGATCACAATTTCTAATTGGTTTTTGTGAAGCCCGCCGCGACAACGCAAAATCTCAAGCGTCAGTTGCCAGTCATTTCGAGAAGCTCGTGGAATAACCCGTAACCGTGTTTCTGCCCAGGAGGGCTCTGGCTGTACCGTCGCCGGACGAACCAACAATCCCAGACAATCTCCGGACTCTGCAGACAATTGCCAGCGTCGAAAGATTCGGTTCGGTATGTGTTGAGGCCAGGCCAGCACCGCGGAAACCCGAGGGCACCGCAAAGCCTGATCAACAGCCCAGTACACATCTTTCTCACATTGAGGCCGAACCAAGAGGAGGCGACTGAGCTCCAGTCCGCAGGCAGCCGCTGCAGGAGGATAGAAACGCCTCGGCGTATCGATCACAACAGCAAAACCGTCTTCCCGGCAAGCTTCACGAGCTGCAACCAATGCCAGAAAGCCAGCACCGCAGCCCGCACCTTCTCCTAGCCATTCCACGAAAGTACCACGGGTAAATCCCTTGTCAGGCAGCAAATCGTCTAGGGACAGACAACCACTCGTAACAGCCTGATGTACTGATTTAGTGACAGTCGCTTTAGTGACAGTCGCTTTAGTGGCAGTCGCTAGTCGATGTGCCAAATCCGCTCGCAACTGTCTCATAGCCTTGGCTGCGTCATCCGGAACTGCGTCATCCAGAGCCATCGCAAAACCTTTCCGCAACTCTTATCGGACAGGAATGGTGTACAAATGTATACTTATCCTAATAAAGATGGTTCCACGCGTCCAGTGTGGCTTTTCGTGTGCTTTAATCCTGCGCACCATAACCCCCGAGAGATACTGGCAGCGCCCCCCAGGCACCTGGACCCGAACAACCCGCGCCTCTGCAGAGGAAACCATCATCTCGCAGGGCGTCGGGAACTGAGAGGTAAACTCACCTCATTTCAGAGTGCCGCAAAACGCCGGGCATCGGGGTCCCAGGGTGGCATCTCACGGATTGCTGGCAACACTTGTTCCACGTGCTCCACAATTTTCCACATATCACGATGCCGCACATCCATAAAATGTTCCTCAATGGTGTGCTCTAACAAAGTCGCTAGTGGAGTAAAAAAACCGCGTGTATTGACAATCACAATCGGCTTGCTGTGAAGTCCTAAACGTTTCCAGGTGAGCGCCTCCAACAATTCTTCCAGAGTCCCCGACCCTCCCGGCAACGCCACCAATGCATCCGCACAATCAATCATCTGCTGCTTGCGCTGGGCCATGTTGTCAACCAGACAGAGCTCACTGATCTTGGGGTGCCCCCATTCCAGATCATCCATAAAACGCGGCAAGATCCCCAGCACCCTCCCACCACGGGACAAAGCTCCATTTGCAACCGCGCCCATTGACCCGACAGCCCCGCCGCCATAAATCAGTGTGATTCCCTGTTCACCCAGGATCTCACCAAATCGCTGTGCCGATTGAGCATACTCTTGGTCTGCCCGCCGACTAGAGGCACAATAGACGCAAACTTTCTCAATTGGATTCATCGATGACTCGGGGAGCAAATGGCCTGACAGACAAAGGGTTTTCTGGCCGATATGTGATCATGCTCCCAATTTGCATCCCCAGCTGCAATGGGCAACGCTGACAAGAACCTACCAGCCACCTTGGATCAAACCACTATGACGCGTGGACGCGTTCCAGAAAACACCGCCAAGAATGCGATTCAGATTCAGGACCTGGGAGTTATTCTCACTGACACTGTCATTCTGGATTCACTGTCATTGGAAATTCCACAGGGACAGTGGGTCGCGATCGTAGGCCCCTCTGGCTGCGGCAAATCGACTTTGCTGCGAACCATTGCCGGCTTGACCCCGCCTTCGAAGGGTACCATCACCTGGAGCCAAC
>CEOQ01073890.1_pt1 | contig 18627 bp, 29 predicted proteins | sample 361351 | NCBI WGS metagenome assembly CEOQ01 (sample SAMEA2619907, study PRJEB7988) | marine metagenome | biome: marine biome (ENVO:00000447); feature: deep chlorophyll maximum layer (ENVO:xxxxxxxx); material: "saline water (ENVO:00002010), including plankton (ENVO:xxxxxxxx)" | depth 60 m | reverse complement strand
AGCAGCAGGTGTTGCTTACTACTCTGGTGTTAACAGTGATGGTGAGCTATACGTTGGTAACCAGGTTATCAACCCGATTACTGGTCAGATCACAAACGAAGATATTGCACAGTTAAATGTTGTTGGTGAGGAAGGCACAACGATTCAGACATTCTCTGAGGTTGTACTTACTGACAAACTAACTGTAATTGGTGGTGCATCTAACCAACTTGAATCTGTGTTCTCAGGTCCAGTGACTTTCCAGAAGAGAATCACTGCTCAGGAAAACATTCAGACCATAAAGCTAACGTATGCAAACGATGATGGTACCGTACTAAAGCAGAACTTCCTAGCAGAAGATGATGGTACAGGTCTGCCAGATATTGACTCGTCATTGGCATTTAATGATGGTGATATTATCTATAACATTGATTGGCAAGCTGGCGATTCACTTGGTTGGATTTATGATACAGGTATATGGTACAAGTTCGGTCTAACTGATACTGCACCTATTACTGCACGTAGATTCTCTGGTGTTACCAATTATGGTATTGGTATGGCACCAGATGCTTCAAATAGAATGAAGATTGCTGGTAACACTTACATCAATGGTAACCTTGATGTTACTGGTAGGTATGGTTGCCAAGACAAGTACACACTTGCTACTGGTATCGCCAATAACAATAATGGCGTTGTATATAACGGCAATGGATCAACAACTTCCTTTGCTATATCTCCTGGACACACCAGTTACTCTGTAATGGTATTTAATAATGGTGTTGCTCAGATTCCTGGTGTTGATTATCAGGTATCAGGTAACGCAGTTGACTTCTCGATTAGTATCCCACCTGCTACAGGTTCGGTGATCCATATAAGAGAGATGGTAATCTAAATAGTTAAACAGAGGAGGAGGTTAGCGTTTTATGGCTACCCAGATTAATGGTAATAACATTCAAGCAACAACCAGAGGTTTGGTTGAAGCGTGGAGTATTACTGAACAACTGAATCTCCCGCCACTTAACCAGTCACAGGTTAATGCGTTAGGTGTCCCTGCGTTCGGAACTTTGGTCTATAACACGACCGAAGATATGGCACAGATCTATAAACAAGACGCACAGCAAGGAAACCCAGGTTGGACAGACGTTGGTGGAGGTGGTCCTGCGATTGGTGAGAATAGTATAATTAGAACGAACGGAACAAATATTCAAGAGAACTTAACTATAGGTCCAGTAGCAAACGGAGGAGTTGAGTTCACAAACGGATTTAGTGCAGGTCCAATACAAATCGATTCAGGTTATACAGTCACGATTGAAAATGGAGCATCGTGGACTATGCTTGGAGACGACGACCTGTCTTATGCTCAGGTTGTACACCTTACATCTCAGCATCTTACATCAACTGGTACATTCCATTATGGAACAACCAAACAAACTGTTACCTATTTCACTTCTACAGGTGATATAACACACGATTATTTGAATAGTAGTAGAGTATGGGTTAATAAGACTGGTGGTGGTAACTTTAACATCTATCTAAACAACGTACCTACTGATTCAGCTCACGCTTATCGATTAGGTGTGATGGTTAGATCACAGGGTGGTACTGGATTCCCCACTGGAATAAATATAAACGGTCAATGGACTGACATATTCTGGAAGGATAATAGTGGTGCTGGAATGAATAGAGGATATGGTGAAGTGATGTTTGACATTATTAATACACCTAATACTAACCAGCATAACTTCACAGTCTTTGGCTATGAGCGTGATTACGGGCCTTAAACTGGTTCCTATATATTATAAATACACTTAGGGAAAATTCTAAACAGGCACAATGAGTACACTTAAAGTTGCATCTATTAGAGACCTGTCAGGCATCGGTGGTTTTACACTTGCTTCTGGAAACATTACTGCGAACGGCACCTTGACCTGTAGTGGTATAACCATTAATGGTAATATTACGGGTTCTTCTGCTCAGATCGTACCTAGTGTTTCAGGACAGTCTGGTAAGTTTCTAACTAATAACGGTTCATCGATGTCTTGGACATCTGTTAGTTCCGAAAACATAAACTCAATGAACGTTTATACAGGTGGTTCTACCTGGAACAGACCTTCAGGAGTTAAATATATTCACGTTCGCGTTCAAGGTGGAGGCGGTGGTGCTGTCGGACACGGAGAGTCTGGTGGTGCTGGTGGATATTCAGAAAGAGTATTGGACGTAAATAATATTTCGTCTGTGGGTATTTCAGTTGGTGGTGGCGGTGGAGGTACTTGGTACTTCGGTCACGGTGGAGATGGTGGATCATCTAGTTTTGGTCCTTACTTATCTGCTGGTGGTGGTCACGGTGCTAACAGAAATAACCAGCACTCAGGTGGACTAGGACGTAATGGTTCTGGTGGTAACCTGAACATATGGGGTGGTGGTGGACAATCCCACGCTGCTCACGGTGGTGGAACTGGTGGTGCATCTCACTTTGGAGGATCAGTTGCTGCTGGTTGGCCAAATGGAGGTAACTTCAGTCATAATCATCAAGACCACTCTGCTTATGGTTCTGGTGGATCAGGTGGACACTTCCACGGATTCCGAGGATCTAATGGTAAGTATGGTGTGGTAACTGTTATTAACTACAAATAGGGGACAATGAAGAAAGCATTAATGGACTTTACAGGCCAAGTTGCCGACGTTGTAGAACCAGGTGAAGAGTACACACTATTCTTTGGTCGGGGTTGCTCACAGATGTGGGTCAATGCACCTGATAATATAAAGAATAGTTGGACACTCGAATGGTCTGACTCTGCCAATGATATGATATGGATAGAAAGAGATGCAACATATGCTGATCCTCTTACTGTTCGTAAGGTATCTTATGGTGAGGTTGGACAACAACTTGATATGATATACAGAGACCTGAAAGCAGGTAAAGCATTAAATGCTGCTGATGCTGAATGGTATACTCATATAACTACTGTTAAGGAAAACACCACACGTCCTTCTGATGTAGAAGAACCAATGGATCCTACAATGGATGAGGACGAGGTTGCTGAATTTATGTCTGATGCTGCTGAACCAAACACAAACAGACCAATGAAACTCAGCAGTCAAGAAGTTCCTTGTTGGGAACGCTATAGTAACTGGGGTGGAACTTACACCGAGGGTTTTGAGTAAATGATATGAAACTTGATAAAATCTGCATTGTCGGTGGTGGCAGTGCAGGGTGGATGACCGCAGCGGTCTTGATTAAACATTTTGGTAATACTAAAGACATCACGTTGATAGAATCTCCACGTGTACCTACGATAGGTGTGGGAGAATCTACCACTGATGGTTTTAACTCATTCGTAAGGTATCTTGGTCTTGATGATAAAGACTGGATGCCACCTAGCGATGCTACATATAAAAGTACAATAAGATTTGAAGGTTGGGGTGATCCAGAGGATCCCCCTTTTCATTTTCCTTTTGGATTATATGATGTTCCTATTCCTCTAGTGGATTACTATGTTTGGAGGAATAAGAATAAGGTAACATCTCAAACATTTCAAACCGTCTATTCTAATGCTTGCACAGTATCAGAAGGGAAGAGGTTGTACGTACCCTTTATTAAAAATGATACAGCATATCAAATAGATGCAATTAAATTCTCAAAGTACCTCAAAGACTCTTTCTGTATTCCTAGGGGTGTCAACCATATTGTTAGTCATTGTGAACCTGTTGCTAATGATGGTCGTATTGATTCCTTGGTCTTAGAGGACGGTACTGAATTTACTGCTGATTTATTTTTTGATTGCACAGGGTTCCGAGGACTCTTGATGGAGAAGTTAAGGAATAAGTGGAAGAGTTGGCATAAGTATCTGTTGAATAATTCAACGTGGGCATATCGTAAGGAATATACTGATAAGAGAGATGAACTAACAAACTATACACGTGCAACTACGATGAGTTCTGGTTGGATGTGGACAGTACCAACGTGGAGCAGAATAGGTACAGGATATAATTATTCTAAGAAGTATCAGTCCAAGGAAGATGCACTAAAAGAATTTAAGAAGGCAATAGGTAAAGAAGACGAACCAGATAATATGTTCCGTCATCTTGAGTGGCCCACAGGGATTAGAGAGAAAATATGGAAAGGTAATTGTATTGCTATTGGTCTATCTGGTGGGTTCATTGAACCATTAGAATCAGGTGGACTCTTTTGTGTGACTGAATTCTTATTTAATTTCATACGTTATCTTGATAAAGAGAATACTGTTATCAATAGTATTCAAAGAGATACCTTTAATGCTAGTTGTAGAGATCAGTTCACATCTTTTAGAAATTTTGTGATCTGTCACTATACTCTTGCTAAGAGGTGTGATACAAAATACTGGCAGGATGCTATTAATGTTCCTTTTAATAGTGGACTACAAGATCAGGCAGGGATTCATAGCACAGAGATACTATCCTTGAACCAACTGTTTCCAGGTGTGTCATATTTGATGGGTGGATTGAAATATAATGCACTTTCCGACAAAGATGTGGTAGACTTGAAGTATCATTATCAAAAAGAGTTTGATTTGGAGTATTTGGATGAACAGATACAACACAGACTCACTGAGATGCCTAAATTGGTACAAAAGTACCCAGTACAACTAGATTATTTAAAGGAACATATCTATGGAGTTCACTAATGTCTGTATCGTAGGTGGTGGATCTGCTGGATGGATGACAGCAGCAACATTTCTAAGACATTTTCGTGGCAGTAAGAAGGTTACATTAATTGAGTCACCACAGATAGGAACTATAGGTGTAGGTGAGTCAACAACACAGTATTTTAATACATTCGTAAAGTTCTTAGGACTTAAGGATGAAGAGTGGATGCCAGATTGTGATGCTACCTATAAGAACAGCATACAGTTTGAAGGTTGGGGTGAGTCACCTTGGCAGTATCCATTTGGTGAGTATGCTAGTCAGATACCAATAGCAGATTTTTATGCTTGGAAGAATCAAAGAGAAATAGGAACTATTAATAATAGAAAAGAAGCAGCAGGTAATGATTTGTTTCAGAGAATATATTCTAATGCTGCTGGTGTATCACAAGCAGGGAAACTATACACACCAGACATAGATGAGTATTGTGGTTATCATATTGATGCAACTAAGTTTGCTAATTGGTTAAGGGACAAGTATTGTTTACCATTAGGTGCTACTCATATTAGGAAGCACATTGAATTAGTACAGACTGAGGGTGATTATATTACTAATCTGATCCTAGAGGATGGTGATGAAATGGATGCTGATCTATACATTGATTGTTCAGGATTCCGTAGTTTACTATTCAATAGGTTGGATGTTGATTGGGATAGTTATTCTGATATGTTATTGAATGATTCCACGTGGTGTACACGTATGGAATATACTGATAAAGCACGTGAACTCACAAGTTATACAAAGGTTAGTGCATTATCAAGTGGATGGGTATGGACTGTACCTACTTGGTCTCGTATTGGTACAGGATATAATTATTCTAGTAGATATCAATCAAAAGCATTTGCACTTAAAGAGTTTAAGAACTTCTTAGGTTGTCACGATAAACCAGATGAAGATTTTAGACATCTCCATTGGCCCACAGGGTTAAGAGATAAGGTATGGGTTGGTAACTGTATTGCTATTGGATTGTCTGCTGGTTTTATTGAACCATTAGAGTCAGGTGGTCTGTTTGCAGTACACGATTTCTTATTTAATTTCATTCAGATGGTTAACCATAATGATAATATGTTAAATGGTTTCCAGAGAGATTGGTTTAATAGAGCGTGTAAGAATAGATTTGGTGACTTCAGAGACTTTGTTGTTAATCATTTCAGTGCTTGTAGAAGACACGATACACCATACTGGAAAGCAGCAGCAGATGTACACGCACCAGCATTAAATAGAATACATCCAGATGATGTTGTTGGTTCCTTAAATAATATGCCAGAAGCACATCAATATTTGTTGGCAGGATTGGGATATAATATCCTTAGTGACAGAGAACTGAGATCAATGCATCGCAGATTAGATGTAGATTTTGATGGACAGTTCCTTGAGACATTTGATGGTATAGTCGCTAAGAGATTAGAAGAATTGAATGAGATTACAGATAATATGCCACGACCTCTTGACTATTATCGTGACACCCTATATAATACAACGGACAGGAATTAATTCACTATGCAAGTAAATAATGTAGTAATTGTAGGTGGTGGTAGTGCAGGTTGGATGACTGCTGCTGCTCTATTAAAACTATGTCCTTGGGTTAATGTAGTTCTAGTTGAGAGTAAGAGAAAACCACCTATCGGTGTAGGTGAATCAACACTAGGACAATTCAATAAGTACCTGCACGCATTAGGTCTGGAAGATACAGACTGGATGCCATATTGTAATGCAACATATAAGAATAGTATTCAGTTCACAGATTTTAGAGAGAAGGGAACCACATTCCAGTATCCATTTGGTGTAAGCAACGAACCAATAGAAGACTTCTTTGATTTACAAAGAGAGAAACCTGAGACCTATGGTATTGATGAGGATGATGGTATAGGATTTGCAAAATTCTATAATCCTGAGAATGTCACGATGGTGCAGAATAATAAAGAATGGTGTGGTAAGAGTACACCTGAAGGATATGCTGACTGGAATAATTTTGATGAGAAGGTAGACAGAGCATATCATATGGATGCTGATAAGTTTGGTGAGTTCTTAAGAGATAGAATATGTTATCCTTGGGCAGAACAAGATAGGTTCACTCACGTTATTGGTGAGATTCGTGGTATGGTTAAAGATGTAGAAAGAGGTGGTTCACCTGCTGCATCTAACAGACAGATTAATCAGTTAGCAGTTAGATTAGAAGAAGACAAGAAGACTATTGGAGTTGTTGGTGATCTTTATATTGATTGTAGTGGATTCCACGCTAAACTCATTGAAGACTTAATGGGTTCAACCTTTATTGGATTTAATGATACACTTGCTAATGATAAAGCATTCTTTGCAAGAGTTCCTTACCTAGATCAAGCACATAGAGAGGAACATATGAAGAACGTGACTGATTGTCACGCTGGTGAGAATGGTTGGATGTGGACTATACCTTTATGGGATAGGTTAGGTGTTGGTTATTGTTGGTCTTCAAGATTTGCATTAGAACCTGAAGCAAGAGGAGAATTTGAGAGATGGATGGAAGAGAAGTTTGATTGTGATATAGATGAGATAGAGATTAAATCTATTAATATTAAACACGGTTATAGACAGAATGCTTGGGTATTGAATGTTGTTGCTATTGGTTTATCATATGGTTTTGTTGAACCATTAGAATCTACTGCTCTACTATCAACACACGAGAATATTCTTAGATTAGTTGATATCCTCAACAGGAGACAAGGATACATTACTAATATTGAACGTCAATGGTTTAACTTTGCTGCTAGACGTGAGATTGTAGGATTCAGTAAGTTTGTTGCAATGCACTATGCTCTATCTAAGAGAACAGATAATCCTTATTGGAGATATTGTACTCAGAGATGTGAGTATATAACACACGATCTGAATTTTGTACAGAATAATGATAACTTTGAACGTGCTGGATCAGCACTTGATATTAATAATCCATTAGATCCTAGTCTAGGTGGTTTAAATTATGTTATGGCAGGTATGGGTATGAGGTTGGGAAATAGATATTATTCTACCAACTACCATCCTCTTGATAGGGTTAAGGTGGATGACCATCTTGCTGCATTAGATGAAATGAAGACAAATTATATTGCTGAGGTTGAGAGATTTGTTACTAGTGATGATTGCCCATCACATTATCAGTATCTACTAGACAATGTATATGGTGAAGACAATGTGGAATTTTCTTAAGAAAAAGAAACCTTGGGTCAGGTTCTATTCACTAGAACCAGGACTTGCTGAGGTATATCCACTTGAACCAACCAGTAAGGTCAAACGATCTTGGTTACAGAAGGATGTTAAAGGTAATAGATGTCCTTTTCAAGGATCACAGAATTCCTCTAACTGTCCTGGTATCAAGCAGATTGCTAGACTAGGTTATGTGGTTGTAGCACCTATGGATTTCACTATTATTACTAATGGTGATGGTATATCATTTGAGTATGAGATACCCAATAGGTTTGTAAGACACGAGAATTATATTTCAGATCACTCACCTGAACAGGTCATTCCTTTAATTGATAGACCAGAGACTACTCTTGCTCATTTAATAAAAGTTGAACTGCCTTGGCGAGTTCGTGCATCTGATGATATAATATTGCTACAACAACCTGTATGGTGGAATAATGAATCAAGATTCGAAGCGGTTGCTGGTGTCTTTGATCCAAGATTTGCATTACAGGTTAATGTACAATTACAATGGTATGCGTTAAATACTGGTACGGATGGAACTGTTGTTAAAGCAGGTACACCACTCGCTCAGTATATACCTATACCAAGATCAGTCATTGAAAAAGACTGGTACGATTTCACTCAAGAACCTGCTGATAACAAGGACTGGGATCTTGAAGCGGCATTCAACTATTCTATTAAGTCTGAATATATGATTCACGACAATGTACAAGGTAGAGTAGCACGTGCTATGAAAGCAATTAACTATCACTCTGACGGAATTAAACGATGACCATTGATGAACTAATTCAGAACTTCCACGTCCAGAAGGAACTGGTCATTAAAGAGATTGACCGACTGGATGAGGAATTCAGTAATAAGAAACTAAATCCTTATGGTGTTACTACTATTGATTTCCAGAAACGTAGTGACGCATACTCACAGAAATCAAGACTTGAAGGTGCTATCGATGCACTATTCATTGTTAAGAAACAGATCTTTAATGATGATGGTGAGGTAGAGATACCAAATATGGAAGATATTATGGGTGAGACAGAACTTGAAACTATAGGTAAGAAGACTGAAGGTAATGAAGATCTGGAAGAATTACCTGATACCTTCCCTACTATTGATGATGACAACATTCCAGGTGATCCCTCTTACTAACTATGCCAGTCTACAGAGATTATGAAATTAGAATCAACTTCAATGAGTTGATCGAAGAGCAAATGCACGTGTGTGATGCACTGCATCCAGATCACTGCCTTACAGAGGCACAGATAGATCATATTGCTCATCATTTACGCACCAACATTTGTTTAGAATCTATTTACCAACAGGTACATACTGCTATCTGGGACTATTGTGATGCTGAAGGCATTGATAATCCAGAAGGTGTTGATCCACGTCCTCACTATGGTGAGATACAACCTGAACCTGGTCGTGAAGCAGAACTAAACAGACGTGAAAAAGCAATGAAAGAGTTCGAGATGGTAGACTTAGTATCTCCATCTTGGTCCATTAAAGTACCTCGGAGGAGAACCAAATGAAAGGAACAGGATCACTAAAGGAAGCAACTTGGGAACAGCATAAGAAGGCAGAGGAACAACCTTTTGTCGGTATGATGTTCGGAGGTATGCTAGACCCTGAGTCTTATGCCATCTATCTTTACAATCAAATCCAACAATATGATGCACTGGAAACTGTTGCTTATGAGGAAGGATTGTTAGAAGATTTACCAGACGTGCGTAGAGTACCTGGTATGAAGAAAGACTTTGAAGAATTATGGGAAAGTGGTGCACCACCACTATTAAATGTGACTAAGGAATTCATTGCATACATTGATGGACTTGATAAGAGTGATCCTCTTTACGGTCATAAACTAATGTCTCACATATATACTAGACATATGGGTGACTTAATGGGTGGGCAGATGCTTGCACAGAAAGTACCTGGTTCATCAGCAATGTATGAATTTGCAGATAAGGATGCACTGAAAGGTGCTATTCGTGCTAAGATTGATGACTCAATGGCACCTGAAGTCAAAGTTGCCTATGGGTTTGCTACTAAAACATTCGAGGAGATGCTACCTTATGCTAAAGTCGTACACCAAGGTTGACAAGAAAGGAAGAGAGGAAACTTGGGAGTGGGATGAAACTCCTGAGTTACTCGCAGCATTAGAAAAACTACACAGATCATCAGAGGATGTCCAAGCAACCCAAAATAAATTACAACACACATCCACCCACGATAAGAAATCTACCGAGGGAGGCGGTTAATGCTGTTAAGAAGAAGTCTAAGGAGACTCTTGCACATCTTAAGAAAATGATTGACAGTTTGAGGTCGTAATGCCAGCAGTAAAGTTCCTACCTGATTACATTTGGAAGTTAAACTATGACTTTCAGTATGAGGGAGGAACTTTGCAGTATGATGTTGGATGCTTATTAGATAAGGTTAAACAGAATAGTGAGGTTGAGAAGGGTAAAGCGTGGTCTACTGCTGTAGCAGCACGAGAATCTTATGCACCACATAACTGGGAGTGCTTACAGAAGTTTTTAAATATATTACATCAACAGTTATTACCGATCTGGGACCATTGGGAATATCATACAATGGGAATCAGACCAGCAGAGTCGTGGGTTAATATACACAAGAGAACAGGTGTTACGATAGAACATATACATTCACCTTGTCCTATGGTTGTGTCTTGTTATCTTAAAGCACCACCAGGTTCAGGTAACATATATTTTAGGAATCCATTAGAGTATCATTTGTTTGGTACACCTCAAGAAGTTGATCTTGCGATACTTAGAGAGGTGGAGGTCAAGACAAATGATATCTTAGTATTTCCTGGTTGGTTGAAACACTTCACCAAACCAAATGAAACTGATGAGGACAGGATTTGCCTGACATTAAACTATGAAGGTTTTTGAGGATGTTATCTCTCCAGCATATCAGGAGAGAATTAATAATATTATGCACGATGTATCATTCAAGTGGGGTTTACTTGATGATGTGACATATGGTACTGATGATGCACTGAGGAGTAAGTTTCCTCACGTTAAAGGTACACCAGGATTTGCTCACCTATTCTATGACAAAGCGTCAGGGATTCAAAGTGAACATCTTGACTTTATACTTCCACTTCTGCTATCATTTACAGGTACAAACAATTTTGATTTAATTCGAATCAAGGGAGGATTACTCTTACCAACATCAACAGGACATAATATGCCTCACGTTGATTTTGATGAACCAGGTTTAACAACAGCACTATATTATGTCAACGATTCAGACGGGAATACCGTCTTTTTTGATGATACATATAATATGGTAGAGGAGATTAAACCTCAACGAGGAAAAGTGGTAATTTTTGATGGTTTAACTTACCACGCATCGACCTGTCCTACCCTTACTACAAATAGAATTACACTAAATTTCAATTATGCTCTCAGGTCCTGATACATATCAAGTTGGAACTTCAGAAGAAGTTATTCCAACTGTGATAATTGATAATTTCTTCGAGACACCAAGTCTCGTTGCTAAGTATGCACGTGATCAGGAATATATGAAGTGTACTGAACATCCAGCGGGAGGTAATTGGCCAGGTAAGAGAACACAATTACTGGATAAATTAGATCCAGTGTTACACGAAATGGTGTGTCGTAAGTTAATAAGATATCTTCCACATCATATGGGATTCGAGTTAGCAGATATGACATTTCATATCTCTACAGAAGAAACAAAAGAAGGATGGATACACACTGACCCACCACATTTAGGAATCGGTGTTGTTATATATTTGAATGATGGTATTAGAGATAATACTGGAACCAAATTATATGATGTTCCACCTGGTTATGCTGGACAGATGTATGAGGATGAATTTAAGAGTCAGATGGCAGCAACAGAACAGGAAAATATAGATGAATATAATTCTGTTAGAGATCAATGTAATAAAGATTTTAGGATGTCTATTACCTGTGAAGAACGTTTCAATCGTTGTATAATATTTGATGGTCGAAAGTATCACGGTGCAGCAGGACTGTATGGTGATAATCCTGAAAATGGTAGACTGACACTTGTTTGTTTCTTAAGAGGAGTATTAAAGTAATGGAAGTTATCTTACCAACTGAACCTGTGGAAACTATTGTTGAAAACAAACTATATGTTGTTCGTGAAGCAGTGTCCAAAGAGACTTGCGAACACCTCAAGGTAGAGTATTTAATGATTAAGGATATTGTTGAAGCAACAACAGATGGACCTACTTCGGACCCCATAATGCCTGGTGCATTTGCAATGTATTCACCTGTATGCTTTGAAGCAATGGGAGTATACATCAAACCTATTATGGAAGAGGTGTTAGGTCTTGAATTACATCAGACATTTAGTTATGCCAGAGTATATGTTAAAGGAACTAATTTAGTCAGACATAGAGATAGGACATCAGGTGAGTGGGTTGGCAACGTATGTATTACACGAGATGATACTGACTGGGCATTTTATATTGAGTTGGATGGTAAGTCACATCAAATATTATTAAATCAAGGTGATCTAATAATATTCAGAGGACATAAAGATTTTCATTGGAGACCAAAATATACTGGAGAATTACAAGTACAAGCATTTGTATCATATGTGGATGCAAATGGACAGTATGCTGATAACAAATATGATGGAAGACCAATGTTAGCAGCACCGTGGGAAACAGCAAGTGAGAAGATAAGAAATGAACAGTCAATCATTAACTCATCACCTTACTACACATAATATGAAGATCAATAATATTATTACACGAGACAATCCATTTTATGTTAAGTCACCTGACTTCATAATAATGGACAATGTGATACCAGAAGTATATCAGAACTGGTTGATTGATTGTATTAGAAATGATAGTTTAATGTGGCATCGTAAGGATACAGCAATCAGTGATTTGTTTCGTAATGATCCTCGCAATGGGTTCTGTAATTTTCACTATTTGTTTGAACAAGATGAGGGTAATGAGTTATCACCATTGTGTAATGCTTTTATGCCATTAGCATTACAATTCAGAGACAAATTGCAATGCGAATGTTTACTACGAATGAGAGTAAATTGTACACCAGCATATCCTACTAATCAAATACAATTACCTCACGTCGATTCATATGTTAAAGGTGCTTGGAATGTAGTTTATTATATTGATGATAGTAATGGTGACACAGTTATATACAACGAGAGAACGACAGATCCACAGGAATATATGAGAATAGCGAATAAAGATCAATACACTGAGATGACACGAGTTGCCCCTAAAAAGGGTAGAGCAGTGGCATTTAAGGGTGATTTATTTCATTCATCAACACTTCCTGTAGGTACTTGGCGACCAGTTCTTAACATTAACTTGTCTGAGAATTATCCTACACCATCACAAACTACATACAATCCTAATGACGTACAAACTTAATGAGGGTGACGATTGGGTAGTCTATCGATCACCAGCAGTAGAGCACGAGAGTGCTGAAATGATAGCACAAATAGGTCGTGCTTATAGACATTTTAAGAATACATTTACTGGTCTTGATTCATCACTACGACAAGATGGTTTAACTGTTGGTGCATTACCATCATTATTTGATGTTGAGGATCAGTATAAGAAAGACATACAACATTTAAAGGATGAAGGTGATTACAGTGGATACAGATTCTATAATTTGTTCTCACTTACAGCACCAAGTCCTTTGTTCTGGTTATTAATGAGAGATATACGTAATTGTGTTAGGGAAACCATAAATACTGATGAACCCTTGTGGATACAATGCTGGATGAATTTGCATAAACCTAGTGAAGTATTAGGTTGGCACGATCATCACTTTCCTTATCACGGTTATGTAAGTATTGACCCTAAAGATAGTACCACAGAGTTTAAAGAAGGTGATCTAAGATACGAGATAAAGAATGAAGTTGGTAACATATATTTTGGACCTGGATGGAATAGAATGCACCGAGTACGTGTAGATAGTCCATACGAAGGTGAACGAATTACATTAGGATTTGATATAGAGACACAACCAGATTTACCTGACGATCAATTTTCACTCATTCCACTACTATAATGTTTGGACTTAAGACACAAATACTAGATACAGAGAGTAAAGATATACTCAGGAAATCTCTTGGTATGTTCATATCTAAGACTTACCAGTCACATAGTGCTGGTAGAATAGATAGTGTTGAGTTAGATGACCTGTTACATACAGTAGAAGAGATATGTGATCTGCTATACTTGAAGCACGTAGACTCGTGACTATTAACCTACTCCTTGCCAACGCTCTCCAAATCGAAATGCGAAACATCCTTAAGTCTCTCGAACTTGGTACATACATCAAATTTAGAGGTGAAACTGGTTACATATCATTTGTTGGTGATGAGTATATTACCTTGTGTACTCACGAAACTGTTACACCTGAGACATTACACGGCAAGACCTTCTGTAATGTGCTAATATATGCACAGGATTGGGAGGACATCGAAATTGATGAGTCACTCTATCCTCGCAACGTCAGGAACTACCACGGAAAGATCGTGGAGCATCCTGGTAATGATCTACTGCCACCCATAGAGGAGCGATGAAGATTCAAGCAAACCCAAATGCAACCAACAGCGAGTTTGATGCTAAGGAAATCATACCTTGGATCAATCTCAATATTTCTGTTAAGCACGCTCAGGCATTGCTAACAGCACTACAGCACTTCCCACTTGAACTACAGTATGCAAGTGAGAATCTCCACGGAGTTAAATACTCTGAGATATACAACATTATTAGACAGGAGGTTGATGATGCCACCATTGAGGAAATTAGCAAGAGTCACACCCATTAGTGATCGTGCCAAACTACAGTTTGTAGAGGCAATGAACAGTAATGCTATGGCAACTATTGAAGAACGTAGAGAAGATGGTAGAACATTTCTATCATCACAACATAATACAGGGTTCTGGTTCTGGTCTGATGGCAAGGACGACCCACACTGGAGATTTGAAGAATTATGACTGAAGCAAAGGCAGGTGACTCACTTAAGGTGATAGTTGATGAGAATGGTAAGGTTGCATTAGAGTATGATCCTAATGATCCTCACTGGTCTTGGTTGGGTAAAGCAACTGATGAAGAGGTTGAAGCATTCATACAAGCAGCGAGGGAGGACTATGACCAATCTTGATACTGTCATACACAACTTACGTAAGCAACTCGAAGAGTTAGAACGTATCAACGCAATGATTAAGTATGAACAACGACCTAAGAATACAGAAAGAATTGGTAAGGATCTTGACCTTCTCGATTTTGATGTCCCTGATAATCAGGTTAGAGCAACAGCGTGGGAGCAAGATGACATAGTACACAGCAAGCATTACTATGATTATGATAGAAACTTGTGACAGTTGTCATACTGGTACATAACAGCACTATTTGACCACATTTCCCTTTATACTATTTGTATCAAAGGGATTTTTAATGGTCTTAACACTCAGACCTCACCAAGTGCGTGCTCTTGAAGCAATGGATGAGCACCGAATAGGTCAGATTGTTGTACCTACTGGTGGTGGCAAAACTATGATAATGATTCAGCACGCTTGTGGTGTGTTGGATGATGGCAATAATACTATTGTAGTTGTTGCACCACGTATTCTATTGGCACAACAGTTGTCCAGAGAGTTCTCATCATTCTTAGATGATGTGGATATTATGCACGTACACTCTGGCAATGCTGACCACTACTCAAGCACTAAGAGTGAGGATGTTGCCACTTGGCACAACCCAGATCGTAAGCAGATCTTATTTGCTACATACCATAGTCTTCATCGTATCATAGAAAGTGATATCAAGGTGGATGTAGTTTACTACGATGAGGCACATAATAGTTGTGCACGATCTTTTTATCCTTCTGTTAAATTTTATTCAAGTCTGGTTGATGTACGCAGTTATTTCTTTACTGCTACTCCTAAGTTCAGCACTCTTACTAAGAAACCTGGAATGAATGATGTGACAGTATATGGTGACATCATTGAGAACGTACCAGCACCAGAATTGATTGAAGGAGGGTCACTCATACCACCTACAATAGTACCATTTGATATGGATATCAATGTGACTAGAGGTAGTGAGCACATACACGACAGTAATGCTATTGTTAAGTGTCTCAAGACTATTGAGCACGAGTCACCCAAGGTAGTGGTGAGCATTAGATCAAGTCGTGTTTTAGATAATATGTTAGGTAGAACGAGTCTTCTTGAAGACCTAAAGGAGTTAGGTTATGATGTGATGCACGTTACTAGTAAGTTTGGTGCATATGTTAATGAGAAGAAGGTACACAGGACTACATTCATTAAGACTCTTAATGACTGGGGTAAGTCTGGTCGTAAGTTCATCGTGTTACACTACAGCATATTATCTGAAGGCATATCAGTAGCAGGTTTAACCCACTGCATTATGCTTAGACAGTTGGGTATCATTGAGACTGCACAGACTATAGGTCGTGTAATACGTCTTAACAAGGAGGACATCAAGGACATCAACAATGGTACAATACAAGCAGGTAATCTTGCTATGTATCGTAAGAGCACAGGATTTGTATGCACTCCCGCTAAGTCCATACATACTGTCAAGAGGATACAGCGAGTAGTGGATGACATCTTTGTTAAGGGTATTCCCCCACTTCCACTAGCATATAAATAACTCTGGAAAGTAATCTACAGGATTGACAATGGCATCAACACAAGTAAATAATTGGGCAGACCTTCTAACTGCTGAATTAGGTGCAAAAGCAAAAGCACACAGACTGGCAATGGTGAATGAGAGAATAGCATCACAGGGTCGGTCACCTGGTAGTGATGATAGGTTTAAGAACAAGAAAGACAAGATTGAAGCAGACCACGCTTCAGTGACTTGGGTATTCACTAAAGAGGATGTACCATCAAGTGATGATCTAGTCATTAAGGCAAAGGCACCAGCAGATAGAGGAGGACATACAAGAGTATGGGGATACATTGAAGGAACTTCAGGTCCAAATGAAGCGTGGGTACGCAAGAGTTTAAGTGATCCATTTGTAGCAGGTAATGATTTAACTGATGCAAATAGAGCAGCATTCTTTGCTAAGGTATCACACAAGGACGGCAAGCAGTTCTGATAATACTATTATATTATGAATGAAGTCCTTGATCTCTTTCCAACTAGATTAAATATATCTCGTCACGATGATTCAGTCATTGTTGACGAGATTAATCATTTAGTGGTGTGTTGTGAGAAAGAGGAACCATCATTCAATTTCAATGCAGAACAGAATGACAATATCAATCTATTTGATGAGTATAGACCAATACTGCCAGTATTCTTGACTTGGTTAACTGATGCAGTCAATGAGTATGTTGGTCACGAACACTGGAGATTTAGTGAGTCGTGGTTGAACATATACACAAAGAATGGAAGTCAACCAATTCATAACCATAAAGATTGTCAAGTTTCAGGGTGCTACTATCACCAGACTGTAGAAGAACACGGAGATCTCATAACACACAACCCTAACAGTTATATTAATTTGGATGTATGGGGTTGTACGTGGAAGACCTACCCAGTTAAGACATATCCTCAGAGTGCAGTGATGTTCCCATCATTTTTAATGCACTCAACTGAGAACAATATGTCAGACCTACCCAAGATATCCATAGGGTTTAACGTAGCATTAGAGCGAGGTAAACAGGGTGGAATCAGTGGTCAGTGGTTAGGTAAGCACACATTGATACACGATAAACCATATAATATGCTAGATGGCAAGAGTTACGGACAGTCTGAATAGTGGCACAACATAGCAACTATATGCTATGATATGGTGTATTATTAAAGAGTCAAACGAATCAAGACCAAATGTCCCAAAGCAAAGTCTACGAGTACACTCACAAACTCGCTCAACGCTTGCAAGAGGACTATAACAGACAGTCCTATGCAGGTATGAACACCTTCGACATCAAAGAAGGTCGTAAGTACATCAAGATTAATATGATTAACAACCAAGAAAGCGTACACGCTTTTGTTGATCGTAACACTGGTGATGTATTCAAACCAGCATCTTGGCGTGGACCTGCTAAGATAGCACGTTACAATCTACTTGATGAGAAGTCAAGATCAGAGTGTTACACTCGTGCAGATTGGGCAGGTGGTTATCTCTACATCAAGTGATTATTATGGACATTACAACAGACACAACTCAATATGCTTGGGGAGTTGATAACAACTTCACCACAGAAGAGTACGAAGAACTAATAACAATGGTTCACGATAAGATCAGGAAAGAATATTCAGACGATGAAACTTGTCGTTTTTATTCTAAACTATTAGGTAAACTTCTCGTCCTTGCTAACAATGAATGATTTGAATCTCGAAGAGTTGACATCACTTAAGCAACTCATTATGTTAGAACAAATTGACATCATCGATGATGATGAGAATGAATATTGGAACACAATTAGACGAAAACTTGATAATATTCTCGAAGAGAATGAGTTAATTCGTAAACTATCTGATCCAAATATTAAATGCTTTGTTGATGATGAAGAGGTTGATTGTGAGACTTGGGAGTAATAATGAAGGATAAGATATTATATGGTGATTGTAGAGAATCACTAGCAAATATCACCACTAAATGTCAAATGTGTGTGACTTCTCCGCCTTACTATGGTCTAAGAGATTACGGTGGGGAAGTAACACAAATAGGACAAGAATCATCTCCTGAAGAGTATATTCAGGAGATGGTTAAAGTGTTTAGATTAGTG
>CEOQ01143127.1_pt1 | contig 18637 bp, 23 predicted proteins | sample 361351 | NCBI WGS metagenome assembly CEOQ01 (sample SAMEA2619907, study PRJEB7988) | marine metagenome | biome: marine biome (ENVO:00000447); feature: deep chlorophyll maximum layer (ENVO:xxxxxxxx); material: "saline water (ENVO:00002010), including plankton (ENVO:xxxxxxxx)" | depth 60 m | reverse complement strand
GCTCAATATATGCGTATAGGCCGTTAGTATAGTGCTATTCGAGCGTTTGTCTATTTCCAATTTTCATAGCATTATTTATAACATAGCAACCAATAATGCCTGAAACTAACGATAATGCCCATAAAGGTTTTGTACTTCCGTTGCTCATAAGTAATCCACCTAAGAATAATCCAATAGAAGGTCCCAATCCATATAAGCTAGATAGATAAAGTGCTTGTCCTGATGCCCGTAAACGTTTAGGTAAGATGTTATCTACAAATATGGTGCCGACAGCAAGAAGGGCACTCATTGCTATGCCATGCAATGCCTGGACGGGTAATGCTATGTTTGGGTCAGTAACGAGCATATTTAATAGCCAACGTATTGGCAATGCACTGAGGCCAACTACATAGGTTATACGTAATCCCCATTTACGTATAAATTTCTCAGCGTAACTCATTATTGGTATTTCAGGAAAAGCTGTTATTGCAACAGTTAAACCCACAATCCAGGCTGATGCATTTATTTCATCGAGATAGACAACAAGATATTGGTCGGCAATCCCTAATGTAATTCCGACACAAATAATGCCTAAAAGAAAAATACGTAATAACTGGCTATTGGTAATTAACGCAATACTATCACGCCATTGTACGGTAGAAGATATACCTCTATCTGGCAATTTGAGAGAAATAAATCCCAGTAGGATTAAACATCCTGAAAAGACATAGATTGCTGTTGTAAGATTATCTTCAAAGAAAAATCCACCAGAAATAATAGTAGCAATTATAAAACCTATTGAACCCCACATCCGAAATTTGCCATACTCCTCTCGTACACCTTTGAGATCTAAGTGGTGTAGAGCTAAGGCGGCTACATTTGCATGAAGAGGCGATCGCATTATCGAAAACAAAGTGACAATTATGATCAAGTACTCAAATTTATCAGTCAAAGTGTAGGTGAGCACAATTACAGATGTTGTCCAGCAACTGATAGTTACTAATAGTCTTGTTACGTTATACTTGTCACTGATAATGCCCCAGATGGGTTGTGCTACGAAACCTACAAATGATACAAGAGCTACCAAGGACCCTGCTTGGAGATTGGTTATATCTTTTCTAATGAAATACATGGCTACATAGGGTGCAAACATACCCACGCCTACAAACTTTATAGCATAAAATAGCTTGAACCAAAATCTAATCATAGTCTATAGCCTTGGGATTTCTAGACTCTCTGGCTAATCTACTTAGTATTGAGTAGTACAAGCTTGGAAAAGTGGAAACTTAATCAATCGTTGTACCATTTACTGGCCTGCATTCAGAGCACATGAGTTGCAAATTGTCATGGTCATATCTACCTGATCTAGAGGAAGGTATGCTTTGGTCGATTTCTAATGTAACTTCTTCAGTAGCGGGCTTTCCGCAATACTTGCATTGGTGTTGTTCTAGTGTAGCGACTTGTCTCTTGGAAGAAAGTTGTCTTAGATTATTCCACCAGTCAAAAATGTGTGTCATTGACCTACTATACACCCAATACTAGTTGGTCGGCAAGGATAATTGTAAGTGCAACATACTATATATATCTTTGCATGCGACCAAATCAGCTGTCATATTGCAGACTGATTTAAGTAATCTGTCATGGAATTAGGATGGTAAACGTATAATATGCATTGTAGGATAATGCACTTGAGGATGAAACTAACTTAAGGATGCATGGAGAGTATAATGACGCAGAGCAGGAGTAGTTGGGGTAGCTTATAACAATGAGTTGTTTTATTGCGCCAAAGAGTGCAAACGTGATGAATTCGATGTTGCTTACGACTTTGATTATGTCCGACTATGAGTCGCGAATATACAAACGTATTACATATTTCTAATGACATACTTGTATGTTGTAGTATTGGCCGCTGTCATATTCGTAGTTGAACTTCTGTTTAGATTCGTTGTGAGAAGAGGTTTTGTTAATGATGGCTGGTTTATGCAATTACTGTTCAGGGTGGTAGTGGGAGGTGCATTACTATGGGCTTTAGGTGAGCGTTTTACGGCATGAACAGAAGTGGGTATTAGAGATCACCTAATTCTTATCTTGAAATTGGCATCTTACTTTGTTATACCAACAATGTTGGAAGGAAGTGAACGTGGCATATCTAACACATGCACTTTATGTCACTGACAATGTAAATATAGTGGGGTGAAGATGAGCAGGAAAACTTTCTTGGAAAAAATACAGTCAAAACATGATTTGCCCAAAATCAAAGATGCTCCGGATGTTTGGGGAGGTGGATCGATGTTGATTCCACATCCTAAAGAAGTGATGGAAATTATTGATTGTATTCCCAAAGGGAATATTATGGAGATAAATGCTTTGCGAAGTCAATTAGCAGAGAAACATAATGTTGATATATGTTGCCCTATGACTACCGGTATTTTCATCAAGATTGTCGCAGAAGCCTATCTAGAAGGCAGCATAAACTCACCGTACTGGAGAGTAGTCAAGAAAAATGGGGAGTTAAATCATAAGTTTCCGGGAGGAATTGATGAGCACCGAAATCAATTGTCACGAGATGGTTTATCTGTGATTAAAAAAGGCAAAAAATTTTATATTAAAGATGCCCAGACATATCTGTACTCTTGACAAAACATCCTAGATTTTTATTGTCCATAGTCGATATACTCAATCTAATATTTGCTATCTATCTTGCCCAACCAGATAGTAAAGTTTTTGTGTCTTTACTTGCATTTTGAGTGGTTAGTAGACGTTTGCGCTTTAGACGTGGAGGCTCAGCCCAGATGTACGGATTATTACAATGTACTAGTTCGTGCAGTGTTCGAGGTTTTCGGTCTTGCGCTTGTTTCTTTATTTGAAAGAGTGCCATACGATACCTCCCTATGTAATGTTGTTGGGTCTAAATTTGGACTTTATTGTGTAGTCTATTAAGAATGCTGACTATATTTTCTGGATGTAGTGCTAACAGACTCCTCCATAGCTTACTGTTTATAGGGTTTGTTGATTCCAATATAGTCATAATAATGTGAAAGGTAGCAAGTATTGCGCCATTTCTAAAACAAAAACCCGCTTCCAATAGAAGCGGGTTTTTGTTTTAGAAATGGCAGTACGATATGTGGACTAGGTACTACTAATTTAAAGGTCAGTTCCGTATTGATCACGTACTAGAGACATAAGACCAATTTCCTCAAGTTTTTCAGTGGGAGCTTTGAAGGTGACCTGTACTACGCCAGGGTGTCTTCCTATCTCAATTGCGCCTGTTATGGTCGCACGGTTCATGACCTCAGGGACTGTCATGTCAAGCAAGTTAGAGGCACGTGCAAGACCATTTTCGGTAGCAGCGTTAAGATCGGGGCCGGTACCGATAACTGAGATAGGAGCGGATTGCTCTAGTCCATCGAGGGACCATTCTGATGCGACAGCATTAGCGGTTTCCTGTTCCTTCTGAGTTAAGGGACGGGCAAGGTATGGTAGGTCCTCTTCTACTGGTAATAGTATCGGTCCATCTATTGACATCCCCTTTAAGACATGTACTTGCAGATTGACTGTTCCAGAAACATCACAGGTATGTCCAGCAATTTCACCATCTCCTTGCAATGCATGCATATCACCCAGGTAGACACCACCACCGGGCACTTTTACTGGGCAGATGAGGATTGAACCAGCTCTAACAGCATCTATATCCATATGTCCATCTGTACGATGCTGGAGGTCATCAGCCTCGATACCATACGCGTGTGGTGCACCAACCAGGAATGTTCCAAAATCACCCGCGTTGTGCGAGTCAGGCATAGCAATCGCAGGTGTTGTTCCTAGTTGTCCCATGAAGGGACGTAGTCTGGCTACAACTCCGACCAGATCGCTAGGACAAAATGTCAGAATCGGATTCTGGACAGAATTTTCTGGTAGTGAAGAGAAATGCGCAGCGTTTGCACCGATTGCGCGAGCTGATTTTTCATTGAGAGTGACACCGACTTCACGATTGTTATCAAAATAGATTGTGTAGCCATTGGTGAATTTGAATGGTGTTACATCCTCACCGCACTCGACACACCTTACTGAGTCTTGCCCTATGCCGTCTAAGCAGGTCTCTGGCCAGACGACATCACATTTAGGGCACCTTCCTGCAACATATGGATCGCCCTGGAATCGGTCATCCATCCATTGATCATTGCCAGATGACGTGGCTAGGGAAGTGATAGTAATTTCTTTGATCCGGATTGCAATTGCATCTCCTACCTCGGCTCCATTCACGAATACCGGTTTAGTTACCTCATGTCCGCCGCGAATTGATGGGGTGATCATAGGTCCCCAGCATCCGGGTGCAGTATTAGAAACAATATGACCACCGTCGCGTACCGGACCCAGCATAGGTTTTTCTGGATCCAGAACCCCATCCACATATTCGTCAACGTATACGGTCTCATGACCGCTAGTCTCTATTAATTCTTGTGCTGGCTTAGTTGTCACACTTTGTTCAGATGCCATAGGTTTTTCCACTCCTATTTACTATGTCCGATGTAGGTGCAATTCGTTAACCGCCTGCAACAGGGGACAGAAAAGCGACGCTGTCATCAGAGGTGGCTGTGTAGTCTTTGTCGACCATGTCGCCATTAACAAATACGATTGCGGTCTCCAAAGGAGTCTGAAGAGCAGGGTGAAGACGGACTAATTCTTTAACAACTTCAGTCATAGTAGCACCGTCAGGCACATTGATAGTAAGTCTTGACTGTCCGACGCCCGTTATCATAGATGATCCTAATCTAACGTGAATAGAACTGGTTCCACCCATTAGTAAATTTTAGCACAGCGGACATTTGAGGAATAGTAGTAGAAGGATCGTTAGTTGAGTTGTTGAAAATAGATATTCTCGTGGATATATTGAAAGTCATATTGTTGGTATTATGGTTTGCCTGTTGCCCTGAACAAGTCAGATATGTTACAATGTTTCTAGCATTCACCAAATGTTGTGAGATTATCCCGAGTCGCCACTTGGGATTTTCTTTTTAAGAGAGAAATTGTTATGAGAGAGATGGTTATAAAGTGTAATCTATCTGTCGATTATTAGTTTGTCTGGTGATTCGCTCATATCGACTGTGGTTTGATATTCCAAGTGGCTAAGATAATTGACCCTATTTTTTGCCTTCGGTACTACATGCTCTCCGTACCGCTTACGGAGTGTTGATAATCTACTTTTAACTACATCTTTAGACGCATAGGCATATTTTTTTGCTAGTTCCTGCATGCTATGACCAAAAACCCAATCATGTATTAATCTTTTGATTTTAGCATCTGCATCAATCTTGTCCCAAGGTTTTGCTTCGTATTCATACGGATGGAATATACCTACTTTATGGTCTGCATCTACCTTTAGCTTTGCAGTTATTACAGCGTCTCTAAGCACCAGCATTAATTCCTTATTGTCATAATGGTCTGGTACTATCCCATATGCGAGGGCTACACTTTTTTTATCCACTTGTCGATATGTAAGTGTGCCTATATGTGATTCTTTCCGTAGTTCGTCCACATATATTGTCCAGTGGTAAACGTCTTTAATATGTTGCCGTTTAAATACAATTAACTGATTCATTAGCAATCCTGCAGTAATAGAAGAATCAATTAGTTCGTCATCCAATTCTGCCCATCCCATTCTACTGCTGGTATAGAATTCAACAGCGGTGCTTGGTACGAGTTGTTCAAGCTGAGCATTACTTGGTGCTTTCTTATTATTATCCATAACCTGAACCAACCATACTATAAACTAAGGTTGTTCATTCCCTATAAAACAGTATATATCTACTTGGCGGCTGTACCCCCATTCCACGACATTCCTGCTTCTTTTACATCGAATCCTTCAGGAAACTGTGTGAATTTGTTGTAACCAGCCCCAGTCAGGTTAGTTCGTGTCAGGTTAGCATCACGTAGATCAGCTCCCATTAGGTCAGCTCCAGTCAAGTTAGCATCGGTTAAATTAGCCTCGCGCAGATCAGTATAAATAAGGTTCGCTCCACTAAGATCAGTCTGGCTTAGGTTAGCTCCACTAAGATCACCCTGGCTTAGGTTAGCTTCAATAAGGACAGCTTCACTCAGGTCAACTTTAGGGCATTTGGTTTTTGCATCAATTTCGCATCCGTTGATGGCATCGTAGTTGGGACCACAAGCAGTTATCAATACAGTGGTCATAAAAACTATTAGACTCAATATCTTTTTCACGTGGCACCTGTTCTATGATTTTCTCTACTATACAATGACATCTAGTGGTAAGGCAAATTACTCATGATATATTGATGTCGAACTAGATTAGTAGGTTAATGAGACTTCTGCAGCGGCTGCTAGGGCAATTACTCCATCAGGGCCGCTCCAGTGTAAATTGATGCCATGGATTAGAGCCTCGGAGGATTCCTGACTGACCCCATAATAAGCTTGTGATGCTGTTGAGCAATAAATGTTGTTGGCTCCATTGATGATTGTCTCAATAAAACCTTGGCACATATTAGGTGCAGCATCTATTTTTGTACCTAGATTAGAAATGTACTCTGCATGTAGTAACTGGACCGCGGCTGCAGCGAAGAATACATCCACTTTATGTCCGTCATTGATTGCTTGTGCTGTACAACCTAGTCCTACTATACATTTGAATGGGTCAACATCTGGACTAGTTACTAACTTAATAAAAAAGTGTTTACTCATTAGTTTTTGATCTCCTGATTCAATTTATATAAGTAATCGGTAGATTGATATTATATTATTGAATCAAGGGATGCAAAAAAGGATGAATCGCTAATTTATCATGAGATGGATCTATATTGGTTGTTATGTAAAAAGTTAGTCAGTTTTTGCTTTGATAAAATACTTGGATTAATATCTAGATAAGATTTATCAATTAGAGCAAGTCGGGTAGTGGTGTATATTCGAGTCCATAAGTTTCGGCCACAGCTGGATGTGTTATCTGTCCACGATACACATTAACTCCGCTTGCGAGTACGCGATCAGATCTGACAGTATCTTCAAAACCCTGCGATGCCAGTCGTACAGTATAGGGTAGTGTGGCACTAGTGAGTGCATAGGTGGAAGTGCGCGGCACGGCTCCAGGCATATTAGTGACCCCGTAATGTAGAATCCCATCTAATTCGTAAACAGGTTTGCTGTGTGTAGTCGGTATGATTGTCTCAATGCATCCACCTTGGTCGACTGCAACATCTACTATGACTGATCCATGTGTCATGCTAGATACCATCTCTTTAGTAACTAGGAGCGGTGCTCGCGCACCTGCGATCAGTACGGCCCCTATCACAATATCTGAGATCATTACGGCGTCTCCAATATTACGTCGGTTGGAGCTAAGTGTGGTGACGTTACCATGGAGTACATCGTCAAGATAACGAAGTCGGTCAGGGTTGATGTCAACAAGCAATACCTGCGCTCCCATTCCAAGAGCGATCTTTGCTGCGTTAATTCCTACAATACCTCCACCAATAATAGTGACTGTTGCGGGTCGTACACCTGGCACACCACCTAGCAGTTTACCGCGTCCCCCGCTTGCTTTTTCAAGGTAGTGGGCAGCCACCTGAACAGACATGCGGCCAGCAACTTCACTCATTGGCGTTAATAGTGGGAGAGACCCATCGTCGAGCTCTACTGTTTCATAGGCAACGGCTGTGATATTACGTTCTATTAGTGCATAAGTTAACTGTTCGTCAGATGCTAGATGGAGATACGTGTAGAGTATCTGGCCATCTTTCATCATTTCACATTCGTTTGGTTGCGGTTCTTTGACTTTAACAATTATGTCTACTTGGGAGAATAATTCAGGTGCTGTGTTGATTAATTCAGCTCCAGCATCCACATATTCTTTGTCAGTAAACCCGCTGCCATTTCCTGCTCCGGCTTGAATTAGTACAGTATGTCCTTCGTGGACCAGAGTTTCGGTGGCTCCAGGTGTCATACCGACACGATGTTCGTGATCTTTTGTTTCTTGCGGGACACCTATAATAGCTATGACGTAACCTCCAACATGTCTTAATAAAAAATTGCAACCGAATTATCTCATAAACAATCTGAAGTGTGAAGTAGTTAGGGTATTGTTCGTACTAGTTGACCGTATACTGCCAAGTTAGACCTTGTTTGTGTTGTGTCAATTATCATCACTAAATTTTATCACTAGCAATTGTTTGTTCGTCATCTATTTGCATAGCTCTATTTACGATGATGCATCCGATAACACTTATAAATAAACACATTATCCACAATGTTTTGGTACTTCCGGAACTCATAAGTAAACCCGCTATAAACAGCCCGATAGAAGGACCTAGACCATAGAGACTGGTTGAATAGATGGCTTGTCCTGAAGCCCGTAGGGTCTTGGGTAGAATATTGTCGATATATATAACTCCTACAGTAAGCAGCGCACTCAATCCAATACCATGCAATGCTTGGATTGGCAACGCTATATTAGCATCAGTAACTAGGGTGTTCAGAAACCAGCGCAGGGGTAGTGCACTAATTCCTACTATGTATGTCATGCGCAAGCCCCACTTACGTATAAACGTCTCGGCATAATGCATTAGAGGTATTTCAGGCATAGCTGTCACAGCGACAGTAGAACCAATAATCCAAGCCGTTGCATTTAGCTCATTCATGTATACAACTAAGTATTGATCACCTATACCGACTGTTATTCCCAGACAGACTACCCCCAATAAAAACAAACGTAATCGTCGGTTGTGAACAAGTAATTTAAAGCCATCTGCCCACTGTACCTCAGTAGATATTCGTCGATCAGGTAATTGTAGCGAAATCAATCCTAATACAACAAGAGACCCACAGTAAATATATACTGCTATTTCCAAGTTGTCTTCAAAGAATAATCCTCCTGCAATGGCAGTGGCTACTATAAATCCTATAGAACCCCATAAACGGAACTTGCCAAACTCTTCTTGTTTTCCTCTGTTTTCCAAGTGACTAAGTGCCAAGGCTACTAAATTAGAATGGACTGGAGCGTTTACTATCGAACTTAATATCACAATTACTAGTAGATATTCAAATCTGTCATTCAATGTAAAAGCAAATACTAATACAGATGTTGCCCAGCAACCAATAGTAATGAGAAGTCTGGTGACATTAAACTTGTCACTTACAATGCCCCACACAGGTTGTACTATCATGCCTGCCAATGTTATGAGGGACATTAGGTATCCTACTTGTGCATTAGTGAGATCCTTCCTAATAAAATATATCACCATATATGGCATAAATACACCAATGCCCGCAAACTTAACAGCATAAAATAGCTTAAACCAAAATCTTATCATCAGATAATCTCTTATTCACTAAAACAGTATTTAATGTCAGTGTTTTCTGTAGAAGACTCCGACATTGTGATCTTTGTCTACACGCAACTTTGCACAGGTAACTGCATTTTTCAGTATTTGGCGGCGATCTTTAATCATTAAAGCTTTGACTCTTATGGGCTTAATCTCGCCTGTTAGGACATATAAGTATCCTAGAGATATGTTCTCATTATCTATGCGAAGATAGCTGAGATAACCTAGATGGTCGAGTTGATCTTGCATGACATAATATATATCCCACTTGTAGGAAGAACCATTTCTTTCACGGACAAATTTTATTTTTTGTAGTGACTCAAGTGCGTTAGATATTGATGAATCTATTAGTGAATCATCTATATCGGCCCATCCAATCTTAGTGCTGTAGAAATTAGTGGTGAGAGACAGGTTTTCTTGATGGTTGATGTTGTGATTGGAACATTCTTTTTTAGACATATTCTTAGTGTATATTTACTGGTTTAGAGATTATATGATTCCAGTATCTCGTCCAATTGTTTGATTAGAAAATTCACATTTTCTTTTGTGAATACTAATGGCGGTTTGATTTTAATGACATTATGGTTGGGCCCGTCTTTGCTTAGCAGTAGACCGTTATCCTTCATTTTGTTGATAATGTAGTCTACCTCTTTGTCGGCAGGTTCAAGCGTGTTGCGATCTTTAACCAATTCAAATCCAACAAACAATCCTGCACCTCGCACATCTCCAATCAAATCGTGTTTTGATTTTAAGATGTTCAATTGAATCAACAAGTGTGATCCGACGTCCAGGGCGTTAGCTTGCAGGTCTTCATCTCTGATGATATCTAAAACAGTCTGGCCTATTGCGCATGAGACGGGATTGCCACCAAATGAATTGAAATATTCCATTCCATTGTTGAAGGCATGTGCTATCTCTCGAGTAGTGACCACAGCTGAGAGGGGATGCCCATTCCCCATTGGTTTACCCATTGTCACTATATCTGGTACAACATTATGCGTTTCGAAACCCCAAAAATGTGATCCAACTCTACCGAATCCAATTTGTACTTCATCCGCTATACATACTCCTCCTGCCTGTTGTACTAACTTAAAAGCATCATTTAAAAAACCGGGTGGCAATAATATCTGCCCCCCGCACCCCATAATGGCTTCTACTATGAATGCGGATGGTCGGAACTTCTGGCCTTGTATTGTATTAATGGCACGTTCAACTTCCTGCACATAATTCTCAGCACATTCGGGCCCTCTATATTTTCCTCGGTATGGGTCCGGTACTGGTATTGTGTGCACAAAATCTGGTGCACCGGCTCCACCGGGCCCTGCGTGCTTATAAGGACTAATCTCAATAAGAGACGACAAGTGGCCATGATAAGCCGAATCTAAAACTATAGTCTGTTTGCTTTTAGTGAAGTTGCGAGCGAGTCGTAAGGCTAGATCATTAGATTCACTGCCTGAATTGGTGAAAAAGCATACATCTAGTCCAGAGGGTAATGTATTAGCAATATTCTGGGCATATCGGACAACTGTGTCATCCAAGTAGCGAGTATTGGTATTAAGTTTTTGATGCTGTTTTCTTGCTGCAGAAATTATGCGTGGATGGCTATGGCCTACGTGCTGTATATTATTAACGCAGTCTAAGTATTTAGTACCATCGGCATCGAAAAGATACTGTCCGGTACCGCGGACAATATGAATAGGTTGTTCATAAGACAAGCTTAATGATGGGCCTAAATGTTGGTCGCGAAGACCCTGTATTTCTTTAGGATTTAACATAAGTCAATAGTTGACTGGACCAAGTTTGTAAATTCTCGTTTTGCATTGTTTTTAAAAAATCCCATGCCTGATTTTCGGTCACAGATATATATTCATTATCTGGAAAAAGGAGTTTTCGATATGCTGCCATGGTGACTGTTATGCAACACCGGATACATATCAGGTAGATTATGGCTCGCAATTCATCGTCTACCAAGGGGAAGATTTCGTGGAAGCCTTTTAGTACTTTAGAGATCGATGTGAGTGGGTCATTCTTCTCCAATGCGATATAGGACATACATACAGCTGGTTCACATGCTACAAAACTATAAACCATGTCGCCAAAATCAATGATGCCTATAATCTCGTCGTCATTATTTACCAAGATATTATGGTCGTTTCCATCGTTATGTATCACGGTCTTTCTCAAATTGGCATTATTGGGTAAAACAAGCTTTTTGTAGAGTTCAACAAAATGATCAATTGTTTTTTCATGTTGATTTACATATTGTTTATGTGTTTCAATGAAGTTTATCTGTGCTATGTCCCATGGGAAATCACGATGTGCAGCCGAATGGTTGAAGCCACGCATCGCTAGTGACAAATGCCCCAAAAATGCACCTAATTTATGAAGCATGGGCTCATGGTGTGAGACATTAGTTAGTAGTAGTCCGGGGAGGTAATGTACGAGACGTACGAGATAGGTAGTAGATTGCAAGTCATACTCCATAATTGCATTATCCCCATTGCCTGCTATCACGCAAGGAATTTGCAATGCACCATTATTAGCGTGAATGTATTGCATGCATTCATGCTGCATTTCGAGAACAGATTTGTCCTCTGCTGGGTTTGATATCTTTAACACCATTTGCTTGTTTTCAGGAGTTGTGCACAGGAAATTTTGATCTCGCTCGCTGTCTAATGAGGTAGCATATGTCTTAAGGCCATATAAATCAAAAATCATATCCTCCGCTTTTTCTATTGAAAGATTGGGGGGTGGAGTGCTAAAGACAGACATGACCAGAGCTAGAATAGAATTGATAAATTCATCATAGTAAATAGTAAAAATATTGTTATGCTAATACATACCAAAGCGTAAAACCATTTAGGAGGTCTATTAAAATGCATGCTCTTACTATTTACTCATTGTTATAAGGATTGCCCCTGCTGTTTCTGGGTCGAAGTTCTTAGGCCACTGTGTATCTCTATCATACTTAGTGTTGGTCAGGTCAGTATTTTGTAGGTTGGCATTTTGTAAGTTTGCTCCTCGGAGGTCAGCCCTTTTAAGGTCAGCTGAGTCCATAACTGCTCCACTTAGGTCAGCATTACGGAGGTTAGAACCGTTGAGTCTAGTATTGATTAGGTAGGTGTTCCGCATGTTGGCATCAGTCAGATTAGCTTCATACATAACAGCATTCTGTAGGTTAGCATTTTGGAGGTTGGCTCCCGTAAGGTCTGCTCTAATTAGGTATACCGGATCCATTTTTGCCTCGCTCAGGTCAGCTTGCTGTAGCTTTGCACTGCCCAGGTTAGCACCTCTCATGTTAGCCTGATGTAGGTCAGCCCCATTCATGAAAGCCCCAAACAAATTTGCTCTAATCAGGTTAGACCCAGACAGGTTAGCACCTGATAGTTGGGATCTTTCCAGTTTGCGGACTATTTCATGTATTTGTTCTAACGTGAAATCATTCATGTATATACTATAACACGCTAAACATTTGATCAATAGTCATGAACTATAATCAATCTACTATCTATAGTAATTAGTTGGCAAGGAGACACATGATGACGCACTCGGCTTGGAAATTTGTTTATTGGGTTTGTGCATTTGTTGCTGTAGCTATGGCGCTAAGATTTTTCTGGCAGTTAATTAAGTTGAACCTGATTATAGTTCTGCTTGGTGCCACATGCGTATATCTATCCTACAAATTGTTACTTAGAAAGTAGAGACCAAGCATCTCGAAAGTTACATTGTTTCTTGCTGCTTTAGATAGCACTTGCTATTTGTCGCTTACTGTATACTCTGCTGATGTTTATCAATCCGTACAGACGTCTCATCGCTCGTAGTCCACATCTACTTGGCTTCGGATTCCTGATGGTGTTTTATTCTAGTATAGGCCAGACATTTTTCGTTGGTGTATTTGGCCCAGCGATTCAGGAGGAGTTTAGTCTTACTCATACTGCTTGGGGTAGTATCTATATGATTGGTACTCTAGCAAGTGCCATAGTGTTTGTATGGTCTGGACCGCTGATTGATCGGTATAGCTTGCCAGTTTTTACCTTATCTGTGTGTGCTTTTATGGTGTTTGCTTGCGCTTATATGCCGTTTGTGTCAGGACCCGTGATGCTTGTTTTGGGTATATTTCTTTTGAGGCATGCTGGTCAGGGACTTGCTAGACATGTCGGGACTATTAGTATGGGACGGTACTTTGATCGTGGTCGTGGTAGAGCACTTGCGATTGCTGCTCTAGGACAACCTGTTGCCGAAGCAATGCTTCCTTTCCTGGCAGTAACTGCTATTTCTTCTGTTGGTTGGCGTTGGACTTATGGGGGTGTGGCTGTCATTCTGGCATTATTTAGCTTTCCGACAGTAGTATGGTTATTAAGAGGATATAAGCTATTTCATGAAAAATATCTTCAAAATCTTCGGAGTGGTACTGACAACATTAGGTCTAATGTTGTCAGTTGGACACGCAAGATGGTACTCAGGGATTCACGTTTTTATCTATTGTTACCAGCTATAGTGGCAACGCCTATGGTGGCAACAGCTTTTTTCTTTCATCACCTTAATATAGCGGAATATAAACAATGGGATGCTAGCTGGATCACTGGAAACTATTTGTTGTATGCTGGAACTAGTATATTTACTAATGTAATCGCTGGTTCGTTCATCGACCGTTTTAGTGCAAGAAAGGTCTTTCAATATACAATGCCCCCATTGGCGTTAGCTGCCCTAACTATTGGGCTTGCTGGTAATCATCTATGGGTATTGCTGTATATGTTCCTGTTGGGATTGCACGTAGGGTTTTCGCAAACTTCTGGTAGTGCTCTAATGCCAGAATTATATGGCGTTGAACATCTAGGTTCTGTCAAGAGTATGGTGAGTGTTCTGGCTGTGGTTTCATCGGCAGTAGGACCAGTAATTATAGGGATGTTGATTGATAGAGGTCTTTCTATACAGACTATTTGTATCCTGATTGCCAGTTATATTGTCTTTGCCAATATACTATTAGTAGTAGCACTAAGACTAGTACCCTCCTCTACAGAGCAACAGAATTAATTTAATTATTAGATGCTGCTATGACTTGATAGGATTCAAGTCTGACCTCATTGGTTGATGTATAAATTATTTGCGTCTGGATTGCATCATGTGCACAATTCTTCTGCCTAACCAAGTGGTGATCATGATAATAGCCAGTGTTATGATGACTCGGGGATGACCGTCTAACGATCCACAAGGACGTACTGTGCCGGTGAATGGTTCTGTACATCCCGTAGGCCATACAGCCAGTTGGCTAGCGCAATATATTACACCTATGCCTGTGCCAATTATGCCTCCAACCCTCTCTTTACTTGATGATTCGCGAGCCATTTTATACATAACAAACAAAAACGCTAGACCTGCAATTGTGTCGACTACCATATAAAAACCTCTTGATGAAGACTATTCATGCTAAATATACACCAAGCATATGTAATTTGCGAACAGATGGTAAATGTCTGCCTTATAATAGGGTATATGATTATCTGATGGGAGGAACGCAGTGACTAATTTTGTAGATTATAGAGATTTAGTTGGAACGAATCCTGACAAAGTATTTAAGTCCAATCTATTTCAAAGCGATAATATTTTGGTGGGTTTGAATTGCTTGACTCCAGGGCAGACCCAGCATATTCACACGCACGCAGACCAGGACAAGTTTTACTATGTTATTGAGGGTGATGGGGAGTTCGTTGTCGGAAATAAAGTTCAGCAGGCAGGTGCGGGTTGCACAATATGGGCTGCAGCAGGGGTGGAACATGGTGTTACAAATACGAGCGATCAACTTCTAGTTCTATTGGTCGGTATTGCTCCTTCACCGCAAAAAAATCCATAGTTTAATGACTGAGTTACGAATAAGACATGCATGTAGTGCGTATAGGCAACATTGCAGTGTAACGACATTGTCTAATTACTGAAGTCCAATGGGCCTAGATTTATATGTAGATGATATACTCTACCGGTTTAATATCTGAATATATGGAGACAAGATGAATACACCTATAATGCTTGCAGTTGTCGGTTTGTTTGGTTTTGGTATGGCGAATTTTTTTTGGAAAGTAGCTGGAGTTAATAATGTGTACTCACCCAGTTTTATGGTAACTGAGACTGTGATTGTGTTAGTTTCCGCGGTATTGCTACATATATTCCAGAAACACCCTTATGAATTAGAGCCTCGTATGGTTGGACTAGCCTCATTGTCGGGATTAGCAACTGCCATTGCAATTTTTTCGACCATGCTTGCTTTGCGCCTAGGGGGAGAAGGTAGTGTAATTTTCCCAATAAAATCTATGTCGGTTGTTGTTGCAGTATTATTATCCTATTATTTCTTTCGTGAGCCTGTAACCTTCACAAAGGTACTGGGATTGGGTCTTGGTGTAAGTTCTATTGTCGTTTTGTCACGCTAAAATATAGTTGTGTTATCGCACAAACTGAGTATAGGTAAAGTCTGTAATATCAGATTTGTGACTGAAGATTTATATCTTGGTGCATCTCCACTGAATATACTTCCTTACTGTTGCTCAATTATGTATTGTAAAGTTTGCATATTTAGGGAGAAAATATGAATATTCCGGTTGCTTTAGCAGTAATATCATTAGTATGTATGGGTCTTAGTAGTTTTATGAACAAAGTAGCTGTTAATGATGGTTTGTACTTCCCGCCGTTTCTGATGATTATTAATGTATGTTACATCTTAATGGCGTTAATAATACATATGAATCAGAAACAGGCCTTTATTGTTACTCCACGGATGATTGGAGTTGGGGGCTTGGTAGGGCTATTTGGTTCGATAGGTTACGCCTGCATGTTTTATGCGTTGAATAACGGTGGTGCTGGTAGCGTTGTTTTCCCGATCGTTGGTTTAGGAGTGATTGTGTCGGTATCACTGTCTGCAATGATATTCAACGAGCCACTTACTGCGACTAGACTAGTGGGATTAGGTTTAGGGATAGGGTCAATCGTACTTTTATCACGCTAAAGATTTGTGTAGAACTCTGTGATATCTATTGATATCTCTAATACAGAAGCTCAGTATCAAGGACATTGATTAATGGTTTCTCATCTAGGTATTGTCTTAGGTTATGACAGAACAAATCCGTTAGAAGGGTGTTCTCTCTGTCGCTTGTGCTACCAGAATGAGGGCTTACGAGCACATTAGTCATAGACCATAGAGGGCTTTCTTTCGGGAGTGGCTCGGTTGCAAAAACATCCAGAGCTGCTCCTCCTAAATGACCATCCTTTAATGATTTGATTAAGGCTAATTCATCTACTACTGTTCCTCTAGCAATATTGATTAGGATTGCACCTTTTGGAAGTTGACTTAGCTCTGACGGACCGATCATATTTTCAGTCTCGGTAGTATGAGGCATGCATAAGATTAGGTAGTCTGCTTGCTTCAGCGCATCACCCATTTGATTTGTAGGTAATATTTGGTCTGCTTTCATGCCATTGAGATCCATATCCGTGACAGTGCGCTTGATTCCAATGACATTCATTCCAAACACTTTGACTATTTCAGTTACTCTTTGACCTATGTTTCCCATGCCTATGATTACAACTGTTTTGTCAATGAGATCTGTTCCCGCATATCTTTCCCAATGTTTTTGTGCCTGCATCTCCAACATACGGGTCAGTCCACGTGAGTACATCAACATTGACATCAGGCAGAATTCGGCAAGTGGTTGTGAATGTATCCCACTGGCTGTAGTAAAAACAGTTTCTGGCATTCGTTTGTCATATTCTAAACGTTTTACCATTTGTCCTATACCAGCGCTTGTTGCTTGAATCCACTTAAGATTAGGTGCGAGCTCAGGAAGGTCTGTGAGATGTGTTTGGTCAAAATCGAACAATATTTCTGCCTTCTTTAAAAGGGATTGCCATTTAAGTTCTTCGTCCTTAGTTCTGGTGATAGGATGTCCATTATGGTCAGCTGGATATCTAGGTGGCTGTAAAAGATCAGGCTCATAATGCACAATGATTTGTTCGTCCACAGCTTGTATCCTTTCGACGTGTTCTTCTTCTAAGTAGCTTGCAATTAGTATCGAACGTTTAGATGTCTTGTTTCCCATAGCAATTCCCCATGTATTCATACATGTTAATAAGATACTTGATTGTTATCTGATATGTTTTCTAATAGTTTCTGCGATATATATCATATCGTTTTTGTTGTATCTTTGATCGCAGGGCAATGTTATTATATCCTTGGAAAGTCTGTGACTTTCTACATATCTATTTGAGATTACTCCCTGCAGATTCCAGTGTACTCCAGATACTATGTTATGACTAAGTAAATTATCTTGTAGATGTTGACGGTTATTCACCCTGACAGGAAATCCAAGAGGGACCATGTCTAAGGGTGCTTTTGGGAATAGGGCAACATCATGTAATAGTTCATTAAGTATTACATAGTTTTCATTTCTTCTAGTTTCGATTTGTTGAAAATTTATTCCGCGGCTCATCATCATGTGGCTAAATTCGCTCATTTGATAGGGGCCAAGTGGAAATGTGTCATTGACTATCTTAAAAAGTTTTTGCCATGGATTGGTGCCCCCCCAGCGATCAAAGTCTCGCTTCCATTGCACTACGGCCAAGGATTGCATTATCCAATCCTTGGGAGGCTGCTTGAGATTTGTGTTGTTCATCAAATCGCTATTATTTTGAAAGCATAGAACAGCACCATCTGGTAGTCCAAGAAATTTCCGCGGACTATAGAGAGTGAAGTCTGCCATCTCAGATTGCACATTTGATGGCCATGCCTGGCTTGCATCATCTAAGATCCAAGCTTTCTTTTCCCTAATTTTTTTTGTGCAGTTTGTATGGTATGGGTAGCCCATATAATCAACGAAGATCACTAGGTCATTTGCCTTGACTTGATCTGTCCAGTCTGACGATTTTATTCTCATGTCATAATCCAACTCAAAATGGCATACAGGAACTCTAGCTTTTTCTACTGCTTCTATCATTACTTTGCAGACAAATGATGGCATCCATACGGTACCTGGAGAAAGCAGTTTGGTCAACAACCATATGCCTGACCTTGCATCTGTGAGGCACAAATGGCTCCCATCAAAAAAACCTGGATCTTTAGAGGGTTTGTTTGTAATTTCCTCAATACCTAAGAGTCCACCGATTTGTCGGGCTTGCATAGTTTGGATATTTTAACGTAAGTATGGTTGCATAGCTAGGGACTTTAGTGTATGATGTTCGAGCAGAAGGTAGTAACTTTTAATTGTATAGAACTGGTCACTGGTCAAAACAAATGCAGCAAATGTAGTTTGCCGTTTTATGCTAGATGTTTTTATTGTATTCAC
>CEOQ01004720.1_pt1 | contig 18690 bp, 25 predicted proteins | sample 361351 | NCBI WGS metagenome assembly CEOQ01 (sample SAMEA2619907, study PRJEB7988) | marine metagenome | biome: marine biome (ENVO:00000447); feature: deep chlorophyll maximum layer (ENVO:xxxxxxxx); material: "saline water (ENVO:00002010), including plankton (ENVO:xxxxxxxx)" | depth 60 m | reverse complement strand
GCCAGAACCCGGAGCGGCTTCAGTTTCTGATGATGAGTGGGAACAGCTAATAGCAAACAACACTTGGTTCGATGCCGGTAAAGCTGACCCCACGAAAACCTCTCAGCAAACTGTCGACGAAATAGCCAGCTTCATGGCGAGCAACGCCATTCACAACACGAATGCGGCTCAGTACCAGGACTACATGCAGGAAATAGCTAACGCTATGAGCGGCAAGTTCGACAATGCTGCCGGTGAGCTGGATCCTCTCCAGTTCCATCAAGCATTGATGGGTACGACTTACGGTCAATCAACAGTTCAAGCTCAAAGAGATTTTGACACTTCGAACCCTGCTGAACAGGCGGCACTGGTAGTTCAGCAAGCGGAAAAACTTGCTTCGCTGTGGAGGACCTATACGGGAACTCTTCTCGACGTTCCAGCAACATACGAAGAGCTGCAATCTGAGGCTCCTGCTTTATTCCAACAGGCTTTAGGTGTTGCTTCAGGAAAATTCTCTGAGCAGCGAGCTGTCCTTGACTGGATTCAGCCTGAAGCGCTGAAGATCGAACAGAGTCCGTGGCAGCGAATGCTTGACACTGAAGATCGGGCTCAACGTCAGGAATCAATTGATGTTGATACGCAACGTGGCACGGCTCGTGATTTAGCTGAAAGCTACGGTCTCAACCTTTCTAATGAAACGCTGTTGAAGTACGGGCAAAAACTTGTTGATAACGAATTGAGTTTGGATGAGTTGGAACAGCAGCTTGATAAACAAGCAACTGTTCTTTACCCGTTTAAGCCGGTTGGTATGACGTGGGTCGATTACGCCGATCCGTGGAGGCAAGCAAAGTCAGATCTGATGGAAGTCGGTTTGCCTGATCACACTGACGAGGATGTGCAGAACGCTTTGAAACTGGACATGTCGTTGTCTGACTTTAAGCAAAGCTTGAGAGATAAGCCGGAATGGTTAGGTACCGATAATGCTCGTAGCGCTTTGATGAGCGCTTTCGGCGCTATTGGTCGAGGAACAGGATTCGCATAATGGCACTTGGAGATAACGAAGACACGCCTACGGGCCCCACGCTGTGGTACATGCTGCAACACGGCAAGATGCCTGACCCCGGTACCGTCCTTCCTCAAGTGGAGCCAACAAAAATAGCAGTTGCTGATGATCTGGGGACAAAGGAACAGGGAACTGGATACGGGGTTGCAGGCGGAGATGCAGATGTTGCGGCCATGCAGCAAGCCCTTATGGATGGTGGCTATTACGAGCAGGTAGGTCTGCAAAACACATTCACCAATTCCCGTGGTCAAACTGTTTCGCAGGTTGATGGTAGGTGGGGGCCGATGTCGCAACGAGCCCTTGACGCTTACAACGCTGACCGTGCTGTAGCTCTAAGCCACAACTCGCTGGTTGACACATACGTGTCACTGAATACAACTAAGAAGGCGGGGCGACCTCCTCAGCCAACCGATCAGCATGTTTGGGACGAAGCTTCACGAAGCTGGATTCTGCCGAAGCGAAAAACATCGACTGTAGATCCGAAACAGGTTCAGGCAGAGTTTCTGGGTTTGTTCCCTTGGGTGGCAAAGCTCGGTCCAAACATGGCAGACAAAGTCATAGGTTGGGTTAAAGATGGTTTCGTAGGTGATGGTTTGTTGGCCCAGCTCAGAAACAGTCCTGAGTGGGGAGCAAGGTTCCCAGGTTTCTATACCGAAGATGGTTCTCTGCGTTTCACAAACGAAGCGGCGTACATGAGAACAGTCGATGATTACAGAGATCAACTAAAAGATTTTGGGTACTACGATCCGGCAACGGAGTCCGCACAGGACTATTCGGCTCTGATGGAAGCGGGTGTCGACGCTAACGAACTCGGCGATCGTCTTTCCACGTACAGAGAGCTTGAGTCGGGATCGCAAGAGCTACGTGACGCTTTCTATGTTCACGCAGGTCTAAATGTCAGTGTCGACGACTTGTTCGATGCGGTGATTGACCCAGATAAAAAGAAAGCACTCGAGGACGCCTATAACGAAGCAACGTTGGCCGGTACCACTGACTACGAAACCTTTATTGGTCGAGCTACCACAGTGGGTATCAAGAGACTGAGTGACAGCCTCGGCGCATTGCAGGCATCAGGTCAGATTAGTGAAGCGGATGTGCAGAAGGTTCTTCGCATGGACCCGCTGTTTGCTCAAAGTTTGATGGGCGCTATTTATCAGAACCCGTCAGGTAAAGATTTCCTCAACCTTGAAGAGTTGGAGACTGCATTCGAATATGCGGTACTGGGCAGCGCAGCGACCGAAGCAGGGTTTGCGATGCCAGACAATGAAACATTGGAGAAGTTCATTGCTCAGGGTATTGACGGGGCACGTCTCCGCACAGCGTACAACTCGCTTGGCCAGCGAAAAGGTGCTTTGCAGGGCATGATGGCTAGAGCTTCACGTTCACCGGGTGTGAGCGTGAGTCAGGTTCAGAGCGCCTTTGAAGGTTCCATGTTGGGTGAGTCGTCTGAGTTGAGGTACGCACAGGCCGCTGAGAGTGCTTTAGGGCAAGCTGGAGGCGGATTTGCGGCGCAAAGAGCCGGAAATAGGCTCGCTCAACCGGGTAGAAGCGTCTATTAGTACACACACTTTGGGTGGGGGTTAGACCATTCCCCATATCCATCCCCGGTGTTTATGGGCGTAGGCGATTCCGGGCGTAGGAGACATCATGGACTTTGACGGCGACGGTTTAGACGACGTTGAGGAAAGTGGGTCGCAACTCCGACAGAAGTTGGAGTCGACTCTTAAAGAGAACAAGGAACTCGCTAACGAGTTATCCGGCCTAAAAGCCAAAGAGCTGATTACGGAACACGGATACGGATTGGTGAAACCCGAAGATCTCCAAGGAGTCAACCTGAGCGAAATGGCTGAAAGAGCTGAAGCTCTCCAAGGAGAGCGTCAAGCAATGCAGGCCGAACTCGCAAAGGACATGCTGGCCAAACGTGGCCTCGAAGGCGATGAATTGGAGCGGGCAGTCAATGACTTCCTCGCTCCTGAAGCTCATGATGCAGCAGCTCATTCAAGGGCTCGAGAAGTTGCAAGCGTGGGTGGTGTATCCACTCCAGCTAGCAACACTCAGAACTTGATGGGTCTTGATGCGATTGATGCAGCTCTTCGAGGAACCGGATAACCAGCTCCTACATCCGATTCCTACACAGGAGAAATAACTAATGGCCGCAGGCTCATTAAGTCTCCTCGAAGCTGCCAAATATGGATCAACGACCTTGGGTCGAGGCGTAGTTACTACCCTCATCCAAGAATCTCCAATTATGGAGATGCTGCCGTTTACTTCCATTACTGGCAACGCTTTGAAGGTGACTGTTGAGGACACCCTGCCAGATCCTGCCTTCCGTGACGTGAATGAGTCCTATACCCGTTCAATGGGTACAGACACTGAGCGTTTCTTCGGTTGTGCGATTCTGGGTGGAGAGGTCTTCATAGACAACTACATTGTTCGTGTACAGGCTGATCAAATTTCAGCTAAGGCACGCCAGTACTCGAAGTTCTCAAAAGCGATGTCTCGTACATTCGACAAGAGCTTCTTCGATGGCACTGGCACTTCGAAAGATTTCAAGGGCATCAATGCTCTAATCGACGAAGGTCTTGGCCAGAAAGTTGAAGCTGGCACTAACGGTGCGACACTTACTCTCGACATGCTCGACGAGGCGTGGGACTCCCTTCGTGGACAATCCGCCCCTGACGCACTGTTGATGAACCGTACGCTACGTCGCAAGATCAACACTCTTGCACGGACCACCTACTCGGGTATTTCGTTGATTGACGTTGGAACTGACACCTTTGGTCGTCAGGTCAACATCTACAACGGCACCCAGATCAGGATCATCGGTGATGACAAAGATGGCAACGCCATCCTTGACTTCGATGAAACTCAGGGTTCGTCAAGCGTGACCAGCTCCATATACGCCATCGCCTTCGGGACTGATGAAAACGTGTATGGCATCTTGGGTCTGGGTGGCTCATTCGACATTAAAGACTTTGGTGAAACCGAAGCAGCCCCAGGTCACCTGGGACGAGTCGAGTGCTACCCCGGCGTTGTCGTAGCTAACAGCTTCTCTGTTGCCCGTCTACACGGCGTTACAAACACCTAAGGAGGCTGACGTATGGCACAAGCAACACGCACAGTAGGACCGGGCACAACGATCCGGGACGCAAAAACAGCAAGTAATGTCATCTTGGCTCAAGGAAACATTTCAGCAGATACAACTACTGCTGCTTCATCCATCCAAGTTGACCGTCCTTGTTTGGTCAATGTTGAATTAGTGGTTGGCACTGTCGCCGCTGGTGTGACTGCATTCGAGGTCGAAGTATTCGGCTCCGATGCGTCAAACGGCACAGGAAACGTGGTCTCTTATGGCCGTTTCCAAGACATCACCAATGCTGATGACAACACAACTCGTGTTCTAGCTGCACAGGTGTACAAACCGTACATGCATGTAGTTATGGACCACTCAGGTTCCGGCAATGCGAATGTGGGCGTCTTCGTCCGCACCCCGTATGACCGGCGCACAGATAGCACCACTGCTTAAGTAGTGCTCCTCGTGGTGGGGTCCGCCCTTTGAATCCTTCGGGGCGGGCCCCAATTCCACATCTCGAAAGGTCTTAATTTTTTATGTCCACTGAAACCACTGATTCGAAAACGTGGGATGTTCTGGCCACTGTTGAGAAGTGGCATCGAGCCGCTGATCGCAAGGCGGGTCTCCCGCCAGATGAGGTGGTTGAAAAGAAGGACAACCTACTTCTTAACGAAGGCATCACTGTTCTACTTAATCTTCTTTGTGGCATTTCGGCCACTGCCTTCTCTAACGGCAACGCCTACATTGGTGTAGGCGACTCGTCAACCGCTGCGGCTGCCGGTCAGACCGGTTTGCAGGCCAGCTCCAACAAAGATTACCAAGGGATGGAGTCTGGGTATCCGAGCGTAACTGGTCAGACTGTTACGTTCCGCTCCATTTGGGCTTCCGCTGAAGGCAACTTCGACTGGAATGAATGGACAGTTGCGAACGGGTCGAGTGACTCTGCAACCAACCTCAACCGGAAGGTTGCGGCACTTGGAACAAAAGCCTCAGGGTCTGAATGGACTTTGACTGTAGCGATAACGGTGAGCTGAGATGGCAACTAACTATCCCACATCTTTAGATACGACTACTCAGCAGCCGAACATTTCGGCTACGGATGAGATGGATGACAGCGGTGTTGAGCATGACATTGTTCACACCAATCATTCACAAGCAATAATTCAGCTCGAGACGAAACTAGGTATCGGTTCCTCGGCCGCTAATAGCGCTTCGACGGACCAGATCCTGGTTAAGCAAGCAGATGGTTCAACGCAGTGGGCCGCTAACCCCGGTGTTGGCGCTCTCACGTCGTTGAGCGGAGCTGTACTCGAATCGACAGTTAATGCGAAGGGCGATATTTACGCTGCGACTGCCGATGACACGGTTACTCGATTGGGGGTCGGGACGAACGGTCAGGTACTGACTGCTGATTCTACGGCTGCTACTGGTTTGGTTTGGGCTGCTGCTGAGTCGCCCATCCCTCTGATTTTGGCATTGAGCTGAGGTAGGACATGGCAAATACATTTAAGGTTTTTAACTGGGAAGCTCATACTGCGGCTGGTTCAAACACGTACACAGTTGGGGCTTCGAAAGTCGCAATTGTGTTGCAGATGCAAGCAGCAAACATTGGCTCCGGCACTCACCCTGTGAGCGCAACTGTGACAGACACTTCTGCTGGTACTACCGAGTTCATAGCGAAAGCTGTGTCGGTTCCTCTTAACGCTGCTATCGGCCTTGTCGCCGGTAAGCAGGTGTTGGAAACGGGCGACGTGCTTGACGTATATAGTGACGGAGCAGCGCAAGTCGATGTGACGTTATCTGTTCTTGAGATTGACATTTAATAAATGCCGGGTATTTCGGCGGGTAAGACGTGGAGTAGGATCGGAGCCGAAGTAGCTCCGACTTCTAGTACTGCGTCTGGTGTCTGGCAGATAGGTGAGGTTGCGGAGAATGTGGGGGCCGGTACTTGGCCGACTCATGTCAAAGGGACGATGGAATACATTGCCCAGTACGCAGCCGACGGTTCGACGGGAGAGTTTGAGTTCACGAGTATCCCTCAGAAGTATCGGTCGTTGCGGATTGTTATGTCGCAAGGAAAACGAGTTGGTACTGGTACGAACATCGGCATTTGGTTTAACGGTGACAGTACGGGAGGCAATTACGGCTACTCGGTAATGTACGGCTACGGATCTAATGCCAGCTACCTGTTCAGTCGAAATTCTGGCACGATCAACATGGGCGACTGTCCGACTGGTAACGTCAACGATTCACAAATTTGGATGTGTGACATCGCCAACTACTCCAACGCCAGCACCGGAACAACGTGCCATATTTGGCAGGGCGCAAACCAGCAAGGTGGTAACAACACGGGCATAGGCGGTTTCGCTTACTCAGTGGCTAGCGCTATCACCACAATCGAAATAAATTCAAGCGGTTACAACCCCGGCCTCTCCTACAACTACGACACGCCTACCTTATTCACCTTGTTCGGAATTGGACTGGCTTAATGGCTGACTTTGAAATTATTGCCGAAGGCACACTGTCTACCGGTGCAAGCTCAATCACTTTGACGAGCATTCCACAGACGTACACTCATCTGGAGTTTCAGATATCGGCTCGTGGTTCCTACGCCTCGGCCTATCCCGGTTCTAGTCAAATGCGGTTCAACAGTGACTCGGGAAGCAACTACGGCGGCCATGACGGCTATGTCAGTTCAGGAACAGGCGGTGCGGAAGGCTACTCACTGAACGCCCTTACTCAGACGTATTACTCAAATGCCTTAGCGCTCGACAGTTGGACAGCAAACATTCAAGGCTTCAGCAGTTGGATCATCCCGAACTACACGAGCACGTCGTTTGCCAAACAGGTTTATAGAACGGCCTCGGTAACGGACGCCAGCAGCATCTACACCCTTCGTTTCGGTAGCAGCGCATGGGACAACACTGCCGCCATCACCCAAATTGAACTTCTTGAACCCTCAGCAGGGACGGAATTCATGGCGCAGTCCTCATATTGGCTAGCAGGGTGGGCATAAACCATGACGATCACAAAACTCGCAACCCTGACAGCTAGCGGCGTATCGTCCGCATCGTTCTCAGGTATCTCGGGAAGCTACAACGACCTCAAAATTCTGGGAAGCGCTCACTCCGACTGGACTGGTTCTTGGGGCAACACGCTCCCGTACCAAAAGATGAACATTCAATTTAATGGCGATACGAGTTCCGTCTATTTCGTTTCCTACGGCTACGCCACAGGAACAACCTCGACAGGTGTGACGGACGGCTGGACATCCTCCACATCCGCTCAGGAGATCGCAGTACCGCTCGCCCCGAACTCCTATAGCAGCCAAGACGACTTCAGCGCTATCGAGATGTACATTCCGGCCTACGCTGGTTCACGACAGAAAAGATGCAGGGTGCAGGGTTCGTTCATGACACCTTACGCATCCGTCGGTGGCCCAGACCCAATAGCTATTGTGGGCAACGGTGGCTGGGATAGTACCTCAGCGATCACTTCGATCAGTTTTGCTCTCGATTACGGCGACTTCGTGTCGGGCACCTCGTTCACCCTCTACGGAATAGAAAACTCATAGGAGTAACCATGCCTACAAAAGCGATTGTGGATTGTTCGACAGGCGAACAAAGCTACGTTGAAATGACAGCGGAAGAAGTGGCCGCCCGTGAAGCGGCTGCCGAACGAGCGAAGGCCCAACATGACGCCGAAGTTGCTGCGGAAGAAAAACGGGCCGCAGACAAAGCATCAGGTGATGCCAAGTTGAAAGCGCTTGGTTTAACGGACGACGAGATCGCTGCACGCTAATGACTTATGGTGAGAATGGCTCTGTGATAGGGCCACAGAACCTTCCCACTTCTAGCGCTGCTTCTGGTATCTGGTCTATGGGGGAGGTTGCTGAAGCTGTGCGTGGCGGGTCTTGGCCTGAACCTAAAGACGGCTGGTTCTACATTTTCAACTACCAACCGGGTACCTATTCGACTAGTGCCACCAATATCGGCCTCAACAGTTCTACGGGACAAGTTATCTTTGGGGGTCACTCATGGAACCCAGACATGAGCAAATATGCGGCGACTTGGGCACTTGTTGACAGCGCTGGGACTCTCAACACAACTACTCAACCCATCATCAGGGCTTCAACATACGCCTACGACGTTTACGGCTCAATGAATGGCTTGCAGCTAGACGCCAATTCAAGCAACGAGTGGTTCACGCCGTTCCGTTTTCAGGGCAGTTCGCAATTAAACGTCGGTATGTGGATGATGGAGTCAGATGGTTCGTCAAAGTTCACGCCTTCTGGCTTCGGGCAAACGACTACTGGTTACGGCTTCACCAGTTCCTGCGCCAAGCTCGACTCAAATGATCGTCTCCTCTACAGCTATCAAACAACATCATCAGTGTCGTCTAATGACCAGTACGAGATCTGGTGTTTCCCGAACACATTTCCTGCTAGCCCTAGCAGCACCACCGATTGGAAAGTAAGGGTGTACGCAAGTAGCTACACCACCTACCCGTACTACAACAAATTCAACCCAACGGGCGGCATCGTTGTAGGTGCCTCCGACGATGTTTACATCGGTTTCCAGAAGGGTTTGGACGCTAACCTTTACTCAGGAACTGTCGGTGCCTATCCGTGGGCGCTTGCGAAATATAACTCCAGCGGCACCCGTCAGTGGATGAATTGGTACGGCATGTCCTACGGAGGTAGCTACAAGGTTGGCTTCTCAAAGATGTCGTCTATTGACTCATCAGACAACGTTTATCTGACTGGCTACAACGCAGACAACGGAACGTCAGGTACCCCGGCGATCATGAACAAGGTTGACTCGTCTGGAACTCATCAATGGCATCGGTGTTTCTACAACACCACGGCATCACAAGGAAACACTCATCCTTATTACAGCCAAGGTGGCTGTGTTAAAAGCGATGGGTCTTTGGTTATCCAGACCGCCTACACCTACCTCGACACGAGTAGCACCAAGTACAAGAGCTTGCTCTTTGCAATGAACAGTTCTGGCACCGTTCAATGGGCGACCAAGATCTCAGCAAAGAAAACCTCGGACAACTCAGAGACAAGCATATACGTCAATGCGATTACCTTTGATGAGACAGGGGATTACCTTTACATCAATTTCAGCCTGAACTGGGATGGCCGCAATTTTATGATGCCAATGAAAATAAAGGCCGACGGTACACACGATTCCACGGGGACGGCGGATGTGTGGGACCTCGGCGGATCGACAACAACGAACCTTACCTTCACGGTTGAGCCACTCTCAGCAAGCGATTATTCAACGTCCAACAGTTACTTCAGTGTTTCTGGCGGCTCGATCAACAGTTCGACCGGCTACTTCCACGAAGGCGGAACAACTAGCGGTGAGTGGACATTGGCGAACAGTGGCAACTACAGCACTAACCCTGTTGATGTTTACAACCGTCCGAACGAGACACTAACAGGGGGAATCTAATGCCTCGACCAGAACATCCCGGCCCTTTGGCTTTTCCTCACGAGATAGATCGCTGGGAAGCGTACCCACCAGATGACTTCTTCGATGAGAACGGCGACGAGGTGCAGTTCGTTTGGGATCAGTCTCTTTTGGAATGGGTGCTCCCCGGTTATCACCGTGACCCCGATAACTACGAATGGGTGAAAACATGAATTACGGTTGTCGCCCGTCGGTACTAATTAACTAGTTATGCCTGCCGTTGCGTACCGCAACGCCGAGCTGTACCGGCACGAGGCGAAGTACCAGTTTGGTGTTTTCCCTCTCAAGTATCGGAACACGTATGACTACCGGTCGAAGGTCACCTATCGAAACGGGGTAGACGATCCGATCTCTGACACGTTCAGTGTTGCTGACTCGGCAACGCTAACCGTTGATGTCACTCCGACGGACACGATCAATCTCACGGAGTCAACTCCGAACATTAGTGTCGAGTCGCTTGCAGCTCAGGGAACGACTGACTCGCAGCAGTTCCTTGAGGCCACTATTGGAACGGTGGGCCTGAACCTCACCGAAGCTATCAGTGGTGCTGAGACCTTAAACACTCAGGGCACGTCGGTTAATTCAACTGACTCAAGTACCGGTACCGAAGGTACTCCCGGCCTGTTCTTCACCCTTCAAACAGACTCTGGTTCTGGCAATGACAACTGGGTGTCGACCACTGTCACGATGACACTCACCGATGCTGCTGCAGCTCTGGAAGCTCTGGGAGCTGTGGCTATCTCGTCGACTGACACGTTCAGCTACTCGTACGGCTCGTCGATGCAGTACCGCACGAACTTCCAGTACCAGAATATTCGTGATTACCGTTACCGATTCGGTCACATGGCCATCGGCTACCAAAGCGATTATCCCTATCGGATGGAGGGCATGTACGGCGAGGGCCTCATGTCCGGGATCATGGTGGATGTGGCTCCTGTGGATGCGGAGAATATGTCAGCTCTGGAGGAGCTGGACTATTCAGGCGGCGGAAATAACAGGGTCACAGCTCAGTCAGACGAGATTCTTGTGGCTTTCAATATCACTGGCCCATTCGGTGAAGTGGCCCAGCATTTAAGCCATATTGCCGTTAATAGGTACCGCCCGACCCCTTCAGCGGTGCGTAGAAAGTGACGTTTCAGGGGTAGGAGTATGAGATGGCTACGACAACCACGGTGACCCTCGGCGGGCTCATAGATGACACGTTAGAAATGTTATATCGCACTAGCGAACGTCCCTTCCAGGTCACAGTTGGATCAAGCGCATTGGACTCCCCCACCGATACAACCTTGACGGTCGATGACGCTAGTCGTGTACAAGCGACTGACGTTCTTGAAATTGGTGACGAGCTGATGTTGATAACGGCGAAGAGCAATGATTCGACGCCCGTTTTGACCGTTAGCCGGGGTTACGCAGGGAGCACCGCAACAAGCGGTCACGCAACGGATGCGACCGCACTAATTAATCCACCGTGGCCCCGCTCTTCTATCAGTGACTGGATTCAACGTTGCTTTAAGTCCGTCATGAATGCCCAGCTTCCGCACAGAGTGACGGAGTCAATGACCCGGACCACTGACATGCAGTGGGTGCTGATGCCAGAGAACACCATGAGGGTGTACTCGGTTCGTCACATGATTGGTCAGACTGGCCGCATCATTGATATTGGTGGCTGGCAGTTCGAGCAGGACTTGCCGACTGGTGTGGTGTCGACAGGTAAGGCGCTTCGTACACCAACGTCAGTGGAGAACAACGACTCGATCATTGTGGTCTATCAGACTCCTTACGCTTTTACCGGGTCTGGTGATGCTGCAACAATCGATGTGCCTATTGGAGCTGAGGACATCCCAGCTCTGTGGGCGGCGGCATACGCCGTCACTCGTCGAGAAGTGAACCGTACCGACGTGGACAAGATCGAGGAGTGGAACCAAGAGGCCGCTATGCGGCAGGGAGTTAACCTTCGTTGGGCTCGAGAACTTTGGGGCGAGGTCTACCGGCGAATCGACGAAGCCAAGTCAATGCAGGGCCTGCCTAAATACAGGACCTACAGAAAGATGCCTCACTTACTATGAGTCTCACACGATCATTCCAGAACCTTGTCCAAGGCAAGTTAAATACTGCTATCGCTTCTGGTGGGGCGACTTCGATCTCTGTCAACATTGACGGTAATTTCACTGCGCCTACCAGCCTTTCAGCCTCTAACTATCTGATGATGGTTATAGACCCTGAGGGCGATGAGCATGCCCCGGAGATCGTGAAGGTCACAGGTGTTAGCGGTTCTTCGAACCCGTACACGTTGACTGTGGTTCGTGGCCAAGAGTCAACTTCAGCTCAAGCCTGGGACGCTGGTCGCACGATTGTGGCTGCGCTTACTTCAGGGATCATGGACGATCTCATGATGACTACGTCGAATCTGACGTATAACCACACCTATGAAAGATTAGGGATTAAAGATGCAACCGCTCCGGGAACTTGGACTGCGGGAGCTGATACGCCTGATCAGGCTTTACATATTTATACGGCTGATCCTGCGATTCAGCTTGAGCACACCACTGGCAACATCACGTCATTGATCTCTGGTGCTGCGAACGGTGAGCTGACCATTGAGTCAGACACAGCAACAGCCGCTGGTGCTACCGCAGCAGTGAAGCTGAAAGTGCAAGGCAGTGACCGGTTGGAAGCACACCCTCTTGGTGTCACTGTGACTGGTGCTCTAGCTAAGACAAGCGGAACTTTCGATATTACACATCCACTGTTAGGAGAGGAGAAACGACTTCGTCACTCTTTCGTGGAGGGCCCTCGGGCAGATCTGATCTATCGAGGTTCCGTCACTCTCGACTCCAGTGAAGTGGAGGTGTGCATGGACGCTGAAGCCGGGATGACTCCGGGGACGTTTGAGGCCCTGTCGAGGGATCCTTGGTCGATTGTGTCTTGCCCGAGTGGCTCTCCAGTCAAATGGGAAATGAACGGCTGCTGTCTAACCATTAAAGGTGAGATCGGTCAACAGGCGATGTGGATTGTCATCAGTGAACGTCAAGACCCTGAGTATCTCGCTACCGAAATGACCGACGACGACGGCAACTTAATCGTCGAGTACTAATGACCGCCCTTGCTCTTTCAGCGTTAGGGCGCAAAGCAGTCGCCGGTTCAGCTCCAGCGCCCGGTACTGCTCCTACTACTACAGGAGTGACAGCCACGAACGCTCCTGCGAACGTTGACGCTTTGTCCACTGTGAGCTGGAGTTTTAACAGCCCGGATGGAAAGAATCAGGGGGCGTATCGTGTACAAGCTCAGAATTCAGCGCAGTCGGTCACGCATTGGGATAGTGGTTGGAGGACTGGCCTTGATCTCTCTCTTGCTGTGGATATGGACGAAAATGCAATCCCGGCCGCTGTAACGAAATGGAAAGTATCGACCCGTGATAGCTCTGGGGTTCACGCTCCTGAGGCTTCTTCAGCGGATGTCGATTACACAGCGTGGGGCACACCTACTGTGACAATCACCACGTTGGAGGGGGTAGCGAAACCCGCTGACGATCAGATGACGATCACTCAGGCAACCGACGTCACTCTGGATTGGTCGTTCTCCGATGGAAGTAACACCCAAGCTCAGTATCGGGTTCGGGTTGTTGACCCGGACGCTACCGAATTCGTTCATTTCGATTCAGGATGGACAACCGGGTCAGGCACATCGTTTGATATTCCGTTCACGTTTATGAGTGGGCAGAACTATTCGATCAGGTTGCAAGCAAAGAATAACTATGGCCTGAGGTCTAGCTGATGGCCAGTGAAGACACACTCCTAGTATCTGTCGAGTATCCCGACGTTCATGCGTTCGCTGACGAGAACGCTGTTGGTCGTCTCTATCAGGTTGGCATTAACGGGACTGGCTACATGTTGGCGGATAACCCCGATAAGGGCATGGAGTATTTACGAACGATTGTTCCTTTGGATCCTCAGCGTCTAGCTACTTCAGACACTCCGTTCTCTGAAGCGATCGAGAGGTACAGCTTCGCAGCCGCTGATGACTGGGATGCAGGTGCCGGTCAGAAGTATTACCACCGAGGAGCTTCAACGGCTTCTGCTTACTGGGACAGCGTGGGGTTAGATCCCTTCACTGAGAAAGGTCGAATCAAACTATTAAATGCGACTGTCCTTGAAGAAGCTGAAACGTATGCCGGACTTAAGCTCGTGGTTGTTGGAGATGACCTTTACTACGTCTCGTCAGCTACGGAGGTTTCTCGAATCCAGGCGGCTGGCGGATCGCCTTCAGACATCACTGTTGCTGGCGGCATCACAATTAACGACCTTGCCTCCGACGGCCAGTATTGGTACGCAGCGGATGGTGATGACATCTACCGGGGGACTACTTCCACACCGGGTGCCGCATGGTCGACACAGGATGCTCTCTCAGTCACTTGGGCTGCGGGGCGGATCTGTGCAGCGGTCAAGTCTTCGGGGTCGACCGCAAACCGATTCACCACCCTCAACGATTCAGGAGCTGAGGAGAAGGCCCAAGGTCATTTAACTCTGCCTGTTGGTTCGACGATCACTCTTGGCGACACATCGAACGGGCATTTCTATTTCGGTGGCTACGCCGGAACTAACGGCAGTGTGTATGCATGGAAGCTCGGGGTCGACGAGTCGGGAGACTTCTTCGTACCGTTCGAAGCATTAAAGATGCCTGGGGGAATGATCCCCACTTCAGTAGCCACTGGTGGTGGCTATGTGTGGGTTCGTGGGTATCGACCAGAAGGTTCGAGCGCAGGGCAAGCAGTCATCTTGCAGTGTGTGCCTGACGGATCAGGGGCTCTAGTAGCAACAACGGTTGTTGAGCTGGCAGAGATAGGAACCTCGGCTGATCATCAGGTCGGTGCGTTTGCCGCTTATGAGGATCTGATGCTGTTTGGTTGGAAGACCATGACCGGAAGCAAAGCTGGGGTCGGAGCTGTCAGCTTGACCACAGGTGGATATGCGAAGTGGTATCAAGCAGCCCTCGACGGCGACGTGACCTCAATTGCTGTCTGGCAGGGCCTACCTGTCTTTGCCGTGAAGGACCGAGGTATTTACCGGGTGGACAGTACAGCGTTCGAAACTGCAGGCACACTGGAGACAAGTCTCTTCGATGGTGCGTCAGCTCTGTTCAAGATCTGGGATGACGTGTCGCTAACTATGGACCCGCTGGGGACAGGGGAGTCGATTACTGCTTCAGTCACTGTGGACGGTGGAGCGAACTTCACAGCTCTAGCGAACGGTTCAGTGTCTGAGTCATTGAAGTCTCATACGGTAGCTATTTCTAAGCAGGCAAAAGAGCTTGGGTTGAAGCTTGAGTTTGTTGGCAACGGTTCAGGGGATTGTGCTCTCACGTTCTTGTCAACTCGGTTCCACCCGCTCGGTCTGGCGGACACGTTGGTGCAGATACCTGTCGATTGTGGGGACTTTCTTAAAGGACTTAACGGTGCTCCTCTCCCAGAGAATGGGGAGGGAGCTGGTGCTCTCAGAGCGAGAGATCTACAAAACCTTGTGCAGACCAGAGTGCGCTTCCAGGACATCGACTGGCACGTCACAGGAGCCACGGAGAGCTACGAAGTGGAATCTTGTGAGGTGGAGGCTGTAACGCTGTATGAGCCCTCCAGAAGCGGCTCTGCGCTGCGTATGATTGCAAAACTAACCCTAAGAAAGGTTGGCTCGTAACCACCTTTCGGGAGACCTAATGGAGGTCTAATGACTATTCAAGTTAAACAAAGGCAAGTCGGGTGGAAGAGCGTTATCGAGAAGTCGGTAAGCACTTTTGTTCAGAGCTTCCTATCGATATTCGTGCTCGCTGATCTTTCATCAGCTAAAGGAGCCTTTACCGCTGCTGGTGCAGCATCTCTGTCCGTTCTCAAGAACGCAGTGAAGGACTGGAACACGAAGGTCGATGCCTAAGAAGAAGAAGGCGACGGGCAAGAAGAAAGCTCCCGCCAAGAAAAAGAAAAAGGCAATGGGCTATTGAAACTCTGCCCACATTGCGGAGAGTTGGGTGACGGCGGCATTTGGTGCCCGCACTGCAATCTTGCCTACGACCTCGATGAGGCTCGCAAGACACTTAGCTCCATAAAGACGAAAGGGTTCACCGGGGCTGGCTCGGTGAACCCCAACGTGGAAAAGTTTTGGGCGACTGGTGACCCCTCGGTCTTTGCCAAACCCGGTGCCCCCGATTATCAAGGGGGCTAGGTGTTCCCCTATGAGGACGCTGGCAGCCATCCTTGCGGGATGGGAGTTAGCAGCGATCCTGAGTGGCAGGTTCCCAACGATTAGTGCGATGTGGTGGAAATACAGAGATCACCACATCGGTCGAGTGGTTTTGGGGACGGCATGGTCGTATCTGACGTGGCATCTGTGGACTGATCAGAAGTCGAGTCCGGCTGAACGAACTGCTTGAGCCGCAGCGTCAGGACGAGTTTCTAAATATCGTTCGGTGGTTGAGACATCAGAGTGACGCATTGCTTTAGACACCTGGTAGATGTCAATCCTTTTGAACATCAATCCGGCGAAGGTCCTCCGCATGTCGTGCGGAGTGAACTTGATGCCTGACAAGTCTGAGTACTTGCGAACGATTCTGCCTATAGCCGTGTTCGAGATCCCTTCGTTATCCCAAAGGGCTCGGATCGATCGCTCTGGTAGGAAGAGGCCGGTCTGTGGATCTACTCCGACAGCTTCGTTACAGAATGGGGGGAGGACGGCGTGATCGTGCGGCCTTCCTTGAATGTCTGCGGCGCATTCAGAGTGCCAGTCAACTAAGCGAAGGAGAGTGTTCTTCGAGATTGAGACGATAGCTATCTTTCCTCCTTTGCCGACAAGACTTATTTCCTGACGGTCAAAGTTGACGGCCTTCCAGCGTAACGAGCCAATCTCTTTAGCTCGGAGCCCAGCGGTGAATCCCAAACGTAGGAGAATGTCATCTCGTCTCCCCTGCTTGTCGTTGGTGTCAACTGTGCCTAGTACTCGTTCAACTTCTTCTTGGGTTAGCCAGTTGTGCTGGACGACTGGTTGCCCCTTGCCCGTAAAGTGTCTCTTGAGGTGGGCTGCTGGGTCCTCAGAGATCCACCCTTTCCATTGACAGTAACTAAAGAACCCTTCATATACCTTTCGTCGGCTGCGGATAGTTCCGTCCGATGGGCGTTCACCCGTTCGAGGTCCTTTGCTTACCGGGGTGTAGACGGCTGCTACTAGGTCCTCTTCGGTGATCGAGTTAAGCTCTAGTTCTTTGTCAAGCTTCCGTATCTCTGAAGAATAGTTCGCCCGAGATCCTGGTTTAACGAGACCTGAGCCAGGATCATTGAGATAGGTGAATAGTGCTTCTTGGACCTTCATTCTGCGTGGATCCTGTCGAAGCATGGGGGACAGAAGTACCAGCCGGTTCTCGCCCCTATGAGCACTTCCCGTTGATCAGCAGAGAAGTAAGGCCAGACGTTCTGGACTAGCTCCCCTTCTTTGTATTTGTTCCAGTCTTGAGGCCAGATGCTTTCTGTCTCAGTCTGCCCGCAATCACGACATGTAGCCGATATGTTCATAACCCCTCCTCGGTAACCAACCAAAGTTAGCGTAGTGAACTTTTATCCGCAACTATTCTTCGTCGTCGAGGTCAAAGAACTGGATATCGATTCCGTCTTCTTCGAAGTCTTCGTAGTATGCCTTGTACAGAGGCTGGTGTTGAACCATCGGTATAGGGCCACTTTGCATTACGTTGACAACTACGTGAGGCCCACAGATGCACCTGGCATCAGCGTCACAGGTATGGACGAACTGTTCTTCTGGGATCCGATGAACAGAGGTTACAGACCCTTCAGGACCCATTGTCATCATGGTGGTGAACCCTAGCTCGGCTGGGTCACCTTGATTGGTGAATCCCTCCATTACAGGATGGTGTAGAGGTCAGTGCGGCGGCCGTCATTTCTGGTGCGCCCCTTAAACAATGCGTCTATTTCTGTCTTCGTAAGAATCTCGTGGCTTGAGTTGAGAAGACCTACAGCTATTTTCCGGTGGTAATAAGAGTCGTGCCTGAAGTCAGCAATTTGAGATGCGGCATAGTGATACGAACACCACTGCGAATCATGACGGGGGCGCTGTTTGCAGCGACCCCATTCAGTTATTGTCTGACAACTGGCCTTTGAGTAGGACACGAGCCCGTCTCCATAGTTTGTGAACGTACGACCGAGAAATACCGAGGTGTTCGGCAACTTCGACCTTTGTAAGACCACCCCAAATGAGTAGTTCAACGACGGAACGTTCTAGTTCTGGTAGTTCTTCGACAGCGTCAACGATTGCTTCTTGTTTTTCGCTGCGTTGCGCTTCAGATGCTGGGCGGCGAGCTAGGTGATCGGGATCTACCGGTATCTCACGAGCCACTGCCGACAATCGCCCTTACGGCTGCACGTAGCTCTTCTACGGTGCCGCTGTTATCGATGACATGATCGAAGTCGTAGTCATCGAGGGCGTTTTCGGTCGGATGGTCAAGGCGTGGTACGTCAGGGCGATCGATACGGATAACGATTCCACCAGCAGATCTAATTGCGTCTGCTTCGTTGGGGTATCGAACATCAGAAATGGCGACGTTGTACCCATCTAGCATTAATTCAGTTGCTCGGGTCATGGTTGGATACACCCAGATAGAGGTGTCAATCATCTCTCTAGAGCCACCGCCAAGTTCTTGCAACAGTCGACGGACTTCATCAATCTCGAGTTTGGCCCCCTCCCACCCAAGACGCTCAACTGCGTCTGAAAGGCGGAGACCGAAGTCGTTAACGTACGGATCTATTCTTGAGGCCAGAGCACGAACGTTGTCAGCAAATGCCATTCGAGTGAACCCGGTTGCGTTAGTTGCTGTGTCTTTGCCGACTTGGGCTCGACAACCAAAGCCAACGATTCTTCCGTGCATCTCAAACCTGACTTGCTTCCCCGCCAAGACACTCGGACTTCTTCCAAGCTTGACTGGTCAACATTGACAATGCTATCTGAGGAATGTCCGATTCATCTTGGATACGCATGAATTTAGACAGGTCGAGAACCCATTTACCTTTCAAGTGACCGGTCTGTCCGACTCGGTCAACTCGTTCACGC
>CEOQ01034869.1_pt1 | contig 18729 bp, 17 predicted proteins | sample 361351 | NCBI WGS metagenome assembly CEOQ01 (sample SAMEA2619907, study PRJEB7988) | marine metagenome | biome: marine biome (ENVO:00000447); feature: deep chlorophyll maximum layer (ENVO:xxxxxxxx); material: "saline water (ENVO:00002010), including plankton (ENVO:xxxxxxxx)" | depth 60 m | reverse complement strand
TTCAAATCTTCTATCAATACATCTAAAAATTGACATATGTCTTGTTATATGTCTTTTATTTAATTGAAAAACTAAACTGCTAGCACTTCTGTAAAAACTTTCTAGTGCCAACTCTATATTTTGCCTAGCTATATTATATTCGCGTTCTTTTTGTAATAGTATTTCACGATCATCACCCTCTTTTACATTAATTCCAAGAGCCTCTACTCTCTCTCTAATTTTCTGATCTCTAATTAATCTATATTTCTCTTTAAGTTTTTCTATTCTATCTTGAAGTCCTGAGTAATCTTCTCTTTTTTCACTTAAAGATAATTTTTCAAGCTTTTCAAGTTCCTTGATCTCCCTTATCCTAAACTTTTCAATTTGTTTTTCTACCTTCAGTTCCTCTAAAAATCTTTTTTGTCTTTCAGCTTGCTCTTTTCTTAAAATTGCTTGTTCTTTTCTTAAGAATAATTTTATATCTTTTGATCTCTCTTTTTCTAATCTCTCTTCATCTTTAAGTTGCTTTTGTTTTAATTTTAATTTTAATTCTTGCTCTTCAATTTTTTTTCTTTCACTTTTTAACTTTTCCTCTTCTATTTTATTTATCTCTTCTATTTTAATTCTTTTCTTTTCTTGAATACGAAAATTTTTGTACATTTGTATTTTGTTTTCAATATTTTGAAAAAATCTTTGTATAGATCTATCTAAACTTAAAAAATTAATATTTACCTTAAACTTTATCTTGGATTTAAAATTTTCTTGAAATCTTATTAATTTGAAAATTATATCTTTTGGTCTTTTAGTATTTTTAATTTTAAATTTTAAACTTTTTTTACTTTTATTTTTTTTAGATCTTTTAAACTTAATTCGTTTGTTTTTTTTTTTTAATTTAAGTTTTTTTTTCTTTTTTTTTCTTTTTGCCATGAATATCTATTAAATTTATCAATAATTAATTAATAAATATAGTCTCTTATATTAGGAGTAGAAGAAAAATCTTTCGTTAATTGAAATTGAAATACAACCTGGTCTCCCCATTTGAAGGCCATTTCACAGCCCGTTAAGTAGAACTCCCACATTCTAAAAAATCTTTCATCAAACATTTGATGTACTTCTTCCTTTTTACTAATAAATCTTTCTTTCCAATGCCTCAAGGTATGTGAATAGTGCATTCTTAAAACTTCTAAATCAGATATTATTAAACCTGATTTTTCAATTGGACCAGATACCTCGCTTAAACTAGGTGTATAGCCTCCTGGGAAGATATATTTAGTTATCCATGGATGTGGATCTCTGGGTTGACTTACAGATCCAATTGTATGAATTAATGCTACCCCATCATTTTTTAATAATTTGTTAACAGTATTAAAGTATTTTTTGTAAAATTTTCTACCGACATGTTCAAACATTCCTACACTTACTACTCTATCAAATTTCTCATTTAACTCTCTATAATCCATTAACTTAAATCTTACCTGATTTTCAAGATTTAACTCTTTTGCTTTTTTATTACTATAATTTAATTGGTTTTCAGATAATGTAATTCCTACAACTTCACATTCAGTTTCTTGAGCAATTTTTATAGCCAATGTGCCCCAGCCTGAACCGATATCCAAAACCTTTTGGTTTGGTTTAAGATTTAATTTTTTAATTATATGCATAATCTTATTATTTTGTGCTGTTTCTAAAGACTCATTTTCATTTTTAAAATATGCACATGAGTACTGCCTATTTTTATCTAAAAATAGATCATACAGTTTTTCAGAAATATCATAATGATGTGCTACATTGCTTTTAGATTTAGAAATTAAATTAAAATTTGTAAAATAACGATAAGTTCCTCTTATTTTTTTAATAATTTTTGCATAAATATTGGTATCTCCTTTGCCAATATTTTTCATAGCAATATCCAAAAATTCAGTCAAACTACCATTCTCAATTACTAAAGATCCATTTGTATAAGCTTCTCCAAAATATAAATCTGGAAGAATCAACAACTTGTAGTGCAAGCTTTTGTCAAATAATCTAACTTTTATTGGTATATTTTTTTTTGGTCGACCAATTATGTGCTCTTTGGAGTTGGCATCAACTAAAACAAAGCCATCTTCTTTAAATAAATTTGTGAGAAATTGAGTCAGTTCCATAATATTATTTTTTATACATTAAAGTCTAATTTCTCTAAATCTTCAAATAATTTTTTCGTATCATGATTGGATAATAACGATAGTGTGGGTAATAAATTTTTATAGGAGTCATCTTTTTTAGCTAAATATGTATGTAAAGCTGAAATTAGATTATAGTTATCAAAAACTTTTCGCACATTACAAAGTTTTTCATTTTCAGTTTGATTTTTTTTATTAATAAAATCATCATAAACTTTTCGTGCTAAGCCATTAGTTACATTACAAGTAGCAGTTATGATCCCAGAACATCCTAATTTTAAACTACTAAGCAATTTTAATTCAGACCCAGGTAAAACTGAAAAGTTATTTAATTTTAAATTTTCATACAGATTGTAAGAGCTATCTTTAACACCCACTATTTGCTTTGGGAATTTATTTACTAGGTTTTCAACACATTCTACGCTAAATTTATATCCACATAATTTCTCAAAATTATAAAGAATTATTTTACAATCATTTATTTGTTCTACTATTTTTGTATAAAACTCTATAACTTCATTATCGGTATATTTATAGTAAGCAGGAGGCATTATTAAAAATTTCTTAAAGCCAATTGAGCTAGAAATTTTCATTAAATTAATAATTTCATTTAAAGAATTTAATCCTGTACCAATTATATATTTATCCTTGAATTTACTTTTACTTAACTCATTAATTAACTGTATTTTCTCACCTATGGAAATAAGTTGAGCCTGACCAGTGCTTCCAAAAATTGCAACCCCATGACATCCAGTATTAATTAAGTTTTCTGCATGATTTATTGTTTTTTTTATATTTAATGCTAAATTTTTATCTAATATAGATACAGAAGCTGCATAAATGCCTTTAATTTCGTTCATAATTAAACTTATATAAAAAAAAAAAATTAGTAAAGATGATAAACTTATAATGAAAATATTAGTTATTCAAAGCAGAATGGGTATAGGTGATATGGTAATTTTTTTACCATTCATAGAAGCAATTTCGAGAAAGTTTAATTCCACAGTAAGTATTATGGTAAAAGAAAACTCTAAAGCATCTGAATTTTTATCTGAAAATGAATGTATAGATGAAATATTATATTTACAAAGAGATAAAACAAAAAATAGTAGACATAATGGCTTAATTGGAACAATTAATTTAATTAAAGATATTAAAAAAAAAAAATTTGATAATATTTTTATTTTTAATTCCTCTTTAAGATTCAATTTAATTGCAAAATTAGTAGGTGCAAAAAAAGTATATCAATATCCATTATTTAAGAAAAAAGGACAACACATTATCAAAGCAGCTCAAAGTTTTTTAAAAGAAAACCTCGATATTAGTATTGAAAGTAATCCTCAAATAAAAATAAAAGAAGAAAAAATAGAAGAAGTAAAAAATAAATATAATATTAATAATAAAAATAAAAATATTAATTTACTCCTTGGTATTGGGGGTTCTGGTCCTAATAAAAGAATACCTGCAGAAATTTATATAAAATTTTTAAATAATTGTAAAAAAGAATATGATTTAAGAGTTTTTTTAGCTACAGGAAAAAATGAAGAAGAACAAAAAATTTTAAATCAAATTATAGAGAAAAAAAATAATTTTAATTTTGTTAGATTAGATGACTTATCTATAAAAGAAATATTGCCAATAATAAAATGTTGTGACGTGGCTGTATGTAATGATACAAGTTTTAGTCATTTTTCAGCTGCCTTGGGTATTCAAACAATTGTATTAATGGCAGATACATCAACTTTATATGGCAATTATAGTCCACAAATGCATCCAATTATTCCAGACCAAATAAATATAGATCAATTAAGTTTAGCAAAAGAGAGAATTGATCCTGAAAAAATATTTATAGTATTTAAGAAAATTTTAACTAAGTTAAATTTTTAATAACTGTATCTTTTGCTTCATTTACTAAAGATGCAATTCTAGTTAATTCTGGACTAACATCTGGGTGTATTTTTTTCATAATCTTTTTATATGAAACTAAAACTTGCTCTTTTGTATAATTGCTTTTTGGGTCTAAGTTTAATATTTTGTAGGCTTCATCCAAAGTCATAGATTGTGTATTCGAATTTTGATTAATATTATTAAAATTAAATCTTCCAGAGTTTCTTAATACTCTTATAAGTCCCCATATTCTAAGAAGCTGTAACAAAGAAAGCCCAGCTTTTGTTTTAATTAGTGGAAGAATCATCAGCAAAAAAGGTAGAGAAAAAATATATCTACCAGCAAAAGCCATCAAAACTGCTAAACCTATGGATGCTAAAATTGTTAAAATTCTTATTCCATTTGAGATTTTTTTACTAGATGTTTTAACAAACCAATTTAGTATTAAGTAGGCTATGACAAAAATAGTAAGTGTTATAATAAAAATATTCATATAATAATCTTTCTTATGAAAATACCACACCTTGAAAAAAAACCAGAGATAAAAACTTGTCACAACTTTAAATGGGAAGACAATTATAGCTGGATACATCAGAGTAATATCCTTGAAGTTTTAAGAGATAGTTCAAAATTATTACCAGATGTAAGAAAATACTTGGAGGAAGAAAATGCTTATACGGAACATCATTTAAAAGATACAAAAAATCATCAAAAAAAATTGTTTGAAGAAATAAAAGGAAGAATCAAATTAGATGATGAATCATTACCATTTAAAGATATAAGATATGAATATTGGACTAAGACAACAGCTAAAGGAAATTATTCGATAAAATTACGTAAGAAAATTGGTTCAGATAAAATTGAAGAAATATGGAATGGAGATAATGAGAAAGAAAAGTTAAAAACAGAATATTTTGGTGTTGGTGATTTAGAGGTTAGTTTTAATGATAAATACCTAGGATATTCGTTAGATCTTAAAGGATCAGAATATTATACAATTTATTTAAGAGACATAGAGTCTGGAAAATTAATTACTGAAAAAATAGAAGAAACAAGCGGAAGTATATTATTTAGCCTAGACGATAAGTATATATTTTATTCTAAATTAGATGAATTTCATAGGCCTAGAAAAATTTTTAGACATAAAATTGGCACCTCATGTAAAAATGATCAATTAATTTATGAGGAGAAAAGTGAAGCATTTACAGTTGGTATTGGGTTGAGTTCAGATGAAAAATATTATTTTATTTCAACCTCGGATCATAACACTTCTGAACAATATTATTTTGGCATTAATGAAAATATGCCAAAACCAAAACTTATAAAAAAAAGAAATAAAGGAATTATTTATAGTGTAAATTCTTGGGATGGTTTTTTTTATTGCCATACAAATGAAGATGCAGAAGATTTCAAAATTGAAAGATGCGATGATTTGTTGAGTCAAAAGTGGGAAATGTATATAGCTCCTAAAGATGAAGTGCTCATTGGAGGTTTAGTTTTCTTAGACGATTGGGTAATTAGATCAGAGACATCAAATGCATTGGCTAAATTATTTGTAAAAAATAATAAAACTGGAACTGAGGAAGAATTAATATTTTCCGATGAAAAAGTAATAGTTCCTTCAATTTCATTAATCCAAAAAAATAAAAATACAGATTTTTTATATTTATCATATTCGTCTCCAAAAACGCCTGGTAGAACTTATCTCTATAATCTCAAAAATAAAAACAGAAAGATAGTTAAAGAGCAAGAAATTCCTTCAGGACACAATCCTGATGATTACATTGTAGAAAGATTAGAATGTCCATCTCATGATGGAAGGCTAGTTCCAATTACTATTACAAGGCACAAAGATACAAAAATTGATGGATCAGCAAATTTACTATTGTATGGTTATGGATCATACGGTAACTCAATGTCACCAGGATTTTCATCAACAAGATTAAGTTTAATAAATAGAGACATTATTTGGGTTACAGCACATATAAGAGGAGGAATGGAAAGAGGAATGAAATGGTGGAAAGAAGGAAAGCTATTAAACAAAAAAAATACATTCGAAGATTATATTTCTGTAGCAAAATTTTTAATTGATAAAAAATACTCCTCAAAAGGAAAAATAATTGGAATGGGGGGATCCGCTGGAGGACTACTTATGGGTGCTGTTGTAAATAAATCGCCTGAATTATTTTTAGGAATTATAATGGCTGTACCATTTGTTGATTCCTTAACTACAAATTTAGATCATTCTTTACCTTTAACAGTCGGAGAATTTGATGAATTTGGTAATGCAAAAGATAACAAAGATCATTTTGATTACATATATTCATATGCTCCATATAATAATATAAAAAAAATGGATTACCCGAATATTTTAATTACTACGAGCTTAAGTGATAACAGGGTTTTGTTTGATGAACCTACAAAATTTACTGCAAAACTACGAGATTTTAAGACTGATAATAATCTTCTTTTACTTAAAACTGAAATGAATGCGGGTCACGGTGGAAAATCTGGAAGAGATGGAGCCATAGAAGAAATTGCTTTCGACTATGCTTTTGCATTAAAAATCTCTAATAAAATTTAGTTATAAATACTTGAAAATCTTAATTTAGTTACTACATAATTTTTGTAAGTCGCCTAATGGGGCTTGCATAAATAAACTTGCTTAAAAAAGGAGGATATATGACAAGTAAGGATTTATCTATATTTAACTCACTAAGACCTTTTTCAATTGGATTTGACGATATGTTTGATCAATTTGAAAATATGTTGGGTAATGGAAATTTGACCATGCAGTCAAATTATCCACCATACAATATAAGAAAAACTGGAAAGGACAATTATTCCATAGAAGTTGCTCTAGCTGGTTTTAATAAGAAAGATGTTGAAGTTGAGTTTGAGGATAATTTATTAACTGTAAGAACAAGACAAGTTGATAAATCACAAGACAAAAACGAAGATGGTGAAATAATTCATAAAGGTATATCACAAAGACAATTTGCGAGATCATTTACAATTGCCGATGATGTAAAAGTAAATGGTGCTGAACTTAAAGATGGTCTTTTAACAATAGCCTGCGAAAGAATTTTGCCAGATCATAAGAAAAAAAGAATTATTGAAATTAAATAATTTTTAAACCTTGCTTGTGGGGATGCCTCCCCACAAGTTTAAAATTTAATTATTTCTTTGCCATAATAGCATTTAAAACAAATGCTAATAATCCAGCGGGTATAAGTCCAGTTGTTAAAAGTAGTTTTAGACTTATTCCAAAATCTGGAATATTTTTTACAAAGTCAGGCAACAAAGACATTCCGATACCAAAAGATAATGAAAGACCTAAAATTAATAAGTTTCTTTGACTCATTTCTGATTTTGAAACTAATTTAATTCCTGCGGCAGCTATCATTCCAAACATTATAATTGCAGCTCCGCCAATAACGGACTCTGGCATGGCTGCTATTATTCCACCTAATTTTGGAAATAATCCCATTAATATTAGAATTACTCCAGCAACTGTTCCAACGTGCCTACTTACAACTCCCGTAAATGCAACTAGTCCAGCATTTTGTGAATATGAAGTATTTGGCATAGCGTTAAATAGAGCTCCAAAAGCTGTTCCTACTCCGTCTGCCATAATACCACCGGATAATTCTTTATCGGTTGCTTCTCTTTTTGCTCCACCCATTGTGGTTGCGCTTATATCTCCTATGGTTTCAATTGTAGTTACAATAGACATAAATAGCATTAAAATTATTGCACCTGGCACAAAGTCAATTCCATATTGTAGTGGCATTGGAAGTGCAAACCAAGATGCTGATGCTATTTTGCCATAGTTAACCATGCCAAGTGCCATAGCAACTATGAAACCAGCAATTATTCCTATTAGTATTGATGCTGACGACATCATTCCTTTACCTTTAATATTAAAAAATAAAGCAACAATAAGAACTGTAAAAGCAACGGTTAAATGATTTGCGTTAGCAAAAATGTCAGGTTTGTTATTCATTAACCATCCACCACCTCCTGCATACATAAAACCCACTTTTAATAAACTAAATCCAATCATTAAAACAACTATTCCTGTAACTAATGGTGGAAATAAATGTCTTATAGGTTTTAAAACTTTTCCAATAAAAAATTGGAAAATTCCTCCTATAAATGCCGCAGTGAATACTGCTCCTAATCCAGCAGCTTTGAAAGGTAACATAATAGGTATAAATGCAAAACTTGTTCCTTGAATAATTGGAAGCCTTGAACCTATATCCCTGTAACCAATTGTCTGTATTACTGTTGCAACTCCTGCAACAAATAAAGCCATTTGAATCAAAAATATTTTCTGTTCAGGTGTCTGACCAAATACTCCAGCAACAATAATAGGCACCGTTATGTTTCCAGCAAACATTGCTAGAACATGTTGAATACCTAAAGGTATAGATTTATTCATTGGGAGTTTTTGATTAGTATTGCCTGAAGATCTTTTATTTGATCTTTTTGAAGCCATATAACCTCCTGTTTTTTTAAACGTTATAAGTATTGATAATGATTGTAAATTGAAAAACCTGATTGGTATGATTAAATGTTATAAAATGGGTTTTTTTAAACCCAAAATGGATAATTATGATTAATTTAGATACACCCGCTAGAAGAAAAACTAACTACTATTCCGTTTGAATTTATTTCAAACTTTCTTTCGCAAGGTATCCCGTATTTTTTTGTCTTATAAATTAAAACTTCATTTCCAGTCTCATTTATAAAATCTTCAGTTGGTGAGCCTATTTCAGATTTTAGTTCTTTTGCTGTTTTTCCCAAAAATAAACCAAACTTCTCGTTCTCCTTTTCTGCAATTTCATCTGATTTTTCTTTTATTGTTTGGCAACCATTAAAAAATAAAAAAATTGAAAAACAAAATATTAAAAAATTTATTCTCATTAATTGATACTATCATTAAACTATGGCAAAAAATTAACTTAAAAGTTGTAAATAATATAATTTTAGTAACAAATTAGCCTGTTTTGCTTAAAAAGCTTAAGATTTTTTGGTTCGAATCAATTAAAGTTTCACGCATTACGGAGGTCTAATGTTAGATAACTACTTTAACTACAAAAAACATAGGACAGATTTTAAAACAGAAGTCATTGCGGGAGTTTCAACTTTCCTAACTATGGCATACATAATGTTTTTAAATCCTGTCATACTTGCCGACGGCGGTTTTGATTTTGGTGGTGTTTTTACAGCAACTGCTCTTGCATCAGCATTAGCATGTTTCATTGCTGCATTTTACGCTAAAACATGGCCTGTTGGACTTGCACCAGGAATGGGGATAAATGCATTTATCGCTTATGGTGTTTGTTTAGGCATGAAATATACACCGGCTGAAGCACTTGGTGCGGTTTTGGTTGCTGGTGTTGTTTTCTTAATAATTTCATTAACTCCAATTAGAGCTTGGCTAATAAACTCGATTCCTAAAAGTTTAAAATTAGGAATTGGTGCAGGTATTGGTCTTTTCTTAGCTATAATTGGTTTCGAATTAATGGGGCTAACCGCGGATGATCCTGTTACATTAGTAAGACTAGGTGACGTATCAAATCCTTTACTTTTATTAGGTGCGGCTGCATTTGTTTCGATGATAGTAATGGAAAAATATAAAATAAAAGGTAACATAATCATTGGTATAATAGTTTTCAGTGCTATTGCATGGATTACTGGACTGGGTAAATTTAATGGGGTTGTATCTTCTCCACCACCTATGACACATCTAATGACATTTGATTTAGGTGCTGCTCTTAGCGCTTCGATGGTTACTGTAATCTTTACTTTATTCTTTATCGACTTTTTTGATACTGCTGGAACACTTACCAGTGTTGCAAACGTTGCTGGAAAAGTTGGACCAGATGGAAAAATAAAGGATATTGAAAAAGCAATGCTATCGGACAGTGTTTCGACTGTTGCGGGTTCTATTTTAGGAACATCAACAGTTACAACATATGTTGAAAGTGCAGCTGGAGTAAAAGCAGGTGGAAGAACTGGAATGACTTCTTTGGTCATTGGTATATTATTCCTAATGTGCTTATTCTTTAGCCCACTTGCAACATCGCTTCCTAAAGAAGTTGATGCCGCTGCATTGATTTATATTGCAACTTTATTTGTGAGAAATATTACAGATATAAGTTGGGATGATGCTGCTGAAGCAGGTCCCGCAGTTCTTGCAATGATAGCTATGCCATTTACTTATTCGATTTCAAATGGAATAGCTTTAGCATTTGTTTCATATGCTTTAATTAAAATTTTCACTGGAAAATTCAATGAAACTAACCCAGCAATATGGGTAATTGCTGTATTGAGTGTTGTTAGTTTTCTGGTTTCTTAAAGAAAATTAGCTTATTAAAAAGGGCGGTTTATTAACCGCCCTTTTTTTATTTCTGATGCTTTTGTTTAATGTCTTCAATTCTTATTTCTTCGTAAATTTCAAAAGGTTGAACAATCCAAGGGTTAGATTTTAATTTTACTGCACAAAAATCAGGTTCAAAACTTGATTTTTCCTTCTTCCACAGGGTAGCTGTTTTTATATTTTCAATTTTATCTTTAATTGGTTTGTATTTTTTAAGCCAGTCAATGCTTTTATTAAATGTAATTCCTGTATCAGACAAATCATCACAAAGTAAAATTTTACCTCCCATATTAGGAGCTATAGAACTCATTTCTCTTGAGAACACTATATCTCCTTGTTCATCCTCAATTCCTTTTCCACTGTAAGACTCCACTGCTAAGTAAGCACATTTTAATTTAAATATCCTACTCAAAACATCAATCATTGGAGCGGCCCCTCGCATAATTCCGATTAAGATGGAGGGCTTATAGCCACTTTCATCTATTTGTATAGCAAGCTTCTCTACGGTTTGATTATACTCATCCCAGTTAATAATTAGTTTTTCTGTCATTTTTTTTATTATTTAAAATAAAGAACTAAAGTCGCAAGCACAATAAAAGAAATTATTGAACTTATTAAAATATACAACCTATGAATGTTTCTTCCTCTTAAGTTAAAATAATGTCGTGCTAAACCCAAAATTATTCCTACAAGAACTAGGATAGCCCAATTGTATTGATGATAAACTACAAAACTGTAATGACCAGAAAGCATAGTAAACAAAACTAAAAATGTAGAGTAGTTATTGTGAATAGATCTCTGTTTTGCCGCTAAAGATAAAGTCATATCGAACTTTTCATTTCTTTTACTACTATTTATTATATTAATTTGATTTGGGATAATAACAGTAAATACATTTCCAAACATATTTGTTCCTAAAATTAATCCAACACTCAAAAAAGCAAACTTAGGGTTAAATAATTTTGTTAATGTGAATGAGATAAAAAATAATATCGTAATACCTACGATTAAAAAAAGTGTATCATTTTTAATCAAACTTGATTTACATAATAAGTCATAAATTATCCAGCCAATTACTAAAGATAACAATGACAAACTAATTGCAATTAACGGAGTAAACTGAATGCCCTTCCTATCTACTATTAAAATTCCAGCATTTTTATAATAAATTACAGCAAGTAAAAGCATACCTGTTACAAAAGTAAGATAACTTTGCCATTTAAAGATTACCAATCTATTCATATATTCACTTGGTGGAGAGGTTTTTAGTCTTGTGAGTTTATAATAATATCCTGAGTGCATTAAGTACCCTTCACCATCCACTTTTTCGCTAGTGATATTTTTATTAAGCTTATTATCAAGATAATTAAATAAAAAACTATTACCAACCCATAAAATTGCAAATAAAACGTGCCCCCATCTTAATATGGCCTCAAGCCACTTCAATGTATAAGGTAAATATTCCATTAATATTTTATTTTATCCTCTTTTTCTTTCCAAATTTTAAATGCTTCAAGTGCCTCATCTCTATGCATTTGAATCATTTTTATTTTTCTATCATTTTTATCTTTATTTATCTCTGAATAAATTAATGAGTCATCAAAATCTATTTCTCTAGCATCTTCTCTAGTATTAGAATAAAAAACTTTATCAATATGTGACCAGTAAATTGCAGATAAGCACATAGGACATGGTTCGCAACTCGAATATAATTCACAACCGGTTAAATTAAATGTGTTTAACTTTTTGCATGCCTCTCTAATAGCAACTATTTCTCCATGCGCAGTAGGATCATTTGTTGATGTAACTTGATTGAAACCTTCAGAAATGATTTTATTTTGTTTCACAATAACACATCCGAAAGGACCTCCTTTGTTTCGAGCACTTTCAATAGACAATTCAATAGCTCTTAATATAAATTTTTTATTATTCTCCATAAAATCTGTCCAATTTTCTATTTTTAATTTCTTTTATGCTCATTAGGATATTTTCTGGAGTTGCGGGGGCATTGAGGCTTGGAATTTTTTTATAATTTACTACAGAGGCAATTGCATCTTTAATTGCAAAAAAAACGCTCATTGCAAGCATAAGAGGAGGTTCACCAGTAGTTTTAGATTTGTTAACAACATTTTCTTTATTATTTCCTTCCTTAAAAATTTCTACATTAAATTCTTTAGGTATATCACTGGCCGCTGGTATCTTATAGGTAGATGGTGAAAACGTTGTAATTTCACCATTATCTTTCCACTTAACTTCTTCCATTGTAAGCCAACCTTGGCCTTGGATAAATCCGCCTTCAATTTGACCAAGTTCAAGAGATGGATTTATTGCATTCCCTGCATCATGTACAATGTCTACGCGATCCAAAATATTTTCTCCTGTGAGTGTATCAATCGTCACCTCTGAAACAGCGGCACCATAACAAAAATAATAAAATGGGCGCCCTAAAAAATTTTTTTTGTCAAATTTGATTTTAGGTGTTGAATAAAATCCTGAAGAAGATAGAGAAATTCTATTTAAATAAGCTTCATTAATTACTTTTTCAAATTTAAAAGATCTATTTCCAAACAAAATATATCCATCTTTGTAAATTGGCTCCTTTTTATCAAAAATTTTATATTTCGATTTTATAAATTTTTCTAAATTTTTTTTTATTTTTGATGCAGCGTTTAATGCGGCTGCGCCATTTAAATCTGTAGTAGATGATGCGGCGCTTGCCGAAGTATTAGGCACTTTTGAGGTATTAGTTGAAGATATTTGAACTTTCTCATAAGGCAAACCAAAGGAATGTGCAACTAATTGTGCAATTTTAGTATGCGTTCCTTGTCCCATTTCAATACCACCATGATTTAAATGAATACTTCCATCAGTATATATATGAACTAATGCACCGGCTTGATTAAGATGAATTGTGGTAAATGATATTCCAAACTTAACAGGTGTAATTGCTATACCTTTTTTTTTAAATTTACTCTTTAAATTAAATTTTTTTATTTGATCATATCTTTTTTTATAACTTGATTTTTTAATTAATCTCTCGAAAATTTTATCTATAATATTATCTTCAATTTTCATTCCATAATGGGTTATATTATTTTTATTTTTTTGATAAAAATTTATTTTTCTTACCTCAAATGGATCTTTTTTTAGATATCTTGAAATGTTATCAATAATATTTTCTATAGCCATCATTCCCTGGTTCCCTCCAAAACCCCTAAATGCTGTTGATGTTGATGTATTAGTTTTGCATAAATAATTTTCTACTTCTAAATTTTTTAAGTAATAAGCATTATCAATATGAAGTAATGCTCTCTCATTAATTGCGTGAGATAGATCTGGTGACATTCCACACTTAGATGCTAATTTAATTTTCAATCCTTCTATGACGCCATCATTGTTAAAACCTACTTCATATATTGATTTAAATTCGTGTCTTTTTCCAGTGAGAATAATATCATCATCTCTATCTAATTTAAGTTTAACAGGGCATTTTGTTTTATAAGAAAGTAATGCACAAATACTAGCTGTCATAAAATTAGTTTCTTTCCCACCAAATCCCCCACCAATTCTTCTTACTAAAACAGTTATAGAATTACTTTTTTGATTTAACATCTTTGATATTATTTGCTGAACTTCTGAAGGATGTTGCGTTGAACTGTATACTAACAATTCATTGTCTTCTTTGGGAATTGTAAAAGCAACCTGGCCCTCTAAATAAAAATGCTCTTGACTTCCAGTAGTAAAATCTCCTTTTAACAAATTTTTTGATTTTAAAATTGCTTTAGAAGCATTTCCCCTACTAATTTTTTTAACATCAAACAAAAGATTATTTTTTTTTAGTGCATCTTCTATTGTTACTATTGGCTTTAGCTCTTTATATTTAACTTTTACTTTTAAAACTGCTTTTCTTGCAAGTTCAGTAGATTTGGCCGCTACTGCAAATAAAGGTTGTCCAAAAAATTCTACTTTTTCTTTTGGAAATATAGGATCTCCATCAAATACTGGTCCCACATCATTTCTACCCGGGATATCTAAATAATTAACAACTGCTATGACTCCTTTACTTTTTTTAACTTCCTCTAAATTTATTTTTTTTATTATAGCTTTTGATTTTTTACTCCATCCAATTGCTCCATAAAGTGTACCTGGTAGTTCTTTTATATCATCTGTATACTCAGCAAGTCCTCTTACGTGTTTTATTGCACTATCATGAGGTCTACTTTGGTTTATATAATTATAACTATCGTTCATCAAATAACCCTTAATAATTTTTGATTTTTAATCTCAAAAAAACATTTTAAAAGCAAGTTTTTAGCAACCTCTATTCTATATTTTTTGCTAGCTCTCATGTCATCAATGGGGGAAAAATCTTTTTCTAAATTTTTTGTGGCCTTATCAAATATTTCTTCAGAAAATTGTGAATTTATTAAGATTTTTTCTGTTTTAGTTGCTCTTTTTGGTACTTCAGACATTCCACCAAAAGCTATTTTTGCCTTTTTAATCTTATTTTTATTAATTTCTAAATTAAATGAACCACATACTGAAGATATATCATCATCAAATCTTTTAGAAATTTTATAAGCTTTAAATATATTTTGTTTTTGAATTGGTATCTTTACAGAATAAATAAAATCACCATGTTTAAGTTTAGTTTTTCTATAACCAATAAAAAAATCATTAATTGGAATTATTTTTTTTCCATTTTTACCATCTACAACTATTTTAGCATCTAAAGTGAGTAAAAGTGGCAAAGAGTCACCAATTGGAGAGGCTGTTGCAATATTTCCTGCAATAGTTCCTACATTTCGAATTTGGACAGAGCCATATCTTTTTAAAATATTATAAAAATCTAAGTAGTATTTCTTAATATGTTTTTCAAAATTTATTAAAGGTGTAGTAGCTCCAATTTCGATTTCATTTTTATTTTTTTTTATAAAGTTAAGCTCATTAATTGAACCTAAATAAATTATTTTTTCAATTTCTTTTTTTTTTTTGTAACTTCTAATGATAAATCTGTTCCTCCACTTAAAAATTTTGCATCTTTAACTTTATTTAATATCTTCTTTAAATCTTTCACTGTTTTTGGAGCAAAATATTTTTTATTAATATTTGTAATTTCAATATTTTTTTTTGTTATTTTTTTTAATAATTTTAATGTAATGAATTTATCTTTATCAAAATGATCGTATCTTGATAAATCATTCAAACTTTTAGCAGCGTCAATTATTGGTCTATAACCTGTGCACCTACACAAATTTCCAGATATTGAGTCATTTATTAATTCATTATTAATGCTTTTATTATTTTTAAACATTGCGAACATTGACATAACAAACCCAGGTGTACAAAAACCACACTGAGATCCATGAAAATTTACCATAGCATTCTGGACTGAATGTAATTTTCCACTTTCTGATGTTAAATTTTCTATTAGTATTAATTGTTTACCATTAAGAGCTGGCAGAAAAGTAATGCATGAATTAATGGATTTGTAAAAAATTTTGTTATTGTGAAGCTCACCTAAAACTATTGTACAAGCTCCACACCCACCCTCAGCACAACCTTCTTTGGTTCCTGTTTTTTTTAAATTTAACCTTACAAAGTTTAAAACTGTTTCATTCGGATCAGGATTTAAAATTTTGTGAACTTTGTTTTGAAAAACAAATTCAATTTTATTAGATAGCATTAACTTCCCCTGTAGGTTGAATAACTCCAAGGAGAAACCAAAAGTGGGACGTGATAGTGTTCTTTACTATTTGAAATTCCGAATCTTATTACAACTTCATCTAAAAAAGGTATTCCCTCTATTTTTGTAATATTTTTAAAATAATCCCCTACAAAAAATACAAGTTCATATTTTCCAACTTTAAAATTTTCATTCTCGACTAGTGGTTTATCTGCCCTTCCATCATTGTTTAATTTCAAGCTATTTAACTTTTCTTTTTTTTCACCCTCAATAAAATATAGCTCCACTTTTATACCCTTGCCCGGTTTTCCTGAAAAAACATCTAGCACATGTGTTGTTAGTTTTGTCATATCGTCTGTTGTATAATATACAAAAATTGCATAATTAATATATTAAAACTATTTAAAATTGGTCAATATGGACTCGATAAATAAAGTTAATAAATTAAATAAATCTGATTTTTTATCTATTTTTGGAAATGTTTTTGAAAAAACAGAATGGATAGCTGAAGAGGTATTTAATTATTTGCCTTATGAGAGTTTTGAAGAACTTTTTTTAAAATTTATTAAAATTTATGATGAAAGTGACAAAGAAAGTATTATTAAAATTCTTAACTCCCATCCAGAACTTGTAGTAGAAAAAAAATTAACAAGTGAGTCTAAAAAAGAACAAAAAAATGCTGGATTAAATGAATGCTCTGAAGAAGAATTTCAAGAATTTAAAGAGCTTAATTTAAATTATAAAAAAAAATTTGGCTTTCCTTTTATAATTGCCGTTAAAGGAAAAAATAAATCAGATATTCTAAATAATTTTAGGATAAGATTGGGTCATTCAGAAAATGACGAATTCATTGAAGCAAAAGAACAAGTAAAAAAAATTGCTTCAATTAGATTAAATGATATAAAAAAATAAACTTATGAAAGCGTATTGGATAGCTATCTACAAAGATTTAAATAATATTGAAAATCTAAAGGGTTATGCGGAAAAGGCTGGACCAGCAATCAAAAAATATAATGGAAAAATTCTTGTAAGAGGAGGAAAAGCAAATACTCTGGAAGGAAATCATTCTCCAAGAACTGTTATTATCGAATTTCCAAATATTGATGATGCTTTAAAATGTTATTCTTCTGAAGAATATCAATCTGCAAAAAAAGAAGTTAAGGGAGTATTTAATAGACATATTCAAATTGTCGAAGGAACTTAGTATTCAACATCAACTGGATCAATACTTCTCCACATGTACCAAGTAAAAACAGTTCTATAACCGAAGTGTATTTTAGAAATTTTTTTTAAGAATTTTTCACTCGGTGGATATGATACTTTGTAATTTTTTGATATAGCCCTAATTAATCCAATATCCTTTGTGGGAAAGATATCCGGTCTATTTAGATTAAACATTAAAAACATTTGAGCACTCCAAATTCCAAGTCCTTTTAATTTAGTAATATAATTTATTGCATCTTCATCGTTCATTTTTTTTAAAACAGAGATTTTAAAACTTTTATTATTAAATTGTTTTGAAATATTTTTTAAATACGAAATCTTTTGTCTAGATAATCCTGCTTGTCTCAAACTTCTTGGGCTTAACTTATAAACTACTTCTGGTTTTATTCTATTTTTGCATTTCTTGTTAAATTTTGACCAAATAGAATCTGCAGCTTTTGTGGAAATCTGTTGTCCAATTATAGTTCTGCACAAAGAAAAAAAAGGATTATTTCTAGATTTTAAAAAACCTTTTTTATATTTTTGCATTACTCTTCTAATAACTGGGTCCCGTTTGGAAAGAATTTTTTTTGCCTTGTGCCAATATTTAGGAGGAGTATTACTCATGTCTTGGAACTGAAACTTGTTTTTTCAAAAACATCTCCCTTCTAAATATTATCAGTGAAGATGCAATTACTAAAAATGAGCCGATTAAAGTTTTAAATGTTGGAATTTCATTCCAAATAATAAAACCAAAAAAAATCGCAAATAATAAACCCAAATATTTTAATGGTGTTACTAATGAAACTTCTGAAAATTTATAGGATTGAGTAAGCCATAAATTTGCTAAACCTCCCAATATTCCGATGGATGAAAGTAAAAATAAATCCTTAAATGATGGCATCACCCAGCCTTGAGGTATTGTAAAAAAACTCATTATCATAATAGATAAAGAAAAATAAAAGCTTATTAACCAAACAGGTTCAGATGATGACAATTTTCTAATTGCTATCGCTACATAAGATAGTCCTAGGCAAAAAATTATAGGATAAAAATAGTAAATATTTAAAGAGCTAAATCCAGGTTCTGAAATAATTAATATTCCAACAAAACCAACTATAACAGCAATCCATCTATATAAACCAACTTTTTCATTTAATAAAAAAATTGATAAAATTGTTGTAAAAATTGGTGCTGCAAAAGAAATACTTGTAACTGTAGCTAAAGGAAGTTTTCTCAAAGCAATAAAAATAGCAACAATAGCTATTAGGCCCGCAACGCATCTTTTGAAATGTAAAAAAGGTTTAGTAGTTTTATAAAAATCAGAATATCTATCTTTTGGAATTAAAAATAATAAAGGAATTATTCCAAAACACCCCCTAAAAAACAAAACTTCTCCAACAGGATAATTTTCGGACCATTTA
>CEOQ01260137.1_pt1 | contig 18771 bp, 20 predicted proteins | sample 361351 | NCBI WGS metagenome assembly CEOQ01 (sample SAMEA2619907, study PRJEB7988) | marine metagenome | biome: marine biome (ENVO:00000447); feature: deep chlorophyll maximum layer (ENVO:xxxxxxxx); material: "saline water (ENVO:00002010), including plankton (ENVO:xxxxxxxx)" | depth 60 m | reverse complement strand
AGAATTTTAAACTATGTTGGATTTGTTCCATTTGAAAATATAGTTGGTAAAGCTGAAATTATTTTTTTTTCAATTGATAAAAAAAATTATAATTTAAAAAATTTTTGGAAATGGAGAATAAGGTTTGACCGGATTGGAAAAATACTTAATAAAAAAGTAAATATGTTTTATGAATATTAAACAATTTGAAAAAAAAATTAATTATACATTTAAGAATAAAGAACTTATTTATTTAGCTATTACACATTCAAGTTTTAAAAGAAGAAAAAATTATGAAAGACTAGAATTTTTGGGTGATAGAGTTTTATCTTTAATAATTTCTGAATTATTGTTTGAAAAATATCCAGAAGAAAACGAAGGCGCTCTTTCTAAAAGATTATCTGATTTAGTTTCAAAACAAAAATTAATTGAGGTTGCAAATGAAATTAATATAAAAGATATAATAAAAATAGACACTGCAGAAAAAAAAAATTTAAAATTAAAGAAAAATATTTCTATTTTAAGTGATGTTTGTGAAGCATTGATAGGAGCGATTTATTTGGATTCCAATCTAGTAAAAGCAAAAAATTTTATTCATAAATTTTGGGAAAAAAAGATAATAAAAAATATCTTACCACCACAAGATCCTAAATCTCATTTACAAGAAATTGCACAAAAAAAGAATTTGAATTTACCTTTGTATAAATTGGTAGAAAAATATGGACCATCTCATAATCCAAATTTTAAAATAGAAGTTTTTTTAAAAGGGATAAAAAGATTTTCTGCTTCTGGAAAGACAATAAAAGTAGCTGAAACAAATGCAGCTAAAAAAATGATCGATTATATGATTTTAAAAAAATTAATTAAATAAAATGCAGATAAATGATGAAGGATTTATTCTAAAAAGAAAAAAATTTAGAGAAAGTTCTTTAATAATTACTTTTTTTTCGTTAAACAATGGAATTAATACAGGGTTGTTGAAAGGAGTCCTTAAAAAAGATTTTGGAACGTATGAAATTGGAAACAAAGTATACATTAAATCTAGTTTTAGATTAGAAAATCAACTCTGGAATTGTAGTTTTGAATTAATTAAAAATAATAGTATTAATTATTTTGATAATAAAAATAAGTTAAACGCTTTATTATCAATCTGCTGTTTAATAGATTTAACACTACCATCAAATATTAAACAAACAAAAATATATAATAAAACAGATATTTTGATTAATAATCTTCATAAGGATAATTTTATAAAGGAATATATTTCTTGGGAATTATTTTTATTATCTGAATTAGGTTATGGACTTGATTTATATAAATGTGCTGTCTCAGGAAAAAAGAAAGATCTAAAGTATGTTTCTCCTAAATCTGGAAAGGCTGTATCTAAATTAGAAGGTGAAAAATATAAAAATAAATTACTCTTACTTCCTAAATTTTTAATTAATAACGAATTTAATCCTAATAAAGAAGAATTAAAGAATGGTATATTATTAACAGGTTTTTTCTTGAAAAGAATTCTCAAACTAAATGGAAAAAATATTCCATTTTGTCGAAAGAATATATTATCTTAAATAACAAATGTTAATTTCTAAAAGAATAATTTTTTATTTTGATAAAATTAATAAAAAAATAGGTCATATTACTTCTTGGCTAGTTCTATTTATGACATTAATTGCATTTTTTGTTTCTACCTTACGTTACTTTTTTAATATTGGTTTTGTTTGGATGCAAGAATCTTATGTATGGTTACATGGAATAATTTTTTTATTTGGCGCAGCCTACACAATGCAAAAGGACCAGCATGTAAGAGTTGATATTTTTTATAGAAATTTTAATGAAAAATCAAAAGCAATTGTTAATATTTTTTTTTCAATTTTTTTTGTTTTGCCATTTATTTTTGTTGTTTTCAAATATTCATTTCCTTATGTATTAAATTCTTGGAGTAGTTTTGAAAAATCCAGAGAAGCGGGTGGATTACAATTTTTATTTTTATATAAAACCTCAATTCTTTTATTTTGTTTTTTTTTATTTATTCAGACAATAAGTCTCATATTAAGGTGTTTATTAGTAATTAAGAAAATAGAAAAAAAAATCTTTTTTAAGTCTTAATATAGAATTATGACAATAGAAATTTTAAGTATAAGCATGTTTTTAGTAACTTTTTTGTTTTTACTTTTTGGTTTTCCTGTAGCCTTTACTTTAGCCGGTAGTTCCATTTTATTTGCTTTGTATGGTTCATATTTAAATTTTTTAAGTACTGATTTTTTAGCATTAATACCATCAAAAATTTTTGGAACAATGACAAATGAATTGTTAGTAGCAGTACCATTATTTGTATTAATGGGATTAGTGTTAGAAAAATCAAAGATTGCAGAAGAATTACTGGAAACAATTGCAGGTATGTTTGGAAAAATCAAAGGAGGCCTTGGATTTACAGTAATTATTGTTGGAACTTTACTCGCTGCTTCAACTGGTATAGTTGGTGCAACAGTAGTTGCAATGACTTTATTAACTTTACCAACAATGCTTAAGTGGGGTTATGATAAAAAATTTGCTTCAGGCCTAATTTGTGCATCAGGAACTTTAGGGCAAATAATACCACCTTCCATTGTTTTGATTTTATTGAGTGATGTGCTTCAAGGAGCATATAGCCAATCACAATTATTAAAAGGTAATATCCCATCAAACCCAATTTCAACGATAGATTTATTTGCTGGAGCAATATTTCCAGGAATTATTTTAGTAATGATGTATTGTTTATGGCAAATAATTTTAAATTATATTAATCCGCAAAATTTCAGCATTAAATTAGAAAATAAAAAAAGGATTAAATTTTTTGAAGCAATAAATATAATTTTTTTTCCTATTTTTCTAATAATTTTAGTTTTGGGATCTATTTTATTCGGAGTAGCAACACCAACTGAGGCAGCCTCTTTGGGCGCTATTGGCTCTATTTTAATAGGTTTAATAAAAAAAAATTTTGATTTAGCAAAATTAAAGGAAGCAATACTTCAAACAACAAAAATTAGTTCTATGATTTTTTTAATATTGATAAGTGCAAAAATTTTTTCCCTAGTTTTTATAGGCCTTGAGGGAAGAGAAATCTTAAGTTCTTTTTTAGAAAAAATACCTGGCGGATCTTTTGGTGCAATGATTTTTATCATGATTTTAATTTTTTTTTTAGGATTTTTTTTAGATTTTATACAAATAATTTTTACTATTATTCCAATAATTGGCCCAATAATTTTACAAATGGATATAAATCCTCTGTGGTTCGGTATTATGATAGCAGTAAATCTTCAAACTAGTTTTTTAACACCACCGTTTGGATTTGCATTATTTTATTTTAGAGGTGTCGCACCTAATTCTATTAAAACAATAGATATATACAAAGGAGTAATACCATTTGTCGTTATACAGTTGTTTGTTTTATTATTAATAGCTAAATTTCCACAAATAGCTTTGTGGCTTCCTAATAAACTTTATTAGTAATTAATTTAAATTGATATTTATAATTCCTGTATAAATTAAAATAACAATTATTAAATTTAGAATTATTATAAATCTTGAAATATGACCCCATATTTTTTTTTTTACATTATAAGCGCAATTCCATATGGAAACCCAGATCCATATTGTATATACATTTGACAATATAAAAATTATTATTTTAATTGACCATGTTAAACCGATAGATGATCCAAGATATAATAAAAAAAGAAGTACATATGCTACTATAAATTGTAAAAAAAAACCCATGATCCAGAAAGCTTTCCAAAGCTTTTCTTTACCATGCCAATAATTCAACAAAATACTTTCTAATTTATTTTTTATTTCTTTATAATTCATTTTTTGTAAATTTTATTCTAGTTTCTAAAAATTTTTTTTGATTTTCAGATCTTTTTATTGATTCATTTCTAAATTTAATAATACTTTGATAAACTTTTTTACTTAAATAATCAGAAGAAGATAATTTTTTAAGAACCTTTTCAGATAATTCTGCTAGTTTTTTTAATACTTGATCAGGAAAAGATCTTAATTCAACTTTATGTTTTTTTATAAGTGTTTCTAAAGCTATATTGTTACCAGCTATCATTTCATTTGTCATTTGCTGAGTTGCTGCTTTTGCAGATAATGAAACAACTTTTTTTAAATCATCTGGCAATGAATTCCATTTTTTTAAATTTATAAAACAATCTAATATTGCTGCTGGTTCATGCCATCCGGGATAATAATAATATTTTGCTGCTTTATGAATGCCAAAAGCAAGATCATTGTATGGCCCAACCCATTCTAATGCATCTATGGCACCAGATTGGATAGATGTAAGCAATTCCCCACCATGTAGGTTTACAACTGTTCCTCCTGCTGCTTTAATTACTTCACCACCTAAACCAGGGACTCTCATTTTTAAACCTTTAAAATCATCAATTTTTTTTATTTCCTTATTAAACCATCCGCCCATTTGAGGGCCTGTGTTTCCACAAACAAAAAATTTGCATCCCATTTTTTTATAAATTTCATCAGCTATTTTTTGGCCGCCACCTTTCTCAAACCAAGAATTTTGTTCTTGAGGTGTCAAGCCAAATGGTATTGCGGATAGATATTGAGCAGCTGGCACTTTTCCTTTCCAATAATATGGTCCACCGTGACCCATTTCTATGGCACCACTTGAGACTGCATCCATAGCTTCAAAGGCTGGAACAATTTCTCCAGCACCAAAAACTGTAATTTTTAGTCTTCCATCAGAAGCATCAGTAACCATTTTAGCGAATGTTTCAGCTCCCGTTCCAAGTCCTGGAAAGTTTTTTGGCCATGTTGTGACCATTTTCCAATTATATTTATTTTTAGAGTATGTTTTTTTTGGAATAAATGTAGATAAAGTAGCTGCGGTTGTTAAAATTGCAGTCTTTTTTAAGAAGTTTCTTCTATTATTTTTTTTTTTCAAAAAGATTTTCCCATCTTTTATTTTTAAGAACCTCAATAGGCTTAAAATTTATTTTATATGACATCTTTTTACAGTCTTTTATATAATATCCTAAATATAAATATTTTTTTTTTTCTTTTTTTGCTTCTTCAATAAGTTTTAATATTAAAAACAAACCTAAACTTCTGTCTTTAAATTTTGGATTGTAAAATGAATAATTTGCTGAGAAAGAACCTTTATAAATATCAAACAATATTGATCCAATAAAATTATTATTTTTATAAATGTTAAGCATTTTTGTTTTTACAGGTGATATTTGAATCATTGTTTTAAAATCTAGATATGTCATATCTTTCATATCTCCATTTGAATGTCTCAATTTTAAATATTTTTTGAATAATTTATATTGGTTATAATTTGACTCTGGTTCTACTATTTTAACTTTTATATCTATGTTTTTTTTGTTTATTCTTTTAAATTTTTTTGTGAGTGAGAAGCTATTAATGATAATCCTTGTTGATATACATTCATTACAGTTTTTACAATTTGGTTTATAAAAAGTATTTTCACTTCGTCTAAATCCATCTGAGGTTAATTTTTCTAAAACATTTGTATTTACAATATTTGTTAAGTCGGTAAATAATAAATATTCGTTTTTTCCTTTAATATATGGACATGGTCTAGGCAAAGATTTATGAAAATTTAAATTATTATATATTTTTATTGGTTTATTCATTTTATAAAATTTTAGCAATATCTATTGCTCCATAACAAAATATTGCTGATGATCCTGCTCTTTTTATTGAAATTAAACTTTCATACAAACACTCTGTATAGTTAATAATTTTTTCTTTTTCACCAAATTTAAGTAAAGAAAATTCGCCACTTACTTGATAAGCAAGAACTGGAATATTAAATTCTTTATTAATCTTATTAACAATATCTAGATATGGCAAAGCTGGTTTTACCATAACCATATCTGCTCCTTCTTTTATATCCATAGCAACTTCTCTTAGAGCTTCCTTAGAATTTTTATAGTCCATTTGATATGTTTTTTTATCAGCCTTACCTAATGTTTGATTTGATCCAATAGCATCTCTAAAAGGGCCATAAAAATTTGATGCGAATTTTGCAGAATAAGATAATATTATTGTTTTATCAAAACCTTCAGTTTCTAATCTATCTCTTATAACTCCAATTCTACCATCCATCATATCGGAAGGAGCAATAATATCCGCGCCAGCTTCTGCTTGTATAATTGCTTGTTCTGATAGGATTTCTATAGTTTCATCATTTAAAACATTTCCATTTTTTAATATACCGTCATGACCATGTATAGTATATGGATCAAGAGCTACATCACAAATTAATCCAATATCGGGAAATCTTTTTTTAATTTCCCTAATTGTCTTACAAATTAAGTTATTTTTATTCAATGCTTCTCGCCCATCAGTAGTTTTTAATTTTTTATTTATATAAGGGAAAAGAGCAATAGCTGGTATATTATGTTTACATGCTTCTTCAGTTTTTTTTAGAATTTGGTCTATGCTATACCTTTTGATTGATGGAATGGAATTTATATTTTCTACTTTTTTTTTTCCTTCGATTACAAATAAAGGTAATATAAGATCTTTAGATGACAGATTGTTTTCAGAAACTAAATCTCTAGTCCATTTTTTTTGCCTATTTCTTCGTAATCTAGTACGAGGAAATTTACCAATAGTAAATCTTTTATTCATTTTCCCAAATTGATCCCAATTAAATTTTTTTTTATAATTAAAATAAAGTATAAAAAAAATTACACAGTTTAATAGGATATATATTGTAAAAAATCAGAAAATTTAAATGAAAAAAATAAATTTTAATAATCTTTTTTTTAATTCAGTTTTAGAACTGAAAAAAAATAATTTATACAGGAACCTTAGGAGTATAGAAAGAGGGAATTTTACAAAAATAAAATATAATGGTAACAATTTGTTAAATTTTTCTTCAAACGATTATCTTGGTTTATCTCAGAATAATTTTATAAAAAATAATACAATAAAAATCATAAAAAAATATGGAATAGGTAGCGGATCATCTAGATTAGTTTCAGGAAATTTTGATTTACATGAAAATATTGAAAAAATAATTGCAAGAAAAAAAAATACTGAATCAGCTTTAGTATTTAGCACTGGATATTTGGTGAATTATTCAGTTTTGTCGACTATTTTAAATTCAGGTATATTTAAAAATCCTATAGTATTTTCAGATAAGTTGAATCATCAATGTATATATGAAGGCTGTAAAGATAAAAGAATTAATTTTGTGAGATTTCGTCATAATGATATGAATCATTTAGAATTTTTATTAAAAAAAAATAAAAATAAAAATAATGAAAAATTTATTTTATCTGAAACTATTTTTAGTATGGATGGGGATTTTGCAGATATTAAAAATCTTATAATTTTAAAAAAGAAATATAATTGTTTTTTATTTTTAGATGAGGCTCACGCGACTGGCGTTTATGGTAAAAATGGATTTGGATTATCTTCAGAATTTAGTAAAGATATAGATTGTGTCACTGGAACTTTTAGTAAAGCCCTAGGAAGTTTTGGAGGATATGTTGCTTGCAGTAATAAACTTAAATTGTTTTTAATTAATAAATGCCCTAGTTTTATTTATTCTACATCACTACCATTTAGTTTATTAGCATCTATTAAATCTTCTTTACAAATAATTTCTAAATTAAAAAAGGAAAGAAAAAAATTAATCAATAATTCTTATTATTTTAGAAAAATTTTAAAAAATTATGGTTTTAATATTGGTTCTTCTCAAACACATATAATTCCTATAATTATTGGAAATCCTTTAAAAACACTTAATGCATCTAAAAAATTAATAAATAAAGGATTTTATATTATTTCAATAAGACCACCTACTGTAAACTTAGCTAGTTCTAGATTAAGACTGTCTCTATCTTGTTTACATACTAAAAAAAATATAAAAGATTTATTTAATTCATTAAAATTAATTAAAAAAAGTTTTTGATTATGAATAATAAAGGTTTTTTTATTACTGGAACTGATACTGGAGTTGGAAAAACTTTTTTTACTTCTATTTTATTACAAAAATTCAATTATGATTATTGGAAACCAATTCAAACTGGTACTTTTATTGATAATGATACGCTTAATTTGAAAAAGATTTTAAGTTCGAATTATATTAAATTTTACAAATCTTCTTATTCTTTAAATAAACCACTGTCTCCACATTTAGCTTCAAAATATCAGAATATTTTAATAAATATGAATAAAATTAAAAAGCCAAAGAGTTTTAAACCATTAATCGTTGAAGGAGCTGGCGGTGTTCTTGTGCCATTAAATAAAAATAAATTAATGATTGATTTAATAAAAAAAATTAAATTTCCAGTTATAATTATTTCAAAATCAATTCTTGGTACAATTAATCATACATTAATGACTATAGAAATATTAAAAAAAAATAAAGTAAATATATTTGGAGTCGTACTTAATAATATAAAAAAAAAAAAGAAGGTGATGATAATGCAAAATCAATTGAAGATTTTGGGAAGGTGAAAGTTTTGCTTAAGATTCCTTTTTTGAAGGATATTAATAAAAAAAAAATTGTAAATATATCTAAAAAAAAATCTTTTGACATATTTAAATTATGAAAAATTATAAATCAATAAAATTGGACAAAAAATATATTTGGCATCCTTTTACACAACATAAAATTGCCCAAGAACCAATAAAAATAGTATCTGGCAAAATGACAAAAATTAAAGATGAAAATGGAAAACCTTATCTTGATTTGATATCTTCCTGGTGGGTTAACGTTCATGGACATTCTCATCCTTATATTGCAAAAGCAATTTATAAACAATCTAAAAAATTAGAGCAGGTGATTTTTGGAGGTTTTACTCATGAACCGGCAATAAAATTATCAAAAGAAATTATAAATATTATGCCTAATAATTTAAAAAAAGTTTTTTTTTCTGATAATGGGTCAACTGCTGTTGAAGTAGCATTAAAGATTGCTTATCAATATTGGTTTAATCAAAAAAAAAAGAGGAAAACTTTCATTGCTTTTAATAATGCTTATCATGGTGATACAGTTGGTGCTATGAGTTTAGGATCTGGCTCAAATTTGTTTTCAGTTTTTAAAGATTTATTTTTTAAAATTAAGTTGTTTGATTATCCTTCTACCTGGTATGGAGATAAACAGATAGAAAAGAAAGAAGATTTAATATTAAAAAAAATTGATTTTGAACTTAAAAAGAATACTGATATTGCTGCGTTAATTATAGAGCCTTTAATTCAAGGATCAGGAGGCATGAATGTTTGTAGAGAAATCTTTATAAAAAAATTAGCTAAACTAATAAAAAAACATAAGAATATCTTAATTTACGATGAAGTTATGACAGGTTTTGGTAGAACAGGCGATTATTTCGCTTGTTTAAAAACAAAAACAAAACCTGATATAATATGTGTCTCAAAAGGTCTTACAGGTGGCTTTCTTCCTTTATCTCTAACTATAACTTCAAATAAAATCTATAATAATTTTTTGGGAAATAATTTTGACAAAGCTTTAGCACACGGACATTCTTTTACAGCCAACCCACTTGGTTGTGCCGCTTCAATTGCATCATTGAATTTATTTAGATTAAATAATGTTTTTAAAAAAATTAAAAAAATTGAAAAAAGTCATCATGCTTTTAAAAAAAAATTATTAAAATTAAAATCAGTTGAAAGAATTAGAATTTGTGGAACTATAATTGCATTTGACATTAAAGGTTTTGGTAGTGGATACACTGCTATAATACCAAAGAAAATAAAAGATTTTTTTTTAGAAAAAGGATTATTATTAAGACCATTAGGGAATGTTCTTTATATTATGCCTCCTTATTGTATTTTAGAAAAAGAATTAAAATATGCTTATAAAATAATTTATGAAGGTTTAAAAAAAATTTAAATGAGATTAGATCATATAATTAATGAAAAATTTGAACCTATTTCAGAATTTATTTCTCATGTAATTTTTTATAGTTTTCAATATGGAGAAGCTCAGATTAAATTAGTTGTAGTTTGGCTTTTTATTGCAGCATTATTTTTTAGCTTTTATTTAAAATTTGTAAATGTATGGGGATTTAAACATTCTATAGATCTTATTTTTGGAAAATTTAGTAATAGATTTGATAAAGCAAGAGGCGAAGTAACACATTTTCAAGCATTAACCGCAGCACTTTCTGGAACTGTTGGATTAGGGAATATAGCAGGAGTTGCAGTCGCAGTTTCACTTGGAGGTCCCGGAGCAACTTTATGGATGATTTTTGCCGGTTTTTTAGCAATGGCCGCAAAGTTTGTTGAATGTTCTCTTGGATTGAAATATAGAATTTTTAATAAAAACGGAACAGTTTCAGGTGGCCCTATGTATTATTTAAGTAGCGGTTTAAAAAAAATTGGATATGTAAAACTAGGAAAATTGTTAGCAGTATTATTTGCTATTTTTACAGTTTTTGGATCTTTTGGCGGCGGTAATATGTTTCAATCTAATCAAGCGTTTAAACAATTAATTACAGCAACTGGTGGTAATTTAAGTTTATTTAATGGTTATGGCTGGCTCTTTGGATTATTTTTGTCAATCATTGTTGGTATTGTAATTATTGGGGGCATAAAAGGGATTGCAAGAGTTACAGAAAAAGTTGTTCCATTTATGGGCGGCATATATTCTTTAGCAGCTTTAGTAATAATTTTTATAAATTTTGATATGCTTCCTAGTGCTATTGTAAGTATATATACATTAGCATTTACTCCTGAGGCTGGAATGGGAGGCATGTTGGGGGTTCTTATTGTTGGTTTTCAAAGGGCGACTTTTTCTAATGAAGCTGGAATTGGTTCTGCGCCAATAGCATATTCTGCTGTTAAAAGTAATGATCATATGTCGGTTGGATTTGTTTCACTTTTTGAACCTTTTTTTGATACAGTAATAATATGTACTATGACTGCATTAGTCATTATTATTTCTGGCGTTTACGATCCTAATTCTGGAATTTCAGGAGTCGAATTAACCTCAAAGGCATTTAAAAAAGATATAAGTTGGTTTCCATATATATTGTCTTTAGCAGTTATATTGTTTGCCTTTTCTACAATTATAACCTGGTCTTATTATGGAATGAAAGCATGGACATATTTGGTAGGCAATAGTATTTTCGCAGAAAATTTTTATAAAATTATTTTTTGTATTTTTATTATTATAGGTGCAGCATCAGAATTGGATAGTGTGATTCATTTTTCTGATGCAATGATTTTTGCTATGGCATTTCCTAACGTTATAGGAATGTATTTTTTAGCATCGGAACTTAAGAAAGATTTAAATAATTATAAAAAAAAGTTTTTATAATTTTAAATCAAGGATATAAGATCTAAGAATGGATAAAAAAATAATTACAATTGCATGCGATCATGCTGGTTTTGAATTAAAGGATTCTTTAAAAAAAGAAATTATCAATATGGGTTTTAAAGTTTTGGATTGTGGTACAGTTTCAAATGAAGCTGTCGATTATCCTGATTTTGCAAAATTAGCAGTTGATAATATTTTAAAGAAAAAAAGTGAGTTTGCTGTTTTGATATGTGGTTCAGGTATAGGCATGTCAATAACTGCAAATAGATTTAAAGGTATAAGAGCAGCTCTTTGTCGTAATTCTGATGAAGTAAAATTAGCAAGACAACATAATAACGCAAACATTTTAGCTCTTGCATCTAGACAAATAGATGTAGACGAAGCTAAAAATTGTTTTAAAATATTTATTAACACCTCTTTTGAAGGTGGTCGACATAAAAAACGTATAGATAAAATTGATTAAAAATATATTATTAGTAAATAATAATGACAGTAAATACAGATACAAAATCAAATCTATTCCAGGATCAATTAAATTCTACAGATCCAGAAATAACAGAGGCTTTGCAGAAGGAACATGCGAGACAATCTGATCAAATTGAATTAATAGCATCAGAAAACATTGCTTCATTAGCAGTGATCCAGGCTCAAGGATCTGTTATGACAAACAAATATGCTGAAGGGTATCCAGGAAAGAGATATTACGGAGGGTGTGAGTATTATGATATAGTTGAAAATATAGCTATAGAAAGAGCTAAGAAAATTTTTAATTGTTCTTATGCTAACGTCCAACCGAATTCTGGCTCTCAAGCAAACCAAGCTGTAATGCTTGCTCTAATAAATCCGCATGATACAGTTGTTGGAATGTCTCTTGATGCTGGAGGCCATTTAACTCATGGAGCAGCTCCAAATGTTTCTGGTAAATGGTTTAATGCTGTTCAATACGGTGTAAAAAAAGATGATGCTCTTTTAGATTATGATCAAATTGAGAAACTTGCTTTGGATAATAAAGCAAAACTTATAATTGCTGGTGGTTCAGCATATCCTAGAATTATAGATTTTAAAAAAATTAGAGAAATTGCTGATAAAGCAGGAGCTTTCTTTTTAGTTGATATGGCTCATTTTGCTGGATTAGTTGCAGGTGGTTCTTATCCAAGCCCTTTTCCACATGCACATGTTGTAACAACAACAACTCACAAAACTTTAAGAGGACCACGAGGTGGAATGATTTTGTCAAATGATGAAGAACTTGGTAAAAAATTCAATTCTGCTGTTTTTCCAGGAATGCAAGGAGGCCCTTTAATGCATGTTATTGCTGCAAAAGCAGTTGCCTATGGTGAAGTTTTACAGCCAAGTTTTAAGGAATACATTTCTGATGTTGTTAAAAATGCAATAATTTTGTCATCTACTTTAATAAAAAGAGGCGTTGATATTGTATCTGGTGGGACTGATACTCATCTTACTTTAGTTGATTTAAGACCAAAAAAATTAACAGGAAAAGATGCAGAAGCAAGTTTAGAGAGAGCAGGACTGACTTGTAATAAAAACGGAGTGCCTTTTGATCCTGAAAAACCATGGATAACATCTGGAATTAGATTAGGAAGTCCAGCTGGTACAACTAGAGGCTTTAAAGAGAAAGAATTTGAAATAATTGGCAATTTAATTGGAGATGTTTTAGATGGTTTACAAAAAAATTTACATGATAATAGTGAGACAGAAAAAAAAGTTCGTCAAGAAGTACTTTCACTATGTAAGAAATTTCCAATATATTCTAAATTAATTTAATATAAATTTAAAATGGAACGCTCAAGTTCTGATAAAGATAAGTATTTTATGAAAAATGCTTTAAATATATCTTTAAGAGGTAGAGGTAATACTTATCCTAATCCTTCAGTAGGTGTTGTAGTTGTTAAAAATAATAAAATTTTAAGTAGAGGCTGGACTCAACCCGGCGGCACTCCTCATGCTGAAGTCATTGCTTTAAAAAAAAAAAATTTATCTGGGGCAACTTTATATACAACATTAGAACCGTGTAATCATTATGGCAAAACACCTCCATGTACGAAACAAATAATAAATTCAAAAATAAAAAGAGTGGTAATAGGTATAAAAGATCCAAATCCAATAATTAATGGAGAAGGTATTAAAGAATTAAAAAAAAATAAAATTAAAGTAACTTTAGGAGTTTTAAAAAATGAAATAAAAAAAATAAATTTAGGCTTTATTTATAAAATAAAAAAAAACAAACCTTTTGTTTCAAGTAAAATTGCAATAAGTAAAAATGGTAAAATGATTAATTATAATAAAGGATGGATAACATCAGAAAGTTCTAGAAATTATGGAAATTTTATTAGATCAAAATATGATGCAATATTAACAGGAATTAATACAGTTTTAGAAGATAACCCACTATTAAACTGTAGGCAAAATGGAATGACAACGTTTTCACCTGTTAGATTTATATTAGATACAAAATTAAGAATAAAAACTAATTTAAAGATTGTTAAATCGGCCAAAAAAATTAAAACTTTTATAATTACGAACAGATATGATAAAAAAAAATTTTTAAACTTAAGCAAATTTAAGATCAAGGTTTTAATATTTAATGATAATTTAAAAAGAATTGATTTAGAAAAAGTTCTATTTGAAATAGCAAAGCTCGGATTTAATAGTGTTTTATTAGAAAGTGGTCCAAATTTAAATTATGCATTTCTTAAAAAAAAATTAATAAATAAAATATATTATTTTCAATCAAATAAGATGATAAATTCAAAACTAATACCAGCAGAAAAAAAAATAAATATAAAAAAAATTGAAAAGTTGATGTTTAAAAATATATCAACTAATTATATTGATGAAGATATTTTTAAAGTTTATGAAAAATAATGTTTACAGGAATAATTGAAGATATAGGCGAAATTTTTAAAATTAAAAAAGAACTAGATAGAAAATTTTTTGTTTTAACAAAAATTAATTATAAAAACTTAAAAATTGGCTCATCTATTAGTTGTAATGGAGTTTGTTTGACAATTATTAAAAGAGGAAAAAAAAAAAATAAGAATTGGTTTGCTTTTACTGCATCAAAAGAAACATTAAACAAATCTAATTTAAATTATTTAAATACAGGCTCTCTTATAAATCTTGAAACTTCATTAAAATTAAATGATGAAATTTCAGGCCATTTACTGTTAGGCCACATTGATACAACTGCAAAAATAATTAAGAAAAATTATGTAGGCTTAAGTCTTTCTTTAGTTATTGAAATACCTTATAAATTAAGAAGTTTTATTTCTACTAAAGGATCTATAGCGGTTGATGGGGTATCACTAACAATAAATAATGTTTTTAAAAATACTTTTGAGGTTAATATTATTCCTCATACTTTAAAAACAACAATTTTTAATAAATCAAAAGTTAATGATATGTTAAATATTGAAGTTGATATGATAGCAAGATATGTTTCACATTATATTAATATAAATAAATAATGAATTTTTTTTCAAAAATTGAAGATATTATCTCTGACGCAAAAAAAGGTAAAATGTTTATTTTAGTTGATGATGAAAACAGAGAAAATGAAGGCGATTTAGTTGTTCCAGCAGAAAAAATTAATGCAGAAAAAATAAATTTTATGGCTAAAAATGGTCGTGGATTAATTTGTCTTGCGCTTACAGGTAAAAGAATTGAAGAATTAAATTTACCTCTAATGCCTCAACATAATTCAACTAGAAGAAAAACTGCTTTTACAATATCAATTGAATCAAAGAAAGGAATTTCAACAGGAATTTCTGCAAAAGATAGATCCAAAACTATTAAAGTTGCAATAAATAAAAAAACTAATTCAAAAGATATATCAACTCCTGGTCATATTTTTCCCTTAAGAGCTCAAGATGGAGGTGTTTTAGTAAGAGCAGGGCATACTGAAGCAGCTATTGATATAGCTACTTTAGCGAACTTAAATCCATCTGGAGTTATTTGTGAAATTATGAATGATGATGGAAGTATGGCTAGAAGAGATGATTTATTTGAATTTTCTAAGAAACATAATATAAAAGTTGCAACAATTTCTGATTTAATTTCATATCGTAGAAAAAAAGAAAAAATTATTGAAAGAACATTGAAAACAAAAATTAAAAGTAAATACGGAGGTGAGTTCAATTTAATTGTTTATAAAAATAAAATAGTACCAGCTGAACATATTGCATTAATTAAGGGTAAAATTAATCCGAAAAAACCTGTATTAGTAAGGGTGCATGCTTTAAATTTTTTAACTGATATTCTAGGGACATCTAGATTTATAAATAATCAGATAAAAAAATCGATGGAAATGATATCAAAAAGAAAAAATGGTGTTATTGTTATTATTAGAGAGCCAAGATCTTGGAGTTTATCTCAAAGAATTAAATCTAATTTTGATGATAAAAAAAGTTCACAATTAAGAGATTATGGAGTTGGTGCTCAGATTTTGATTGATTTAGGTATTAAAAATATGATTTTAATTTCAAATAGTAAAAAAACTATAGTTGGCCTTGAAGGTTATGGACTTAAAATAACAAAAACAATACCAATAAAATGAAAAAAAAAATTAAAATTATATATTCGATGTACTATTACAAAGATGTAATAAAACCAATGGTTGAATTTGTAAAAAAAAATAAAAAATTTAATTTTGATTCTGTTGGCGTCGCTGGTTCTTTTGAGATACCTTTTGAAATAGCTAGAAGTATTAAAAAGGATGTATTTGATAATGAAAGCTTAACTAGTTCTTTTAAAGAAAAAGGAAAAGAAAATATTAGAGATAATATAGTTCAAATGGCCAAATTAAGTCAGTTAAATTTAAGTAATAAATGTATTTATTCAGGTTATTTAGCATTAGGTTGTATAATTAAAGGTAAAACTGTAAATCATCTTGCTATTTCTAATGCAATTTTTACAAATTTACAGAAAATAAGTATTGAAAACATGATTCCTATAGGAAATGGAATTTTTAATGCTAATTCTAAAAAAGAAGCTTTAAAAAAAAATCTTAAATGTGCAGAACAAGCGGTTAATGCGATTAATAATTTATTAAAATGAAAAAAAAGTCAAAAGGATCTAGATTATGGTCAAGAATATTAGCAACACAGGCTTTATATCAATTATATTTAAATAAAAATATTGATATAAACTTAGTAAAAAAAAATTTGTTAAAGGATAAAGAAATAAAAAATACTCCTGATACAAGATTTTTTTCAAGATTAGTAAATGAAACTATAAGAAATAAAAAAAAAATAAATTTAAATATAGAAAGAATAGTTACAAAAAAAAAATTTTTAAAATTTGAGATATTAATTAAATCTATTTTAAATTTAGGCGCTTGTGAAATTTTATTATTTAAGAATCTATCTCACAAGATATCTATTGCTGAATATAATAAGGTTAGCAGTTCTTTTTTAAATAAAAATGAAGTTGGTTTAATAAATTCTATTTTAGATAAATTATCAAAAAATAATAATAATGGATGAGTATGAAGTAATTAAAAAAATTTTTCGACCATTATCATTTGGAAATAATTTATCATTAAATCTAGATGATGATGTATGTTTTTTACCAAATAGAAATCAAATTATTTTAGGAACAGATTCAATTGTCGAAGGAGATCATTTTGAAAAAAATGAAAGAAACCCTAGTCTTATTGCTAAAAAATTATTAAGAGTTAATTTAAGCGATCTAGCATCAAAAGGAGTTTCTCCTTTTGGTTATACATTAAATTTGTCATTACCAAAAAAATTAAACAACAGAAATTTAATAACTTGGATAAAATCGTTTGCCAGAGGCCTTAAAGAAGATCAAAAAAAATATAATATAAAATTATTAGGAGGCGATACAGTGATTATTAATTCAAATTTAATTTTATCACTAACTCTTTTTGGTTTTAAAAAAAAAAAAATTATTAAAAGGTCTGATGCAATTATTAATGATGATATATATGTTACAGGTAATATAGGAGAAAGTGGTATAGGGTTTAAAATTGTAAAAAAAAAATTAAAATTAAATAAAATATTAAACACTTATTTTTTAAAAAAATATAAATTACCTGAACCGCCAGTATTTTTTGGAAATGAATTATTTAAATTTGCAAATTCAGCGACTGATATTTCTGATGGTTTATTAGCAGATTTAAATAATATAAATTTATCTTCTAAATGTGGTGCGAAAATTTTTATAGATAATATCCCTTTTTCAAATAAAACTATTAAAATAATAAAAGATAAAAAGGTAAGTATTGATTATTTAATTACTTGTGGAGAAGATTATCAAATTATATTTACGTCAAAAAAAAAAAATTCAAAAAAAATACTTTCTTATGCAAAAAAAAAAAATATTAAAATTACAAAGATTGGTGAAGTAATAAAAAAAAGAAAATTAATTGTATTAGACAATAATAATAAAGAATTATTTTTTGAAAATTTAGGTTTTCAGCATTTTTAGTTTGATTTTTTAAAAAAACTATTTAAAACATAATTTATATGGATCCAATTATATTTTCAATTTTTTGCGGAATAAGTTCAATATTATATGGAGTTCTTATTTCAAAAAGTATATTGTCAGCTGATACTGGCAATAAAAGAATGCAAGATATATCTTTTGCAATTCAAGAAGGTGCGAATGCCTATTTGAATAGACAGTATTTAACTATATCATATGTTGGTTTTACAATATTTTTATTAATATTTTATTTCTTTGATTTTAAAGTAGCATTCGGTTTCTTTTTGGGAGCTGTTTTGTCAGGTTTGGCAGGATATGCTGGTATGCATATATCTGTTAGATCAAATTTGAGGACAGCATCAGCTTCTTCAAAAGGTTTATCAGAAGGTTTAAAAATTGCATTTAGAGCTGGATCTGTTACTGGAATGTTAGTTGTTGGACTTGCACTTTTGTCTATAAGTTCGTATTACTTTTTTTTATTATATATAGGAGTTAATGGCAGAGATTTAATAGAACCATTAGTTGGCCTAAGTTTCGGAGCATCATTAATTTCAATTTTTGCTAGATTAGGAGGAGGAATTTTTACTAAAGGTGCTGATGTTGGGGCTGATTTGGTTGGTAAGGTTGAAGCTGGAATCCCTGAAGATGATCCTAGAAACCCTGCAGTAATAGCAGATAACGTTGGTGATAATGTAGGCGATTGTGCTGGTATGGCAGCAGATTTATTTGAAACTTATGTTGTAACAGTTGTTGCAACAATGGTTTTAGCATCAATTTTCTTTACAGGCGATTTAACATCAAAAATGATGTTGTACCCACTTTCAATTGCTGGTGTTTGTACTATAGCTAGTATCATTGGAACATTTTTTGTAAGATTAGGTAATAGTGAAAACATTATGATGGCTTTATATAAAGGTTTTTTTGTTTCAGCTATACTGTCAGCAATTTTTCTTTATTTTATTACAGATCACGTTGTAGGAATGGAAACTACCCTT